>Ga0207428_10000269_pt1 | contig 70328 bp, 57 predicted proteins | sample RhiMethybrSRZTD1_FD_187600 | JGI IMG/M metagenome (GOLD analysis project Ga0207428, IMG submission 187600) | Populus rhizosphere microbial communities from Tennessee, USA - Rhizosphere MetaG P. TD hybrid SRZTD1 (SPAdes) (version 3) | ecosystem: Host-associated > Plants > Roots > Rhizosphere >... | reverse complement strand
CAGGACCTCCCCGAGCACGTTCTCCGCCAGCAAGCGGCGCGCCTCCTCGACGATGGGAAGGTGCGCGTAGACGTATCCGGCCGCGTGCATCACTCGGTGTTCGCGCGCGAGGGCCAGGATGGCGTCGGCGTCGGCCACGGACGTGGCGACCGGCTTTTCCATGAAGAGATGGAGGGGCCGCACCAGGCACTGGCGCGTGACGGCCAGGTGCGTGTGCGTCGGCGTGCAGATGAACACGGCCTCCGGGCTCGCACTCGCCAGCAGCTCCAGAATGCCGGTGAACACCGGGGCCCGCAAGCCTTGGCTGGACAGCCGCTCGTGAGTCCCGCGCTGCGGGTCCACGAACCCGACCAGCTCCGTCCCCGGGTAGACCTGGAGCAGGTGGCCGTGGACCATGCCCATGCGGCCGGCCCCGATGACGGCGCACCGAAGCGGGCGCGTCTCAGGCATGGGATGGCTCCAGTCCGGATCGCTTGAGGCCGTCGGTCAAGGGAGTCAGGCGCGGTTGTAGATCGCGCTCGAGCGCGCGCGGGTCGCACTGCGCGTCGCGCACCGCGCCGCGGACGTTGTCCGTCGTGAGTGGTGGAGTGGGCAGGATTCTCTCCAGGGTCCAGGCCAGGGCGAAGGACACGCCGAGCGGAAGGTGCACGGTGCGGCAACGACGCCCGATGGCCCCGCAGATGGCGGACAGGAACTCATCGTAGGTGACGAGATCTGGACCGCCGATGTCATACGTACGCCCGGCGAGCTCGGGCCGCGCGAGGACGGCCAGGATCACATCGAGCAGGTCGTCGAGGAACAGGGGTCGCAGGCGCCACTGTCCGGGACCGATCACGGGAATGACCGGCAGCTTGCGGACGAGGGTCGCGAGACGGACGAAGACGCCGCGGGAGCCCCGGCCGTAGACGAGGCTCGGGCGGAGGATCGTCGCCGGCAGGCCGGACTCCAGGAAGATGCGATCGGCCATTCGCTTCGTGCGGCCGTAGAGTCCGGGCGCGGGCAAGTAGACGTGCTGAGTGCTGAGGATGATCAACCGTGCGCCGGTATGCCGGCAGGCCTCGACGAGGGCGGAGGCGGCGCCCACGTTCACGCGGTAGGCGACTCCGGGATCGAGTCGTCCCGCCGAAGTGGCGGCGGCCATGTGGATGACCGCCGTGGCATCCGTGAGGGCCCGGCAGAGGGTCGCCGGGTCGGTCACGTCCCCGACGACGACTTCGATCGGCGGCCCCGGCACGGGCGCGAGCGGCCCTCGAACGAGCAGACGCGGAACGTGACCGGCCTGAACCAGCCGAGGGACGAGGGCCGATCCGATGAACCCGGTCCCTCCCGTGACGAGGACACGCGTCATCGTGCCCCTGATTTCGGCGACGTCTCGAGCTCGCGCAAGCGGTCGGCGGCGGAGATGGACCAGCGGCTGCTCTCGTACTGCTTGATCGTGCGGCGAAACGCGGCGGCCGCCGCCTCATGGTGCCCGAGACGGGTCTGGCAGACGCCGACCTGGTACTGGCTTTCGGGTACCCACACGTTCTCCGGAGCGCCGGCAATCAGTTCCTCGTACGCAGGGATGGCCGTAACGCAATCGCCAAGGCGGAACAAGCTCGACGCGCGCCAGAACATCGCGTCTGCGGACGACGCGTAGCCCCGGCCAAAGAGGAGAGTCCGATCGTATTCGCGTCGAGCCCGCGCGAAGTCCTGCGCCTGGAAGGCTTCCCAGGCGCGCCGCGCGAAATACTGGGCGGCGACCTTGCGGGTGACGCTCGCGGTGATCACCACCAGCGCCGCCATCAACAAGGCCGTGGTCGCCCGACGGTAGTGCCGAGCGAACAGCGGAGAAAGCTCTCGCAATGTGTCGGGGGATCGGCCCGGCATCGCGACGCACAACCCGACTCCGACGAGTGACGCAATGATTCCAACCCAGTCCACCGCGGTGCGAGCGAATCGGAGTCGCACGACCGGTTGTTCGGGCACGACCATCATGAACGCCGGGCTGGCCAGGAACACGCCGGCGGCACCTTCCACGCGCCAGTTCGGGTCGTAGGCCACGGAAACGTAATGAGGAATTCCCGGGCACGTCGTCGTGAACTCGATCTCGAGCGAGGACAACTTCTCGGTGACCGTGCACGACGACGTCTCGGGGACATGGGGGATGGCCGTCGGAGACGTGCTGGTGACCGGGAAAAAGCGACGCGCCGATGCCGGCACCGTTCGTGCGGACACCAGCGGGACGTCCAGTACATCGTCCTTGTCGAACCACCGGTGGAAGTCCTTCTTCCAATGGGTGGTCTCGAGGAGTACCGGTCGAAACCTCGGGACGCGGACGTAGCCGGCGGGCTCGTCGGTGCGCCGGTAGATGACGTAAGGCTCAAGCACGAAATGTCGGACCCAGCGCGGGTCGTGGTCGAGCGCGGCCTTCACCTTGTCCGACACGGCCAGGAAGTCTCGGACGTTGAACAGGTCGAGTCGCGCCGTCCCGCGCCCCGGGTCGGAGTCCGGGTACGCGTAACCGGGGATGACACTCGTTCCCTGCTCGGACACGAGTGACTGGATGTAGTAGACGAACGGCGACGTGACCGCGGTCTGCAGCAGCACCCCTTCGAGGGTCGCTCGCCCGGCCAGTCGCGGCAGGCTCTCGAAGATCCGCATGCTGCCGAAAGTGTCGTAGGACGGCGAATGCTCGTAGCCGACGCGTGGATCATTGAGGGAGCCCTTCAGCGCGGCCATGAGCCGTTGGAGCACCGGATACTGGGGCTTGCTCTCGATGCCTTCGTAGTTCCACTTCACCCAGTTGGGGATGTAGCCGGCGTTCATCTGCACGAAGCCGAGCGTGGCCGCCACGAGAGCCAGGCCGGGCAGTCCCGCCGCCGGCAGCGTGGGCAGGAAGGCCGAGAGCAGATCGAGCGCGAGCAGCAGCACGACGAACTGGGCGAAGGGAATGAAGCGGATGTCGGGGACGCCGACGCGGTTGGCGGCGCAGAAAGCGGCGGCGGCGACGAGAAGGCTGAAGACCACGTAGTGACCGGCCGCGGGCGTGCCTCGAGCGCGGACGAGGCGGACGACGTCCCCGGCGGCCATGGCGGCCGGAAGGAGAAGCATCGGCGGCAGGACGTCGAGCCACGATTGGAATTGCCATTCCCAGTGGATGGATGTCGCGTAGGGGAGGCCGGAGATCAACGGCACCAGCCAGAAGGCCATCAGCAGCGCAGCCCCCGCGTAGACCCAGGAGAGGTAGATGAAGCTTCGCCGCAGAGTCGCGGGATCCAGCAGGAAATAGAGGCCCGCCCCGGCCGCGCTGATGAAAGGCACGGGGTGGCAGAGGCCGACCAGGGCGAGGAGCACGGCGAGTCCGGCCCGGTGGCGTCCCGTGTTCATGCCTCGATACAGCAGGCCCACGAAGAGCACGGCCAACGCGAAAGCGAGGCTGAAGCTGAACTCGCCGGCCAGCGTGCTAGGGATGTTGGCTCCCCACATCGAGTTCCCCTGGTTGAAGAGGAGAAGAAGGCTCGCCGCGGAGCCGATCGCGGGAATCGGGAAGGGATAGCCCAGTGCCCGCAGGCAGACGACGGTCGCCAGCGGAAGCAGGAAGATGCCGAGAACTGTCACCAGCTTGAAGGCGACATTGAAGGGGACCAGCCACGAGAGGGCGATGACGATGAGGGAGGGCGGAAGGAAGTACGAACGGTACGGCGCGTACCCCCCGAAATTGCCGGGATCCCATCCCTGGAGATGACCCGCGGGCAGAAGGACGTTCCGCAGGTGCTCGATCGGATGGTGGAACGAGGGGGTGTCCCCGCCCGCGGTCATGGTGTCCAGCAACAAAAGGGATGGCCGGAAGTACGACAGGAGGAGCGCCCACACGGCGAGGAGCGCCACGGCGATTATGGCGTCGGGCCAGCCGAGGCGCCCTCTCCCCGTGGCCACGGCCCTCAAAGCGCGCGCCGGTGCCGCCACCACGCCAGCCGGGCGACGTCCCACAGCATTCCCGGTGCGTGGCGAAGGAGGCTCACCGACGAGTCCTCGTTGTGAACCAGGCGGACGGGCTGGCGCGCGACGCGCAGACCCGCGGCGTGGGCTCGCAGGAGCAGCTCGGCGTCGAAGGCGAAGCTCGTGACTCTCAGGCGCCCGAACAGTTCATGGGCGGCGGCCCCGCGATAGCCCTTGTATCCGCACTGGGTGTCCGCATAGTCGAGGCCGAGCGCGTGGTTCACGAGCCAGGTATACACCGCGCTCGAGAGCTGGCGAAGCGGACCCACGGAGGCCATTGCCGAGGACTCAGGGTGCAGGCGATCTCCGATGACGACGTCGGCTCCCGCCTGGAGCGTAGCCAGGGTGGCCTCGATGGGGTCGAGTGAAAATGGCAGGTCCGAGTCCGTGAAGACCACGTAGGCGCCTCGCGCGCGCGCCACGCCGGACCGGATGGCCCCGCCCTTGCCCAGGTTGCGATCGTGGCGTACGAGCACGACGTCCGGGGAAAGGTCCACGATCGTCAGAGTCTCCTCAGGACGGCTCCCGTCATCGACGAGGATCAGCTCGGACCGCTGCGGGAACCGGTGGCGGAGCCAATCCAGGGCCTGCCGGGCGGAGCGCGCGGTGCGGGCTCGCTGGTTGAACGCCGGAATGACGAGGGAGAGCTCCAGCGGCGCCGCGGGGGCCATTGAAGCCTAGACGGAGTGCTCAGCCGTTGTCAGACGCAGGCGACGAGAGCGCTCCGCGCGGTTCAACGTCTCGACTGAAAATGGAAAGCGGGCGCCGCAAGCGTGCGGCGCCCGCAGGGGTCCACCGGCCTCAGCAGACGAACGTACAGGCCGCTGGCGGCGGCGCACAACCCGGGCACGGTGTCGGCGGCTTGGGCGGCGGCAGCGTCGTCGTAGTCGTGGTCGTCGGCGGCGGATTCGTCGGGTTGGTCACGGTCGTGGTGGTGGTAGTAGTGGTCGTGGTGGTCGTGGTGTCGTTGACGACGACCGCCGTCCCGATCCCGACCGCCGCCGCGCCGCCCAGCACGAGCGCGATCGTGCCCGCCGTGAGAGCCAACCCGCCCGCCGCGAACCCGACCGGCGCGATCGCCGATCCGGTGGCGGCCGAGAACACCGTCACCTCACCGGGAGGTCCGATGGCGGCCACCTTCTTGTCCGAGGGGCAGTCCTTGGCCTCCGCGACCACGATGGCTTCGATCTCCGCCGTCTTGTTCTCGCCGAACTCCGTCGTCGTGGCCTGGACGTAGTACGTGATGGGGCTGGCCTCGATCTTCGGACGCGGCAGCTTGCCCACGAAGCCCGCCTCGGCCGGCGTCATCTCGACGTAGTACCAATCATCGGAGCCCGCGGCCTTGAAGTACGCGCGGGCGCGCGCCACGCTGGCGGCGGGATTGATCTGGGCGTCGATGAGCGGGAACTGGCCGGCGACCAGACACCCGATCGGGTCATGGACGATCTCGGTGCTGGTGGCCGGGGATCCCGGTGTCGAGGGCAATTGTCCGCCCGCGGCCGACGGCTCCTGCAGGCTCGCCACGGTTGCCCCCGGAATCGGCGCGAGATCCACATCGGCCATCGCGACCTGTCCGGCGGTCACCGCGATCGTCGAAGGAGCGCGGCCCACCGCCAGGCCCGCGCCGTTTTCGGTCGTGAGGACGTAGCGACCCGCCGGAACTCGCGCCTGGAACGTCCCGGTTTCTTCCGAGGTCGCGCGATAGATGTTTCCGGAAGCGAGGTCGACGAACGCCAAGGAGATGCCACGAATGGGTCGGCTCGAAACGGTAACGGCTCCCTTGATCGTTCCGAGCTCCGGAGCCGACACCACGTCGATCGGTGGTGCGGCTATCAATACTGCCAGCAACAGGCTCGCCGCTCTTTTCATCGGAGTCCTCGACTAGTAGGCGATAACTCTGCCCGAACCCAAGGCCCAATGCAAGGGCTCTGAGCATTTTTGTCCGTGCGAGGCCGGTGGAGGGTAAGCCCGTCCCGCGGTGGATTCTAAACGAACATCGCGTAGTTGTCCTCACAAAACGAAGGGTAGGGTGGTAATACCCGTGATGTTGCTCACTCTGCAGGGGTAATTCGACGCGGAGAGGAGTGAAATCTGTCGCCGCGACCCAGTCTATCGACCCAATCCGGGCTTCCAGGACCCGTGAAGAGGGCCGGTCAAAAAAGGCCCGCAGAGCCAAACGGGGAGGGTAATAGTCAGAAACCATTCGACTACAATCACCCGCCAATGGCCGGTGAGGAGCCGGGCCGCCTGGCGGAACCCGTGGCCGCTCCTTCTTCGGCACGTATCGCACTCTGGATACTCATCGCACTGGCCGTCCTCTCGCCCTGGCCCTTCGGTAGCGCTCAGCCCTGGGCCGTTCGCGCCGTGACGCTCATCGCGCTCGTCACTGCGATCGTGGTGTCGCTCGAACAAGCAAGGCGCGGCGTCCTTTCCCTCTCCCGGAGCCCGCTCGGGCCAGTAGCGGTCCTCGTGGCCCTGGGATTCATCCACCTGATTCCCCTGCCCGCCGGTCTGCACGCGATCCTCGCTCCCGGCTCCGCGGCGGTCTGGCACCCGGAGGAGGCGGCCGCGGCGAGCCTGCTGACGTCGAAGGCACGTCCGATCTCCATCCATCCCGCGGCGACTTCGGAATGGTTGGGGGCCACGGGAGCCGTTCTCACCCTCGCCGTCCTCGCCGCCCCGGCCCTCGGACGGCGGCGCACGGTGACCACCGTCACCTGGACGCTCGTGGCCGCGGGAACCCTGGTAGGCATTTACGGCATCGTGGCGCGAACCGTCTTCGGCCCGCTCCTCTACGGCTACATCGTCGTGCCGACGGTGTCGCCCTTCGGGCCGTTCGTGAACAAGAACCACTTCGCGGGCTACGTCGAGATGCCGGCCCTCCTCGCCCTCGGTCTCGGCCGAGGCCTCTGGCGCCAGCACGCAAAGGCCGCGGACTCGGCCGTTCCCGCGCCGAGCCCGGACGCGCTGGTGGCCTTCGGCGCTTCCGCCGCGATGGTCATGGCGGTCCTCCTCTCGCTGTCCCGCGGCGGTGCGCTCGGCGTCCTCTCCGGCATCGCCACCTTCGCCTTCCTCGACTACGCGACGGCGCGTCACCGCGGCTCGCTGGGCAAGGTCGTCGCGCCGGTCGCGCTCGCCGCGGTCCTCATCGCGATCGTGTTCCTCATGCCGGGCGAGGTCCACGAGCGGCTCCTGGGCATCGCGCGCAGCCGCGACGACTCGACGCTCTATCGAGTGGCCATCTGGAAGGACGCCCTCCATGCGTGGAGGGCGAGCCCGTTCCTGGGACAGGGCCTGGGCGCCTTCGCGGACGTGATCCCGCGCTTCAAGACGACGGCCGGTCTCTTCCGCGTCAATCATCCCGAGAGCGAGCCGATCGAGATCGCGGTCGAAGGCGGGCTGGTGGCGCTCCTCGCGGCCATGGCCGCCCTCGGCCTGCTCTTCGTGAGGTCCATCGCCGCCAGTCGTGGCCATCGCGATCGCGTCCAGCGCGGGATCGTCACGGGCGCCCTGGCGGGGATGGTGGCGCTGACCGTGCACGGGTTCGTGGACTTCAACCTGCGCATTCCGTCGAACGCGCTCATGTTCGTCTCGCTCGCCGTGCTCGTCGCCGCGCCCCTGGGCAGCGTCCAATGGCTCCGCCTCGGCCGATGGGCTTTCGTCGGCGCCCTGCTCGCCGTCCTCGTCGTCTACGCGCGCGGGCCCGAAGGCTGGCCGCTCCTGCGCGAGGCGCGGGCGTCGGCCCTGAAGGCCACTCAGGCGGACGCTCGATCGGCACCGTTGCGCCTGTCGCTCGCGCAGCGCCGCGCGCGGGAATACCTGGAGGTGCGGCCGGCGGATCCGGAGGGGTGGCTGCTCGCCGCGTGGACGATCGCCGCGCAGGGGCGCGCCGCGGAGGCGGCGGCGGTGGCCCGCTACGCGACGACCCTCGATCCCCGGAGCCAGCCGCTCCTCGACCAGGCGAACGCCATCGCCGGCTCGCCGCCTCCGTGACCCTCGAGTCCCGACGCCTGCGCCGGGACTCGGGCTACCATGACCGCGGCGTGGTGCGCATCCCGATCACGACGAGGCGAAGAGCCTGGGCATGACCGCTCCGCTGCGGATTGGAACCCGCCTCCCGGCTCGAGGTGAGTGACCGCGGCCGGATCAGCGTCAACGCGGGCTACCAGCTCATCGCCCAGGGCGCCGTTCTCGCCTTCAACCTCGTCGCCTCCCCGATCATCGTGCATGGCCTCGGCCTGGAGGCGTACGGGATCTTGATCCTCGTCGGAATCACGACCAGCTACTTCGGATTCGTGGAGCTCGGCCTGGGTCGCGCGAGCGTGCAGCTGCTCGCCCGTCACCGGGCCCGCGGCGAGCAGGAAGACTTCGTGGAGGTCCTGTGGACAGCCACGCTGGCCTACCTCGTGCTCGGCGTCGCGGGCGCGGTCCTGCTCGCCGCCAGCGCACCGCTTCTCGTCCGTCACGCCCTCAACGTGTCCGAGGCCCGGCAGCCGGAGGCGATCCAGGCCTTCGTCATCGGCGCCGTGGGTCTCGTGATCGCGCTCCAGCGGAACGTCGCTTCCTCGGTGGCGACGGCCATGGAGCGGTTCGACATCATCAGCCGTGTCACCCTCGTCACCGGTGCCCTGCTGGCGGTGCTGACGGTCGCGCTCGTGCTCATGGGAGCCGGGCTCATCGGCGTCATGCTCGGCAGCCTGGCCGTACAGGCCGCGGGATTCTTCGTTTATTTCGCGGTGTCGTGGCGGCTCCTTCCCAACCTGTTCCCCGTCCGCTGGACGGTCGCGCGCCTGCGCGCCATCGCCCGCGTGAGCGGTTACATCAGCGTCTCGCAGGTCGTGAACCCGCTCCTGGAGCAGATCGAGAAGTTCCTCATCGGCGCGTTCTCCGCCGTGGACCGGCTCCCCTTCTACTCCGTGCCGTACAGCATGGCGGGCGCGCTCACGGTCGTGCCGACGAGCCTCGCCACCGTCATCTACCCGGCCATGGCACGACTGCTCTCCCAGGAGGATCACGCGGGCGTGCGCGAGACGCTGCGCCGGGCGACGCGCTACATCTTCGTCATGCTGCTCGGCCCGGTTCTCTTCCTGATCGTCTACGCCCCCGCCATCCTGGCCGTGTGGATGGGCCCGGATTTCGCGGCCAACGCCACGACTCCGCTGCGGATCCTCGCCGTCGCCATCCTCGTGAACGTGTTGTCCTGGCCGTCGTACCACCTGCTCCATGCGGCGGGACGCGCGGACCTGACGGCACGCTACCATCTCCTGGAGCTGATCGGCCACGTGCCCGTGGGCATCTTCCTCATCACGCGGTTCGGAGTCGTGGGCGCGGCGCTGGCATGGCTGCTGCGGGTGAGCGTCGACAGCGCGCTCATGTTCCGGGCCGCGGCTCGCGTCACGGGCGTCGTGTCGCGCTCGATCGGTGAGAGCCTCGTCCGCGGCGCCTTGCCGGCCGTCCTCCTGCTCCCCCTCGCGTTTCTCGGACGCCCATGGGTCCAGACGGCCAATCGCGGTCCGGCGGCGCTGATGCTGGCTACGATCGGACTCCTGTACGCCGCGCCCGTCGTCTGGCTGGGCCTGGGAGCACAGGAGCGCGGTGTCGTCATGGGCGCGCTCCGGACACTTCTGGCCGGTAAGCGGAGGGAGACCGCGTGACGGGGTCAGCCGCCGCGGATCGAGTGACCGGCGCCGCCCCGCGCCTCAGTGTCGTGGTGCCGACCTACAACCGCGGGCCGCTGCTCCGCGACACCGTCGATGCGATCCTGCGCTCTCGCCTCGACCACGTGGGAGCCACGGAGCTGATCGTGGTGGACGACGGCTCTCCCGTGCCCGCCGACCTCGGTCCCGACGCCACCGCGCCCGGCTTCACGGTGAGCGTCCTGCGCCGGCCGAACGGCGGTCCGGCCGCGGCCCGGAACACGGGCTATCGGGCCGCCCGCGGGGACATCGTCCTCTTCATCGACGACGACATCACCGTTCCGCCCGACCTCATCGAGCGTCATCTCGCCGCCCACGAAAGTCTCGGCGTGGCGGTCGTGTGCGGGCGCTGTGTCCTCCGACCGCCCTCCGGCCGCCGCGGTCTCTTCGAGTTCCTGGAAGGTCAGGGGCACGATCCCGGGCGGGACGCCCAGGAGAAGTTCGTGCGAATCCAGATCGTCGCCAGCGGCCAGATCTCCGTCCCGCGCTCCCTCTCTCCGTCCGGGGAAGGCGTCTACCGGGAAGACCTGAGGACCCCGGGCGCGGAGGAATTCGAGTTGTCCATGCGTCTGCGGACGCTCGGGGTGCCGATCCTCCTGGCGCCGCAGATCCAAGCCCTCCACTGTCAGGCCGTGGACATCGACAGCGTCTCCCGGCAACAGTACAAGCACGGCATGGGTTACGCCGAGGCCGCGGTCAAGTGCCCGGAGACCCTGGCTCTCCCGGAGCTGGCGACGGTCATCGAGGCCAGCGGGCCGCCTCCGACGGGGGAGGGCGTGCCGGCCCGCGCGAAGCGCCTGCTCAAGCACGTGGTTTCGGCGGCGGTGGTGCGGGGCAGCGTGCTTGCCGCCGCGCGCTGGGCCGAGGGCCTTCCGTTGCCCGCTCGAGCCCATGCCGCTCTCTACCGCGCCGCCATCAGCAGCCACTTCATCGCGGGCGTGCGGCAAGGCCTCCAGCTCTTCCGGAAGCCGCCATGTTGAAGATGTACCAGCCGGCAAGCGACACCGCCGCGGGATCGTCCGCCGAATACTGGGAGAGCGTCTGGTCGGAGGAGGCGTTCGAGGAGGCGCTGCGCTTCTGCGACGTCGATCCCTTGCGCGGTCTCTTCCAGGAGTTCCTCGCCCCCGGTGCGCTGGTCCTGGAGGGCGGCTGCGGCCGGGGCCAATACGTTGCCTACTACACGGCGCGCGGCGTCCGCGTCGTCGGTCTCGACTTCGCCACCGCGACCCTGGAACGACTGAGGCGCAGCCACCCCGATCTCCGACTCCTCGGCGGCGACGTCAGCCGCCTCCCGTTCCGGTCCGCGTCCTTCAAGGCCTATTACTCGGGCGGCGTCGTCGAGCACTTCGAGGGGGGGCCGTTGGAGGCGCTGAGAGAGGCGCGGCGCGTCCTCACCGATGACGGCGTCCTGCTCGTCAGCGTCCCGTACCTGAGTCCCTTGCGGTCCCTGCTCGCGTTCTCCAAGGGCGACCGTCGCCGCGTCGACGGGACCCGTACCGGCGATTCCGCGGATGCTGGGAAGCCGTTCTTCCAATACGCGTTCACGGCGAAGGAGTTCGGACGCCTCCTGGACCAGGCGGGATTGACGGTGGTCCGGAGGCAAGGCTATGCGATCTACTTCGGCCTGATGGAGCTTCCCCTCGCGGGCCGCGTTCTCGACTGGGCGCAGCGGCGTCGTGCGGGCCGACTGCCTCGCGCCGCGGAGGCGCCCGTCCGCGCGCCCGTCGCCCCGCCCGCCACACCGGCGCCCGCCGCGGCGCGCCCCTCCTTCGCCAAGCGCGTGCTCGTCAGTGAGGACGTGTCCGTGCCCTTCGCGGGTCTTCCCCTGCGATTCCTGCGCTGGGGCGCCGCGAACATGATGATGTACGTCTGCAAGCCCTCGCGGCCGGCATGAGGTCGCGCCGCAATCCGCCCGAACACGGAGGGGATCAGTGATCTCACGGATCCGCCGCGCCATTCGTTACCGCCTGGGCCGCCACGTGGTCGCCCCCGATCTCGAGAGTGGGACGGACGAAGGCGTCCAGCGCTATTACAACAGCCGCCTGAGCGACTGCTCCTTCCTGGCCGACCCCGCGCACTTCGAGCGTCCGCGGATCGACTGGATGCGCGCGCGCATCGCGGGCGGGACTCTCCTCGAGATCGGCTGCGCAGATGGGACGATGACGGCCATGCTCGCCGGCAAGGTCACCCGCCTGGTGGCGCTCGACCTGTGCCGGGAGTCGATCGAGCGTCTCCGCACCCGTTCCCTCCCGAACGTCGAAGGCGTGTGCGGGTTCGTGGAGCACTACTCGCCCCGCGAGCCTTTCGACTGGATCGTGATGTCCGAGGTCGTCGAGCACCTGCGCGACCCCGCGGGCGTGGTCTCGCGCTGCCTCGGTTGGCTCGCGCCCGGAGGCCGCCTGCTCCTGTCGAGCCCGGACGGCAGCTGGGAGGGCGACGCGATCGAGCACCTCCATGTGTTCGATCTCGCATCATGGTGCTCGATGCTGGTCCGCGGTGGCGCCCGTGACCTGCGGACCTTCAAGATCAAGGACCGTGACGGCCGCGACCGATGGCTCGGGGCCGAGGTCACCCGGGACTAGAGTGGGACTCCGGGGCTCGTTTCCCGCCGTCTACGCCCGGTATTTTGGATGGCGGCGGAAGCTCGAGGAGGCCCGCACCCTGCTCCCGCCGCGGCCCGGGGTCTTCGACCCGGGAGGCGTACGACGCGCCCTCCTGATCTGCACGGGCCTCATCGGCGACGCCGTGATGTGCCTGCCGGCCCTCCGGGCGGCGCGGGAGCTGCTCCCTCGGGCCGAGCTCGTGGGTCTCGTCACCGAGCGAAGCCGGAGCGTGCTGATCGGCTCCGAAGCGTTGGACCGGTTCGTCCTTTGCGACGGCGCTCCGCTTCGCGTGCGGCCGAGCGCGCGGCGGGCGAACCGGGACCTTCGCGCTGGGTTGGCGGCCGAAGGATTCGATCTCGCTGTCATCTTCCTGGGCGACGACTACGCGCCCCTGCTGACGCGCCTCGGAATACCGCACCGCGTGTTCGTCGCCGAGTCCGCCTTCGGCGCCCTCGCGACCGCGACCTACTCCATCGGAAGCGCGCGGACGTGGGGTCCGCGCGAACGGCTCGACGCTTGGCGGGCGCTCGGCCTGGAACCGGCGGCTTCGCTGCCTTCCCTGCGCCCACCGCCCGCCGCGACCGCCGCCGTAACCGAACGCCTGCGCGCGGCCACGCGACCGTGGATCAGCGTCCATCCGTTCGGAAGCACGACGGCACAGTGGTGGCCGCTGGCGTCGGCGGAGGCGGCGGCGCGGGCCCTGCGCGAACGCTTCGGAGGGACGGTCTTCCTGCTCGGCGGCCCGTCGGGGGAATGGTCTCCGCGAGAGATGGTGGACCTGGTCGGGAAGCTGACCCTCGAGGAGCTCATCGCGCTCGTGGGCCAGAGCGATTGCGTGATCTCGACGGACAGCGGCCCCTATCACCTCGCGGGAGCGCTGGGCCGCCCCGGAGTGGGGCTCTTCCGCGCGTCGCGACCTGAACATGCGGGGCGCTATCCCACGGTCGCTTCCGTGATCGCGCCCGACAACGCCGAGTGCCGTTCCGGTTGCCGCTGGGACCGCTGTGCCTTCAGTCCCTGCCGCCAGATGGGCCGGCTGGCGCCGGAAACGGTGGTCGCGGCGGCGGCCCCGGTCCTGGGCCGGCCGTGATCCGCGTCCTGCACTTCGCGGACCTCATCAACCGTGACGACTTCATCCACAACGTCATCGCTCACGTCGATGCGCGCGAGTTCGGAATGACCGCGGCCACGTTGCACGACCGCGGAACGCTCAACGCGAATCCGTCGCCCCTCCCCCTCGTCCATGATCTGGACTGCGCTCGGCGCCGCCGGTATGGCCTGGCGGCCTGGCGGCTGCGCCGCCTGCTCGTCCGCGAGAAGATCGACCTGCTCCACACGCACCACTACGAGCCCGCCCTCCTCGGCGTCCTCGCCACCGCGGGGACGCGCGTGCCCCTGGTCCTCGGCCGCCATTACTCCGACGCGATCTACCAGTTGTCCCGGGGCGCTCGCCGCCGCGCCTACCTCGCCGTCGAGTCGCTGTGCAACCGGCGCGCCGCCGCCATCGTCGCGCCTTCGAAGGCCGTCGAGCGGGTGCTCCTCGCGCAAGGAGTGGACGCGCGCAGGGTCGAGGTCATCCCGTACGGATTCGATTTCCGTCATTTTGGCCCGCGTGATCCCGCCGCCCTCGACCGGGCGCGCGCGGAGTGGCCGGCCGGCCCCGGCCCCCGGCTGGTGACGATCGCCCGGCTGCACGCCGAGAAAGGGCACCGCTATCTCCTGGAGGCGCTGGAAGCCCTCGCGCGCGAGAAGTGGGCGGCGACGTGGCTCATCGTGGGGGACGGTCCGGAGAGGGCGACGTTGGAGGCCGCGGTGCGTGCGAAGGGCATGACGGGAGTCGTGCGCTTCGCGGGCTGGCGGACGGACGTCTTCGACCTGATCGCCGCCGCCGACGTCGTCGTCCAGCCCACCCTTCACGAAGCGTTCTCGCAAGCGATGATCGAGTCCATGGCCCTGGGCCGGCCGCTGGTCATCTCGGACGTGAGCGGCGTGGAGGATGTCGTGGAGGACGGCCGGTCGGGGTTCGTCGTTCCTCCTCGGGACGTGGGCGCGCTGGCCGACGCCCTGAGGAGGCTCTCCGACCCCGTAGTGGCGCGGGCCGTCGGCGACGCCGCCGGGGCCCGGGTGCGCAGCCGCCTCGACATTCGCGAGATCGTCCAGAGGCTGCAGGACCTCTACCGGCGGGTCGCGCGGCCTTGAGGGTCTCCCTGGTCGTTCCCCTCCGCGACGAAGAGGCCACCGTCGTGGCACTGCTCGAATCGGTCGCGGGTCAGGAGCGGACGCCGGATGAGCTGGTCGTCGTGGACGCCGGCTCCACCGACGGGACCGGCGATCTCGTCTCGAAACATCCGATGCCCATGGCGACGCGCCTCCTGCGCGAGGGCCCCCTGTTCCCGGGAACGGCGCGGAACGCCGGGGCCAAGCTGGCCGCGCATCCGTGGCTGGCCTTCACCGACGGCGGTGTGCGGTTGGATGGCGCCTGGCTGTCGGAGCTCGAAGCGGCGGCCACGAAGGAATCGGCGGATGTCGTCTTCGGTTCCTACGATCCGCAATGCGACACCTACTTCCGCCGCTGCGCGGCCGTGGCCTACGTGCCCGGCCGGGGCGAGCACGGCATCCGCGGTCCGTCCGTCGCATCGATGGCCCTGACGCGCGAGACCTTCGCGCGTGCCGGCGAGTTCCCACCCTTCCGGGCGGCGGAAGACCTCATCTTCCTGGAGCGCCTGTGCGCGCTCCCCTTGCGCATCGCCTACGCCCCGCGCGCCGTCGTGCGCTGGCAGCTCGCCCCCGACGTCGGACGCACCTTCCGGCGCTTCGCGTCGTACTCGGAGCACAACCTGCGCGCCGCACGCGGGCGCTACTGGCACCTTGGAGTCCTGCGCCACCACGTCCTGATCGCGTTCGTGACGGCGGCCGCCTTCCTGGCGGGGGCCGGCGCCTGGTCCCTCGGCGTCTATCCGCTCTGGCAGCTCGCGCGCGCCGGACGCAGCGCCTGGCAAAAGCGCGGCGCGTTCGACTTCAACGCGATCGACCCGCGCCACGTCCTCGGCGCGGCCGCGCTGCTGTCCGTGATCGACGCCGCGACCCTGGCCGGTGCGATCCGATGGTGGGCGCGGGGAGCGCCCCTCTCGCCGTGAGGGTCCTCTACGTCACGTACAACGGGCTCACCGAGCCCCTGGGCCGGCGGCAGGTCCTTCCCTACGTGCTGGGCCTCGCCGCCCGCGGCTGGCGGTTCACGGTCGTCTCGTTCGAGAAGGCGGAGACCGCGGACGACGTGGCGCGGGGGCAAGTGCGGGCGCTGCTGGACGGCGCCCAGGTCGAGTGGATCCCGCGCCGCTACCACAAGCGGCCGACTCTGGCCGCCACGTCCTTCGACGCGGCCGCCGGAATCGCCACCATCCTGCGCCGGCGCCGGGATGTCGGCCTCGTCCACGCGCGCTCGACCGTGCCCGCCCTGATGGCCGCCGCTTCCGCGCGTGCGCTCCGCATCCCCTGGATCTTCGACGTCCGCGGCCTCGTCGCCGAGGAGTACGCGGATGGCGGACACTGGTCTCGTGACGGCCTCCTGTTCCGCATGACGAGCGCGGCCGAGAGCCGTCTCCTGCGCCGCGCCCCCGGCCTCGTCTTCCTCACCGAGCGGATCCGGGACGAGCTCGCGCAGCGCGGCCTCTTGAGGGAGAGGCCGACGGCCGTGATCCCGTGCGCGGTAGATCTCGCCGCCTTCGGCACTCCCGACGAGGTGCGGGCCCGCGCCCGTGCCTCCCTCGATCTCGATCCCGGGCCCGTGCTGACCTATTCGGGTAGCCTGGGCAGCTGGTACCGGCTGCGCGAGATGCTCGAGTTCTACGACGTGGCGGCCGGCGAGATCCCCGGGCTGTCGCTCCTCATCCTCACCCCGAACGAAGGCGAAGCCCGCGCGCGCGTCGCCGGCCATCCGCGAGTCGCGCGCATCCGCGTCCGGCGGGCGCGGCCGGAGGAGATGCCCGAGTACCTGAGCGCGGCGGACGCGGGGATGTGTTTCCTCGGCGACCACCATTCCAAGGCCGCGTCTTCGCCCACGAAATACGGCGAATACCTGGCCTCGGGACTCGCCGTCGTCACCAATCCCTGGACGGGCGACGCGGCCCGCCTGGCCGGTGAGCCGGCCTGGATCCTCGTCGACGCCTTCACGCGTGAGGCCTATGGCGCGGCCGCGCGCGAGCTGCGGGGCCAGCTCGAAGACCCGGCCCGGCTGCGGCAGTCCGCGCGCGCACTGGCCGGGCGCTGCTTCTCGATGGGCGAGGCCCTCGACCGCTACGAGGGCCTGTACCAGCGCGTCCTGGAACGCGCATGAAGGTCCTGGCCTGGGTGCCCTATCCCCTCGGGATCGCGCCCGGCCAGCGCTATCGCATCGAGCAATGGGCTCCCTATCTCCGCGACCTCGGCATCGAGGTGACCTTCCAGGCCTTCGCGACCGCGGACCTCAACCGCACCCTCTACCAGCGCGGCCGCTGGGCGGCCAAGGCGGGGGGGATGGCGGCGGGCCTCGCCCGCCGGTTCACGCAAGCGCTCCAGGCCCGCGCCTACGATGCGGTGTTCCTGCAACGCGAGGCCAGCCTGCTCGGGCCGGCCTGGTCGGAACGGCTCCTGCACGCGCGCCAGCCCGCGATCGTCTACGACTTCGACGATGCGATCTATCTGCCCTACGTGAGCCCGACCAACCGCTATCTCTCCTACCTGAAGTTCCCCTGGAAGACGCGGACGCTCTGCCGGCTGGCCGCCGCGGTGATGGCCGGGAACGACCACCTCGCCGCCTACGCGGGTCGTTACAATGACCGCGTGTTCGTGGTGCCGTCGACCGTCTCCATGCGCGAATACGAGCCGCGGCCGGAGCCCGCGCCGGGCCGGCTTCCGGTGATCGGCTGGACGGGCAGCCACAGCTCGGTCCCGTATCTCGCGCTCGTGCGCGAAGCCCTCCAGGAGCTGCGGCGCCGGCGGCCCTTCCGCCTCCTCCTCGTCGGGGTGGAGCACTACGAGCTTCCCGGCCTCGAGGTGGAGTGCCGGCCGTGGTCGGCCGCCACCGAGGTGCGGGACCTCTGGGACATGGACGTGGGCATCATGCCCCTGCCCGATGAGCCCTGGGCGCGCGGGAAGTGCGGCATGAAGGCGATCCAGTACATGGGCGTGGGGATCCCGGCCGTGGTCAGCCCGATCGGGGCGAACCGCGAGATCGTGGTCGACGGGACGACGGGCTTCCACGCCGCCACCTCCGCCGAGTGGATCGACCGGCTCGACCGTGTGCTCGCGGATGCGGAGCTCCGGCGCGCCCTCGGCGCGGCCGCACGCGAGAGCGTGCGCGCGCGCTTCTCCGCGGAGACGCAGGCGCCGCGCGTGGCCGAGATCCTGAGGCAGGCCGCTTCGTGAGCGACATCCTCGACGTCGTCGTCGCCTTCATCGTGATGATCGGGGTGAACCTCGTCATCGTCCGCCGCATCACGAACGCCCTCCCCGGCGAAGAGGGCCCGTCCCTGGCCCGGATCTACGCCTGGACGCTCCTCCTCCGCTTCGGTCTCGCCTGCTTCCTGAACGCCTACGCAGGCCAGAGCGCCTTCGCGGTGATGTTCTGGGGAGACTCCGCGACCTACGACGAGGGAGGCTGGCTCTTGAGCATGCAGTGGGGTGGCGAGGGCCTGCTGAACCCCTACTACTCGGGAAAGGTCAGCGGCTGGGGCTTCTTCTACCTGATCGCCTCGATCTATTACGTCTTCGGCCACAACCAGCTCCTCGCGCAGCTGGTCAACGCGACGATCGGGGCGGTGACGGTGCTCGTGATCTACGCCATCGCGAAGGACCTCTTCGACGTCGAGGTCGCGCAATGGTCGGCCCGCTTCATGGCCTTCTTCCCGCAGATGGTCTTCTGGTCGGGTGCGATCTACAAGGACCCGGCCATCATGCTCTGCATCGCCGTCTGCATGTACGCGGTGCTGAAGCTCAACCACGAGTTCACCGTCCGCTACGTGGTCCTCTTCGTGGGCGCGAGCCTCGCTCTCATGACCCTGCGGTTCTACGTCTTCTATTTCGTGGCCTTCGCAACCATGGGGACCTTCGTCCTCTCCCAGCGCCGGGGCGTGGCGGGCAGCATCGGATCGTACCTGGTGCTCATCGTCGTATTCGTGGGAGCGTTCTCGTTCGCGGCCAAGCAGGAGACGGTGGAGCAGCAACGCTCGTATTTCACGCTCGAGCGCCTCCAGATCACGCGCTCGGACCAGGTGATGTGGGGGCAATCCGCCTATGCCCCCAAGGCGAACGTGTCCACGACGCAGGGCGCGCTGTCCGTCCTCCCGGTGGGGCTCGCCTATCTCCTGTTCGCGCCGTTTCCCTGGGCGGTGCGCAATCTCCGGCAGGCCCTCACCGTTCCGGAGACCATCGTCTGGTACGCGCTCATGCCCGCGCTCGTCCGCGGCCTGATCTTCACGATGCGCACCCGCTTCCGGCCCGCCCTCCCCATCCTCGTGTTCGCGGCCGCCCTCACCTGTGCCTACGCGGTCTTCCAGGGGAACGTGGGCACGGCCTACCGGCAGCGCACGCAGGTGACGATGTTCTACTTCATCCTCATGGCCGCGGGCGTGGTCGAGAAGCGCCGTGCCCGGCAGCCCGCGCCGCCGGCGGCCCTCGCCGCGCCCGCCCTCCAGGTTCCATGAGCACGTCCCGCTGGCCGCGTCTCGCGCTGCTGGCGGTCGTCGGCCTCCTTCCCGGGCCCATCAAGCGGCCGCTCTACCGCGCGCTCTTCGGCTATCGGATCGGCCGCGGCGTGCGCATCGGGCTCGTGCTCCTCGACGCCGAAGCGGTCGAGCTCGGGGACGGCACCGAGATCGGCCACCTGAATCTCGTCACCCGGGTGGGCAGCCTCGTGACCGGAAAGTCCGTGCGCATCGGCGCGCTGAACATCATCCGCGGGGGCGAGCGGGTCGTCCTCGGGGACTACGTGGAGGTGATGCGCCTCAACGTGCTCAACGCGATCCCGGACCACGACTGCACGACCAGCCCCGTCTCCCGGCTCGAGATCAGGGCGGGGGCGGTGGTGGTGTCCGGGCATCGCATCGACTTCACCGACCGGGTGACGATCGGGCGCAACGTGATCGTCGGGGGGCGGAACTCGTCGCTGTGGACGCACAACCGCCAGCAGACGGCGCCCATCGCGATCGGCGACTTCTGCTATCTCGGCTCCGAGGTCCGTCTCGCGCCCGGGGCGCGCCTGGCCGAGCGGTCGATCCTCGGGCTCGGTTCCGTGCTCGCGGGGGCCATCGACACCCCCGGGTCGCTGGTCGGGGGAGTGCCGGCGCGGATCATCCGGCCCCTGACCCCGGAGGACGACGCGCTCGTCCACCGCAAGGCGCGGCGCGACGCTCCCGACGACCTCTATTCGGGATGAGGCGAGAGTTCGCGGCCGACCTGTGCTGCCCGTCCTGCCGCTCCGCGCTGGAGCTGGAGACGGCGGCACCGCCGGATGAGGCCGCCGTCGTCGAAGGAGAGCTGCGCTGCGCGTGCGGGCGCCGATTCCCCGTAACCGGCGGCGTTCCCCGCCTGCTCCCGGAGGCCGCTCCGGATTCCCTTTCGAGCCGGACGCAGGCGCTCTTCGGCGACGAATGGCAGCGTTTCCCCGAGCTGCTCGACGTCCACGCGGACATCTTCCGCTGGTATTTCGAGGGCGACGGTCCGGTGGCGTGGCCGGCCCTGCGCGTGCTCGACGCGGGCTGCGGGATGGGCCGCTGGCTGCACTTCGCGCGCGCGCACGGGGCGCGCATCGTGGGGATGGACGTGAGCGCGGCGGTGGACGTGGCCGCCGGGCGCGAGGGCGCGGGCGCCGACTTCGTGCAGGCCGACCTGCGACGTCCTCCCTTTCCGGCGGAGTCCTTCGATCTCGTGTACACCTTCGGCGTCGTGCACCACGTCGCGGATCCGGCGGCGGCCGTGCGCACGCTGGCGGCGCTCGTGCGGCCGGGAGGCACGTTGCGCCTGTACGTGTATCGTTCCCTGGCCGACGAGGCTCTCGCCCGCCGCGCCCTCCTCGGCGCGGTCACGGCCGTCCGCTCGCTCACGACCCGCCTTCCCCCGAATGCCCTGCACGCGTTCTCGTGGGCGGTGTCGGCGGTCGCGGCGGCGGCGTTCCTCGTCCCCCGCCGGGCCCTCCGGCGATGGAGGCTCGGGGACCGCCTCACGCGCGGCCTTCCGCTCGTCCAGTACGCCGACGTGCCGTTCCGGATGCTGGTTGCGGAGCAGTTCGACCGTTTCGGCGCGCCGCTCGAAGGACGGTTTCGCCGGGACGAGGTCGAAGAGTGGCTGCGCGGAGCGGGGCTCGAGGTCCGTGCCGTCCTCCCGGGCCTCGGCTGGCGTGCCATCGCCCGCAAGCCGCGCGCGCCGACGGCATGAGCCGCTCGCCCGCGCCGCGCCGGCGCGCCGCCCTCGCGGCGGCGCTCGCGCTGGTTGCGCTCGCCGCAGCCGTCGCCCGCGACGCGACGGCGCGCTTCCTGATCGTCGACGACCCGCCCGGGCCGTGCGACGCGGTCGTGGTCATGGCGGGGGATCCGGACTACGAGCGGACGGCGGCCGCCGTGGCGCTGATGCGGAGGGAGAACATCGCGACGCTCATACTCACGGGCGGCGAGCCGGGGCCGGGCGACAGCGCCGAGAGCCTGCGTGCGAGGGCGATCGCGCTCGGCGTGCCGGAGACGCGCATCCACATCGAGACCGTCTCGCACAGCACGCACGAAGCCGTCCTCGCGGTGGCGCCGATCCTCCAGTCGATCGGCGCGCGCACGGCGACGGTGGTGACTTCGCCGTACCACCAGCGCCGTGCCACCGCCGCCGCCCGGCGGGCGTGGCCGGGCGTTGTCGTCCGCGCCCGCGCGGCGGCTCCCTCCGCCTGGCGGCCGGAACGCTGGTGGGCGACGGCAGGCGGCCGCCGCGTCGTCGTCTCCGAGTACGCGAAGCTCCTGTATTACGGCATGCGCGGCTGGCTCTGAGCGTCGGAGGGGCCAACCTCAGGTATTGGTTGAGGTCCCCAACGTAAACTGCTGTCCCAGGAGACCTTTGTTTGACGTGCGACTCCGGCCCCTGTAGACTCTCTCGGGCTCATCGCGTCTCATGCATGAAGAGGATCGCGCGTCGAGTCCACGGACCACGCGAGTCGTCAGGTTGTTCTCGCGTCTGAACATCGGAGGGCCATCGGTCCACGTCATCCTCCTGACGGCCGGCCTTCGTGAGATGGGATACGAGACGCGCCTCATCGTGGGTCGAGAGGCGCCGTCGGAGGGCAACCTGTTGGACATGGCCCGTCAAAAGGGGGTCGAGATCGAGCAGCTCGCGGGTCTTGGCCGCGAGATCCGGCCGCTGTCGGATCTCGTCACGCTCTGGCAGCTCTACGGCCTCATCCGCAAGTGCCGGCCCGCCATCGTCCACACCCACACCGCGAAGGCGGGCGTCCTCGGGCGGATCGCGGCGCGCCTGGCCGGCGTGCCCGTGATCGTGCACACCTACCACGGCCACGTCCTGCGCGGCTACTTCGGGACGCTGAAGACCGCGTTCTTCCGGCGCCTGGAGACGGCGCTCAATCGCGTGACCGACGTCGCCATCACCGTCTCCGCCGCGCTCCGCGACGACCTGGCCGAGATGGGAGTGGCCCCGCGCTCCAAGATCCGCGTCGTCCCCCTCGGGCTCGACCTGGCCCGCTTCACTGGTCCGCAGGTGCGTGGCGGGTTACGCGCGGCCTGCGCGGCGGGTGAGGGCGACGTCCTCATCGGGGTCGTCGGCCGCCTCGTCCCCATCAAGGACATCGACTGTTTCCTGGAAGCGGCGGCGCGGGTGGGAGCGTCCGCTCCGCACGCTCGCTTCGCGATCGTCGGTGACGGCGAGCGGCGCGCGGCCCTCGAGCAGAAGGCGGCGGCCCTCGGGCTGGGACCCCGCACGACGTTCGTCGGCTGGCGCAAGGACCTCGAATCCGTCTACGCCGATCTCGACGTGGTCGTGAACTCCTCGCGCAACGAAGGGACGCCGGTAGCCCTCATCGAGGCCATGGCCGCCGGCCGTCCCGTCGTGGCCACGGCCGTGGGCGGTACCGCGGACCTCCTCGGCGACGGCGAGCGGGGGCTGCTCGTTCCCGCGGCCAGCCCGTCCGCCCTCGCCGAGGCGATCCTCCGGACGCTCGCGCATCCGGAGGAGAGCGCGCGCCGCGCGGCGGCCGCTCGCGACTACGTCCTCGCCCATCATTCCGTGGACCGTCTGCTGCACGACATCGACGAGCTCTACCGCGAGCTCCTGCCCCGCGTCGCGACGGCATGACCTCGGATCCCGCCCTCCTCGCCGCCGTGGTGTTCATCGCGGCCGCCGCCACGTCCGCCGCCGCCATCTGGCCGACGCGCCGCATCGCCCTCCGCCTGGGGATCATCGACAACCCCGGCCACCGCAAGGTCCACTCGGTGCCCACCGTCCGCGCGGGCGGGATCGCCGTGTACGCGTCGTTCATCCTCGTGGTCGCCGTCGGCTACGCCCTTTCGCAACGCCTTCCCGAGATCGCCCGGATCCGGGCCCTGATGCCCACGTCGAGCCTCGTCCTCGGCGACGCCTACCGCGTCAGCGGCAAGCTATGGGCGATCGTGATCGGGTCGACGCTGGCCTTCGCCGCGGGGCTGGCGGATGACGTCTCGAAGGGCCGGTTCCCCGTCTGGGCCAAGCTGGGCGGACAGCTCCTGGGCGCGATCGTGCTCATCTCGGCCGGGGTGACCACGTCGTTCCTGCCCTTCCAGTGGATGAACGTGGTCGTCACCGTCCTCTGGCTGGTCGGCATGACCAACGCCTTCAACCTGCTCGACAACATGGACGGCCTCTGCGCGGGCGTCGCCTTCGTGGCCGGGCTCGTCCTCCTCATCAACGCCTGGTCGCTCGACGAGATCTTCATCAGCCTGATCCTCGTCGCCTTCATGGGCAGCGTCTTCGGGTTCCTCCTCTTCAACGTCCAGCCCGCGCGCATCTTCCTCGGCGACTGCGGCAGCCTCTTCATCGGCTACCTGATGGGGTCGCTCACCCTGCTCGAGCGCTACGTGACGCACGCGTCCGGGCTGCTCTTCCCGGTGCTGATGCCGGTGCTCGTGCTGGCGGTGCCTCTCGTCGACACCGCCACCGTGATGTTCATCCGCGTGCGTGAAGGCCGTCCGGTCTACATCGGAGACAACCGCCACCTTTCGCACCGCCTCGTGTCGCTGGGCTTTCCGCGGCGTCGCGCCGTTTCCATCCTCTACCTCCTGACCTTCTCCCTGGGCCTGGGCGCGGCCGCGCTGACCGACGCCACCCTCTTCCAGAGCGTCCTCGTCCTCCTGCAGACGGCCGGATTCGTGACCGTCGTCCTGATGCTGATGTTCGTCGAGCGCCCGGCCGCTCCGCCGGACCGGCCACCGGCATGATCCCGATGGCCCTGATGCTGTCGTTCCTGTCCGATCCGCCCGCCACCCTCGCCGCGGTCCGGCTGGAGGCGGAGAACGACCGGCCCGTCGTGCGCGCGATGCTCTCGGCGCCGGTCGCCGCGCGCGTGGAGCGGGACGGCCGCGACCTCTTCCTGGTCCTGCCCGCGGCCCATCCGGCGGCGGGGCTCGCGCTCCCGGGGCCCGTCGCCGAGATCGAGTCGGTCTCGATCGAGGACCGGCCGGACGGCGTACGCCTGCGCATCCGGCTGGAGAGCGTGCTGCCCTATTCCCTCAGCCAGGACGGCGCCGTCGTCTCCGTCGTGATCCGCGCGCCCGCGCCCGCCCTGCCTGCGCCCGCGCCGTCCCCTTCGCCGGGGGTCGGACCGGACAGCGTCCGCGACCTGTACGCGCGGATCCTGCCCCCGCCGGAGGTGGCCGCGGCCGCGGCGGGGGAACCGTCTCCGGACGCAGCCGTTCCGACGCCCGCCCCTGCCGAAGACACGGAGGGCTTGAAGCTCGGCTTCATCCGGCTGCGCCCGTGGGTGGGGCTCAGCTACGTAGACGTCCAGACGTCGTTCCTGGACACGCCGGCGCCGGTGCGCGACCAGTATTTCGAGATCGATCCGCACCTCGATCTCTTCGCGGGAGGGCGACTGCCCGGAAACAGCCGCTTCTTCCTCACCTACGAGCCGCGGTTCCGATTCTCCAGCCAATATTCGGAGCTCCGTACTCCGACGCATCTCGTCACCGCCACCCTGGACGTGCCCGTGGGCGCCTTCGTGAATGTCCATGCGGGCTACCATTTCGCGAAGGGTTTCCTGGAGACGACCGAAGTCGATCCCGGCCGCGAGTACTTCTTCGAGCTCGTCCCGTTCACCCGGAATCAGGCCCAGCTGGGCGTCACCGTCAATCCGGGCGGACTGGTGGATCTCGACGTGAACGCGATGCGGGACGACATCGACATCGAGGAGACCGGGGGCTTCTTCAGCCATCGCATCGAAACGATCTCGTCCCGGCTGAACTACCACTTCGGCGTGTCGTCGCGCGCCTTCCTGCGCTACGAATACGACCGCGTACCCCCTCCGGAGGAGCGGCCGGTCGTGGAATCGCGCGCCTCCACCCTGTCCGCTGGCGTCACCGGTGAGCTGCTGCCGCTGCTGCAAGCCGACGTGGCCGTCGGGTTCACGAGCCTCAGCGCCCCGCAGGCCGGCACCGGAGGCACGCAGTTCCGCGGCACGACGCTGACCGGCACACTGCGGAAGGAGTTCAGCCCGGCGGCGTCGGTCTCCCTCCTGGGAAGGCGGGACACCTATCCTTCCGGGTTCGAGGAGAACGCGTTCTACATCGTCACCGGTGCGGGGGTGGAGACCGACATCGGGCTTCCGTTCTCCGTCGTGTTCCACGGCGCCGCGGGCTGGCAGCGCAACGACTACCGCGTGCCCGCGACCGGCCTGTCCGAGCCGCGGAAGGACAAGCTCTGGGCCTGGTCCGTGGGCGCCGGCCGCGGCCTCACACGGTGGAGCTTCGTGCGCGTGGACTATCGCTACGATCGCCGCGAGTCGAACCTGCCCGCCTATCAGACGGACGGGCACCTGTTCATGCTCCAGCTCGGGATCGGCTATCTGGGCTCCAGTCCAACCGGCTCGGTCCCCCGATGATCCCCGTCTCGACGCGCCTCGCCGCCGCCTTGGCCTTGCTGACGGGGCTGGCCGTTCCGGTGCTGCCCCAGGCGGCCCCGGCGCCGCCCCCCGCGACCGCCGTGCCGTCTCCCACGCCGGTACCATCTCCCGCGCCGGCGCTGCCCTCGCCCTCTCCGGCCGCCGCCGGCGTGAGCGCCGACTACCGCGTGGGTCCCGGTGACGTCCTCGACGTCGCCGTGCTCGGCAACGCGGACCTCACCCGCACCGCGACCGTGCAGCCGACGGGCAGCATCACGTTCCCCCTGCTCAACGAAGTGCCGGTCGCCGGGCTGACGGTGAGCGAGATCCAGCGGCGCCTGACCGCGCTCCTCATCAAGGACTTCCTCGTCGACCCGCACGTCGAGGTCAAGGTCAAGGAGTTCCAGAGCCAGTTCGTGATCGTCCTCGGCGAGGTCAACACGCCCGGGCGCAAGGTGCTGCGCGGAGGCAGCCGGCTCGTGGACGTCCTCGTCGAAGCGGGTGGTTTCACCCCGCGCGCCTCCGGCGAGATCGTCATCACGCGCAACGAGGGATCGTTCGAGGGAGGCTCCAAGAGCCTGCGCATGCGTCTCGGCGGCACGTTCAGCGCCCAGGACTACGTGGGGCTGGAGCTGGCCCTCCGCAACGGCGACGTCATTACGGCCCCGGCGCGTCAGTATGTTACCGTTGAAGGTGAGGTCCAGCGCCCGGGGCGATACGCCATCGAGGGTGATCTGACCGTGACCGGCGCGATCTCGACGGCGGGTGGGCTGACCCGTTTCGGGAGCAGCGATGTGAAGTTGCGGCGCATCGAAGCCGGTACCGGCCAGGTGACGATCACGAAGGTCGACCTGAAGGACGTCCGCAAGGGCAAGCGCCCCGACCCGCCCGTTGCCCCCAACGACGTCATCACCGTCTCGCGGCGCCTCTTCTAGCCGTGGCCCTTCCTGCTGCCGTGGCCGCCGCTCCGTCGGAAAGCCCGATCGACTTCCGCTATTACGCCAACCTCCTCTGGAAGCACCGCATCCTTCTCGCCACCGCGGGCGTCCTCGGTTTCGGCCTGGGACTCGTGGTCGCCTTCGCGCAGACGCCGGAGTACCGGGCGAGCGTGATGGTGCAGATCGACCCGCCCACTCCGACCTTCATGAGCGTGCAGGAAGCGCTGGGCGGTGGGTACTGGCAGAACGCGGACTTCTACAACACGCAGTTCCGGGTCCTCCGCTCGAGCGCGCTGGGCGAGAAGGTGCTGGATCGCCTGAAGCTCAAGGACGGCGCGGAGAATCGGGAGGCGGGGGCGGAGTTCATGTCGCACGTCGACGTGGAGCCGGTGCCGGAGAGCCGGCTGGTCCTGATCCACGTGACGCACCGCTACCCGAGGGAGGCGGCCCTCTGGGCCAACACACTCGCCGACGTCTACATCGAGGACACGATCTCCACGCGCGTGGAAGCGGCCAAGAAGGCCTACCTGTGGCTGCAGGAACGCCTGAGCGCGACCCAGAAGAGCATGCGCGATGCCCAGGACAAGCTCTTCAAGAGCTACCAGAGCCAGGACCTGTTCGTGCCCGAGGGCAGCACCTCCGCCGTGACCAGCTCGATCTCCAAGCTCACCGCGGACCTCATCGAGGCCCAGGCCCGCCGCATCGGCCTCGAGGCCGCTCTCAAGCAGATCGCGCAGCTGAAGGCGGCCAACCAGCCTCTGGACGCCGTGCCCCAGTTCGCGGCCGATCCCACCATCATCGGCCTCAACTCCCAGGCCTCGGCCGCCAACAACGAGCTGGCCCGCCTCCGCCAGCAGTACAAGGAGGGCCACCCCGAGATCCAGAAGCTGCTGCTCCAGGTGGACCAGGCGCAGAAGGCCAAGGAGAAGCAGGGGGCGACGATCATCGCCGCCCTGCGCGCGGACTACGAGCAGCTCCAGAAGCGCGAATCGGAGCTGCGAGGGGCCATCGACAACGAGAAGGCACAGGCCGCTTCCCAGAGCCGCAAGGCGGCGGAGCTGGATGCGATCAAGAAGGAGGCGGAGTCGGCCAAGGGCCTGTACGACGTGCTCCTCCAGAAGCTCAACGAGAGCGACATCGCCGGCTCCATCCGCAGCAACAACGTGAGCGTGGTGGAGCGCGCCTCTCCGCCCGTCGCCCCCATCCGCCCGAACAAGAAGCGGATCGGCGCCGTGGCCGGCCTGCTCGGGCTCCTGTTCGGGGTCGGCCTGGTGCTGGCCCGTGACTATCTCGACAACACGATCAAGGATCCGGAGGAGATCGAGCGATATCTGCACATCGACCTGCTCGCGGCCGTGCCCCAATACGACGAGGCCAACGTCCACTTCGTCACCGAGGCCTACCAGAACCTTCGCACCGCCCTCATCTTCGGACGCAAGGACGAGCGCGGCCAGATCGTCCTCGTCACCGGCACCGTGCCCCAGGAAGGCAAGACGACGACGCTCGTGAACCTGGGCAAGCTCCTCGCTTCGTCCGGGGAGAAGGCCGTCCTCGTCGACTTCGACCTGCGCCGCGGGCAGCTTCACAGCCGCCTGGGCCTGACGCGGGAGCCGGGGGTCACGAACTTCTTCGTGAACCACGAGGACCTCGACGCCCTCGTGCGCCCGACCCGGGTGGCCAACCTCTACGCACTGACGACGGGCCCGCTGCCCCCGAACCCCCCGGCCATCCTCACGCGTCCGAACATGCCGGACTTCCTGGACCGGCTGCGCGACCACTTCTCGTGGGTGCTGATCGACTCGCCCCCGCTGGCGTCCGTCACGGACGCGCAGCTCCTGGCCCGCTACGCCGACCTCACGACGTTCGTCGTGCAATACAACAACGCGGACAAGAAGCTGATCCGCCGCAACCTCAGCGCGCTGCGCAAGGTCACGGACACCGTGCTCGGAGTGGTCCTCAACGCCGTGAACGTGCGGGCCAAGGGGTACTACTACTACTACTACCCGCACGACCTCGAGTCGTCGAAGGCCCCGAACAAGGAGTCGTCGAAGGTCCCCAACAAGCCCAACGAGGCCAAGCCGGGTGAGAAGCGGGCCCCGAAGCCGGAAGACGTCGCGGTCGGAAATCGCTGACGGTGCCTCTCGGAGTCATCATCCTCGCCCTCCTGTTTGCAGCCAAGAAACCCGACGTGGTGGTGCGCCCGCCCGTCCGTCCGCTGGCGCCCGCTCCCGTCGCCTCCGTGCACATCCTGGACGGCACGGTCGAGCGCGGCCAGGGCAAGTCCTGGAAGTCGGCCGACCGCGAGTTCCGCATCGCCCCCGGAGAGGGCCTGCGCACGAGCCGGAACGGCGCGGCCCTGCTCACGTTCCCCTGGATGCACATCGTGGTGGCGGACGACACCGTCGTCGGCCTCACCCCGAGCACCGTCCTCTCCGCGACGCTGGAGCGCGGAAGGATCCAGGAGGTGGCGACCGCCGGCGACATCCTGAAGGTCGTGACCGCGGAGGCGGAGGTGCGCGGGCGCGGCGACGTGGTCGTGATCCGGACGGAGTCGCCCGCGCTCACGCGCGTCTCCGCCCTGCGCGGCTGGTTCCGCGTCAAGTCGCCGCGGGGGACGCTCTCCCTCGACGGCGGGCAGGGGGCGGTGATCGGGCCCAACGGCGCTCCGGAGATGGTGGATCTGCCGGCGCCTCCCACCGGTCTCAACCCCGGCAGCGACCCCGTCTACGTGCCGCAGGGAAGGAGCACGCGCCTGGCCTGGACGGGGTCGGCGCCCCGCTATCGCGTGCAGGTGCTCTCGCTCGAAGGCGACGAGTTCGTGCTCTCGCGCGAGGTGTCCGGCGCGTCGGCCGAGGTGCCGGGGCGCTGGCTGGGCACGTTCCGCTGGCGCGTCTCCGCGCTGGACGAGCGCGGCGTGGAGGGCGCGCCCTCCGCGCCCGGCCTCATCTGCGTCGTCGAGAAATAGGGACGGTTACGGCGACGGGCTCGGGCTCGCCGGCAGCACCGGTGTCGTCACGTCCGGCGACGGCAAGGTCGGCGGCGGCGGCAGCGGCGTGGGAGACGTGAGCGGAGCCGGCGACGGAGGCGGCGGCGTCGGGGACGGCGCGGGCGCGCTGGGGCTCGGCGCCGGAGTCGGAGTCACGACCGGAGACGGCGAAACCACCACCACCGGCGGCCCCGGAGTGCCGATGGGCGCGAGAGGCCCGCTGCCGAAAGGCGGCTCTCCGGGTCCCGCGAAAGGCGGCGGCTCCCCCGGCCCCGGGATCTGGGCCACTTCGAGCCCGGCCCGCGTGACGGGGACGACGGTCGGGAGGATGACGTCCCCGCACAGCGATTCCTTCAAGGGCTCGGCCTTCTTCTCCAGCCAGCGCATCGCATCCACCGCGCGGTTGCGCGGCATGGGCCCGGCCGGGCCCACGTCGAACCCGAGCCGGCGCAGCGTCGCGACGTAGTCCGCGGGGCTGTCCTTCTTGCGCTCCGCACGGACGCGCTGGAGGAGGGCGCCGGGCGCGAGGAGGACCGAGAAGGAGTGCCGGCCGGGCGCGAACTGCGCGGTGAGGACGGGCCGCCACTGCATGACGTCGGCGCCCGCGTCCTTCTCCGCGCACACGATCGACTTCAGGCAGGAATCCGCCGTCCAGCTCTGGCCCGCGCCCTTGATGCCGAAGGCGGAGATCGTGTACAGCCCCGCCTCCGGCAAGTCCACGATGACGACGGCGCGCGTGCCGTTCGGCCCGCCCTTGACCGACGACTCCAGGGTTCCGCTCGCGGCGGCGGCGATCGCGGCTCCCGACTCGACGTGGAACTGCGAGGCCTCGAGCTCGAGGGGCGCGTCCGACGGTGGCAGCTCGGACTGCTTGTCCAGGGCCTGCACCATCGTGACGGCGGCGTGTTCGGAGAGGAGCACGGCCGGGGCCTTCCACCCGCCGGGGGGCTCGACGGGCATCACGCAGGGCGGGGCCACCTCGACGTGCTCGAGGGTCGTGCCGCGCGGGAGGAGGATGGACGCCGTGTAGGCGCCGGGATCGAGATGCGTCGCCCCCGCGTCGATCCAGGTCATCTCGGCCGCGGGCGTGACGGTGAAGGCCTCCACCGGCTTCACCTCGCCCGCGCGCGCGACTTCGGCCGACACCGGACGCTGCGGGCTGCCCGCGAGCTGGACGCGAAGGCGGTAGTCGCCGCCGCGTACCACGGCGACCGCGTAGGTGACCTCGCCGATCTCGCCCGTCGCCACCACCTGGCGGCGCTCGCCTTCGCCCTCCACGCGCACGTCGTCGCCCGCGACGTAGCGGTCGGCGCGGAAGCTGAGGCTGCCCTTCCAGGACAAGATGGCGAAGGCCTGCGTTGCCGTCGTCGTCTGCTGGATGGCCTCCTGCATGTCGAGGCCGCGCAGGAGCATCCGTGCCCATTCGGCGTGGGTGACGGCCGAGTTCCGGGGGTCGCCGTAGAGAGGCAACAGCGCCGCGACCGCCACCGCGGCCACGAAACCGGCGAGCTGGATCCGCCTGAGCACTGCTTCGCCCCCGGAAAGAAGGGAAACCGTTTCGACGGTAGAACGAAACCCGACCCGAGTCAAAGATCGGGCCGGCCACGGCTGCGCCCGGTCACAACTGCCTTCGCGGCCGGGAGTTGGCGCCTCGCGGCGTTGACAGGCCCGCCGGCCGGGGGCTAGTCTGCCGGTTACCGTGAAACCCGAAGTCGGCCGCGAGGAAAAGGAGGTCTTCGCCGCTTACCTGCTCAAGAACCGCCTCAAGCGGAGCGAGCAGCGCGAGGTCATCCTCGACACCTTCCTGCGCTCGGAACGGCACCTCTCCGTGGACGACCTGCTGCAGCTCGTTCAGAAGCGGCGCAGCGACATCGGACGCACGACCGTCTACCGCACGCTCAAGCTCCTGCAGTCGGCGGGGCTCGCCACGGAGCTCGTGCTCCAGGGACAGACGCGCTTCGAGCGCGAATACAAGCGCCAGCACCACGATCATTTCATCTGCAAGTCGTGCGGCGAGATCTTCGAGTTCTCGAGCGCGGAGATCGAGCGCATCCAGGACGAGATCGCGGCCGAGATCGGCTTCGTCATCGACGGCCACCGGCACCAGATCTTCGGGTACTGCCGAGACTGCGCGGCGGACGCCAAGAACCGCACGGAAGCGCGCCGGTAGCCGCCCGGCCACAGCCCCCATGTGCGGCCTGGCCGGGGTCGTTCATTTCGACGGCGCGCCGGTGGCGGCGTCCGTCCTCCAGGCGATGGGCGCGGCCCTCTGCCACCGCGGCCCCGACGCGGAAGGGATCCGCGAGGACCACGCGGGCGCGCCCGCGGTCGGCCTCGTCCACCGCCGCCTCTCGATCATCGATCTCAGCCCCGCCGCCAACCAGCCCCTGGGCGGTGAAGACGGCCGCGTGCAGGTCATGCTCAACGGCGAGATCTACAACTTCCAGGAGCTGCGCGACTCTCTCGCGAAAGGCCACACCTTTCGCACTCACGGCGACACCGAGGTCATCGCGCACGGCTACGAGGACCGCGGTGACGACATCATCCCGCTCCTGGACGGGATGTTCGCGCTCGCCATCTGGGACGCGCGATCCCGCCGCCTCGTGCTCGCCCGCGATGCCTTCGGCAAGAAGCCCCTCTACTACTGGTCCGACGCGCGCCGCCTGGTGTTCGGCTCCGAGATCAAGGCGCTCCTGGCCGCGGGCGTGCCCGCGGAGATGGCGGACGAGCGCCTGCGCGAATACCTCGCGTTCGGCTACGTGCCCACCCCCGCGACGTTCTTCCGGGGCGTCCGCAAGCTCCCGCCCGCATCGCTCATGGTGGTGGACGCACAGGGGGCGGGGGTCGCGCGCGCGTATTGGGACCTCACCTACCCGCCGGAAGGCGAAGCGGCGCGCGTCTCTCTCGACGAGGCCGCGCAGCGCGTGCGCGATCTGCTCGAGGACGCGGTGCGCAAACGTCTCGTCGCCGACGTTCCCCTCGGCGTGCTGCTCTCCGGGGGCGTCGATTCCAGCGCGGTGGCCGCGTTCATGGCGCGGCTCGTGCCCGGCCGCGTCAAGACCTTCGCCGTCGGCTTCGAGGGCGACGCCTACTTCGACGAGCGCCCGCACGCGGCCCACGTCGCGCGCCACCTGGGGACGGAGCATCACGAGTCCGTGGTGGCTCCCCATGCGGCCGAGCTCGTGGAGACCCTCCTCCACCACCACGACGAGCCGTTCGGAGACTCCTCGGCCCTGCCCACGTATCTGGTCGCACGCGAAGCGCGGCGCGACGTCACGGTCGCGCTCAACGGGGACGGCGGGGACGAGGTCTTCGCGGGCTACGACAAGTTCTGGGCCGCGCTCCTGGCCCGCCGGATTCCGGGGCCTCTGCGCGCCCTCCTGCGCATGGGTGCGCGCGCGCTTCCGGAGGGCGCTCATCACCACGGGCGGCTCAAGAGGTTGCGCCGGTTCACCGACAAGGCGACCCGTCCCGAGGTCGAGCGAATCGCCGGCTGGAGCCTGTTCTTCGATCTCCCGGAGATCGACGCCCTCACCCGGGTGCCGGAAGGCGACGTGCTCGCTTCGTATCGCGAGGCCCTGGCCCGCGTCGAAGGGCGATCGCTGCTCTCGCGCCTCCTCTACCTGAACGCGAAGACCTACCTCCTCGACGACCTCCTGCCCAAGATGGACCGCATGTCCATGGCTCACGCCCTGGAGACGCGCAGCCCGTTCCTGGACCGGGCCCTCGCTCAGTACGTGGCCACCCTCCCCGACGACCTCAAGCGCCGCGGGCGGCACGGGAAGGTCGTCTTGAAGAAGGCGGTCGCGGATCTCCTGCCCTCCGCCATCCTCGGGCGCAAGAAGCACGGCTTCGGCGTGCCCCTGGGCGCCTGGTTTCGCGCCGAGCTGCGGCCGCTCGTCCAGGACACGCTCCTCGACGGATCACGGGTCGGACGGCGGCTGGACGCCGCGGAGATCCGCCGGATCTTCGATGACCACGTGACCGGCCGCGCCGACCGCGGACACCAGCTGTGGACGCTGCTCACGCTCGAGCTTTGGATGCGCAAGCACGCGTTCTCGTGAGGGGGCTTCAATGCGTTTTCCGGAGCGGAGCGTCTCCCTTGCCGGCGAGCCGCGATTCACTCGCGGCGAGACGCTCGCGATGAAAGACGCGGAGCGAGGACGCAAGTGAAGATCGAACGCGTCGAGGTGCGCGAGCTCGCCCTTCCCTTGCGCTACCCGTTCGAGACCTCCTTCGGACGCACCACGCGCAAGGAGTTCCTCCTCGTGACGGTCAGCGCCGACGGTGCCTCTGGCTACGGCGAGTGCGTGGCCGACCGCGATCCGTACTATCTGCCCGAGACCAACGGCACCGTCGGCCACGTCCTGGACGAGTTCCTCATCCCCTTGCTGTTCCAGCTCGAGATCGCGCACCCGCGCGACGTGTGGCCCGGTTTGGCCCGCGTGCGCGGCCACGAGATGGCGAAGGCGGCCCTGGAGATGGCGGTCTGGGAGCTCTGGGCCCGTCGGGAGGGCGTGCCCCTGCGCCGGGTGCTCGGCGGCGAGAAGACCGAGATCGAGGCGGGCGTGTCCGTGGGCCTCCAGGACGACGAGGCCGCGCTCGTGCGCAAGGTGGAGACGGAGATCGCGGCCGGGTACCGCCGAATCAAGATCAAGATCAAGCCCGGGCACGACACCGCGCTGGTGCGCGCCTTGCGCGCCCGCTTCGGGGACGTGCCCCTCATGGTGGACGCCAACAGCGCGTACACCCTCGACGACGTCGCGGTGCTGCGCGAGCTCGATCCCATGGGCCTGATGATGATCGAGCAGCCCCTGGCCTGGAGCGACATCGTCGACCACGCCGCGTTGCAGCGGGAGCTGCGCACGCCCGTCTGCCTGGACGAGTCGATCCGCTCGCCCGACGACGCGCGCCATGCCCTCGACCTCGGCGCCTGCCGCGTCATCAACATCAAGGCCGGCCGCGTGGGCGGGTTCGCGACCAGCCTGGCCATCCACGACCTCTGCCGCGCTCGCGGCGTCCCCGTCTGGTGCGGCGGCATGCTGGAGTCCGGTATCGGGCGTCTCGCCAACGTCCACCTGCAGACCCTGCCCGGGTTCTCCCTGCCCGGCGACACCTCGGCCAGCGCGCGTTACTTCGAGGAAGACCTCGTGGACCCTCCCGTCGTGGTGTCGGCGGAGGGGCGGATCGCGGTTCCGGACCGCCCCGGGATCGGCCACGACGTCGTCTGGACCCGGGTGGAGCGGGCGACCGTGCGCCGCCGCACATGGACGCCCTGAGGCCGGGCGGGCGGGGTTGCATAACGGCTCCGCGCGCGTAGGATGAAGGCCGCTCGCGGTGCAGGACGCTCGGGGAGCTCATCGGCCATGCGCCGTCGCCATCGGTCTCGCGGAAGACGCAGCCGTCGCTCGACGACGGCGGCCGCATCCGCGTCTCCCGCGTCCAACGAAAGCTCGTCCGTCGACATCGATCGCCTGATGCCCGCCGCCGCCGTGGGCGAGGCCGCCCTGCGCGAGCCTCCGGCCCTGATCGTCGAGGGGCCGGAAGGGGCCCGTCGCCGCCGGGCCCGCGACGAGCGGGACGGCATTCCGGTAGGGGACCCGCGCCGGCGGATGGTCTACGTCGGGATCGCCCTGTTCGTGGCCGCGCTGGTGGTGGCCGTGCTCACGCTCATCGAGTCGCGGTAGCTCGGGGCGGCGCGGCCCCGCGCGCCCGGATCGCTTCTTCCGCGGCCGCGAGCAGGAACTCGCAGCCGATGGGGAGCGCGTCTTCGTCGAAGTCGAAGCGCGGGCTGTGGTGCGGCTGGTCCAGACCACGAGCCGCGTTCGCGGACCCCACGAACACGAAGCAGCCCGGCACCTGCTCGAAGTAGACGGCCATGTCCTCGCCGCCCATGGTGGGCTCGGGAGATACGACGTTTTCCTCGCCCACGACGCGGACGGCGGCGCGCCGGGCGAGGGCGGCGACGTCGGGATGGTTGAGGACGGGGGGATTGCCCGACTTCACCTCGACCTCGGCCCGGCATTGCATGGCCTCCGCGACGCCGCGGGCCACGCGCGTGATGCGCTCGGGCATGGAGGCGCGCAGGACGGGGTGGAACGTGCGGATGGTGCCCGTGAGCACCACCTCGTCCGGGATCACGTTGAAGGCCTGGCCCCCGTGCACGGCGCCGATGGTGACGACGGCGGGCTCGATGGGGGAGACCTCGCGGGCGACGATCGTCTGGAGCGCGACCACGAGCTGGGCCGCGGCCACGATGGGGTCGGCGGCCCGGTGCGGCTTGCCGCCGTGCCCGCCGCGTCCGTGCACCACGATGCGGAGCCGGTCCACCGCCGCCATCAGGGGCCCGTCCTTGACCCCGATCGTCCCCACCGGCAGCTCGTTCCACAGGTGGACGCCCATGACGACGTCGACGCCCTCGAGGCCGCCGTCGCGGATCACGGCCTGCGCGCCGCCTTCGCCCTCCTCCGCGGGCTGGAAGAGCACGCGCACCGAGCCGGCCAGCCCGCGCGCAATCAGCGCCCGCGCGGCCGTGACCGCCATGGCCACGTGCCCGTCGTGCCCGCAGGCGTGCATCTGACCCGGGACGCGCGAGGCGTAGGGCGCGGTGCTGTCTTCCTGGATGGGGAGGGCGTCCATGTCGGCGCGCAGGAGCACCGCGGGGCCAACGCCGCCGCGCACGGTCGCGATCACGCCCGTGCCGCCCACGCCCGTCCGCACGTCGAGGCCCGCCGCCCGCAGCAGCTCCGCCACCCGGCCCGCCGTCCGCGTCTCCGCGTAGGCCAGCTCGGGGTGCTGGTGCAGCTCGCGCCGCAGCGCGACCATGTCCGCCTGCAGTGCGCGCACGTCGTCCGAGAATCGGGGCATGAACGGATTGTAGCCAACGCCGACTAGAATCGACGGCATGGGCTCCGGGATTGACGGAAAGGTAAGGCCGGGTGCCTTCCTTTCGGTGGGCGTGGCGGCGGTGGGAGCGGTGGCGATCGTACTGGGATTCGCGTACCTGCACGCGCCTCGCGCGACCCGCGTGCGCGTCGGGGACATGGCGCCCGATTTCACCCTGCCGTCCATCGTGCGCGGGGATCCCGTCGTGCGCCTGTCCGATCGGCGCGGCGGGCCCACGCTCCTCGTCTTCTTCGATTCCCGCACGGAAGGGAACGACCACTATTTCCTCTCCCTCCAGCGGCTGCATGCCAAGTACTACCCCTACGGCCTGACCGTGATCGGCGTGGCCATGGACCCCAACCCCCGCGCCCTTCCCACCTTCGCCGAACGCAACGGCGTCACGTTTCTGATCGTCGCCGACCCGTTCGCGGCCGTCGTCCACAAGAGCTACGGAACGCCGCGCGAGCCCGAGGCCTACCTTCTCGACCGCGAAGGACGCGTGGACGCCGTCTACACGACGCGCGTCGACTGGCAAACCACCGACTTCCAGAAGCGCGTGGAGAAGTACATCCGGCTTCCCGGCCGCTAGGGGCTCGCGCCACGTGAGGGAAATCGCGAAGTTCGCCGCCGTGCTCCTGATCGTGGGGGGAGCCGCGTTCGGGTTCATCTCCCTGCAGGAGAAGAAGGGCTACGGGCTACGGCCGGGCGCCGCCGCGCCCGCCTTCCGGCTGCGCACGCTGGGCGGCGGCACCACCGACCTCGGATCGCTCCGCGGCCGCGTCGTGCTCGTCAACTTCTGGGCGACGTGGTGCCCGCCCTGCGTGGCGGAGATGCCCTCCCTCGAGCGTCTCCACCGCACGCTCGGCCCAGAGGGGCTGGTGGTGCTCGGCGTCTCCGAGGACGAAGACGAGAAAGCGGCCGCCGAATTCGTGCGGCGCTACGGCCTCACGTTCCCCATCCCGCGCGACACGGGCGCGCACACCGCCGCCGCCTACCGCACCACCGGCTATCCGGAGACGTTCGTCATCGACCGCGACGGGACGGTGCTGCGGACGTTCGTCGGCCCCGCGGAGTGGGACACGCCCGAAGCGCTCGCCTACTTCCGCGGCCTCCTGCCACGCCGCGCGGACGCCACGGACCGCAGCACCTCGCCCGCCAGATAGAGGCTGCCCGCGGCCACGACCAGGCCGTGGGGCCCGGCGAGTCGTCGCGCGAGAGCGAGCGCATCGCGCACCCGCCCGACCTTCCGCGCTCGCCGCGCGCGTGCGCCCACCCGGCGCACGATCGCGTCCGGCTCGGCCGCCCGGTCTCCCGGCACCCGGGTGAGGACGACCTCGCGCGCGAGCGGGAAGAGGATCCGTCCCATGGCCGCAATGTCCTTGTCCGCCATGGCCGCGAAGACGAGGACGAACGGCCCCTCGCTGCGCAGCTCGCGGGCCAGGGCGCGAGCGGCGGCGGGGTTGTGGGCGCCGTCGACGAGAAGGGGCGGCCGGCCGGGCAGCCGCTGCAGGCGGCCGGGCCAACGCGTACGCGCGATCCCCTCCGCCACCTTGGAGAGGTCCACCGCGACCCCCGTCGCGCGCGCCTCTTCCAGCAGCGTCACCGCGACGGCCGCGTTCGCGACCTGGTGGGCGCCGGGCAGCGGAGACGGCGGCGCCTTCGGGATCTTCGCCGCCGCGAGCCGCGCGCCCACGCGGTCGGCCGCCTTCTCGATCGCGCCGCGAGCTTCGGCGGCCATGGGACCGAGCACGGTGGCGCGGCCGCGGCGGAGGACGCCCGCCTTCTCGCGGGCGATGGCGGCCAGCGTGGTGCCGAGGTACGCCTCGTGATCCCGGTCGACGCTGACGATCGCGGAAGCGAGCGGCTCCACGACGTTGGTGGCGTCGAGCCGCGCGCCCATCCCGACCTCCAGCACCGCGATGTCGACCCTCGCGCGCTGGAAGTGCAGGAACGCGGCGGCGGTGAGCACCTCGAAATACGTCGGCTGCGCGGGCAGGGTCCCGGCCGCGGCGATCGCTTCCGCCGCGGCGCGCACGCGCGCGACCTCGCGGTCGAGCGCGCGATCGGAGATGGAGCGGCCGCTCACGACGATGCGCTCGCGGACGTGGACGAGGTGCGGCGAAGTGTAGCGCCCGACGCGCAGGCCGCTCGCGCGCAGGACGGAGTCCACGTAGGCCACGACCGAGCCCTTGCCGTTCGTGCCCGCGACCAGGAGCGAGGGGAACGCGCGCTCCGGATGGCCGAGCGCGGCCACCAGGGCCCGCATGGTCTCCAGGCCGAACTTCATCCCGAGCCGGATGCGGGAGGTGAGGTAGGTGGCCGCGGGCGGAGTGTCTCGGGGCATGGAAAGGCGGCGATCATAGCCCCGCCCCGCGGCCGGGGAAGAGCGTGGGCATCCCGTTTACAATCGCCGGGGATGTCTCCGGCCCGGATTCTCGTCGTCGACGACCTGCCGGAGAACCGGGAGATCCTGACGGGCCTGCTCGAGCCGGAAGGCTACGCGCTGGTCACGGCCAGGGACGGTCAGGAGGGCCTGGAGAAGGCGCTCGCCGATCCGCCGGACCTCATCCTCATGGACGTCTCGATGCCCCGCATGACGGGATTCGAGGCCTGCCGCCGCCTCAAGGCGGACGAGCGGACGCGGCTCGTCCCCCTCGTCCTCATCACCGGGCTCGTGGCGCGCGAGGACCGGATCCAGGGCATCGCCGCCGGCTGCGACGACTTCCTGACCAAGCCCGTGGACTCCGAGCAGCTCATGGCGCGGACGCGCAGCCTGCTCCGGACCAAGGCCCTCATCGACGACCTCGAGCAGGCCGAGAACGTGCTCGTCAGCCTGGCCACCGCGCTCGACGCCAAGGACAACTACACGCGCGGGCACTCCGAGCGCGTGGCCGGATACGCGGAGGCGCTCGGCGGCTCCCTCGGCCTCGACCGCACCGAGCGGCGCCATCTGCGCCGGGCCGGGCTCCTCCACGACATCGGCAAGATCGGCACCCGCCTCGATTACCTGCACAAGCCCGGCCCGCTCACGACCTCGGAATACGAGGAAGTGAAGAAACATCCGGTGATCGGCTACGAGATCTGCCGGCCCCTGCGTACGATGGCGCCCCTGCTCGCGCTCATCCGCGGGCACCACGAGCGGCTGGACGGCCGCGGCTACCCCGACGGCCTCCAGGGCGACGCCATTCCCCTGCCCCTGCGCTGCCTGAGCGTCGCCGACGTGTACGACGCGCTCACGTCCGACCGCTCCTACCGCAAGGCCCTCGGCCAGGAAGAGGCAATGCGGCTGATGAGGCAGGAGGCGAGCGTTGGAATGTGGGACTTGCGCATCGTAGAGGCGCTCGACCGCGTAGTCTCCCGCGGAGAGTAGGCCCGCGGCGGAGTGTCCGTTAGCCGTTCCCCTGATGACAGGCCGACCCGGCCACAACCTCATCTTCAGCTAATCGTGTCGACCGAATTTCCGTTGCATGCGTTCGTTCGTTTCTAGTCCGTTCGATGGCCTGTGTGGAAAAGTGGAAGAAAGTGTGGAATACTCCTAGCTCGCTGTGTTCAAAGGGACTTATCGGCACAGGATCGACCCCAAAGGCCGGCTTCCGGTGCCCGCGGCCTTCCGCCGCGGGCTCGGCGAGGCGGCGAATCTGGTCGTGGTCACGCCACTCGACCAGTGCCTGGCCGCGTACCCGCCCTCCGAATGGTTGCGACTCGAAGAGCAGCTGCGCGCGCTGCCCGCGTTCAGCCGGCCGGCCAAGGCGCTCACCCGCCTCCTCACCAGCCGCGCCGTGGACTGCGAGCTCGACGTGCAGGGCAGGATCCTCCTGCCCGCGCCCCTGCGGGTCGCGGCGGGCCTCGATCGCGAGGCCTTCGTCATCGGCGTCCTGAACCGTTTCGAGGTCTGGGCTCCCGAGCGGTGGGAGTCGTTCGTGGCCGATTCCGAGCGCCTGCTCGAAGACGCCACCCTGGACGTCCAATGGCCGCTGCCTCCGGCTCCCGCGGAGCCCCGCGCCGCCAGTCATCCACAGGAAAAACCCAAGCGCATGTGACTTTTCCCCCTTGACACCCCGAGGGCCCGCCCTCTAGACTCCTGAGTGGAATTTTGTGGAAAAAAGTGGCTTCACGTGTCCCAACGTGGGCGTGAGCGCCGCAACTGAGCGGGAGCCCTGACCCGCCGCGAAGAAGAGTCTTCGCCGCGGGCGGACGGACCCAGGACGAAGGCGAGCTCTAGCGTGCTGCGAGGAAACCATCCGGCGCGCGTCGACGAGAAGGGGCGACTCAAGATCCCCAACGGGTTTCGTGTGCTCGTCGAGCAGCAGTACGGAGCCGAGCTCTTCGTCACCAGCGTCACCGGCGAATACGTGCGCGTCTATCCGATGGCGGTGTGGCTCGAGGTCGAGCGCCGCCTGGCCGAGGTCCCTTCCGCCAATCCCTCGAAGCAGCGCTTCCTCGACCGCGTGAACTTCTTCGGCCAGACGGTGGCGATGGACAAGCAGGGCCGCGTCGTGCTGCCGCAGCTCCTGCGCGAGAGCGCGGCCATGACCGGCGAGGTGAGCGTGCTCGGCCTGCAGAACCACCTCGCGGTGTGGAACCAGAAGCGGCTCACGGAGCGCTTGTTCAAGAAGGAGCCTTTCACGGACGAGGACGGGCGCGTGCTCTCCGGGTTCGGGATCTGATGTGTCCAGCGGCGTGGTCCCTCGGCACCAGCCGGTCCTCCTCGCGGAGTGCATGGAGCTGCTCGCGGTGACACCCGGAGGGCTGTACGTGGACGGGACGGTCGGCCTCGGCGGGCACGCGGCCGAGATCCTGCGCCGCAGCGCGCCCGACGGCCGCCTCCTGGCCCTCGACAAGGACCCGGCCGCGCTCGCGCACTCGGGCACGCGCCTGCGCGAGTTCGGGGACCGCGTGCGCTTCGCGCACGCGGATTTCCGCGAGATCCCCGAGCGCCTGGCCGGTGAAGCGCCGCAAGGCGTGTTGGTGGACATGGGCGTGAGCTCGATGCAGCTCGACGAGGCCGACCGCGGATTCAGCTTCAACGCGGAAGGCCCGCTCGACATGCGCATGGATCCCACGGAAGGGTTCACGGCGGCGGACCTCGTGAACCGCCTGCCCGAACGCGAGCTGGCGGACGTGATCTACCGCTGGGGAGAAGAGCACGCCTCGCGCCGCATCGCGCGCGCGCTCGTGGACGCGCGGCGCCGCCGGCCGTTCTCGACGACCACCGAGCTCGCGGAGGTGGTGCGCCGCGCGGCCGGCCGTTCCCGCCGCCCCGGCCTGGATCCCGCGACCAAGACCTTCCAGGCCCTGCGCATCCACGTCAACCGCGAGCTGGAGGGGCTGGGAGACGCGCTCGCGCGCATCGCCGGCGTCCTCGCTTCCGGCGGACGGCTGGCCGTGATCGCGTTCCACAGCCTCGAGGACCGCGAGGTGAAGCAGACGTTCCGTCTCCTCGCGACGCGCGGGTTCCGCATCCTGACCAAGAAGCCGCTGGTCCCGGGCGACGAGGAGATGGCGCGCAATCCCCGCTCCCGCAGCGCGAAGCTCCGCGCGATCGAACGGGCTCCATGCGCATAGACAACTCGCAGGTCATCCGCGAAGTCGATCCGCGGGCCAGCCGGGACCTGTGGTGGCTCCTCGTCCTGGTCATGACCCTCGTGGGCGGCCTCGTCCTCTACGCCTGGCCGCACCTTCAGATCCGCGAGACCTCGCGCGCGCAGGACCGCATGTCCCGGGAGCGCGAGCGTCTCCTGGAGGAGAACCGCAAGCTGCGCCTCGAGAAGGCCAGCCTCGAGAACCTCCGGCGCGTGGAGACCATCGCCACCCGCGACCTCGGCCTGCAGCCGCCGGCGGCGGCCCGCGTCGTGGTGATCGAGCGCGCGCGCACGCCCGTACCGGGAGCGCAGATGGCGAAGGAGCTGGGGACGCCGTCCTCGTCGGCCTCCCCGGCCGGAGAGCGCAACTGATGGCCGGCGAGCGCACGACGCTCGGGAGCACGCTCCTGTCGCCGCCGCCCTCCGCGCGCGAGCGCATGGTCCGCCTGCGCCTGATGCTCGTCACCCTCTCCGCGTGCTTCTGGGTGCTCGTGATCATGGTGCGCCTGGTGCAGCTGCAGGTCCTCGGCCGCGCGTTCTTCGAGCGCCAGGCCGCGCGCCAGAGCGAGCGCACCATCAACCTCGACCCGCGCCGCGGCGCCATCGTGGACCGCAACGGCCATCCCCTCGCCGTGAGCGTGGACACGGAGAGCATCTACGCGGTGCCCCAGGACATCGAAGACGCGGCGGGGACGGCCGCCGCCCTCGGCCGCGCCCTCTCCCTCGACGCAGCCGCGCGCAAGGACCTGCAGGCCCAGCTCGAGAAGACGCGTGCATTCGTATGGGTCCGGCGCAAGGTGGACCCGGCGGTGGCGCGCGCGGTGCGCGGCCTGCAGCTCGACGGCGTCGGGTTCCTCACCGAGAACCGCCGCTACTACCCGCAGCGCGAGCTGGCCGCCCACGTGATCGGCTACGTGGGCCTCGACAACACGGGCATGAGCGGCATCGAGTACGCGTTCGAGAGCGCGATCCGCGGGCACGCGCGCAAGGTCGTCATCCGCACGGACGCTCGACGCCGCGCTCTCGACCACACGGAGAAGCCCTCGACGGACGGGCAGACGGTCGTGCTCACCATCGACGAGTCGATCCAGCACGTGGTGGAGAAGGAGCTCGAGCGCGCCGTCCAGGACACGGGCTCCGTGGCCGGCGTGGCCGTGGTCATGGACCCGCGTACGGGCGAGATCCTCGCCCTGGCCAACCGGCCCACTTTCAACCCGAACAAGTTCGGGGCCTACCCGAGCTCGCGCTGGCGCAACCGCGCGGTGGCCGACGCCTACGAGCCGGGCAGCATGTTCAAGATCATCACCGCCGCCGCCGGCCTCGAGGAGAAGGTCGTCGATCCGGACGAAGTGATCGACTGCGGGCACGGCTTCCTGGAAGTGGCGGGAATCCGCATCAACGATCACAACGTCTTCGACCAGCTCACCTTCCGCGACGTGATGGCGAAGTCGAGCGACGTGGGGGTGGCGCGCGTGGCCCAGCGCCTCGGGCGCGACAACTTCAGCCGCTACATCCGGCATTTCGGCTTCGGGGCGCCCACGGGCGTGGAGCTGCCCGGCGAGTCGGGCGGGCTCCTGCGCGCGCCCAACCGCTGGAGCGCGCTGAGCCTGCCCACGCTGTCGTTCGGCCAGGAGATCGGCGTCACCGCCCTGCAGATGACGGCGGCGGTGGCGGCGGTGGCCAACGGCGGCTACCTCATGAAGCCGACGATCGTGCGCCAGATCGAGGACAGCGAGGGGCGCGTGGTGCGCGAGGGAAGGCCCACCGCCGTACGGCGCGTCCTCGATGGCGCGACGGCGGCCACCCTGACCGAGATCCTGCGCGGCGTGGTGGTGAAGGGCACCGGCCACCGCGCGGCCATTCCCGGGTACGCGGTGGCGGGGAAGACGGGGACGGCGCAGAAGGTCGAGCCCGGCGGCAAATATTCGATGATCGACCACGTCGCCTCGTTCGTGGGCTTCGTGCCCGCCTCCCGTCCGGCCCTCGTCGTCCTCGTGTCCCTCGACACCCCGAAGGGGCCGGCCAACGAGGGCGGTGACGTGGCCGCGCCGCTCTTCGCGCGCATCGCGGAGCCCGCGCTGCGCCGGCTGGCCGTGCCTCCGGATGATCCCGACCGCGTACTGCGAGCCACAGGCCTGCGCGCGGAGAACATCCACTTCGCCGCCTACGATCCCGCGGCCAGCGCCACCTCCGGCGCGAGCGCCGTCGAGCCCGGGGCCATGCCGGACCTCCGCGGGTCCTCCGCGCGCGAAGGCGCCACCACCGCCGCCCGCCTCGGCCTCATCGTGGAGCTGCGCGGGTCGGGCCGCGTGTCGAAGCAGACGCCCGAGCCCGGCACCGCCATCGAAGCCGGGATGACGTGTGTGCTCCAGCTCGGAGGGACGCCGTGAACCTCCGCGAGCTGGCCGCGCGCCTGCCCGGCGCCATCCTCTCCGGAGACGGCGAGGTCGCGATCCACACCGTGACGCACGACTCGCGCAAGGCGGGGCCGGGCGCGCTCTTCGTCGCCATCAAGGGGCTGGCCGCCGACGGCAACCAGTTCGTGGAGGCCGCGCGCAAGAAGGGCGCGGCCGCGATCGCCTCCGCGCAGCCCGCGCAGCCCGGCTCGCCCTGGCTGCAGGTCCCGGACGCGCGTGAGGCCCTGGCCCATCTCTCCGCGGCCGTGCTCGGGGAGCCGGCCCGGGCGCTGGAGCTCGTCGGCGTCACGGGGACGAACGGCAAGACCACCACGACCTACCTCATCGACGCCGCCCTGCGCGCGGCCGGCCACAAGGTCGGCCTGCTCGGCACGGTGCAATACCGGATCGGCGATCGCCTGGCCGACGCCACCCGCACCACGCCGGAGGCCTCCGACCTCCAGGCCCTCTTCCGCGAGATGGTGGACGCCGGCTGCTCGCACGCCGTGCTCGAGGTCTCGTCCCACTCGCTCGAGCTCAAGCGCGTGGCCGGCTGCGAGTTCCGGGTGGCCGTATTCACGAACCTCACCCGCGACCATCTCGACTTCCACGGCGACATGGACTCGTATTTCCAGGCCAAGCGGAAGCTGTTCGCCGAGCTCGTGCGCCCGGACGGGCGATCGGTGATCAACGCGGACGACGACCGCGCGGCCGAGCTGGCCGCGGCCTCGCGCGCGCCCGTCTGGACCTACGGCCTCGACAAGCCGGCGGACTTCCAGGCCGAAGACGTCCGCCTGGCCCTGGACGGCACGCGCTTCCGCGTGGAGAGCCCCGTGGGCACGCACGAGGTGAAGAGCGCGCTCGTGGGCCGCTTCAACGTGCAGAACGTGCTGGCCGCCTTCGCGGCCGCGGTGGCCGCCGGCGTCGCGCCCGAGGTCGCCTTGCGGGGGCTGGCCACCGTGACCGGCGTGCCCGGCCGCCTCGAGCGCGTGGCCGGGGCCACGGGCTTCGCCGTCATCGTGGACTACGCGCACACGGACGACGCGCTCAAGAACCTGCTGGAGACGGTGCGCGAGCTCGGGCCCAGCCGCGTCATCACCGTCTTCGGCTGCGGCGGGGACCGCGATCGCACGAAACGGCCCCTCATGGGCGCGGTCGCCTCCCGATTGAGCGACGTCGTCATCGTCACGTCGGACAACCCCCGCTCCGAGCCCCCGGAGGCTATTCTCGAAGAGATACAGAGGGGGATGAACGGCGGCCGCAAGGCCGAGCGCCACGCGATCGTGGACCGGCGCGAGGCGATCGCGCGTGCGCTGGAGCTGGCCCGACCCGGGGATGCCGTCGTCATCGCCGGCAAGGGCCACGAGACCTACCAGGTCCTGCGGGACCGCACGGTTCCCTTCGACGACCGGCAGGTGGCCCGGGACATCCTGTCCCGGCTCCCCGCGCGGTCGGGCAAGCCATGAAGGGGGCCTCCGTGACCGCGCTCGAGAAAACGATCACCCTGGAAGAGATTGCCCAGGCCACGCACGGCGGGGTGGCGGGCGGAGGGCCCGCGGCCACCGTCGCCGGCGTCTCCATCGACTCCCGCACGCTCGCGAAGGGCCAGCTCTTCGTGGCCGTGAAGGGGCCGAACTTCGACGGGCACGACTTCATCGGCGCCGCCATCGGGCGCGGGGCGCCCGCGGCCATGGTGCACCGCGACGTCGCGGTGCCCGAGGGATTCCCGCTCGTACGCGTGGGCGAGACGACGCAGGCGCTGAAGGACCTCGGCCGCCACGTGCGCTTGAAGGCGGGAGTGCCCGTCGTGGCCGTGACCGGCTCCGCCGGGAAGACCACGACCAAGGAGATGACGGCGGCCCTGCTCGGCACACAGGGCCCCGTCCTCAAGACGGAAGGGAACCTCAACAACCAATACGGCCTTCCCTTGACCCTCCTGCGCCTCCTCCCCGAGCACCGCTACGCCGTGCTCGAGCTCGGCATGTCGGCCGCGGGCGAGCTGCGCGAGCTGTCTGCGATCGCCAGGCCCGACGTGGCCATCATCACGATGGTGGCGCCCGTCCATCTCGAGTTCTTCGATTCCGTGGACGCGATCGCGGCGGCCAAGGCGGAGATCCTCGAGGGGCTCGACGCGAATGGGGTGGCCGTCCTCAACTGGGAGGACGCGCGCGTCCGCCGCATCGGCGAGCAGCGCCAGGGCCGCACGCTCTGGTTCGGCCGCGACCGCTCCTGCGACGTCTCCGCGGAGAACTGGCGCGGCACCATCCACGGCATGCGCTTCGACATGCGCGTGGACGGCCGGAGCTACGACGTCGCCCTGCCCCTGCCCGGCCCGCACTTCCTGCTGAACTTCCTCGCCGCCACCGCGGCCGCGCATCACGTCGGTGTGCCCGTGGACGCGATCGTGGAGGCGGCCACCCACCTCAAGGCGGCCAAGAGCCGCGGGCAGGTCCGCCGCCTGGGCGAGGGCGTCACCCTCCTCGACGACAGCTACAACTCGAACCCGGCGGCCGTGGACGCCGCGGTCACCGCGCTGGACATGGCCGCCCAGGGCCGGCGCGTCGTGTTCCTGGGCGACATGCTGGAGCTGGGACCGACGGGGCCGGAGCTGCACCGGGAGACGGGCGCCAAGCTGGCCGGCCGCACCGACGTCGTGGTCGGCGTGGGCGCGCTCGGCCGCGAGTTCGCGGAAGGGGCCCGCCGCGCGGGCCTGGCCGCGTCCGCCCTGCGCGACTTCGCCGATTCCACGGCCGCGGCGGCGGAGGCGGCCGCGATCGTCAAGCCGGGAGACGCCGTGCTCGTGAAGGGCTCGCGCGGCGCGCGCATGGAGAAGGTCGTGGAGGCGCTGGTGGCCCGCTTCGGGGAGAAGGAGAGCTAGCGCGTGCTCTACCATCTCCTCTATCCGCTCCACACGCAGGTGTCGGGTTTCAACGTGATCCGCTACATCACGTTCCGCACCGCGGTGGCCAGCCTGACCGCGCTCTTCCTGGTCCTGATCCTGGGGCCCTGGATGATCGAGCGCCTGCGCCGGCTGCAGGTCGGCCAATACATCCGCGAGGAAGGCCCGCAGGCCCACCAGTCCAAGAAGGGCACGCCGACCATGGGCGGCCTCCTCATCCTGGCCGGCATCGTGATCCCCACCCTCCTGTGGGCGAACCTCACGAACCGCAACGTCTGGATCGCCGTCCTGTCCACGATCGCCTTCGGCGCCATCGGGTTCGCCGACGACTACCTGAAGGTCGTGAAGAAGCAGAACCTCGGCCTGAGCGGGCGGAGCAAGCTCTACTTCCAGCTCACCATCGGGTTCATCATCGGAGTGGCGATCTACGCCTTCTCGCGCGTCGATCCCGCCACCTACTCGACGCGCATCACCCTTCCCTTCTTCAAGACCCTCCTGCCCGACCTGGGACTCCTCTACATCCCGTTCGCGGTCCTCTTCGTCGCCTTCGCCTCGAACGCGGTGAACCTCACGGACGGCCTGGACGGCCTGGCCATCGGCACCACCCTCATCGCCGCCGCCGCCTTCACCGTGCTCACGTACGTGACCGGCCACGCGGTGTTCTCGCGCTACCTCGACCTGTTGTTCATCCCGCGCATCGGCGAGGTCACGATCTTCATGGGGGCCATGGTGGGCGCGTCGATGGGCTTCCTGTGGTGGAACTGCTATCCCGCGCACATCTTCATGGGCGACGTGGGGTCGCTGGCCCTGGGCGGCGCGCTGGGCACGGTGGCCATCCTGACCAAGCAGGAAGTTCTGTTCTTCAGCATCGGGGCCATGTTCGTCATCGAGGCCTTCTCCGTCATCCTGCAGGTCCTCTCCTTCAAGCTGCGCGGCAAGCGCGTCTTCCGCATGGCCCCCCTGCACCACCACTTCGAGCTCATCGGCTGGAAGGAGACGCAGGTGGTGGTCCGCTTCTGGATCGCGGCCTTCATCTTCGCCCTGCTGAGTCTCACGACGGTGAAGCTCAGATGAAGAGAACGAACAACGGAAAACGAGATAGAGGCTCGTTCCACGGATGGCTGGCCATCTACGGACGCCGCAGATCGCCAGGAAGAGGAACTGCACTATGACCTCAAACGCGTGAGAGCGCCATGGAGCTGGAGGGGAAAGACGTCGTCGTTGTTGGCCTCGCGCGGTCAGGCATTGCCGCCGCGGCGCTTTGCGCGCGGCGGGGTGCGCGGGTCGTGGCCACTGATCGCAAAGGGCCGGGCGAACTCCCGGCGGAAGTAGTGAACCTGGAGAAGGAAGGCGTGCGGCTCGAGCTCGGCGGTCATCGGATGGAGACGTTCACGAGCGCCTCGATGATCGTGGTGTCTCCGGGCGTGCCCTCCACGATGCCGGAGCTCCAGGCCGCACGCGCCGCGGGCGTGCCCGTGGTGGCCGAGCTCGAGCTGGGCTACCGGCTGCTCCAGGGCCGCGTGGCCGCCATCACGGGGACGAAGGGCAAGTCGACCACGACCGCGGCCCTGGGCGCCATGCTGCGCGAGGCGGGCGGCGACGTGCGCGTCGGCGGCAACATCGGCCAGGCCGTCACCGGGATCGTGGACGGCTCGACCGACGCCACGACGTTCGTGCTCGAGGTCTCCAGCTTCCAGCTCGAGGGCACGGATACGTTCCGGCCGCACGTGGCCGTGTTCCTGAACCTCTCCGCCGATCACCTCGACCGCCACGCGAGCTTCGAGGAGTACGGTCAGGCCAAGGCGCGCATCTTCGCCAACCAGGGCCCGGACGACTGGGCGGTGGTGAACGCGGACGACCCCGTGGTGCTCGCGCTGGCGCGACAGGGAAAGGCCAGGGCCGTCGCCTTCCATCCCTCCGCGCGCGCGGCCGACGGCGCGTTCTTCGACGGAAACACGGCCCGGCTCAAGGCGGCCGGGAAGGACGAGGCCCTCTTCGAGCGCGGGGACGTGCAGCTCCCCGGCGATCACCTGGCCTCGGACATGCTGGCCGCGGCCAGCGCCGCCCGGCTCATGGGCGCGTCCGTCGATGCGATCCGTCGGGCCGTCCGCTCCTACACGGGCGTCGAGCACGTGCTCGAGCGCGTGGCCGAGATCGGCGGCGTCCGGTTCTTCAACGACTCCAAGGCCACCAACGTGGAGGCGGCGCGCAAGAGCCTGGAGGCGTTTCCGGGCGTCGTGCTCCCCATCATCGGCGGCCGCTACAAGGGCGGCGATTTCGCCGACCTCGCCCCGGCGCTGCGGGCGCACGGAAAGGCCGTGCTCGCGATCGGCGAGGCGACGCCGCGCATCGTGGCCGCGCTGGCCGACGTCGTGCCCGTCGTGCCCTGCGATTCGATGCGCGAGGCGGTGGAGCGCGGCCTGGCCCTGGCCACCCCCGGCGACACGGTGGTGCTGGCTCCGGCCTGCTCGTCCTTCGACATGTTCGAGGACTACGCCGCGCGCGGGCGGGCCTTCAAGGACGAGGTTCGACGGCTGGCGGAGACGCGGCGTGGCTAAGAAGCTCTCCTCGGACAGCTCGCTCTTCGCGGTGACCGTGGCCCTCCTCGGCGTGGGCCTGGTCATGGTCTGGAGCGCGTCGTCCGGGCTGGCCCAGGAGCGCTACGGCAACGCCTACTACTTCCTCGTCCGGCAGGTGGTGTGGGCCTGCGTGGGCCTCGTCTGCATGGTGGCGGCCATGCGCACGGACTACCGCAAGCTGCGGCACCCGGCCGTCGTCTATTCCGCGGTGCTGGCCACGCTCGTCCTGCTGATCGCGGTCCTCTTCCTGCCCGCCGTCAACGAAACCCACCGCTGGATCCGCCTCGGGTCGCTGTCGTTGCAGCCGGCGGAGGTCGCGAAGCTCTCGACCATCCTCTTCCTCGCCTATCACCTCGAGCGCCGCGGCGAGCACGTCAACGAGTTCCTGCCCTCCCTCTTCCCCGTCCTGTTGCTGCTGGGCTGGTTCGCTTTCCTGATCTTCATCCAGCCCGACCTGGGCAGCGCGGCCACGGTGATCCTGATCGGCTGCGTGATGCTGTTCCTGGCCGGCGTGCGCCTGCGCTACTTCGCGGCCCTCACCGTGCTCGGCCTGCCCGTCCTCTACCAGGCCATCATGATGGCCGCCTACCGCCGCGACCGCATCGAGGCCTACCTCAATCCCTGGTCCGACGCGCGCGGCTCCGGCTACCAGATCATCCAGAGCCTCATCGCCGTGGGCACGGGCGGCCTCAGCGGCGTGGGTCTCATGGAGGGTCGGCAGAAGCTGTTCTACCTGCCCTACCCGTACAGCGACTTCATCTATGCCGTGATCGGCGAAGAGCTGGGGATGCTCGGCGCGGGCGCGGTGGTGCTCGGGTACGTCCTCCTCCTCTGGCGCGGCGTGCGTGCGGCCTGGAAGGCGCCCGACGCCTTCGGCACCTACCTGGCCGCGGGCCTCACCCTGTCCATCGTCCTGCAGGCGCTCATCAACGTGAGCGTGGTCCTGGGCCTGCTTCCGACGAAGGGCATCCCCCTGCCCTTCATCAGCGCGGGGGGATCGTCGCTCCTGTTCACGCTGGTGAGCGTCGGTCTCCTCCTCAACATCACCCAGCATGCGGACTGACCCATGGCACGAACCATCCTCATCGCGGCGGGCGGCACGGGTGGACACCTCTTCCCCGGCATCGCCGTCGCGGACGAGCTCAAGACGCGCGATCCGGGGACGCGCGTCCTGTTCGTCGGCACCCCGCGCGGTCTGGAGTCACGCCTCGTGCCCAAGGCGGGCTACGAGCTGGAGCTGCTCCCCATCCTCCCCCTCAACGGCGTCGGGCTCGTGCGCATGCTCAAGGGCGTCCTCGCCCTTCCGTGGGCGATGGTCAAGGCCGTCCAGCTCGTTCGCCGCCTGCGCCCGGCGGCCGTCCTGGGCGTGGGCGGATACGCGGGGGGGCCGACCGTCCTCGTGGCCGCGCTGCTCCGCATCCCTACCGTCGTGCTCGAGCCCAACGCGAAGCCGGGGTTCACGAACCGCGTGCTCAAGCCGTTCGTCCGCCACGCCGCCTGCTCCTACGAGGAGACGCGGCGGGAGTTCGGGAGCAAGGGCGTGGTAACGGGCAACCCCGTGCGCGGCGGCTTCGCGAAGCTCGCCCCCAAGTGGCACGTGCCGCCGCTGACCCTGCTGACGTTCGGAGGCAGCCAGGGGGCGCGCATCATCAACCGCACGCTCACCGCCGCGCTGCCGCTCCTACCGGGGCCGGACAAGCTGCGCATCGTGCACCAGACGGGGCCGGCTTCGCGCGACGAAGTGGCGGAGGGTTACAACGCGGCCGGCCGCAAGGCCGAGGTGCTCGCGTTCCTCGACGACATGGAGGCGCGCTTCGCGCAGGCCGACCTCGTCCTGTGCCGCAGCGGCGCGACCACCGCCGCGGAGCTGACGGCGGCGGGCAAGGCATCCGTGCTCGTCCCGTTCGCGCTGGCCGCCGACGACCACCAGCGGGGCAATGCCCGCGCCCTGGAAGCGGCGGGGGCGGCCCGCATGATCGAGGAGAAGGACCTCACCCCCGAGCGGCTGGCCGCCGTGGTCACGGAGCTGCTGAGCGATCCGGCCCGGCTGACGGCGATGGAAGAGGCGGCGCGGAAGCTGGCGCGCCCGGACGCGGCCGCGCGCGTGGCCGATCTCCTCGAAGGGAAGACGGCCTGATGTTCGGCAACATCCGCCACATCCATTTCGTCGGCATCGGGGGCAGCGGGATGAGCGGCATCGCCGAGGTGCTGCTGAACCTCGGGTACGTCGTCTCCGGCTCCGACCAGAAGAAATCGCCGGTGACGGAACGGCTCGCCGCGCAGGGCGCGCGCACCTTCGAGGGCCATGCCGCCGCTCATGTCGAAGGCGCGCACGTCGTCGTGATCTCGACCGCGGTGCGCCCGACGAACCCCGAAGTCCTGGAGGCCCGCCGACTCGGCATCCCCGTCATCCCGCGCGCGGAGATGCTGGCCGAGCTGATGCGCCTCAAGTACGGCGTCGCGGTGGCGGGCAGTCACGGGAAGACGACGACGACCTCGATGGTCGCGATGATCCTGGACAAGGGCGGCCTCGACCCCACGGTCGTGGTGGGGGGAAGGCTTGGCGTCCTGGGCTCGGGCGCACGCCTCGGCAAAGGCGACTTCATGGTCGCGGAGGCGGACGAGTCGGACCGCTCGTTCCTGAAGCTGTCGCCGACGATCGCGATCGTCACCAACATCGACCGCGAGCACCTCGACACCTACAAGGACCTCGCGGACGTGCAGGAGGCCTTCCTCGGCTTCCTGAACAAGGTGCCGTTCTACGGCGCGGGCGTGGTGTGCCTGGACGACGGGCCGATCCAGGACATCCTGCCGCGGGTGGAGCGGCGCGTGGTCACCTACGGCCTCAGCCCCCAGGCGCAGGTCTCCGCCCGCGACGTGCGCCTCAAGCCGAGCGGCTCGACCTACATGCTGTCCGCGAACGGGCAGACCCTGGGCGAGATCGACGTGGCCGTGCCCGGCGCGCACAACGTCCTCAACTCGCTGGCCGCGGTTGCGGTCGGGCTGGAGCTGGCCGTGCCTTTCGAGAGCGTCCGCCAGGGCCTGGCCGCCTTCACCGGCGTCGACCGGCGCTTCCAGATCCGCGGCGACGTGGGCGGCGTCCTCCTCGTCGACGACTACGGGCACCATCCGACCGAGATACGCGCCACGCTGGAGACCCTGCGCGGCCGCGCGGGCAGCCGCCGCACCGTCGTCCTGTTCCAGCCCCATCGCTACACCCGAACCCAGCATCTGTGGGACGAGTTCTGCCGGGCCTTCCACCTCGCGGACCTGCTGCTGCTGGTCGACATCTATCCCGCGGGCGAGGAGCCGGTCGCCGGCGTGACATCGGAAGCGCTGGCGGAAGCGATCACGCGGCGGGGGCACCGCCAGGTCCTTTACGTGGGCGACCTGAAGAAGGCCGCGGACCGGCTCGCGCAGGAAGTGAAGGAAGGCGACGTCGTCCTCACCCTGGGCGCCGGGAGCGTGTGGACGGCGGGTGACGAGCTCTTGAAGCGGCGGCAGGCCGGGGCCGGGAAAGACGGGGCCGGAGGTCCATGAAGCACCAGGATCCCGAGTCGCGCCTGCCCGCGCAGCGCCGCCTGATCGTCCCGCCGTCTCCCGACATCCCTCTCGATCCCGCCCTCCAGCCCGTGGACGATGCGCCGTTCCTGCGCCCCGAGCGTCGCACGCGCGTGCGCCAGCGGCGCCGCGGCTGGACGCACCGCACGATCCTGGCCCTGCAGCTCGGAGCGGCCGTGCTCATCGCGGTGAGCGCGGTCTGGACCGGCTATTCGAAGGTCATGGCCAGCGAGCGGCTGCGCGTGGGCAAGGTCGAGGTGCGCGGCGGCCATTTCCTCTCCGAGGGCGAGGTACGCGAGCTGCTCGGGCCCGCGGTGGGCGAGAACATCCTGAACCTCGACATCGAGGGGCTGAAGGCGCGCCTGCGCGCCTCGCCCTGGGTCGCGGACGCCACGGTGTCCCGCACCCTGCCGGACAGCGTCCGCGTCGAGATCCGCGAGCGCGTGCCCCTGGCCCTGGCCGAGATGGAGCGCCTCTACTTGATGGACGGCGACGGGGCGCTCATCGACATCTACGGACCGCGCACCGCCGGCTTCGACCTCCCGATCGTGCGCGGGCTGGCCCACGTCGACGCCGAGGCCCGCCGTGATCGGGCGGGACGGGCAGGGGCGCTCCTGCGCGACGTCGGCGAGCTGGCGGGCGAGATCTCCGAGGTCGAGGTGGAGGCCTCGGGCGACCTGCGCATCGTGCTGCGCGGCCCCGGGGAAGTGGTGCGCATGGGCGCCCCACCTTATCGCAGCCGGTTCGTGACGTTCCTGGGACTGCGCCAGGAGCTGCGCGAGCGCTGCCCGCACGCGGAGTACTTCGACCTGCGCTTCCGTGACCGCATCTACGCGAAGGAGCCGCCGGAGGTGCAGGGGCCGCGGCCGGGACCGGCCTCACCCGTCCCCGCCGCGTTGCCCGACACCCACGAGATGCCGACGGGGCCCCGGATCGTGCCGATCCAAACCGTTGCCGGACAGGAAGGGGGGTAGTTCGCTGGCCAAAAAGAAGGAACGCTACGTGGTGGGGCTCGACGTCGGCACCCACAAGGTGTGCGCGATCGTCGCCGAGATCACCGAAGAGGGGCGCCTCGACGTCATCGGCATCGGTCAGGCGGAGAGCAAGGGCCTGCGCAAGGGCGTGGTCATCAACCTCGAGGCCACCGTCGACGCCATCAAGCGCGTGGTCGAGGAAGCCGAGCTCATGGCGGGCGTCGAGATCGGATCCGCCTACGTGGGGTTGGCCGGCACCCACATCCGCGGCTTCAACTCGCGCGGCGTGATCGCGGTCTCCAACAAGAACCGCATGATCGAGCGGGAAGACGTGGCCCGGGTCATCGAGGCGGCCAAGGCCGTCTCCATTCCCCTCGACCGGGAGATCCTGCACGTCCTGCCCCAGGAGTTCGTGGTGGACGACCAGGACGGCATCGGCGATCCCAGCGGCATGACCGGCACCCGCCTGGAGGTCAACGTCCACGTCATCACCTGCGCCTCCACCGCGGCCCAGAACACCGTGACCTGCGTGAACCGGGCGGGCCTGGAGGTGACGGACACCGTCCTCACCCAGCTGAGCGCGGCCGAAGCCTGCCTGACCCCCGACGAGAAAGAGCTGGGGGTGGCCCTGGTGGACATCGGGGGCGGAACAACCGATCTGGCCATCTTCGAAAAGGGCTCGTTATGGCACACGGCTGTGCTACAGGTCGGCGGCGAGCACTTTACGAACGACGTCGCCGTGGCCCTCCGGACCCCGGTGAACGAGGCGGAGAAGATCAAGAAGAAGCATGGGTGTGCACTGGTCTCGATGATTCCGGAGGACGACTCGATCGAGGTCCCCTCGGTCGGAGGGCGGAAGCCCCGGATCATGGCCCGCCAGGTGCTGGGCGACGTCCTGCAGGCGCGGGCGGAGGAGATCTGCCAGCTCGCCCTGACGGAGATCCGTCGCGCCGGGTTCGACCGCAGCCTCAACAGCGGCGTCGTGCTGACGGGCGGGGGGGCCATCCTCGAGGGCATGCCGGAGATCGCGGAGCAGATCTTCGACATGCCCGTGCGGCGTGGAACCCCTTCCGGGATCGGAGGGCTGGTGGACGTGGTGGCGAGCCCCGTCTATTCGACCGCAGTCGGCCTCGTGCTGTGGGGCTACCGCAACCGCGAGCGGCGTGGCGTGGGGATGATGCGCCCGGCCGCGACGGGCACGTTCGGCAAGGTGACAGGCCGGCTCATGGGTTGGCTTTCGGACTTCTTCTGATGCGGGACACGACAGGGCAAGGGGCACGTAGAGCCCTCTGGCGCCGCGCAGCGGCGGCAGTGGGCGAGGGGGGTTGCAGGGGGGGGACGCAGCCACACATTGCGATGGTGGCCGCAGCGCGAACGCCCATCGCGGTGTCGCGTGAGTGCCCCCCCTGCCTTAGAAAGGGGCGACATGGACATCAAAGAAGGTGTGGTCTTCCCACCCGTCCCGATGCCGCGCCAGCAACTGCGGGAGGCCGTACGTCCGGGCGTGTTCCTGCCCCGGGACGGGGAGCCTCGCTGCGAGATGTGCGGGTCCTCCGTCATCGCGTCCCATTGCAAGCGCATCTGCCTGCGCTGCGGGTTCATGACCGGCTGTTCGGAGGGGATTTAAGGAGCTTCCATGCCTAACGAGACCAACGAAGGGCCGGGCCGCATCACCTTCGCCGACGACGAGACGCGCGGCGCCCACATCAAGGTGGTGGGCGTCGGCGGCGGGGGCGGCAACGCGATCAGCCGCATGATCGCCTCCGGCCTGCAGGGGGTGGAGTTCATCGCCATCAACACGGACCTTCAGGCCCTGCGGTCGAACCGCGCGCCGGTGAAGATCCAGATCGGCGGGAAGCTCACCAAGGGCCTGGGCGCGGGCGCCAACCCGGACGTCGGGAGGCAGGCCGCGGTCGAGGACACGGAGAAGGTGTGCGACGCCCTGGAAGGCGCGGACATGGTGTTCATCACCACCGGTCTCGGGGGCGGCACCGGCACCGGGGCCGCGCCCGTGGTGGCGTCGATCGCGAGCCAGCTCGGAGGCGACAGCGGCAGCGTGCTCACCGTCGCCGTGGTCACCCTGCCCTTCAGCATGGAGGGCAAGCGGCGCATGGCCCAGGCCATGGAAGGCCTGGCCCAGCTCCGCGAATGCGTGGACAGCGTGATCGCGATCCCCAACGATCGCCTGCTCCAGACCGTGGCTCGCCACACGCCCGTCTCCGAGGCCTTCCGGGTGGCGGACGACGTCCTGCGCCAGGCCGTGCAGGGCATCTCCGACATCATCACCGTGCCCGGCCAGATCAACCTGGACTTCGCGGACGTGCGCGCGGTCATGAAGGGCATGGGCCAGGCCGTGATGGGCACCGGCATCGGCGAGGGCGAGAACCGCGCGGTGGAAGCGGCGCAGCGCGCGATCTCGAACCCGCTGCTCGAGGACAGCTCGATCGAGGGCGCGCGCGGGATCATCGTGAACATCACGGGTGGGAACGACCTGAGCCTGGCCGAGGCCTCGGAGGCCACCAGCCTCATCACGAAGGTGGCGGACGCGGAGGCCAACGTCATCTACGGCATCGTGACCGACGAGTCGATGGGCGACGCGGTCAAGGTGACGGTCATCGCCACCGGCTTCAACAAGGGCGCCCGGAAGGTCGCGCCCACCCCGGTGGATCTCGCGAACTACGTCGGACCCTCGGCCCAGTCGGCGACCCATCCCCAGGCGGAAGCGGGCGGCTTCTATCGCAAGACCCCGAACGCGAAGGCGGCGTCGGGCGGCGGCCGGCTGGACCTCGACGTCCCGGCATTCCTGCGCAAGCAGGGAGGCGGAGGCAGCGGAGTCGAATGACCCTCGCCTCCCCGGTGGCGGCGCCGCGGCTGGGCCACGGTCCCGCGCCAGACCCCGACTGCTCGGTCGTCATCGTCAACTACCACAGCGAAGCGCTGCTCCGTGCCTGCCTGGAGAGCCTTCCCTCCTCCGCCGATCCCTTGTCGCTCGAGGTGATCGTGGTCGACAACTCGGGCACGGCCCGCGCCTCCGGCGTGCTCGACGCCTGGCCGGACGTGCGGCTGATCGAGGCCGGCGGCAACGTCGGCTTCGCCCATGCCTGCAACCTCGGGATGGCCAACGCGCGCGGACGCCATCTCCTGCTGCTGAACCCCGACACCGTCGCTCACCCCGGGGCAGTGGCCACGCTCTCGCGCCACCTCGACGCCTCTCCGGAAGCCGGCGTCGTGGCCGCCCGCCTGCTCAACCCGGACGGGACGTTGCAGTATTCCTGCCGCCGGTTTCCCCGGCCCCTGTCCATCTTCTTCGGCCGCTATTCCCTCCTCACGCGGCTCTTCCCCGGCAACCCCGTGTCGAGCGACTACCTGTACCTCGACTGGGACCACGTCCAGGTGCGGCCGGTGGACTGGGCGTCGGGGGCGTGCCTCATGGTGCGCCGCGACGTCTTCGAGCGCGTCGGGGGCCTGGACGAGGGCTACTTCCTCTTCGTGGAGGACATGGACTGGTGCCGCCGCATCCGCGACGCCGGCCACGAGGTCGTGTACGTGCCGGAGGCCGAGGTCACGCATCGCATCGGCGCCAGCCGCGGTCCCGTGCCGGCCTGGGTCACCTGGGAGCGGCACCGGAGCATGCTGCGGTACATCCGCAAGCACTTCGGGTGGCCGCGTCCGCTCGTGGCCATGGCCGCCTTCGGCCTGGCCCTCCGCGGCGCCCTGGCCGTCTGCGAAGACCTCGCCCGCGGTGGACGCCGCGCGCAGGCGCCGGAGACGGCCCGCCGGCGTCCGGCCGAGAGCCCGGACGAGGCGCCGGAGAGCCGCGCGGGACAGCCCGCGCCCGTCGTCCCCCTGACCGCACGCCTCCCGCCCGGCTGAGCGGGCATGATCCGCGACCTGGTCCGGTACCGCGAGCTCATCCGCAACCTGGTCCTCAAGGATCTGACTCTCAAGTACCGGGGCTCGATCCTCGGCGTCGCCTGGTCCCTGGCCCATCCCGCCCTGCTCCTCGCCGTCTACACGCTCGCCTTCCGCAACGTGCTGAAGGTCCCCGTGCCGCACTACCCGTTCTTCCTGCTCGTGGCCCTCCTGCCCTGGAACTTCTTCGCGACGGCCGCCACCGCCGCCACGGGCGCGATCGTCTTCAACGGCTCGCTCCTCCGCAAAGCCGCTTTCCCGCGGGAGGCGCTTCCCATCGCGAGCGTGCTCTTCGTCTTCGCCCAGCTCCTCCTCGCCCTGGCCGTCTTCCTCCCCGCGATGGCCCTGGCCAGCGGACCCGGACTGCAGTGGACGGCGGTACTGCTCGTGCCGCTCCTGATCCTCCACGTCCTGTTCACGACGGGCGTGGCCCTGCTGCTGGCCGCGCTCACCACCGCCTGGCGCGACGTCGCGCACTTCACGGAGGTGGGCCTCGTCCTCGTCTTCTGGCTCACGCCGATCGTGTACCCGGTGGAGATGGTCCCGGGGTTCTGGCGCAGCGCGCTCACCCTGAGCCCGCCCGCCGCGTTCGCCGCCGCCTACCAGGACGTGCTCTTCTGGGGCCGCGTGCCCGCGTGGACCACGGCCGCCTCGACCCTGGTTTCGACGGCGGCCACGCTCGTGCTCGGGCTCGTCGTCTTCAAGGCCATGAGCCCGACCTTCGTGGAGCGCGTCTGATTGAGCGTCCTGGAGCTGGCCGGGATCTCGAAGCGCTTCGTCCTCCGGCACAACCCGACCTTCGACTTCAAGGTGCGCGTCCTCGCGCTTTTTCATTCCCGGCACCGCGAGCGGCGCCAGGAGGTGTGGGCCCTGCGCGACGTCGACGTCCACCTCGACCGAGGTGAGTCGCTCGGCCTCGTGGGGCCGAACGGCTCGGGCAAGAGCACGCTCCTGCGGATCATGGCCGGCATCCTGCGTCCCACGCAGGGCCGCGTGGAGGTCGCGGGGACCGTCGCGCCGATGCTCGAGCTGGGCGTCGGCTTCCATCCCGAGCTCACGGGCCGCGAGAACGTCTTCCTCAGCACCTCGATCTTCGGGCTCGGGCGCCGGCAGACGGACGCTCTCTACGGGCGCATCGTCGAGTTCGCGGAGCTCGACGGCTTCATGGACGCGCCCGTGAAGACCTTCTCCACCGGCATGGCCATGCGCCTGGGGTTCGCGGTGGCGACCCACCTCCACGCCGACATCCTGCTCGTGGACGAGGTGCTCGCGGTCGGAGACCGCGCCTTCCAGGAGAAGTGCCTCGCCCGCATGTCCGAGCTCCGCGCGCGAGGCTGTTCGATCGTCGTCGTGTCCCACGACCTGGATCTCATCCAGCGCTTCTGCGACCGGGCCTGTCTCCTCGTCAACGGCCGCGTCACCGCCGAGGGCGCTCCCCGGGAGGTCGCCGCCTGCTATGGCCGCGACGGCATCCCCATCGAGGTCGCCCCTGCGGTCTGACGGTTTCGACGTCTTGTACTTCGGCGCGGTCGATTGGAGCCACACCTGGCAGCGGCCGCAACAGATCGCCTCGCGGCTGGCCGCCCAGGGGCGCGTCGTCTACGTGGACCCGATCGGATTGCGCCGCCTTCGCCTTTCGGACGCGCCGCGTCTCGTGCGTCGCTTGCGGGGGAACGGCGGCCTGCCCGCGGCGATCCCCGAGGGCGTCTCCCTGATCCCGAGCCATGCGGCGACGCTGGCCGCGGGCCTGCGCGCGCCATCCGAGTGGACGGCACGACTCGTGGCGTCCGCGGTGCGGCGGGCGCTCGCGGAGGCGCGGGTCGAGCATCCCGTGATCTGGGCGGGGACGCCGTCTCCGGCGGTGGTCGCGGCGCTCGACGGTCTGCCGTCGCGGCTGCTCGTCTACGACTGCCTGGATGCGGTCACGGCCTTCCGGCCCGGCCAGCCCGAGGTCGAGGCCGCGGAAGCGGCGCTAGCCCGGCGCGCGGACGTGGTACTGGCCACGTCCCCCGCGTTGGAAGCGCGAATGCGCCGGTGGAACCCGCGCACCATCCTCGTGCCGAACGCCGCCGACTACGATCACTTCTCGCAGCCGGTCGCGGCCGCCGAGCTCCCGGCCGAGCTGCGCGCCTTGCCGCGTCCCGTGATCGGCTACGTCGGCGAGGTCGCCGCGTGGTTCGACACGGGCCTCGTGCGCCGTCTGGCCCTGCGCCATCCGGAATGGTCGATCGTGCTCGTCGGGCCCGTCACGGCGGAGGCCCGACACGCCCTGCCCGATGCCAACATCCACCTGCTCGGGCGCCGACCCTATTCCGAGCTGCCCCGGTACCTGGCCGGCTTCGACTGCTGCTTGATCCCGTTCCGCGCCTCTCCCCTGACCGCGGCCGTGAGCCCGGTCAAGCTCTACGAATACCTGGCCGCGGGGCGGCCGGTCGTGAGCACGCCTCTCCCGAGCGTGCTGCCGTTCGGGCGGGAGGTCCTGATCGGCGCGGACCGGCGTTTCCTGGAGGCGGTCGACGAGGCCGTCGCCGGCCGCCACGACGCCGTCGCGGCCGAGGCGCGCCGCCGCTGCGCCCGCGCCCACACGTGGGATCACCGTGTCGCCTGCATCCTGGAAGCGCTGCAGGCGGCGGAGGCGTTGGACCCGGGCGCGGAAGGCGCGGAGCCGGCGCGAGCGGCGCGATGATCGCCTCGCCACTGAATGGGCAGGGACCCTTCCGGCTGCTCCACGCGGCTCTGCCGGAGCGCATCCGCCTGGTCGACGTCGGGGCATACCGCGGCGACTTCACGGCGACGGCGCTGGCCGTGTTTCCAGGTTCATCCGCCCTCCTGTTCGAGCCGGGTCCGTCCAAGGCGGCGGCCCTTCGTGAGCGTTACCGAGGCGAGCCCGCCGTCCGCGTCTTCGAACTCGCTCTGGGCGACGAGAGAGGCGAAGCCCTCCTCCACGAGCTGGAGGACTCCGCCACGGACAGCCTGCTGCCGCCCCGCGAGGCCACGGAGGAGACGACGCGTCGCGTGCGCGTGAGCCGTTTGGACGAGATCCTCGACGAGGAGGGCGCGCCCGCGGTGGACCTCATCAAGATCGATGCACAGGGTTACGACCTGCGCGTCCTGCGCGGTGCGGCGGAAACTCTCGCGCGGTGTCGCCCCGCGCTGCTGGTGGAGGCGATCTTTGCTCCCCTCTATCGAGGGCAGGCGTCCTTCGATGAGCTCCTGGCCTTCCTGACCGCCGCCGGGTATCGGGCGGCCGGCGTGCACGCGATCCATACCGACACGCGGGGCCTGCTCGCCTTCGCCGACTTCCTGTTTCTCGGGCGCGATTCTCATACTCGCCTGGCGGCGGCGGCCGCGTGCGGGCCGTTCACCTGCCGCGACCCGGACGTTCTGCTCGAGCAGGTCGAAGCGCTTCAAAAAGCCTGTGACGAGCGGCTGGCCCTCATCCACGAGTTGACGAGGGCGGCGGAGGAACGGCTGGCTCTCGTCCACCGGCTCGACGGTCAGTTGCGCCGGATCCAGGAGGCCTGAGCAAGGTGGGCGCCGTCCATTTTTCGTTGGACCCTCGATTGGCCCGGCTCCTTCAGGAGACCCTTCGCTTCGACGTCTTCGTCGAGACGGGCACGGCGCATGGAGATACCGTGGCCGCGGTACGGTCGCTGTTCTCGGAGATCCACACCATCGAACGGGACGAACCGCTGCACGCCGCGGCCGTTCGCCGCTTCTCGGGTGACGCCGCCGTCCACGTCCACCTCGGCGACTCGGGCCGCGTCCTGGCCGGGATCGTTCCCTGTCTGGCCTCGCGCGCCGTGTTCTACTGGCTCGACGCCCACGCCACCGGCGAGGCACCTGTTGCCGGCACGGAGTGCCCGCTCTTGGAGGAGCTCACGGCCATCTCCACCCTGAGCGAGCGCAGCGTCATCGTGATCGACGACGCGCGCCTCTTCCTGGCTCCGCCGCCCTCGCCGCGCCGGCCGGAGACCTGGCCCTCCCTGGCCACAGTTCTCGCGCATCTGGGCCGCCTGAGTTCGGCGCACGAGCCCATGGTGATCGACGATACCTTCGTGTTCGTGCCCGCGTCCGTCCGTGGCGCGGTGTGCGACTTCGCGCATGGCCAGGGCTTCGACTGGCTCCAGGCGGCGGACAAGGCACGTGCCTACGATGCCCTGCGGGAGGACGCGCAGGAGAAGGATGCCCTGATCCGGCGCCTGGACCTCGAATGCGGCGTGCGCGATGAACATCTTGCCGAATGCCGTGCGCGCGATGAACGTCTCGCCGCCTTCGAGGCGAAGGAGGAGGCGGCGGCGCGCGCCGCGGAGGAAGAGGCACGGCGACACCGTCGTGAGGCGTATTACCGCGCCCGGCGCTCGCTGCGCGCCCGCCTGTCGCCGAAGCTCGGCGTGCTCGACCAGTACCCGCCGCGGCCGCTGAGCATCCCGCGCCATTACCGGGAGCGGCCCGTGTTGCCCCGGACCCCGTCGATCACGCTGGTGACGCCGACCTTCGGCCAGGCTGCGTTCCTGGAGCGCACGCTCCAGAGCGTCCTGGCCCAGGACTATCCGGAGCTCGAGTACGTCGTGCAGGACGGGGGATCGCGCGATGGCACCACCGCCATCCTCGAGCGCTACGGTGACCGCCTCTCCCGCTGGGTGAGCGCTCCCGACCGCGGCCAGACCCACGCCGTCAACCTCGGCTTCGCGGGCAGCAACGGCGAAGTGATGGGCTATCTCAACTCGGATGACCTGCTCCTCCCGGGTGCGTTGCACGAGGTGGCGGCCGCCTTCGCGCGCCATCCCGAGATCGACGTCGTCTACGGGCACCGCATCGTGATCGACGAGGAGGATCGGGAGATCGGCCGGTGGGTGCTCCCGAGCCACGACGACGTCGTGCTGTCCTGGGCGGACTACGTGCCGCAGGAGACGCTGTTCTGGCGGCGGCGGATCTGGGAGCGCGTGGGCGCTCACATGGACGAATCGTTCCGCTTCGCCCTGGATTGGGACCTGCTGCTGCGCTTCCGCGACGCGGGCGCCCGGTTTCTGCGGTTGCCGCGCTTCCTCGGCGGCTTCCGCGTGCACGCCGCGCAGAAGACATCTTCGCAGATGGAGAACCTCGGCCTCGTCGAGATGGCGCGCTTGCGCGAACGCTGCCACGGGCGTCCCGTTACGGAGCGCGAGATCCGCCATCACGTTCGGCCCTACCTCACGCGGCATTTGCTGCTGCACAAGCTGTATCGGCTTGGGCTCAAGGAGTATTGACGGCGACCGTTCTCCGCGCGGCCCAGAAATAACGGCCCCCGAACAAGCGCCGCCCGTCGCAATGGGTGCTAGAGCCCCATGTTCTAAGGGCTATCTCGGCACCGCCTAGCCGAAAAGGGACGCTCGTTCGGCTAGGCTGCTCCGAATCATCTTCGTCCCGCAAAAGTGCACAACGAAGCCGCAGCGGAATTCGGGGTCTTTTTCGTATTTGTTGTTGACACTTTTGGGACGGGCTATCTATCCTGTCGCCGCAGCCAAAAGCACGCCGCTCGCGCCGGATTCCCCGTACGGAGGCAGGTCGCATGCGATTGAAGCCAAAGCGGCTCCTAGGGGCGATTCTCGCCATCGGAACTTTCCTGGGACTTCACAGCCGCAGCGCAGCGCGGACCGAACCCCGCTTCCGTTCTCAGGACGTCGCGGCCGTTGGTTCTACCTCGTCGGCCCAGCCGCCGGGTGATCCCGTTCTCTTGCTCGTGGGCCGGGCTCCAGAGCTTCTTCCGGGCGATGCGGTTGTCCGCCAGATACTCGAGGCTCTTGGATACCGGGTCGTTGTCCGAGTTGGTCAAACGTTCCGTACCGCTGAGGTCGTTAAGACTGCGGTAGTCGTGGTGTCGTCAAGCGCAGGGAGATCGATCGATCCCGCCCTGCGCTCCGCAACTGTCCCCGTCATCGCGCTCGGTGCGCCACAGTTTCCGCTGTTGGCCATGACGAGGGGCGAGGCGGGATTCTCATTCGGAACAGGTGATCTCACCTCGCGTATCGACGTTGTCGATCCCAGCCATGCGATTTCGGCGGGCTATTCGGGCCCGCTGACCACCACCTTGGAGGACGCACCCGTCGCTTGGGGACGACCGGAATCCGGTGCGGCGGTCGTCGCCACGCCTCTAGAGCAGCCAGACGTCGCGACCGTATTCGTCTACGAACGCGCCGTTCCACTTGTCGACGGGCTGCCCGCTCCGGCTCGGCGCGTCGGCTTCTTCCTATCTCAGCGCGCTGCAACGGTCCTCACACCGGAGGGCCGCGCAGTCTTCGAGGCGGCCGTGAACTGGGCCACCGGCAGGAACGCGCCACCCCGTGTCGACGCCGGTCCAGACTGGGCCGGGACGGTCGACATTCCGATGCCTATTCAAGGCAAGGTCTTCGACGATGGCCTTCCGGACCACTCTTCACTCTACGTTCATTGGACTGCGGCGGGGCCCGCTACCGTTGAGCTTGACGATCCGAACAGCGAACGCACTTCGGCCACGTTCCATACCCCCGGCTCCTATACGCTCCAGCTCACCGGGTCCGATGGCGAGGCGAGCGCGGCGGACACGATTAACGTCACGGTCGTGGACAAGCGGACTTCGAAATCCGGCTCGACTGCCGAGGTCGCTTACGGCGCAGCCGGTCCCAAGGGTTCGCCAGCAGCGATCGCCGGAAAGATAAAGCCCGTCATTCAGATGCTCGTCGCCGGGAATGAGGGAGTTACCTGGATGAACGCCGTCGGCGTCACTACCGGGCCGGGGTCACTGACCAAGACCGCGGCAAACGGTTGGGACGCCGGAGCCGTGTCCACGAAATCGATCGTGGCCGGTGATGGTTATGTCGAGTTCACGGCCGGCGAAACCAATCGCTACCGTATGGTCGGGCTTAGCAATGGCGACCTCAGCCAGAGCTACGAAGATATTGAGCATGCGATCTACATTCACGACACTGGCTTCAATGTGTATGAGTCCGGAGTCGACCGCGGTTACTTTGGAACATACGTGACCGGGAACGTCTTCCGCGTCTCGATTGAGGGCGGCTCCATCAAGTACCGTTACAACGGGAGCGTCTTTTATACGAGTACGGTAGCCCCCCGCTACCCTCTGGTCGTCGATACCTCCCTGTACAACCCCGGCGCAACCGTGCAAGGGGTCGTGCTATCCGGCGACCTCGCCCCCACGGCTTTCGTGAAGCAGACGGTCGGATGGACGAATACCGTCGGTGTCAACGCAACGGCCGGAAGCCTTACGAAGACCGCACCCAGCAACTGGGACGCGGGAGCAGTGTCGACGCAGTCGATCATCTCCGGAGACGGCTACGTGCAATTCACGGTCGGCGAGACGAACAAGGATCGAATGATCGGACTGGGCACGGGCGACCTGAGCCAACACTTTTCTGACATCGAATTCGCAATCTATCTTCCAAGCAACGCACCTGCGGAGGTTTACGAATCCGGCATTAGCAAAGGATCGTTCGGAGCCTACGCGGGCGGCGACGTCTTTCGCGTTGAGGTCGACCGCGGGGCGATCAAGTATCGAAAGAACGGTGCGCTCCTCTACACAAGCGCTATCGCTCCCCGCTACCCCCTACTGGTTGACACGTCCCTCTTCACCACTGGGGCCACCGTCCAAAGCGTGGTCGTCGCGGGAGACCTCGTCGCTTCGGGCCTCAGTACGGCGAGCGTCACTTGGGCGAACACCGTCGGGGTCACGGCCACGACCGGGAGTCTCACGAAGACGACCGCAAGCGCCTGGGATAGCGGGGCAGTTTCCATCCAGGCACTCGTTGCCTCGGATGGATACGTGCAATTCACGGCGCAAGAGACGACGACGTGGCGGATGCTCGGGCTCGGGAACGGCGATGCGGACCAAAGCGTTCTCGACATCGCGTATGCCATCGAGCTCGGTGGCACCGGCATGGTTGCCATATGGGAGTCCGGAACCCACCGCGGTTACTTTGGAACATACGTGACCGGGGACGTCTTCCGCGTCGCGATCGAGGGCGGGTCGGTCAAATATCGCAAGAACGGTTCTCTCCTCTACTCGAGTTCGGTCACCCCACATTACCCACTCCTGGTGGACACCTCTCTCTTCAGTACGGGCGCTACCGTCCAGGCCGTCGTCATTTCCGGCGTACTTGGCGAAAACGTGGCCTGGCGTCACATCGTGGGCCTGTCTGCACAACTGGGGCAACTCAAGAAGATCGACGTCGAGGGCTGGAACGCCGGCGCAGTATCCACGAGATGGCTGACGGCCGGAGACGGCTTCGTGGAATTCTCACCGAGTGATGCAGGCACCCTCAAGATCGTCGGTCTGGGAACCGATGACGCAGATCAAAGCAACGATGATCCGGAATTTGGTCTGGAGATCAATGGCCAAGGTGCCGTAGCCGTAAGGGAGAGCGGTGCTGACCGGGGAGCAACCGGTACGTCCGTCGTTGGTGACCGTCTCCGCGTGTCTGTCGAGTCAGGGACCGTGCGCTACAGGAGGAACGGCGTCCTTCTGTACGAGAGCACAGTTCCCCCTTCGTATCCCCTCCTGGTCGATACGGCCTTTCTCTCGAACGGCGGAGCGGTGAACGAGGTGTTGGTCGGGGTTGGCACAGGCGGGACCTTTGCCGATGTCACGCTTCCGCCGCCTCCGCCTCCCGTCAACCGCCCGCCAGTCGTGAATGCCGGAAGCGACCAGCTAATCGACTTGGCCACGTCCGTACCCCTCGCCGCAAGCGTCATGGATGACGGCCTACCGGTCCCGCCGAACGCCATGACATACGCCTGGTCAAAGGTGAGCGGCCCCGGCACCGTGACCTTCGGACAAGGAACCAGCCTCACCACGACCGCGACATTCTCTCTGATCGGGACGTACGTGCTCCGCTTGACGGCGAACGACAGCGCGCTGGCGGGCTATGACGACGTGATCGTTATCGTGAACGCCAAGGCGCTGCTGGTGGTCGGCGACACGAACCTGAGCCCCGGAGACGAGATCATGCGGGGCCGGATCGAGGCCCTGGGCTTTCCGGTCCAGGTGAAGGCCGCCTCGTCGTCGGTGAGTGGCGATGCGAACGGGAAGGCGGTCGTCGTTCTTTCGCCGAGCAGCCTGAATGGTGATCTGCTCGATAAGTTCGCGTTCGTAACCGTCCCCGTCATCACGATGAGTACTGGGATCTTCGACGACATGTACCTCGTGGATGCGGCGGGCCGTGGCACGGACGTCGCGAACCAACTGACGGTCACGACGCCGTCCCATCCAATGGCGGCCGGTCTCCTGGGCACGGTCAAAGTGCTTTCGACCGTACCGGGCAGCTTCGCGTGGGGCACGCCGAGTGCCTCTGGGGTAAAGGTGGCAACCATACCCAGCAACTCGAGCCACGCCGCGGTCTTCGGCTATGCGCAAGGAGCGGCGATGGTCGGGCTCAGCGCGCCGGCGCGGCGAGTCGGCTTGGGCTTCGGCGGCGACATGCCCAACCTAACTCAGGAGGGCAAAAGGCTTTTCGACGCCGCGATCCTCTGGGCGGCCGGAGGGAATGCTACGCCGTGGGCTGACGCAGGAAGCGACGTTACCGTAGTCGGAACTCCGGGCGCCATCGTGACTCTCAACGGCCGCGCCTTCGACGATGGTCTACCGAATCCGCCAGGCGCGGTGACGGCAAGTTGGACGCAGGTGAGTGGGCCCGGGACCGTTACATTCGGCAATGCCGCGCAGGCAGTGACGTCCGCGACCTTGCCGGCTCTCGGCGATTACGTGCTGTGGCTGACCGCATCGGACGGCGCTGCGGTGCGATCCGACGTCGTGGTGGTGAGCGTGGTGTCGGCGGGCACCAATACGCCGCCCACCGTCTCAGCCGGGCCGGACCGGGTGGCCCAGCTCTCACTGGGGGTCACGCTTTCGGCGACCGCTGGCGACGATGGCCTCCCGAATCCCCCGGGCGCACTGAGCTACTTGTGGACGATGGTTGGCGGCCCGGGCGCGGCGAGTTTCTCGGCTCCAAGCTCCAGCACCACTTCTGCTTCGTTCTCCGCTCCGGGGACTTATGTGCTCCGTGTGAATGTCACCGACGGTGGATTGAGCGCGTCGGATGAGGTCCAGGTAACCGTCGAGCAGGCCACGGCCCTACTCGTCGTCGGCACATTGGTCGGAGGTAGCAGCAACGACAATGCCGCCAGGATTCAAATGGAAGCGGCAGGATTCACAGTCGTCATGAAAGAGAGCTCCAACGTGACCACGGCCGATGCCGTGGGTAAGGCCGTAGTCGTCCTCAATCGAACGGTGAATGCGACCGCCATTGGAAAGATGTTCACGTATTCGACGACGCCGGTTATCAGTTTGAGCTCCAGTCTCTTCGACGATCTGGGGATGACCGGAACGGCCTCGACAGAATTCGGCGAGGTGAATGCGAGTCAATTGACCGTTCTGGACGGCAGCAGTCCTTTGGCGGCTGGCCTGACCGGAACGCGGACCGTCTATTCGGCGACTCCCTTTCTGGCGTGGGGCAGGCCCGGGGCGAATGCGTACATAGTGGCTAGCCTCCCAACGGACAGCACCAAGGTCACCCTCTTCGCGTACGAGAAAGGCGCGAACCTCGTCTCCTTTGGCCGTGCCAACGCGAGGCGGCTGGCCTTCGGGATGACCGAAGCGCTCTACTTGACTGCAGACGGCGTGTCCCTGTTCCGGGCGGGCCTGAATTGGGCGACACAGAGGCCCGTGCCCGCACTGTTGGTGACGGCCTCGCGCACGATGAGTTCCGGGGAGGCGTGGCTGCGTGAACGACTCCTGGGAAGGGGCTTCACGGTGTCCGCACGGAGCGCTTCCTCTCTGTCAGCCGCAGATGCATTCGGCCACGCGGTAGTGGTCATCGCAAAAGGGGCCACGGCTACCTCGCCCCCTGCGGGATTGATCTGTCCAGACGTCCAGATCGCGCCATCGACCGCCTTCAACGTCACCGTCACGACGGGGAGCTCCAGCCTTGACTGGCTCGCCGTGTACCAGCCCTCGTCAGGCGACGACCAGTGGCTAGGGAACTCTGCGTATGTCGCCCTGCCTCGGCCAAAGACCGTGTCGCTCACGTCGCCCTTCAACGTTGGTACCTACGAGGTCCGCCTGTTCGCCAACAACGGTTTCAGCATGATTACTTCATGCCTAATTCGAGTGAAGCCCACATTCTCGGTCGGAAGTCCGACCGTCACGGAAGGCAATTCGGGAACAGTGACCGCCTCGTTCCCGGTGACCCTCACGCGTGGAGACTCGGCGGCAGTCGCGTCCGTGAATTATGCGACCGCGAACTCTTCGGCGAGCGCAGGAGTCGACTACGCCCCCGTAGCCGGCACGCTTACGTTCGCGCCGGGCGAAACCGACAAGGTCGTGACCGTGACTGTGTACGGAGATACCGCCATTGAGCCGAGCGAAACGTTCCTCATGAACATCTGGTCCCCAACGGGCGGCGCCCGCATCGTCCAAGGGCAGGGAATCGGCTCGATTACGAACGACGATGGCCCGCCACCGCCTGCACCTCCGGTTGGCGGCGGTTCCATTGCCTGCCCGACGGCCGTTGCGGCTGGAGCGACTCTCCAGGTCAACGTGTCCGCGGGCAGCTCATCCCTGGACTGGGTTGCGGTCTACACCCCGGGCTCCGCAAACAGCCCGCGGCCGTCAGGGTTCTCGTACGTGGCCCTGCCACGCCCTCGAGTTGTCACACTGACCGCACCCGCGACCGCCGGCAACTATGAGGTCAGGTTGTTTGCGAACGACGGATTCACGCTGATCGCGTCCTGTGCGCTTCCAGTCGGAGGTGCAGCCCTGTCCGTCGGCAATGCGACGGTTACGGAAGGGGCGACGGGGACCATCAACGCGGCCTTCACGGTCACGCGCTCCGGTGTGACGTCCTCGACGATCACCCTTGCTTATGCGACTGCCGATAACGACGCCTCCGCAGCCTCGGACTACACGACCACGGTCGGCAGCCTCACGTTCAATCCGTCGGAAGTGTCGAAGGTCATCAACGTGCCGGTCCGCGGCGACACGACACAGGAGCTCAACGAGGCCTTTTACCTTAACCTGTCATCTCCCTCGGCCGGCGCCTCCCTCGGGATCGGCAGTCAGGGCGTCGGCCTGATCCTGAACGACGACACCACGACCCTCTTCCGCGACGCGCCGGTGCCCGTGGTCATAGCCGAGCCGACGATCTTCGGCTCGTATGGCCTGACCGGAAGCGTGTCCGGGACCGACTACGGGACCCTTGCCGGCCAGACGCA
>Ga0207428_10000268_pt1 | contig 70566 bp, 82 predicted proteins | sample RhiMethybrSRZTD1_FD_187600 | JGI IMG/M metagenome (GOLD analysis project Ga0207428, IMG submission 187600) | Populus rhizosphere microbial communities from Tennessee, USA - Rhizosphere MetaG P. TD hybrid SRZTD1 (SPAdes) (version 3) | ecosystem: Host-associated > Plants > Roots > Rhizosphere >... | reverse complement strand
ATTTTTTGCCATCTCCAAATACCATGATAATAGATTATGAGTTGGAAAGGGTTATTTTGAATGTGTATTAAAAAAAATTATGTAAGAGCTTAATATATTATCGTACAATGGTTTGATTCAGATTTGTTTATTACTGAATTAGTTGCTAGAAGCGATTTCTCAGCTTGTTCCATTTTGAATAACAACTAGTGGTTGAATAGAATTTACTGATCCATAAATTGGCATTTCTGAAAAATGATTATTTACCGTTCTGGGGTCTATTTCTATATTAATTTCACTCCCATTAATTATTGTAACAGCTATCGGAATTTGTCTCCATTCAATGACTCCATTAGTTTGGATATCTGCTGCCCCGGAAAATCCGATGGTATTGTCGGATCGCGATAGGCGTGTAATATTCTCGTCGGACTTCGAAAAATTTAGAGCAGCTATCTCAGTCATCGAAGAATCTGGATTAGTTACTGCTGTGTTATTGGGTAATAACACGACGTTGGGATTATTGGACTTGAACTCAATTAAATGATCATGCGTCTCAGTCCCTGCGGATGTTACCATTGTCATGTTTGACGCGAAATATTCTACATTCCCATTTACAACGTCGATCTTCCATGACCCACCCAATAATCCTTCCGGCAGTGGAGTACTCGAATCTGAATCAGATGACATATTCTGATTCAAAGTCAACTCTTCTCCTCTACTTACGGGCTGAACCGTATCAGGTATCAGTGTCCCTTCTATCCTGAAATTACCATCGTTATCTATGCCTAACCAACGCAAGCTACTTTCATCATCAGTCCTGTTGGATAGGAAAGAACTACTGGCATTGACGTCATTATTGTCTTTTTGAGCAACTACCAGAAAATTATCATGATACGCCATTGAGAATATTATAACAACTAATGCGATTTGTGTCAATTTCATTCCGAAATCACGGACGATTTTCTTTGGCTTGTTAGTTGCTCCCATCAGAAAAATGACCCAAGATATACAACTTAAACTTTCCTAATAACAATGATAATATCGCTTCTGTATTTCTAACAGGACAGGTGATCCAAATACTGGTCTAGGAAGTTTAACATCCATAATTTAGCCGTTGGTCAATGCCTGCAGTAGTGAACTTGGCAATATATTCAAAGGAAATACTCAATACGGATAGCTATAAATTTAAAAATACCCAAATGGTTATTATCTCTTACATGGTTGTTAGAATCGATATTTCTAATCTTCCAAGTCATCTTAGACGCACTCTTATGAAGGAGATTGGACTTAGTAACAGATTTCAAAATCACCCGATAATAGTGAAAGTAAATTATCGGATATTTATAAAGGCCGCAGCAATGCTAGTGACATTTCTGATGTGATCGCTATCGATGATGAAAATAATCTTCATATAACTACGCGTAAGGTAAAGGATGCCCTAATTAGAAATGGAATTAGTAACTATGTAGCAGTAAGGCATCCTAGAGAGGAGAGTAAAGTTATCATTGTGACTAGAGATGAAGCTCAACGACATGGAAAATATCATTGTCGCCATTGTGGGATAGAATTTGATGATACTGTGAAGTTAGGTGTTCACCTAAGATTGCATTATCTGATAGCATGAAGAATTGTGCCAGTTTCATCCGATGATTTTGTTTAATGATTTAGTACTTGTTTGCACTCCCTTCACTTAATTATTAGATTCTAAGATAAACGGCTAATTAATAAAAAATAATCCAAAACGTAGACTATACATTTAGCGTTCTAACCTTGTCCATAATTCTTGCATGATCTGATGCTACCTCCGTGGTCATATAGAGAACATGGTTATCACCTAACGGCATAGTGATACGTTTTATCTTTTCATATTCTGCCAATACGTATCTACCTTTTCCTATTTTTGGTGCAAGTTCGTTGCGTATCTTCCATGCATTTATCGCCAATTCAAGTGATTTTTTACTTTCTTCCGGACTCAATAAATTTTGTACCCCTTGGCGATGGTCAGAGAGCAATATCTTGCCATTCGTATCACAGATCGTTATCAACCTAATCTTTGGATCGAATTTCATCATTTCCTCGTAAAATTGTTTATAATCCATTGTGGTTGGTATAGTATGTTAAGATTTAAAGGTTTTTGAATCAGTTGGTAATATGGATCCCTCTGGACTATGCATTTTCGATTTGCTTGTCTTCATTCGGATAATATGGGATCAATCGCGTATCGTATATCAAATGTCTTGCCGTTCTAAAAATATTTATCCACATCTGCCATGTTAGTTTTCCTGTATTTGTATTTTGCCTGCTTGGATGATAGGAAGAGAGTAGAAACTTTCCGTCGCCAATATCATGGCAAGTATTGTGACCAAAATTTAGTCGTTGTAAATCCTTTATTCTACAATATGTTTGGAAAGCAATCCTACCAAGCGTAAGGATCACCTTGATTGTTCTATCCAAAATGATTAGTTCAGAAAGGAGATACTGTGAACAGCTAAATAGTTCTGATAAAATGGGAGTATTATTAGGGGGGGCACATCTAACCGCCGTACTAATATAGACGTCTTTCAATACGAGCCCGTCGTCTTTAGAACAACTAGTAGGGATATTTGCAAACCCTGTTTCAAATAATGCTTTTGCAACCCAATCTCCAGAACTATCACCGGTAAATAATCTGCCAGTTCTATTCCCTCCATGTGCAGCAGGGGCTAACCCTATGATCAATAACTTGGCATTGACATCTCCAAAACTTGGAAGGGGCTTGGCCCAATACTCTTGATCCTTAAATCTCTTTGTTTTTATCTTTCCTACATTGGTAATGTAACTCTCAAGGCGAGGACATATTCTACAGTTGATTACTCTTTTGTTAATGCTATCCAATGAAAATATTTTGTGCCCAACATAGAGATTCATTAAAGAAGCAAGGATTTAAGCGTAATATTGGTCTTATCTTGACTGGAGAACTCCCTGCATCAATATCTATTTTGTAGAATCGCATTCAAGCATTCATTCATTAGTGGCTGGGCATTAATATATTCATACTCGGAATGATGATAACAAGAACGATATTGATAGTAAACCCCTTACTTGCTAGTAAATTAAAAGGCAATCGGACTCAACAGCTCATCACTTTCAGATATGTTTTTAGTAAGTTATGAACCCATCAACTTTTTGAATTTTCTCTATTTGTTGTCTATTTCCCTACTTCTTTTAATTTCCTTTATGAAGTGTTCTAATTTCACAAGGGTTTTAGGCTGTAAATGATGTTCTATACCTTCAGCATCTTTATTAGCTGTATCCTCATCGACCCCGATAATCTTCAAAAATTCTGCAAGCAAGCCATGTCTTTCACGAATATTCTTAGCTACGAGAATTCCTTTATCCGTCAGACGAATTCCTCTGTATTTTTCATAATTCAAATGTCCACTTTCATTTAGTTTTTGGACCATTTTGGTTACACTTGGAGAACTAACATTGAGATATTCAGAGATAGCTATGGTAGAAGCATATCCCTTGTACTGAATTAGTTCGAATATCACCTCTAAGTAGTCTTCCATTCTTTCGGTTCGATAGTCTTCTACCTTCTTTGTATGATTTGCATATCGGATCGATTCGAGTCTAGTATCTTTCGGCAAAATTGATCCGCTATTCAATCTTCTGCTATTCACCTATTATTACCAATTTAACTTATTTATTGCTTCTCGTAGTGTCATAATGTCATACAAGCAATCCTGTGACGTACATTATTGCCATTCCAACTGCAAAGCCGCCTATGACAAATATATTTACCGGAATGACCTTTTTCTCTTTGATTTCTTGGTTCTGATTGTGTGATCGCAACATCCAAGATCCTACCGAATAGACCACTTGAAATATTGCTCCAGCTCCAATAGACAAGAATATGATGGTTGCGATTGGGGAATACAAGAATCCTCCTATCCAAGCCCCTACTATTGTGGGCGTGCCTGCAATTAAACCCATGATTATTAGTCTTCTTATCATTAACTTTCTACTTTTAGCTAGTGGTGCAACTATCGCCAGTCCTTCGGTCGTATTATGTAAAGTAAAGCCGATTATCAAAAAAGTACTTAGAGCAATTTCACCCAACAAAACAGCTGCTCCAATTGCTAATCCTTCACCAAAATTATGCAGACCGATTCCTATGGAAATCATCAATGATATTGCTAAGGGCTTCACAAGATCTTGCATTTGTCGTTGGGTTACTTGTGACCTTGTTTGGGGGGAGTTTGGATCGATAGAGTTTGAGTCCAAATACGGTGATGTCATTCCTACGGATGAAATTGACTTCTTTATGGCTCTTTGAGTAAGTTTCTCTGATGTGTATAGTAATGCTACAAAGGAAATAGCAGTGACTATGATAATAAGCATTTGACCATTGAAAATTGGGGATACAATGTCTGTAGAAATTTCATTACTTTCAATCAATGCATCAATGCCCAGAAAAACAAGTAAGCCTGCTGTAAGACTAAGGACGAAATTATACTTATTCCTACTCATGCTTCTTATAAACGGATACCAAAGGAGACCTATCATTATGGGTATAATGCCAACATAGATCCCTATTATAGCAAAGAAAATTATTTGCTGAGTATCAGGATTAGGTGATAGGGCAGCAGCTTCAATAGTTTTACTAAACCTGGTACCATCATCAGTAGTTATTCCTACTTCATAAGGTTCTGCAGGATTCCAAAAAAAAGGAATAGTAACCTTTGCATCAGCTAGCCTAGACAGGGTTTTACTTGGCTCTATTGCAGCGGCGTGAATCCTGTCATTAACATCTGCCTGTGCTATGGTGACTTCATTCTGACCGACATTGCGGATAAACGCTACAATTTGACTTGGGGTTTCTTGAAACTGTATTTTCTCGATAGCGACCTCAGGTAGTGGTATACCTGTATTGATGAATTGTTGAAAGGTAGGGCTGAACATTAAGAAGATCATGATGGCCAGTACTACAAGGGGAACGAAAGCGGCTACCATTGTTCTTCTTCTATGTGATTTTTTTATTACTCCCTGTTCCTTGTTAAAATCATTATTATTTCCTTCCACCCTTCGTACTTTTTCTTTTACACCTTTGCTTTTCATAGGTTAAACGTCGCCACCTCTTTTTTGAACAGAAGAATGCTCTTGCGGGTACAAAGCGAAGGTTGTATTATTTGTGGCTGGAGTGCTGCCGTACGCAGGTCCGCTTCCGCTTGACGTCGTATTCATTACTTGAAATAACCCCATCCAACCCTTTTCTGCGAATTCAGTTTTGTGGGCGTGAAACATATATTGTCCTGGAAATTTATACTTGAATTCAAGTATGCCTCTTTCACCTTGACTCATTGTAACCATGTCTGTATATTCGTCCGGGGTAAGACTGGTTCCGCTTCTGTATAATTGATATAGATTAGCATGAAGGTGAAAATTATTTATTGGATCAAACTCTAGCATGTTTACCAAGTATATTCTTACTAGTTGATTCATTCCGATTTGAATCGGATGATGCATATAGTAATAGGGAATACCGTTGACAGTATAGAAGTTATTCTCGGTGTCGAAGTCAGTATCATAACCATTCATTAGCATAACCATTTCATCTGCAGGAGGTCGTGGCGTTTTAGGGTCCACTATATAGACACCGTACAGGCCATGTACTATGTGTTCTTCCAAAGGTTGCATATGGCAATGATAAGGAAATACACCAAATGGTTCCGCAGTGAATTCATACGTGAATCTTCCGCCTGGGCCAATAGGTTCGAATACTCCATCCATCTCCGCTTCATGGATTCCATGAGTGTGTATGGTATGACTTTTTGAACCATTATTGATGAATTGAATCCTGACTAGGTCACCCTCTGTGGCACGAATAGTTGGCCCTGGTATAGTCCCATTAAACGTCCATACATTGTAAAACACTCCTGGCGAAATTTCCTTTATCTTATCATCGGAAGCAACGAGCGTGAATTCCCTCAGTGTGGTCCCGTTCGGTAATTCAGATACTCTGCCATAATTAAATTCGCGTAAATACTTCATAGGATCTACCACTGCGTTTTTGAGAGTAATATTTAACGAGATAGGATCTAAAATGTCTCCTGATGTTTCTATTACGCCATAACCTGGTGTATGTCCGCCAACAACTGCTCGCTCCTTGCGTAGGTCGTTATTGCTATCCTGCGTCCTTGCTAAGCTCTGGATAGTATTGTTATTGTAGGACAATAACAATACCGTTGCGCTCAGTATAGCAATTGTTATGGTGGAAAGCAGCCATAGTCGAGTTCGAGGCACGACATAACTTGATCTCATGTAATAAATAAATGTTAGCCTGGTCTAACATTATTGGTCTATGCTATCACAATTAAGCTACATTAGGTTTATTAGATACCTCTATCTCTAACTCGTGTCTTGATACTTTAAGCGTTATTGAAAAATAGCAATCGAACAGATAATAGTTCATAGGGCATTGGAGAAAATATACCTAGTGGCTCAGAGCGATGTTGGTAATTCTCTTAGCCTATGTACGCGAGCTTAGTGAAGTCCTCGAAATCTCCAAACTGAATGACTTTCATATATGCTGATATCTCTTCCGCTTTAATCTGATTCCGTCAAAATAAGATTGAAAAACATCAGCACTAAAATACCTATACTAAGAAGTAGAATCTTTCACTGTTCATGGCGAGGCAAGACAACACCTAAACGACTTACTTCATTACTAGTTTATCCAGCTTTTGCTAACCTTCATCCTCTAATTCATTACTCATTTTCTCGATTGTATTATATTGCGATATTTAATAGATTATGAACAGGATGAATGTAGGGAGTCTTCTCATGTCATTTAGCCTTTCGATTTTACCGGAAGGAAGCGTAAGAAATGAAGGTGTATTCTTAACTTTAATCTCTATACTGATTGTGCTTATTGGAGTTGCCGTTTACCTGCGATGGAAAAATCGATAGCTGAATTTATTGGCAGACCCGTTCCAAAAGCCGTCGAAGGTCTCCAGGGGTACTCAAGAGGTTTAAACAGAATTTACTCTACTCCATAACAATAACAAATTGCATTCTTAGAACTACATCCCAACGTAGACCTGAGAATATATGTATGGGTATCACAATATTTTCACTGATAGCAAGATGTCAGGAGTAATATGTAGAATCTGCGGTCATAACAAGGAATCGCACTTTGAGAATGAGCCCCAGACTGATCTCCGTATTCCAGATATAGGATGCGTACAATGTAACAGTGAGAATCGTGCGTGCCCAGGATTCTCAATCGGAAAAAGATAAAATTTACTTGTTTATTGGAATAGTCATGCAGAGGTACGATTGTTGGTAATGGTGAGTAGTTTCTAAGTTAGTTTTCGCCTCCGATCTTTCTCAGATTTTTCATATTTCGATCATATTATCTTCATAATACGTCCAAGGAATTAGCTGCAACCTTAGCTGGAGCTGTACAGATAAAAGTTACCGTAACGATATCTTTCAATATAACAATAGGTCTCCAATACACAAAATCGAGAAGCCGCTTGTACTTCTTCTGTCAATCAATGTCTAATATCACTTAGTTGTTATCGTTTTAAAGACCTCCAGTATACTGCTAACATTAAGGTTTAGCAGTACTAGAAGATTCATTGTTTCATAAATGGTATACTAGTGGAATAGAGCATCTACGATAAAGGCAATAAATAGTGCCGTTAAATATGGGCTGGAAAATTTGAAGACAGTCCAAGACATTTTTTCGCTTGGTCTTACTAACAGCCATATTGATAGTAGGACCATCGCAATACCAAAGATACTAGCAGTGGTCAAATATATTAGTCCAAATTGATCAATAAAAAATGGAAGAAGGCTAAATATGACCATCAATAAAGTTGTCCCAGCAATAATGCGCACCGATTTTTTTTCACTCGAAATTGCGGGTAGCATAGGTATACCTGCTTTTGTATAGTCCTTTTTAACGTGCAATGCAAGACTCCAGATATGAGTGGGTATCCAAAGAAAAACAAGACCTGCCATCACCAACCCAATCTCGATGTTTTGTGTCGTCACCGCTATATACCCTATTAGGGCGGGTGCACCACCTGAAAAACCTCCTAAAATAATATTTGTTTGGCTTCTTCTTTTCAACCATTTGCTGTATACCACAATATTGTCAAATAGCCCAAAGACCATCAGTGCAAAGGCCCAGATATTTATTAGCCAAGCGAAAACTAGCGAGATTATTGTCAATATCAATCCAAAGATTAATGCATTCCGAGGTGAAATCCTTCCCGAAGGAATAGGCCTTCCTTTAGTTCTATCCATAACCGCGTCTATATCACGATCGTTAAAGCTAGTGAGCGTATCAGCAGCCGCTGACCCTGCAGCTACTCCACCAATAATTAATACCCAAGTCAAGGGAGGAACGTATACCTCAAACAATAAAGATGCAGTGAGAGCAGCGGCGAATGCTGTGAAAACTAACAGATACCAGATCTTCGGTTTTGTCAGTTCATAGTAATTTCTGAAGTGGTTACCAACCATCATCATTTGATGGATCAAGGTAGCATCGGGCCTCTTTTTGAGTCTATCATTAGAATTACAAATTCTTAATTCTTATATCGTCATAATAGAACAATATATTACTTAGACATCGATGTTGGATAGACTAATTCACGTGCAGTCTTTCTCATCTCGATAAAGGTTTCCGTCTTTTGAACCCCCTCTATTCGGCCCACTTTTTCAGAAATCAGTTGATGCATTTCGTCGAGAGAGCGAGCATTCATTGTCACCAGGACATCAAATCTACCTGTCACTTCCGAGACCTCACGGACCTCAGGTACCTTGAACAACTCGTTAAGAACATTATCTCGCAGTTTAGAGTCCATATTAATACCAGTTAGAGCTTTGACATTCAATCCTAGAGCTTCATCGTTAATTATTACTGTAAATTTTTTGATAAGACCTCTCTTAATAAGCCGCTTAATCCTACTATAGACCACGGAGGCATTTGTGTTCACTTTCTTTGACAGCTTGGGTACCGAAATGCTCGCATCCTTGGAAAGTTCACTCAGAATTTTTAGATCTAAATCGTCAATTCTGTCCATTTAAATGTTCTAATTTATATTTAGGTTAAAGGTTTAATAAATGTATTAATTTCAAATTTACATATATTTTTATGAAAAGTACTAAATCATTCTTTTGTCATGTAATAGTTCCGCAAGCAATACCGCTCCTCTTGCAGAACCCATTTTTTCATTATGAGAGAGTAAAACATACTTTATTCCGTTCTCGAACACAGTATCTTTTCTCAACCTACCCACGACAGTTGTCATTCCGTCATTAATCTCTCTGTCGACTCGGGGTTGGGGTCTTGTAGGATCATCATGTACGATTATGTAATCCTTTGGTGAAGAGGGTAACTTTTGAATCGAAATGTCTCTTGAGAATCTGGTCATTGCGTCCTTAACTTGTTCTGGCTCAGTCGGTTTTCTAGTTCCTACGAAAACAGTTTCCGTATGACCGTCCAAAACAGGCACTCGAGTACAAGTGCAGCTTACTCTTATCTGAGCCGGAATAATTGATTCAGAATCTAAATCCCCTAGAATTTTTTTCGTTTCAACTTGAACTTTCTCCTCCTCTTTTGGGATATATGGGATTACATTATCCATTATATCCAGTGCAATAACACCGGGGGATCTCCCCGCACCAGACAATGCCTGCATAGATGTCATAAAGATACCTTCAATTTCAAATTCTTTCATAATTGGTTTTAATGTGATGACTAAGCCAGTGGTCGTACAGTTTGGAAGTGGGGCAATAAACCCTTTCCATCCCCTAGTCTTTCTTTGAATATTTAGAAGCTCTACGTGACTATCATTAATTCCGGGAATCAGAATCGGTACATCCTTTTCATAGCGAAAAGCTGCGGCAGTACTGATAACAGGAACTGACGTCGCAAAATTCGGTTCAATTGTCTTAGCATCATCCGATTCAAGAGCAGTAAAAATTAGATCAAATTTCCGTGGATCTACGTCTTCCACCCGACTCACTATCATATCTCGAATATAATCAGGTACCGGTTCCCTATTGTGCCACTTTAGTACTCCTGAGTCTTTGTCTCGGAGAGCATCGATATATTTTTTGCCGGCTGACCTAGGGGATGAGGCTATCTGAACCAATTCAAACCAAGGATGTTTATTCAGGGCTACTGCAAATTCTTGACCAACAGCGCCTGTGGCGCCTATAAGTGCAGCTTTTAGCATATGAGTGCTTTGTTTTCACGTAACTAATATTCGTTTCAGAGGATAGAAAAAAGGTGAAAATAAATGGCCTTGGAGTATTCTAATAAAATATTCTCTAAATAGAACCTCGTGTGCAGTTGAAGTTATGGAAAGTCAGCGGGGCTGTACAATGAGTGGTAGTGAAGGTGAGAAATCAACATCAGAAATATTTGTTCGCATGGTGGCATATATTCGGTAGAACCAAGTTTGGTCAAGGTTGATTTTAGTTCTAATGTGAATCCGCTCGGAATTTCTAAATTCGCGCTAGAAACAATACAAAAAAATGCTTTCTCACTCTCTACCGGTTATCCTGATACAGAATGCAGAGCTTTAAGGAAGAGTTTATCAGATTATTTGAAAAATGAAATAGATGATGAGTGGATTTGTGTAGGAAATGGTGCGACAGAATTAATTCATAGATTTGCTCAAACTTGTGTAAGAAATAAGGTTCTAATTCCGTTTCCCACATTTTGTGAATACGAAATCGCATCAGAAAGAACGGGCGCCAGCATTGTCTTTTTTCCACTGAGTAATTTGGAATATGACCCCGATACAGTTATCGCAAAAGCAAAAAATTCTGATGCAATATTCTTGTGCAATCCAAATAATCCTACTGGCTTAATGTGTAACTCTAAGATGATAGAGAAAATAGTTGAATCTGTCGATAATTCTACAAAAATTCTAGTAGATGAGTCCTATATAGAGCTCTCCGATTATGGCCCCAGTATGCATACCATGACAAGTAGGATAAAAGAATTTGATAATTTGATAGTTCTACGATCTATGACAAAATCATTTGGGTTGGCTGGGCTGCGAATCGGATATATAATTTGCAATCCAAATCTCATTAAGCGTCTAGCCGGTAACCAGATTTCATGGAACGTGAATGCGTTTGCACAAGCAGCAGGACTAGCCTCTCTGCAAAATCTGGACCATCTTGAGCAATCAAGAATTCTGATAAGAAAAGAGCGAAGTTTTATTCAGGAGGCAATAAAGAAAAGGACGAAAACCTTCATTCCTCTCACATCAGACGTAAACTACTTTCTGATATATCTCGAAAATAAAAACTCGACAGAGCTTAGGGATATGATATTAACCGGAAAGGGAGTTCTAGTTAGAGACTGCAGTACGTTTATGGGCATGGGAGTAAAGTATGTTCGAGTTGCAGTTAAAACTCATCTTGAAAATTTGTGTCTAATTGATGCCCTAGAGTCAGTTGATAATTGAAGTCAATGCTATCAAAACTGTTAATGGTTCAGGGAACCTCATCCGGGGCAGGAAAGAGTACTCTTGTAACTGCGTTTTGTAGAATTTTTTCTGACAAGGGGTACCGAGTATCCCCATTTAAAGCTCAAAACATGTCTTCGAACACATTTACTATAGCTGGTACATCTTATGAGATTTCACAAGCTCAAGCAGTACAAGCAATAGCTTCACGAAGGAAGCCAGACGTAAGAATGAATCCAATCTTGCTTAAGCCACTTGGAGATTACAGGACTAAGGTTATCATGAATGGTAGATTTTATTTGGATATGTATGCGCAAGAATACTATGATGGTTTTGTCCTTGCGAAAGGATTCCCAAATGTGTTAAAATCACTAACTAGCCTTAGGAAAGAGAATGATCTTGTGATCATAGAGGGAGCAGGATCACCGGCCGAGCTAAATATTTCAAAATATGATATAGCTAATATGTTACTTGCAGAGGAAATCCAGGCTCCGGTTCTAATAATCTCAGATATCGAAAGAGGGGGCTGTTTTGCAAACATTGTTGGCACCATGCGGCTATTAAAAAAAAATCATCGAGATCTAGTTAAGGGCTTTCTAATAAATAATTTTAGAGGAGATCGATCTTTTTTGACACCTGCTATAAGATCAGTTGAAAAAATAACCAAAAAAAAGATACTAGGAGTTATACCAAGAGTTAATTTTTGTCTACCGGCGGAAGATTCTCTAGATATAGTTGATCCTAATGTTCGCAGGATGTCAATAGAATCATGTGACTCACAAATAGATGTTATTGCAAAAGCAATAAAAGACAATATCAATATTGAGAGATTAACACTTCAGGTGATTAAATAAGAATTAAGAGAGAGGATAGGAGATGATGCCAGAATATCTAATTACGGGACTAGTTGTAGGAATTACTATAGATATTCTGGTGAACGATCCCCCTAACCGTTTTCATCCAGTTTCGTGGTTAGGTAGACTTATTGAATTCTTTGTTCCAAAGTTAAAGGATAAAAGGGAATCTGCGAGTAGGGAAAAGTTAAATGGGATTCTTTTCGCAATAGGTTTAGTTGTTACGTTTGGGGTAATTTTTCAAGTTTCGATATTTGCCACCCTTCATTTTTTTGGATATGTGGTACTTATTATCTGGTCGATTCTATTTTTGAAAATTGCTATTGCAATAAAAGGTATGGAAAAGCATATCGAATCAATTGTTGATGAGTTACAAGTAAACAATTGTAGAAATGCTCAGCGCCGGCTCTCGATGATCGTGAAAAGAGACACAGACCGACTTGACGAACAACATATCCTTTCCGCGATGATCGAATGCATTGGAGAGAGTATTGTTGACGGCATTGTTTCCCCATTATTCTATTATACCTTTCTAGGCCCAGTAGGCGCATTTGCTTATAGAATAATTAATACTCTTGATTCCATGGTAGGCTACAAGGATGACTATTACAATAACATTGGGTGGATGTCTGCAAAACTAGATACATACGCCAACAGTGTGCCTGCAAGAATTGCCCCAGTCTTGATTGTGCTCTCTGCCAAAATACTTGGTGCAGATTGGAAGAATTCACTTCGCATCTTAGAACGTGATCACAATAAGACTTTGAGTTATAACGCTGGATATCCTATGGCAACTATGGCTGGGGCACTAAGAATAAAGCTTGAAAAGATTGGGCAATACTCGTTAGGTGATGATTCCGAACACGTATCAATTGCAAAGTGCAGAGCTGCCCTATCAATAATGAAATTAACTACTATTTTCTTTTGTGTAATTGTATCTATCCCCTGCATAATAGTATTGCATCTTGTAGGGTGGTGGGAAATCTTATTTGGTATTTAAAGAGCTTCAGGCGGTTATTTCGTTCCTTACCATAGTCCCTGTATCCAAAAATTCCTCAGCCCTTGATTTAAATTTCATAGCTAGTGTCATGTATCTTTTCCCCATTGTTGGTGCTATTATAGGAATTGCTGTCGGAGCGGTAGCATACATAATCTCATTTTACTTTACTTCACTCGTTTTAGGATTCTTAATTGTATTGATGCTGGTGGTAATCACCGGAGTTAACCATGCTGACGCTCTCGCAGATTTTGCCGACGGTCTAATGGCAAAAGGAGGGAAAGAAATTAAGCATCAAGCGATGAATGATCCTGCAGTAGGTTCTGCAGGAGTCGTAGCGTTAGTTCTTTACTTATCAGGAATGATAATAATTCTTTCTAGCTTTACATCGAGTACAAAGCTGTATGCTAGTATAATATCTGCAGAGATAATCGCAAAATATGTGATGGTATTACTGGCTTATGGCGGAAGATCGGCATGGGAAGGCTTTAGTTCACCTTTTACCAAAGCTATGAAGGATAGGCGTAAGATTGTGGTAGCTACAGGAGTGACGCTTCCTTTAATCTTCCTCACCACAGGACTAACAGGGATAGTATCATTATGTTCATCGGTGATATTCGCCATGATAGTCCTCTATTCTGCAAACAGGAGTTTTGGTGGCATTTCTGGTGATGTGTTGGGTGCATCAAATGAAATCTCCCGGGTTTCATCGCTAATGGTCATGTTCTCATTTAATTTATGAATTTAGGGGAATAGTATGTTAGCATTAGTTATGTGCGGTGGAAGGGGCAGTCGAATGGCTCTACCCATCGAAAAACCACTGTTAAAAATAAGAGATAAAACCTTAATTGAATATGTCCTTGATGCGATTATCGATTATGGTGGTTTTGAAAGTATATTTGTAGTAACAAGTGCCAATACACCAGCAACGCGCACATTTCTTTATACTCATAAATATTATACATCAGGGATTATGGAGATATTTGACACCAGAGGAGAGAACTATTCTGCAGACCTATCGTATGTCCTAGGGAAAATAAGGCCCGCCGTTGCCTTCGTAGTATCTGCAGACCTTCCATTACTAAATCCTCTAATAATTCAAAGGATTATTACTCGCTATCTACCTTTTTCTCCCTGCACTTCAGTCGTATTGGAGACATGCTTCGTTAGAGGTTTTGATATTTTTCCAAGTTCAATCGTTACTATAGGAGAAAAAGAATACTGTTACTCAGGCATATTAATTGTTGATACTTCTAAACATAAAACTAATTCCAAACTGGAAGAAAACTACCTTGTAATGAATGAAAAAGAGGTGGCGATTAACGTGAATAGTGTCGTAGAACTGAAGACCGCAGAGAGGTTACTTTAGCATAGTGCCTTTTCTTCAAGTCAATCGAATGAATATTTTCCAATTACAAAAATTTTATCTTCTAGTCATTAAAATGACAACCAAGTGATCCAATATAATATAATAACATCATTCTAGAGATGATCTAAGATTTTATTCTAACGTATTTAGTAGTTTACCAAGAATTTTTGCTTTGGACCCTGTTTTTTCTGCTATAGGTTTATGACAAGATTTACAGTTGATGTCCCTATTAGTATAATTGAAGATCACCATCTTTTCATCACATTCAGTACATTGGACTAAAATGAAGTTGCTGCTTGGTTTTGGGATCAATACATTTTTTTTGTTCAAATTTTAACCACCAAATTAAGACTGAATTTCTAACTTGCGCATTCTTAAACCTTCCTTCATTGTTTTTCTTTGACAATTTTTACATGTATATCGTAATGTTATCTTCTTGGTGGTTTTTGCAGTTCGCTTAAGCTCAGGAAATTTTTGACCGCCATACCCTTTTTTATCTTCTGCGTGTCTGCGTGCGCCTTCTGCAACCTTTCTATCCTTGGCTTTCTTATAGATAGATACTACCTGCGTTGTATGGGTTTTGCATCTAGGGCAAAACTTGCGCAGCTCTTTTTCCATTTTCATAATAGGCAAAATTTATCAATGGGTAATTTAAGGATAGTCTTCGCGATATAGTATGGGAATATGATTGCTAAATGTGTATTTTTTCTATCATTACATATATACTAACTAATTGCGAGATGGAACTTTATTGGTTACCTAAAGATGGTTTCTACTCCAAAAACTCAGAAAATCTAATATACTAAGCTATTCATATGATAGGGTAATGGTATTTGGATTAGATAGTTTGATACAACAAATTGTGCCGGCAACAATCGATAGTTTTGGCGTATGGATACCTTTGGCATTTGGTTTGGTAGTTGGGCTTGCTTTTGTGATAGCCTCAGCAGCGAGGCGCAGCAAGTAAGTCACTCAAACCCAATTTTTCTTCGCAACAGTCACTCCAGCAGTTAATCTGAGTCTCGTGCATCATATCCTTTGTATGTAATACTAGTCAACTCTACATACTTTTTGCCTAGCCTAGGATGTTGGATTTCAGTCTGTATACAAACTAGTTTGATGGCTGAAATGCTACTTAATATTTGGGTTCGGATGTGAGAATTTATGAGTGTTAAAGTCAAAATAGGACTTGCTAAGGAAAGAAGAATAAGAATCAGGTCGGATCAGACAACCAGTTTCTTATGGGAGGGCGAGAATGTTCTTTCTACTCCTTCATTGATAGCTGAGATGGAGGAGACGTGCAGATTGCTTCTCAAGGAACAATTTGTTTCTACGCCTAATTGGGACTCCGTGGGTACTCTTGTAAATGTCCGGCATTTGGCCCCAACTCCTGTCGGAGCAGAAGTTCTCCTGAAATCCAAGGTACTCTCTGTGGAGGGCAAACGAACCATGTTTGAAGTGGAGGCTTTTGACAATCTAGAGAAGATAGGCGAAGGAAAACACGAACGATTTACAATCGATGTACGTGAATTTAGAGATAAATTTGATGTAAAACGAATCAAGTTGGGAATGTAAACTGCCTCGGATGTGTAAAAGTATAAAAGAGGCCTACGAAGATTCGTAAATATTCTAATTGGGTGATATATGAGAAATGTCAATTCAAACTACCGCTGGCGGAATGCCAGTCTTAATTTTGAAGGAAGGATCGAAGGAGAATAAAGGTAAGGAAGCACAGAGGAATAATATTACCGCGGCTAAACTTATTGCCGAGGTTGTGAAGACCTGTTTAGGTCCTCGTGGCATGGATAAAATGCTAGTTGATACTGTCGGTGATGTTACTATTACAAACGATGGAGCAACTATTCTCAAGGAGATCGACGTACAACATCCGGCGGCTAAGATGATGGTCGAAGTTGCCAAATCTGTTGATAATGAAGTTGGTGATGGGACAACCTCTTCAGTAGTTCTTGCTGGCGCCCTAATCGGAAAAGCCGAAGAACTAATTAACAAAGACGTCCATCCATCAGTAATAGTTGATGGCTACAACGCTGCAGCAGAACAGGCCCTCAAGATATTACAAAAAATGGCAGTCAAGATAGATGTTGATGATAAAGCGACTCTGATGAATATCGCAAAAACGAGTATGTACTCGAAGCTTGTATCAGACGATAGTCCAGCCTTAAGTCAAATAGTTGTTAATGCAACAAAGCAAGTAGCGGAGAAAACAGAAGATGGAGCTTTGCACGTAGACCTAGACAATATAAAAGTTGAAAAGAAAGCTGGGGGATCGATGCACGATACAAAGCTGATCAAAGGCATTGTACTCGATAAGGAAGTAGTCCATGCTGGTATGCCAAAGAGAATTGAAGGTACCAGAATTGCATTGCTCAATTCTGCTCTTGAAATTGAAAAGACTGAAATGAGCGCAGAAATTCGTATCAACGATCCACAACAAATGCAAATGTTTCTCGAAGAAGAGAACAAAATGCTCAAATCCATGGTTGACAAGATAAAAACGTCACGGGCGAATGTTGTATTATGTCAAAAGGGCATAGACGATATTGCTCAACATTATCTTGCTAAAGCAAGCATACTAGCTGTAAGACGTGTTAAGGAAAGTGACATGTTTAAACTTTCGAAAGCGACAGGAGCAAGGATAGTAAGTAACCTTGACGATTTAACAGAAAAGGATCTGGGTTCAGCTGAATTGGTAGAAGAACGCAAAATAGAAACAGACAAATGGGTCTTCATAGAGGGATGTAAGAATCCTAAATCAGTAACAATTCTTGTAAGGGGTGGCTCTCAACGGGTAGTTGACGAAGCTGATCGTTCGGTACATGATGCATTGATGGTGGTAAAGGACGTCCTCGAAAAACCAGCAATAGTAGCTGGTGGCGGAGCTCCGGAGGCATATATTTCGAATGAATTGAGACAATGGTCTAATAACCTTGAGGGTAGAGCACAGCTCGCAGTTCATAAATTCGCTGAGGCAATCGATTCTATCCCATTGGCTCTTGCCGAAAATGCAGGTATGGATCCGATCGACACAATGACTGATTTGCGGACAAGACAAGGCAAACGCGGCAAGTGGATTGGTGTCGACGTTAGGAATACTGTAGTAACAGACATGTTCAAAGAAAATGTCTTAGAACCACTAGTAGTCAAAGAACAGATTATAAAGTCTGCCACTGAGGCCGCAGCTATGATTCTGAGAGTTGACGACGTAATAAGCTCAAGCAAGTCTAAAATGCCTGCTGGACCTCCTGGAGGTGGCGGCATGGGCGGCATGGGCGGCATGGGCGGCATGGGCGGCATGGGCGGCATGGGCGGCATGGATATGGAGTAAAATCTATACAGCCATTATACCCTTCATGCAACGAATCCTTGTTATGCTTTTTTGTCACCTTTTTTTAAGACTCATTTCCAATGATGTTGCTAGGATTGCAATGTTTGAAAAATTTTGTAATTGATCTTAATTTCTAATGATATTTGTCTAACATTTTTATAACGACCGAACCCTACTTTTTATTGCATGACGAACAAAGTCTGTGTTATTGGCGCAGGAAGTACAAGATATGGCAAATTAGATGAAAACATTATAGAAATCGCGTTGGCTGCATCAAAAGATGCCATAAATTCTGCGGGCATTACGCCAAATGATATACAGGCGGGATATATTTCAAATGTTTTCGGGGTTTCAGATAAGCAGGTTCATATGGCTCCGGTGATTATGAGCAATCTGGGAATTCCATATGTTCCCGGGCTCACGATAGAATCTGCATGCGGATCGGGATCTATAATGTTTAGGGAGGCATACGCTAATGTAGCTGCCGGCTTTTACGATTGCGTCTTAGCTTTGGGTGTTGAAAAGATAACTCATACAGGAACTATCCAGAGCACTACTCTATTTTCCTACTGTTCTGATTTCTTCTATGAAGGGGGGAATGGAGCCTCATTTCCAGGATTATTTGCATCCATAGCAAGAAGTTATATGGCTACTCACAAAGCTAGCGAGGAAGATTTGGCCCATGTAGCTGTAAAAAATCACGAAAATGGAATGCTAAATCCAAAGGCCCATGTTAGAAAAGAAATTACTATCGATGATGTGCTAAAATCTCCGGTGGTAGCTTCTCCACTAAAGCTCTATGATTGTTGTCCGTTTTCAGATGGGGCATCGGCCGTCATTCTATGTAATGAAGAATTTGCCAAGAGGAGCAACAGGCAATACGTAGAAGTTATAGGGTCAGGTAGAGGAGCCTCACCCGCTGCAGTTCAGGGACGTAATGATATTACTACAATCCCTAGTACAGTAAATGCTGCCAACCAAGCATACAAAATGGCAGGGATCACTCCAAAGGATGTTGATTTTGCTGAAGTACATGATTGCTTTACAATTGCAGAAATAATTGATATCGAAGACTTAGGCTTTTTCCAAAAAGGTACCGCTGCTCATGCAGTCCGGGAGGGTGCAACCAAAAGAAATGGAGAAATTCCTATTAATCCGTCAGGCGGACTGAAATCGAAGGGACACCCGATAGGAGCTACCGGTGTGGGTCAGGTAGTAGAAGTATTTGAACAATTTACTGGTAAGGCTGGAGAAAGAACGATTAAAAATGCTGAGATAGCTTTGACTCATAATTTTGGGGCCACTGGTGCAAGTGCAGCAGTTCATGTTTTCAAAAAGGTGGAATAGATCTGGAAGTATCGTCACAGCCGAATCAACAGCAAGAGACCTTAGGCTCAAGACATAAATTTATCGCATCCGCAAATAAGGGAAAAATACTTGCCAATAAATGCTTGAATTGTGGTCATTTAATGGTCGGTACAATTTATTATTGTGAAAGATGCCACAAAAAGGAATTACAATCCGTCGAACTTGAAGGATCTGGTAGTGTTGTAACTTATACAATTCAGGCAGTTGCTCCAGAAGGATTTAATGACGTGGGAAAACCCTATGCATGGGTTGTCATGAAAATAGATAATACATCTTTAAAGGTATCAGGAATTCTCATTGGAATCAAATCTCCTGCAGATTTGCCTCTGGCATCCAAGGTCAGAGTAGAGAGCTTTGATCCGAAATATGGACTGAAGTTACAAAAGGGTGGTTAGTAATACTCCTCTTTTTAATAAAATGTTGAAAAAATGCTAAAAAAGTTTGTAATTTAGATTTGTCACTCATGTTGCTTACTAATTCCATGTATATTAAAAAAGGGATAATGATAGCTTCCTAGCCGGAGGCACAGCTACTGAATCCGCATTCTATACACATATTGCATCCCTCAGTAATAATTAATCTAGCCTTGCACGAAGGGCACAATTCATCTAATTCCCCCTCATCAAGGGAAAATGGTTGCAAGGTCTTAGTTGAGGGTTCGATTTGTTGAGAATTAATGCCCACCTTATCAACCTCGTCTACTGAATCAGCTTCATCAAATATGTGTTCTATTTGTTCTCTGACGTAAAGGTTTGTCATTCCTGTTCTTAGATAATCGAGAGTATATTGACTGGGTCTCACGATGAATTTCCTTTCCTTTGTATCGTTACCATTAATATGAAGAACTTGTTCATGACGAGAGCCGTCTCTGTATACCGTAACGCCCTTAAGGCCAATTTCGTGTGATAACAAATATGCAGATTTTACATCTTCTGCTGTGGTATCGCCGGGCATATTGATTGTCTTTGCGATCGCATTACTTATCCACTTTTGCCATACCGCTTGCGCCATTATGTGATCGGTCCAATGTACATCTATTGCTGTAACAAATATCTTCTGAATCCATTCTGGGATTTCACTTAGACCTCTTACCGAACCATAATTATTTGCAACCTTGGTCAGAATGTGGTCATTATATAATCCATTTTCCTTTAAAACGCTCTCAAAAATCTTATTGGTATAGAAAAATCTCCCTACTGTAACGCGTTTCTCGAATACCACCGCAAACATGGGTTCGACACCGTTAGAGGTATCAGCTATCATTGATAGGGTACCTGTTGGGGCAATTGTTGATGTCCAAGAATTTCTAATCCCATACTTCTGAATCTTTCCAATTAGTGAATCCCAATCAAATGTATGTTTTTCCTTAGGTATCTCATAGTATCCTGCGATGGGAATCTTACCTCTAACATAGTCAGTCTCACCAAATAATGGGAATGAACCTCTTGACTTTGCTAGAGCAACACTTTCTTCCATACTATAATATGACATTGCCTCTGCTAGTTTATTCATAAATTCATAACCATCCCTCGAGTTATAGGATATCTTCAATAAGAAAAGTAGATCTGCCATTCCCATAATACCAAGGCCGATTCTTCTTGTCAGTTTTGTATTAATATCAATTTCTTCCACAGGGTAATTGTTCATATCAATTACATTATCCAAGAAACGGGTTGATAGCCGAACCACCTGTTCATACCTTTGCCAGTCAAATTCAAAGGACCCATCAGCTCTACGCTTTACAAAATTTGCAAGATTAATCGATCCTAAATTACATGATTCGTAGGGGTAAAGTGACTGTTCACCACAGGGATTCGTCGCCCTCAGCGGACCGCCCTTTGCGATGATTGATGGATTATATTTATTGATGTTATCAAAAAAAATGACTCCGGGTTCAGCACTCTTCCATGCGCTAAACGCGATCAAATCTATCAATTGATGGGAATCAATTTGCTTTACAGGGTCATGGGTCCTTGGGTTCCGTAGAGTATATTTGTGATTCTCTTTATTTGTTAACGAATGCCAGAAATCTTCCCAAATTCCAACGCTGACGTTAAAGTTTTCAAACACTCCAGGTTTAGTTTTTGCCGTTACAAATTTTTCAATATCTGGATGCCACGCTTCCAGAATGCCCATGTTTGCGCCACGTCTCTTACCCCCTTGTTTAACTACATCCGTAATAGTATCTATGATTCTCATAAATGATGATGGACCTGATGCAACACCTGAGGTTGAAGCAACAATATCGCCTTCAGGTCTTAGGTCAGAATAGTTTATTCCAACTCCACCGCCAGATTTGAAAATCATGGCTGCATCGGTAGATGATTTCATTATTTTGTACATGTCATCCTGCATATCAAGTACAAAACATGCAGACAACTGGCCAAGTCTTGCTCCCGCGTTCATCAGGGTAGGGGTATTTGGAAGGAAATTACTTGATATCATTAGTTCATAATATTCTCTAATCCTTTCTTCATACTGAGCGAGTCTCCCCTCAACGATCCATTTTAGTATTTCTTTAAAGCTTAGTTTCATATACCCCTGTTTTGCTAAATACACGTAAAGGCGGATAAGGGACTCAAAATGATATTTATTTAGGTAGAAGCCACCAACTTTTAGCTTCAAATCAAAATCAACTATTTTGGAATAATACCTCTCTGCTTCTTCGATATCCTGGGTGTGTTTTCCGGCAAGGTCAAACAACCGTGAATCATGCATAATATCTGGTATGGTTACCAAAATGGCTACTCGTTCAAACATCTGCTTTGGGCCTTCGACAATCTCATTATTGTTATCTCTAAGAAGATAGCGTGCTGCCAAGACTCGAAGGGAATTAACATCAAATGCCTTGTCAACCTCATCGAGGTCTTTTTTGTTTAGAATCTTCATTTTCTCATCTCGAATTTTTCGTCTTTCATGTCTATATAGAATGTATGACTTTGCGGTATCTGACAAACCTTCTTCTATGAGTATAGATTCTACTATATCTTGCACATCCTCAACACTCGGAATTGCAGATACTTCTGTTGTAGCGTACCCATGCTGAACCATCTTTTGTACTACTTTATCAGATAGATTCTCTGTCAGTCGATAGTCGGGCTTCCCTGTTGCAAGTAATGCCTTATATATTGCGTTAGAAATCTTCGACTTTCCAAAATCAACAACCCTTCCATCTCTTTTTCTTATTCGTGTTATCAAATTCTCTTTTGAGTTATTAAACTCTGTAGTTTCTGCCATCCCGTCAATATGAAGAATGTATTTAGCTTAAAAGGGTTATCGTATCAATAATAAAATTTCCAGGGTGTAGATGTTATCCAGGTTAAGATTCTAGGCAAGAACCAGTATACAAGCCAAAGCTGAACAACTATCCAAATATCTCATGACAAGTATAGCACACTGCTATACGAAACAAATTCTATACTACAATTTCAAATGGAGACTGGTATTAGGAAAGATGAAGTACAGAATTCACACTTTCCAATGATGTCCTTGCCGACTCTCTTACCACAGTTATTGCATATCATGTGTTTGATTACCGGCCTGAAAAATTGTAAATCTGAGGCGGATTCTATTGCGTTCTTCATTTCAATGTTTGAGGAAAGGCCGTTCAAATCTAGGTTCACGGCCAGACCTCCATTTAGCAAATTATCTATTGAATTACTTCTATCAATTATTGAACGTGATTTATTATCATTGGGAGCGATTAATTCTCTACCATAGACCGTCAATCCCTGTGAATAGGTAAGAGTTCCTTGCTGAGAAGGCATTAACGAACTTTTGCCATACTTGTCAGAATCCAAACTTGCAAATCTTCTAGCACTGTCATCATTTATCATGGCTATCCCCAGGTGATCCTCACTCATCTGTCTTCCTTGGTCTGTGGCCACATCAACAGCAGTTTTTAACACTTTTTGCAAAATTTCTATTCCTCCATTGTCGATCTCATGTCCTAGAATATCATTCACTGACTCCTTGGCTCCCGTAAGATTGATTACTGTAGTATTGGTTCCAAGCTGCGTAAACTGGGTGCTGCTGGATAGTGTGGGTAACATACCCTTTCTAATATGATCGGTAAGTGCTTTCTTTCGTAGTAACATCGCTGATAATGCTGGCTTTATCATTAGTGCAAGTCTTGCTCGGAAATATGTTTCATCCTTATTAGATTGATAGGCAAGCCTAGGCAAATTAATTGATAATGATTGTAATGTTGCTACCGTACCGGATGATTCTTTATTATCTATTAATTTGTGAATACCATTTAAACTTCTTGATTTATTTCTCGCTATTGATAGAAGCCCACCCGTCCGTACTATAGATACGAGTTTTTCAGAATAATCATTAAGAATACTCTTATCGCTGAGTCTTAATGCAATCCCTATTCGAGGGACTGAGGTAAAAGTGAGATAGTTATAGTAACTATCGAGAATTTCATTTATCAATTTTGAATTAGTCTGATCTTCAACACTCAGGGATATGGTAGTAATTGGAAGGCCAAATATTGATTCTGATGAGTACATCGGCGCCGCGGAAGATCCCATTAAAGCCCTTGTAAGTAATGTTACCACTTGTCTAGAATTACCTATCCGATTTAGCAAAGAATCAATTCCTTCTAGTACTATCTCTGTTGAAGACTCTCTACTCAATAGTGAGATTAGCAGAGGAAGAGCAGTCGCCAGTTCGTCAATATTATTTATAGACGTAATTCTTGAAATATTCAAAAATTTACCCTTTAGATCCATGCCACTTTCTGCCAGATGAGCAATATTCACAAATACGGTATCTGGAATCAGGCCCCATATTCCACTATTAGATATATTTATTTCTCCAGCCAAGTGCATATCGGCGATATCTTTTGGCAGAGTATTAATTATTAGATGCTCCGAAAGCATTGATTGAGCGACTTTAGATATTACACTATCGATGCCGTTCCCGACCTTATCTATATTGTTTAGCATCTCGAAAATATCAGAAGTAGGCAGTCCCAACCTTGCCAGCTTATTTCTGTATTCCTCATGGCCGTGCTCAATCAAAACAGAATTGACGGTTTCTCTGATTAAAGAAGAGGTAAGATATGCTGTCTGAAACTTGTATACCTTATTTTCTACCTCTTCGGTTATTTTATGGGCCTGCTCAAGTGGCATATTTGCCTCCCTTACAAGTGATTGAATTATCTTATGAGAATTAAACTCCTCAATTGACTGTTTGCTTGTTCTAACGTACATCTTACCACTCTCAATTATCGAACGTTCCTCTATTTGCCTGGCTAAGCTAAGTACCAATTTACCCAGATTAGTGATTGTATAGCGTCGCTCCGCCTTGTTCAGAGCAACAAGTGATTGTCGAAGTAGCTTCCTCAGATGGTATGCGAACTTACCAGATTCTTTCTTTGACTTAAATCCTGCTAGCGATTTCAACTCCGAATATGTGAGTGGTCCCTTGGAATTCAAAATACGAAGAATATCTATTCTATTAGGACTAGCCATTACAGAAAAAATCATTCTAACCCGTTTTGAAGCAGATTCTAATATTCCGTCCCGTCTGGGTTCTGATTGAACTGAATAATCATTACTCAACTGTTTCATTGCCTCGATATTCTACCTAAATGATTAAAACTACTTTGTAAATTATATTTTACTATTGATGTAATAGGCCCTACTCAACTGGGTAAAAGGGTTCTATTTGTACGTTATCCTGTTACCCCTCTACCATTACCCTCTTTTCGTCTAGCACAGTTTTTTCTACAACCTTACTCGGCCTAATTTCCTTTATGGACTCTGGAATTTCAGGTAGCCTTATCTTTGCCTCATCTTCAAGCATTCCTTCGACTTCATTAAGTATTGAAATGGCATCCGTATCTATTGGAGTTGAAATTTTATTTATGTCTAATTTGACATTAGAATTGATGAGAACATCAGAAGCAATGGAATTGACTTCGGATATCATTCCATTTGCACTAGGTACGACAGTAGAAATGTCTCTCTGTATCTCTTTGACAAGTTCTATAGTTGGGTTGATGGTCTCCATCACCATCGCAAATTCATTGATGGTACTAAAACGAATTACTACTACTTCAAGAGCGAGGCCTACGTTCTGTGTGCTATTACGTACCCTGCGAATATTTGATAGCTCATTTGCTAATGCTTTTGCACGAGAGTTATTTCCAGATTTTATACTTTGTGTTATTTTATGTTGAAAATCTTTATCCATTTCAGCAAACTTCTTGTCAAGAATTCGTAACCTCGAGAGCTGATTATTCACTACACTTGTTGCTCCTGCGATATCATTCTGAAATTGAAGCCGCTGTCGGTCCATTTACTTCGCTTAAATTAAAAATTTGGAAATGTTAAAATCCAATGTCAATCTCTATGTACCAAAAGCTACTACAGAGTTAAGCTTAAACTCCTCAGTATGGCACATGAGTATTTCAAGATAAATAAAAGCACTACCCATCAAGGCTGACTGAACATCACAATAAAATTTTACAATAGAGTTTTGTTCTAGAAGGGGTTTTCATTTAACACCAACGCAAGAAGGGCAGCCCTTAACTCCCTCCCAAACCCGGCTTGTTTAAAATAGGCGGCATTTTTTGTAGAGTCAACAGAATGAGATATTTCATCCATTCTCGGCATGGGATGCATTATAGATACATCGGATTTTGCTCTTTCAAGGATTGAGTTATCTATGGTAAATGTACCTCTAACCTTTTCATATTCCTGCATATCAGGAAACCTCTCCTTTTGAATTCGAGTGACATACAAAATATCGAGATTTGACAAAATGTTGTCATCCAAGTCCATATGCTGATAAATGGTTAGTGATTTAGAAATATCACCTATCGATTCTTCTCTGATGTGAAGAGAAGGTGGTGAAATCAGGTGAACAGTTACGTTGTAATTTGCTAATCCATATAGCAATGAATATACCGTTCTACCATACTTTAGGTCACCGACGATCCCAATTGTTAAACCATCAATTTTCTTTTTTTCCTTGATTATAGTATAAAGATCAAGCATCGCCTGTGTGGGATGTTCTTCACTTCCGCTGCCGGCGTTTATTATAGGATTTCGTGCTAATTCGCCTGCAAATCTGCTGGAGCCGTCTAGTGTGTGTCGCAGGACAATGACATCAGAATATAGGTCCATTATTCTTATTGTGTCGGCTAAGCTTTCACCTTTTTCTATTGAGGATGATTTAGGGTCAAATATTCCAATGGAACTCCCTCCGAGCGATGCCATAGCAGCCTCAAAACTCATTCTAGTTCTTGTGCTGGGTTCATAGAAGATATATCCAAGAGTTCTTCCTTTGCCAAAATTGCTTTTCTCACCGGGCTTTAGAATACTTATCTTATCGGTCGCAGAGAATATATATTCAAGTTCCTGTCTTGAAAAATCTTTGATTGAAACAATATCTCTATTGAATAGGTGATTGTTAGACAATTATTTATTGACTCCCGGTTAATTTAGCCTATGCTGGTATTTTAGAATGTTTATACGGTCTAAAGCCGTGTTACCGTAGTCTGCGGCGTGTTCACATAATAATGTGCAAATGAGATTATTTGAAGTCTACAATAATGCGTCGGATAAAGAACGTATCAGGCGGACTCCATAGGTTCATATTCACAATTTAACAAAAAACTGATCTTGACAATCTTCAGATATGACATATATAAAAGTCCCAATATTGGATTGTTTGCGAGAGCAAATGATAAGGCCATAATAACCCCACTTGGTTTTGCGGAAACAAAAAGAAATAGACTTAAGGAGTATCTGGAGGTTGAGAAACTAGTTTCGGCATCAATCGCAGGAACTAGGCTTATTGGTGCGATGGCGGTCATGAACAACAATGGAATTCTGGTTCCTTCAATTGCATCCCATGAAGAAATCCAGGTTCTTAAGGAGGCCACAGGTCTAAACGTTGAAAGCCTAAAGAGCAAATTTACTGCTATTGGAAATCTAATTGCAACTAATGATAACGGTGCTGTAATATCCCCTTTATTTGGCTGTGAATTAGATCAACAAATTCGAGATGTATTAGGAGTGCCTGTTCATTCAATCACGGTAGGTGGATTTATCCAGACAGGATCGATGATCGTTGCAACAAACACAGGAGCTGCTGTGCATCCAAAATCTACAGAAAGAGAGATTGAAATTATTTCTGAGGCGCTACAGGTTCAAGTTGAACCATTAACCATTAATGGAGGCGTACCCTTTTTATCATCAGGCATAATCGCAAACTCAAAATCTGTAGTTGTCGGCCGTTTAACTAGCGGCCCCGAACTAATTATGCTTAGTAGAGCATTCAGAGCATGATCCAACATACTATAGAATGGTGAGGAGTCTTATTGTATCCCATCTTTCTTAGTTTGGCATAGAAGAACATCGGACACTACCTCTACCTCATATCTAAGTTAGTATGAATGAAGCTCGATCTTATGTTGTCTCAACCTTGGCAAATTACCGAATAGGCTACCACATTTCTCGCATTTCCAGCGATTGGCTCGTGCCTCTTCATAGCTTAGGTAGACGCCTTCCTTATGCTCATATTTCTTTGTCTTGTAGTTGTATGTAGGAGGATCATAGTTAACTTTGTACTTTAATTTTGGAACCCCTTTCATTTCTACCCTTCCTCTTATAGCCAATCTAATAATGAAGTTTTTGTTACTTTCCTTACTAGAATGTATATTAACAATTATAGCATGAAATTGTAACAATGAAAACTCCTAGATTTGAACCTCAGCGTTAAGCTAGGACAGACTCAGCCCCATTTGCATTGTTATATCTATTGGAGAACGATCTAAGGTCACGCACGATATATAGTTGGCTGTTGCGTCGACTCGGGTTCAGGAGATAAATATCATCACATAATCGGTACTGGTTTTATTATCCATTCTATGAAGAATTGATTGGTGGCTTCTCTACCCTTAACTTTATGGTAACTCTTTATGTGATTTTGTATCAATCGCATGCCCTTGAACTGTCTATTAGTACATTTCAAACATACATATTGTGTTTTTCTACGCTCGCTCATAGTAGTTTCCTGCCATCGATCTCGTACTAATCTGCCGTGAGTATATATCCTCTTAGAATCCTGCTTTTACTGGATCCTCCGGTTTCATAATCTCACGCAGAAGCGTTGTGGCATATGAGCCCTTAGGGAGTTTGAAGTAGATATCCAATGAACCCTTGTATACGAAATCCCTACAACAAAGTAGAGCTTGCCTGAATCCACCTTGATTACTCAACTCTTGCATTTCCTTTATGTAAAAGTCTCTTGGGGTCACGTTTTCCTCATCCATTATTTTTTTTGTGATAAGGTCAAATCTCCCTTTGCCTGACTGAAAGGAGTATCCAGCAAGTCGAATAGCCGGAGTCAGATTAGTTTCGCGATCAATGGATGAGTTAAACTTTCTTATTCTGCCAAAGGTCATTGGACCCTCCAGTTCAAAGCATAAGTCATTATCACATGGTGTTTGAAGATTATCGCCACCAACGATTGCATTACTTAAACACTTATTGAAGATAAATGCCTGATAAGCATGTACAAATAACCTTCGAATATTAATTGGGATCGAGCGCAACGCTGATATGGGTTCTTTTCCATTTACGAAAGCATTCATTAAATGATACTCAATGTCCATCCCTTTAGGTAGATGTTTTAAAATATTTCGGTAGTTTTTTGGGTCTAGACTTTTCTGCCTTATTTCCCTACTCATCACAGAGTCATACTCTGTAGTGTATGACAATAGAAGTTCAGCGGCCTTCTTGAAGTTTCTCTTTACAATTTCCCTTCCAACTAGATGAGTTACTAACCTTTCACTTCCAAACCTTTGTAACCCATAAAAATTGGCGATCTTTTCTAACTCTGGCCTGAACTCAGACGCTACGAACTGTTTCGCATCATAAATGGTGATCGAAAATTCGTTTCCCAGCAGAGATTCTTTGCCCACAGGTCTTGAAGTAAATCCTTTGAGCGTGAGATAAGTATGTTTTGTTCTCGATATGTGTTGCTTCTGTACGTTGTCTATTCGTGTTGAGCTAGCATATTGCTTCGTCGTAGCTTTAGCATCCTTCATTCCCATAATTCTGAGGTCAAGACCGAGATTTTTCTTAATTTCAACCAAAGCATGATGGGAATCAATACCCTCTTTTTCTAGTAGGTAAAGTGGATATTTATGTAGCAGATCTTTATCTGAAGACAAGCCTACTAGTATAGATTCTTTTATTATTTCTGACACTTTAAAACCTTCATTATCCTTTCTTATTGATCCACCTATTTCCCGAAAATCGGTGCAGTAACACTCTATACCTGCGAGTCCATCAATCTTTGGAACAGATTTCATTAGCCTTTGTGTTTTCAAATATAAGTAACATCTCCCAATAAAAGAGTAACGAGGACCAACACTAATTTTTTTAGGATTAACCCTTACCCGGTAAATTAATCAACTAGGGCTAAGATTATATAACATCCATTTTAAATGCGGACCAAACAAATCCTCATATTTATCAAGGGCACCTCGCCTACTAAAAATCGCCAAAATGTACGCCAATTTGATTCTAGGTCGCATTGATCATTACATGCACTAGAGCTCTATTCTATCCTTACTCTAAAAAGTTAATTTAAGCTGGTTCTTCAGTTGTCTCGAAACATACGCGCTTATTGGATTTGTTTCCCATAATCCCAAGTCGAGTAATATTTAGGACTAATTTCTATAATAACTGATTCGCCCTTCTTCTGCATGCCCAAAAGCGCCTGAGCCATTGGATGTTCCAGGTTTCCGAGGTACTTGATCATAATTTTTTCGGTGATGGGAACATTAAAGCTCACATCTTCATGTATTTTTACACTTCCCTTTCCACGTACTCCTTTATACGGAGGGTTCGGATCGTCTACGCAAAAGTAAACATTCTTGTTTCTTCTAAGGTTGTGAGTTTTCTTGGACTGGATTGAGGTTTCAACGTATATCTTATTATCAATAGGGTCGTAATAGTACCATACGGGATGAATATTGGTGTGACCCTTCTCGTCATTTGTTCCAAGGTGCACGTTTAGTTTGCCGGTAGCTAAGAAATCTTTTGACTCCTGTTCACTTAGAGGTGCGCCAAAACCAGGACTAGCACTTAACATCTTCATAAATATTCAGCTTATGAAGTACATGCACATTTAAATTCTTGTGCAGAAGGAATTGTCCACCCCAAATAGAGAGGTAGATGCTAGAAAATCTAAGAAATTCTATTAGATAATCAAGGACTCAACCCTATGTTAATGTCATTGGGTATGGCCGACATTCCCCGAAATTTTGGTTATAACACAAGACTCGACATCCTCGACTCGAACTTTCATCATCGAGCCAATGGAATCAATCTCCGGTCCCCAGACCTCCTAGCCGTGAATATATTGAAAGGATTTGGGGAGCCAATGATTTGGGGTCATTCTGACATGAACATTCGTCCCCTCGCTGTCCAAAATGGATATTGGATTGATAATTGTATAATCGCAGTATCGCCAACCTATAGAACAATTATCAGTATCAGTTATATATGATATTCATATATAAGAAAATAATGGTGGAGTCGGACGTTCACCTATTAGAATTAGCTGATGGAATAAAGGAAACTCTGATTAATGCGGGATTTACTACCATCAAGTCTATACTTGAATGCTCTGCTTCTGATATATCAACCAAGATTGGGGTTGACCAGTATATAGCACAGATTATTCTCGAAGAGTCCAAGCGGATTTCAATAGAGATGACCAAGGCACCGCCTGTCATGGATGATAGAAGGTTTACTGCACCACCGACCGCAGTGGAGAAGGAAGAGATTCTATAGCAATCATATTAGTATAGTTCAGCATTTTCAGTTTATTCCTTATTGACCTTTTGAACATCCATATTATCAAATTCACCACTTCAAGATATGTTCAATGCTTACTTTGGCTTCGGAGACGTTATGGCAATGGTGATATAGGATTAGGGCTAGGTGTAGGGATATCACTGGCATCATAACACGAACTACCTAAGGCTCCCACGACATAAGCAGGATCGCTACATAATGGTAATCGGTTTTTGAATGGTTGAACGTTGTAAATCTGATCTGTTTGTTTGTCCAAAATGGCAAGACTACTAACATTTTTTACTCCTACAGCACATCCCAGATTGGGGTCAAAACTGCACATAGATTCTCCGTGAAAATAAACGAATCTGCTCGTATTCGTATATGACGTTGGAGAAGGTGAAGAGGTCGAGGTGGGAGTAGGGGGAGTAGGATTGGGAGTAGGAGTAGCTAGAGCTCGAGTTGATGAGATCAATCCAACTAGCGCAATCGCAAACAAAAGCATGAATAAACTCAGAGTGTTAAAACTCATCTCTGAAATTGAAACACGGCGTTATTTGGGTATTGGAACCAGGTAGCTAGCAAAGACAAAAAAATACGACCTTAGCAAGGACTTGTGTATAATGTCTTATCGATATGTATCTTTAAATATAATTAATCAAAGCACACTTTTGGTGATAAAGAACACCACAGTTTGTACCCCGATGAGTCCCGCGACATGCTTCCGAAGTAGCATTAAAAAGTATATACAGCAAGCTTGGATGATGACTCATAAATCAAACGGAGTAATAAAAAATAAAACAATAACTATAATGGTTGCAATTTTTGCAGCCTTGGTACTATCATCATTTGGTTTGACAAGCTTGGTGTTAGCTCAGGGGCCACCAACAATTCCTGTAAATCTCTCAGGTAATGATGAGGTCCCTCCGGTTCAAACCGAGGCGACAGGTGTTGCTGAGTTCAAACAAGCAGGAACAGAATATAGAGCATATAGCGTGAAGGCAACAAATATCCAACGCGTTACTGCTGGACATATACATCTTGGAGCTAAAGGCGAAAACGGACCCGTAGTATTTACACTATTCAAATATGATACTCCAATGAATCAAGTATTAGAAACTGGAACAATTACATCCGACAAGTTAGGGGGTCCAATGGCTGGAAAGCAGCTGTCTGATCTGGCATCTGCGGGGGTAAATGGTATGCTGTACGTCAACATCCACACAGTACAGAATCCTAATGGAGAGATACGTGGACAGATTGGAAGCCCTATAGTCCCGTAAGCTAGAGATAAGTTCGATTAGATAAAACCCCATAGGACCATTTTTTCTTTCATTTTCATTATGATATCAGAGACTCATTTTCGACTAATCTAATAGGTCAAATTGAATTGAATTCAGTTCACAGGAAATACATAACGAGTCAAGAAAACTTGCAGCTAACTCTGCGCTCAGATGCGCTTAGAGTTCCCTTGCTAGCTCCGGCAAGTTAAATTGAATTCCATCAAAAAGTACATACATAACTATTGGTTCCTAGGATTGATAATAAATAGGTGGCTTCAGTAGGACGCGACAATAGCAGTGTTGCAGGAGGATATTTTGATCCTCACTTCAAGAGAACATTGTGGTACCTTATCGCGGGCATGAAGGGAGGCGTCAATAGGGCGAAAATTCTTGAAGTTATCAAGAGTCAACCTGCTAATGCTAATCAACTAGCCACTATTCTGGGGGTGGACTACAAGACAATTGTCCATCATCTAAAAGTGTTATCTGAAAATGGTTTGGCAGTCACGGACAATAATGAATCATACGGTGCCACCTATTTCCTTTCTCCTCTAATGGAGAAGAATTATGAAACACTAAAGGAGATTTTGGGGAAAATTGGGAAAAAGTAAATTAAGCAATACAATAGTTGGAGTAGTGTTTCCATAATAATGGACTTTATGCTTGCTGCTGCCGTAGCTGCTCTACTGAATATTGGCTTGCTAGGTGGCATTGTAGCCACATATATTCAGAATATGCGGTTGATAAGATCATACTTTACAATCGGTCTTGTTGTAGTAGCATCACTTTTTGTGATACAAAATATAGTTATAGTCGTCTTCTGGTCAACCCTTTACATGGCTGGTCCTTCAATAAAGGGTATCGTTGATGCTGCAGCCCCTTACTTGTTCGCGATCAACATAGCACAATCTACTGCATTGGCAGTGCTTTTTTGGATAACGAGAAGGTAATCTTATGGAATCGGAATTGAGGGGTTCCTAATAATGATAACTCGTTCAAGCTTAGCGATTTTGGTATATCTGGCACTTGAAACTGCATCCGGTGAATTCAGAAAAAAGCTCAACAAAATGTACAATTCAATACAGTAAAAAGCGTGTAATATTGTATACATACTATCCATGAGCGAATTTGCATTCTTTCGTTTTATGACCTATAATATGCTGACTATAGAAGAGCAGCAACACAAGGATGAGATCGTTTCACTTACTGAAGAAGTGTTGGATTCCAGGGGCATTGATTGTGATTCAAAAATATCAAAGATATCAGAAGAGCAATTAAGAGGAATACTTGAGCAAGTTAGAAAGCTCCGTAAGAAAAAGAAGCAAGAACAAAATAATGACAAAGACACACAGGATCAGCTTGACCTTGCAGTACAGTAGTAATTAAAATTGAAATTGGGTTCCACGAATCGCTCCAATCCTCCCATCTGGCTCCTGATATACGGCATTGGCATAATCATTTTCAGCATATTCTTATTCTCGCTAAGAGCTGGAATTAGGATATTTCTTATTTTTATGGTAATTGGTCTGGCGCTTACAATGCTTTGGCTTTATCTTTACCTAAGAAGCAAACAGCAGGATAGAGCAGGCATCATTGCTAAACAGGCTTGCATATGTCCAATCTGTAAACACGAGGAAACAGGTTATTGCATGGAGCAGAAATGTGCATGTTGCATAGTAATGAAAGGTGAGACTGTAATTGGACACAGTAACAATCCGTTGCAATAATGAATGAAGGCAACACCTCTTCAGTTTATACGGCTGCTCTTCGTCATTGTTTACGATTCATTGTACGGAATGTGTATGCTTCTATCATTTGATACCAAGGTGTTACCATTGTTACCAATCCAACTATCATTGCTATCCTAACCTAAGCTACATGTTATTGTCACAAAATATTGGCTCAACAAAAGACATATCTCATGGTCTGATATCCGACTCTTCAAGATTTAAAGAAAGAATTTTCCTTCCTTCATCGGTTCATAGCCCTCCTTGCGAATACAGTCGATCGACATATTGACAGACAAGCCGTATGTAATTTTCTAATATTTTCTATTATAAACAAACAAAAAAAGGTAGTGAGTCCCGTTAACGAACTCAGCAATTCCTGATTGCCTGTTTGTTCCTTAACTTACTTGCATTGGAGCACCATTGTGAGTTAAGCCTTTCAACGTCTCCTGATTGAGTTGTATTACCTGATCAGGTAAAGGTACGTATCCCAAGTCAGGTGCGAATTGCTGACCGTCAGTAATTGCCCAATTAATGAAGTCAACTAGACTTTGTGCCTTGTTTTTATCCTGGAGTCCAGGGTCGTCGGTCAATTCCTTGTAGAGCAAGAGATACGTGAGACTTGCTAAAGGATAAGAGTCCGCTCCTGGTGCGTTAACCATTGTTACATTAGTCCAAGGTTGATCTCCTTTCGGAAGAGAGGTCGCAGCGGCGGCTATGGCCGCTTTGGTAGAATCAATGGATGCTGGGACAAAGTTACCTGCTTGGTTTTGAATGGCCGCGTGTTTCATACCTGTGGTCAGAGCATATGCTAGTTCTACATATCCAATTGCATTAGGAGTTGTACTAATTGAATTGGCAACCCCCTCATTGCCTGGTGCCCCAACACCTACAGGCCATTCAATGGATTTACCTTTTCCAAGTTGTTGATTCCAGGCTGAGCTTACATTAGAGAGGTAATCTGTCCAGACATAAGTGGTGCCAGATCCATCAGATCTATGAACAACTACTATATCTTCTGCTGGAAGAGTCAAACCAGAGTTTATTTCTTGAATTCTCGGGTCGTTCCATTTTGTGATCTTTCCTAGGAATATATCTGCAAGTATCGGACCTGTAAGTTTGAGCCCTTCTACTGGTAAATTATAAGCAGCGACAACTGCACCAATGGTTTCAGGAATATGAACTGCATTTGGAGCGTTTTGCATTTCTTCTGCGGATAAAGGTGCATCTGTAGCACCGAAATCCACGGTCTTTTCTGTAAATTGTTTTATTCCTCCTCCGCTGCCTATCGACTGATAATTAATATTAACCCCGGGCTTAACATTTTGATAATCTACTCTCCACTCATCTATAAGAGGAAATGGAAAAGTAGCACCTGCTCCGTTGAGTGTTACCTGCTGTGCATAAGCGATGTTAAGAATACTTAGTATACCTAACCCTGCAATTATGGTGGCCGCAATAGATGCTGCTAAAAATGATTTTGTAATATGCTTACTCATAGAACTCGTTAATCTCAATATATATTAAATAATTTCCAATAGAATTATCATAGTTCAAAATAGTGCTATAGTGATTATATAGACTAAATAGAAGAGATCTATTACTCGCCTATGTTGTAGTCCCTACCTGATATTGAAGAACTGAAATAACAGTTATTGTTTGTTTGCTCCTAGTGTGAAGTAGCATGATATTCCTGACCTAGCATTATTTGTCATATTATCTTATGAAATCAGTCTTGTTCAATATCCTTTTCGAGATAGTAATTGGAGTGAGATAGAGAGAGCCCACCATCGGCATAAATCAAACTTCCCGTGATATAGCCTGCATCATCTGATGCTAGGAATAAAGCGATCTTGGCTATTTCCTCAGGCGTCCCAATTCTGTGAAAAGGAATATTCTTTTCTCTTTCCCTTCTCAATTCTTTATTCTCATTCATCTGTTTCTTTATTACGTCCGTGGCTATAACCCCTGGAGCTATGGCGTTCACGCGTATTCCATTTTCTGATAGCTGCAATGCAACAGTTTTAGTTAGAGATTTCATACCTACTCTAGAAGAAATGAAAGGGTCAACACCTGACATTGAAATAGTATAGGAGTCTGCTTCAGCCTTTGGTATTGAATCATATGTAGAAGAAATATTAATGATAGAATAGTTTGCACCGGAGGCAGCAGCTCCACTTTTTGATGTTCTGCTCTTTTTGTTTTGATCTTCATAAGCGGTTATTGCCATTTGCTTAGCGGCTTCTCTGATACAGTAGTAAACCCCCTTTAGATATGCGTCCGCTACTTCGTATTCCTCCAAAGTAAAATAAGGTGATGCTTGCTTTTGGAGGGAGTTTGCCGAAGCACCGCTGGTCGTCTGGTCGGTTCTCCTCGTATTTACTTTATCAAATATTGCAGCGATATTTATCAGTGTATCAATTCTTCCAAATCTTTTTATTGTTTCGTCTATCAAAGACGTAGCAGTCTTCTCGTCTGAAACATCTCCAACATGATATGCAACTCTATCGTTATCACTGTTACCGATCTTTTTTGAGATTTCTTCTGCAGTAAGTTTCAGCTCTTCTTCCTGCTCTAGATCGTTTATCATCGTATAATATCCTGATTCAGCAAATTCTAAAGCTACAGCTCGACCAATACCTCTACCAGAACCTGTTATCACCACAACTTTCTTGCTGATATGGTCATTATAATCAGATTTTTCTGGCATAGTAAGAGTAGTCTAGTCAACAAACTACATATACTTTGAGAGATGTTCACTTACTACAAATAAAATTCGAATAGTATAGAACTACATTATCTAAATAATTCCTTTTAGGAAGGAATATTCTCCATATCCCGAATACCTTGGTATGGCTGCGTTGGATAAAGGATTTAAAAAATACCAAAGGAGAGGCAACATTCATTTTGCAATTTGTAATTCGTGTTTCTGGTGTGCTTCATATATTTCAACCAACACCCTCGAAAGAAGCTTTCATGTATCGGCAAAGTGTCCGGATTGCCATGAGGGAAATATAGAATCAATACCCATTAATCAAAATGAAATATGCACTTTTCTATAGTATCAAAAAGAAGAGTCAAATTATACTATTATATTGTGATAATATATCAAAGAAGGTAGGTGTAATCTGATTTTGAAGTATTGCTCTTTTCGCTACTCCATTTTTCATGTAGTTTTAAGTGACGCCAATGATTTGATACGTCAGAGGTACTGAACTGTAATTCGATGGGATTATTTGGTTATTAATGTGAGAGGAAATTATCAATCCTTGATCTTAAGTCGCGATGGATTTCCTCTGGACTTCGGTTTCCATCAATAGGAACCAACCCATATTTCTTTTGCATACGACGAAATTCCTTTCCGAGCATTGCCTGATATTTCAAGAAGGATTCAAACATATCATCCGATAGTCCCATATCAGCTCCTGACTCATAATAGTCCAGAGAAGATCTTTTCTCAAAAACTCTATGGACTAGCTTCACAGGGTTTACATCCAGATAATAAACTAAATCAGGTACAATGGCAAAACCAAAGAGATTGTGAGCCCAGGTTCTGCTCAACCCCCTTACTGAATCTCTTGCCATAAGAGTAAAAATATATCTATCCGCCAAAACGATATATCCTGCTCGAAGACCAGGGATTATTTTATTTTCAAGCTGATCTGCAAAATCCGCAGCATAAAAAAGACTTAATGTTTTTTTCCCTATGGCAAGGTTTCTTTTGGCTTCCAAAAGCCCGGGGGCAATAAGCTCCGATCGCCGCAATCCTGTATTTATGATGGCGTGTCCGCTTGCTTCCAGATGTGATGTCAAGCTTCCAATCTGGGTACTTCTACCGGAAGCATCAGGTCCCTCTATGACTACAAGTCTTCCTTTGACTTCTGTATCTCTTAGATAATTAATCCCGTTTCCATAGAATCGCAAGGGCCTTGGTCCAAAGGTCTGCACTGACCTCTTACGCTGCATGTAGTCTTGGGTTCTCGTCCTACTTCTCAACTCTGAACGAGCCCCGGGAGAGTCTGTTTTCGCTTTGGGATTAGGGCTAGCATCTTTTCTCGTACACTCACCTGCTGCTTCTCTATATCCTGTGTTCCATCAATTACGGTAAACCCTTCCTCTTCAATCATGGATTCATACATGTCGATAATGCGACTCTGGAATATCCTGTAGCTTTCGTATGGATCATTACTCAGATTTAGATCCATTCCTGCCTCGTAATACTTTAGCTTTGGCCTGCCCGACAAAATCCTTTCGACTGCAGTATCAATAGGCACTCTAAAATAAAAAGTCAGATCTGGCTTTACCGCAAAGTCATATACCTTGGATACCCATCTGTAACTGCAACCTCTCACTGTATCCCTTGCGTATGCGGTATACACATACCTGTCTGCTAAAACAATATACCCCGCACGCATTAAAGGAAAAATATTCCTTTCATATCTGTCGGCAAAATCAGTTGCATGCAAAAGCGAGAATGTGGTAGGAGTTAATCTGCCTTTCTTCTTACCTTTTGAAGTGATCTCTTTTACAGTTTCCGACGAATTCCATTCAGTCATAAAGACTGGTAGCCCCTGAAAGCGCAGCCATTTTTCTAGTAGATGGATTTGGGTAGATTTCCCTGACCCATCAATTCCCTCTACTACAACAAGCTTGCCTGGTACTGCGAATTTATTTCTAATTCGAGTAGTACCACGATCCATTTAACTTCAACAACTGCCGAAGTGTCTACTAATCGTATCATCTTGCAGCGCTATTCTTCTTCGACTGGAAGATAGGAAACCCCCTACCTCATTAAATGCCAAATAAATCATAAAATAATCTCTATCGGGGATGTTATAAAGCTATCATGTCACAAACAACTATATGATCTATAAAGAAACAATATACAATAATCAATTATAATTGAGATCAGTGGTATTCTGGTTTTTGAAATTATATTCTTTAGGTCTTCTAATAGTATTTTGGGATTAATTCTATCTTTTCCTTAAATTTGGAATAATAGTTCCAATCGCGTTCCAGACAAAAATTTATCCGACTAATATGGATGAATAATTTGACATCAGATGATCCTAAACATCTATCTATAATGAAATTTGAAGCGTAAAGAATTTAATTACAATTAATACCCATTTAGAATGGAGGCGTATGTCAGCCAAAGTTGTCAATCAACCCATTACCCTTACCCCAAAGAAATTTGTCGATGTTTGTGAAAGAAATATTTCACGAGTTAGCAACAAGCTTGATGATTATCTTAAACGACAGGACGAAGAAAATATCCATGATATTCGAACATCCGTCAGAAGATTGGATGCCTGTTACAAGACTTTACCCAAAAGACTACGGAATAGAAAGCAGCTGAAAAAATTTGTCAATAAAAGCAAAGCTCTATTCAAGATAAATAGCCAGGTTAGAGATTTTGATATTATCACTGAGTTAATCAAAAAAACCTACGCCAACCATGGTAATAAAAATGGAGTAGATGTTAACTTGGAAAATCGTAGAACACAAAAGCTCGAGATTGCAAAAGCCGTAGCTGTAGGAATGAGAAAACTTCCACTACCAAAAGTCAAAAAAAATTCCGTATCCAAAGCTAAGCTAACCAAAAGGATCAATAAACTAATTAGCAAATATGGAAGTAGAACTCAATTAAACCTTCCAATGGTGACGACAGATGCTGACAAGGTCGCTGAGCTCCATGAATTGAGAAAAGATTGCAAGAAATTACGGTATCTATTAGAACTAGTATCACGCGATAGCTCGTCTGATAATACCATATCTAGAATGAGGGAAGAGCTTCAGACAATGCAAGACCTTCTTGGAGCTATACATGACTGTGATGCCACCTTAGCATATCTTAAACGAAGGAAGGGCCAGAAAAGAAATGAGATTATTGAAGATATTGTACAAGAAAGGAAAAAAAAATATGAAAATTTTCTTGCCCATTTCAAATCCAATATCACGAATAACAAGCATAGCTCCTTGACTTTTGGTGTTCAGGAGATGTTGGCAAAAAGTGGAAAAAAATTCCAGTAGCTGTTGATAGTTTAAGACTGACTGGACTAGTTTGAAAAAGTTACAAGAAAAATGAATTATCCTCAAATCAACTATGCGTAATACTTTATTCGTAATACTCTATTGCGCTCTGTGAACCGATAAAAATGTCCCCACCCTTGAGATCATTGGGTCCCGGACCGAATCCACCAAAAATAATAGATGTGTTGATAGAAATTCCAATGAATAGTAAAATAAAATATGAAGTCGATTTTGACTCCGGGATATTACGAGTAAATAGGGTCCTGTCAGTCGCTATTACATATCCATGCAATTATGGTTTTATACCGGGAACGTTAGAAGAGGGTTCCAAAGATCCTATTGACGCCTATGTCGTGTGCGACACTTTGTTACCTCTTTCCATAGTCTCATGTTCTCCAATTGGTGTAATTTTAACAGAAGATCAAGACGGAAAAGATGCCAAGATTATTGCCGTTCCACAGACTGCGGTCTCTCAAGAGTTTGGCAAGATTAATGACATAGTCGATCTTAATACATTTTTTAGAGTGAAACTCGAGCATTTTATCAAACATCACAAAGATATGGAACCTGGCAAATTTGTGAGGATAGTCAAATGGGAGGGAAAGATTGTAGCAGAGCAAATTATATCGCAGGCAATAGAGAGAAATCAACTGGGAAAAGATATCGATATAAAACGCCCTAATTCTTCATAGATTGAATATGATCTTGTTCCTTTCCTAAAGTTCTAGCTCGACTTGCAGGGAAGGGAAAGGGGTCGTGACGTATAGAGCTATATAGTCTATATATGATAATAATTAATAACACCTGATAATATCAAAATAACTGACCTGTGTACTTATATTTAAGTTCGTCAAGGAGGGTAATCGACTCTCGCCATTGAAGATATCAGTCATAGATCTCGGTTTCAATTCGGTCAAAATGGTAAATTATATTGTTTCATCAGATAATTCATTCAGGACTGAGGAGGAATTTAGTGTAAAGGCAAGACTTGGTGAAGGATTTAACTTCAGCAGATCTTTGAGTGAGAGTGCTGTTACTAGGGCAATAGCAGCTCTAAAGGAATTTCGTGAAGTCATTCATTTAAAGAGAATCAGAAATATCTTACCGATAGCAACTAGCGCCGTTAGAGAAGCTTCGAATCAATCCGAATTTTTACGCCTAGTTCAAAAGGAAACGGGATTCAAGTTCAAGGTCCTGGGGGAAGAGGAAGAGGCATTATATTCGTATTTAGGAGCCTCAAGGGCAATCTGGCAACCAGAAGCGCTTTTTTTTGACCTAGGAGGTGGGAGTCTTGAAATGATTTCGACAAAAGATTACAGAATTAAGAAAATAATATCGCTTCCTCTAGGTGCTCTCAGACTTTCCGAGAAATATGCACCGAAACCCGATGGAGTATATTCAAAGAAGACTCTTGCTCGATTAGAAAAAAAGATCGTCGGCAACCTTCCATCCGCCAGCGATCTGAGAATATCTAAAGGTATTCCTCTAATTGGTATTGGTGGATCGGTTCGGGCGATTGCCAGATATCATCAGAAGTTATCCAAATATCCCCTTGCTAAACTTCATAATTACGTAATGGATTTCCTTTCACTTCAGTCAATAAGAAAAAGTTTAAGCAAGCTTGGCTCTGATCAACTTGCAAATATAGATGCCATTGGAAATAAAAGAGCCCATAACATAATCGCTGCCGTTTTTGTGGTTGAGAACCTGATGCAAAAGCTTGGAATTGAAAAGATTAGCGTAAGTACTCATGGACTACGAGAGGGATATTTATCCGAATATCTTAGAAATCCGTTCAGTAGTAATTTACGTCAATTAGATGTAAAAAATATTCATAATCGGATAAGAGAACAACAAAAGACATGGGTTCTTCCAAATACAACAAGCGAATTCATGCATTCATTATTGAATTCTGGTATTATTACCTCTCAAGAGTATCAAATATTTGTTTGTGCGAAGAAAATGCTTACCGACCCATTTGTTGCACGTTCTCATTTAGATGTACTCTTTGAACTGACAATGAGTGAAATTTGTCCTATGCTTTCACATGAGGATCAGCTTATTCTAGCCCTATCTCTTATTTATAGAAGAAAACCTAAAACTGCGGAAAGACTTTATTCGGCATATAGTGATGTGTTGGTTCATTATGATGAGAAACACGTCCGAAGAATCGCGGTTTGTATAGATCTAAGTGAAATTTTCGAAAGATATAAAGCTAAAGCACAACTTAGTTCTAGCGCCCCTCATAAATTTACATTAAGACTCGTACCGGGCGTAACCCCTCTTCCTGAACTAACAATACGAAACAAAATCAGAGCTTTTGAACTAGCGTCTGATATTACTTTGAGTTATACTACTCATGGAAGACAAGAACGACCGAGAGAAGTGATTAGGTCCAGAATTTAAATTATGAATTTACGTTTACTTCTTTTAGTACTTTTTGATGTCTAAGTAACGATAGGTATTAGATGGACTTGCATAATTATTCTGTCAAGCATAATCATGCATAATTAATAGAACAGTTCTTTCGGAGTCCAAAAATTCTCTAATTTACTACTAAAGGTCTGTTTTTCTTTGAGATCAGTCCAGGTGTCAATAGATAGTGTTAGATGTGCAATAGCGCATGTTGCCATCGTAATTTCTGGTGAGTTTGTAATCATCTGTACCGTCTCTTCCATCGTAGGGTTGTGTCCTACCAATAATATGCTATTATATTCATCGGAACTATTACTTAAAATACTCAATAGATCTATGGGCTCCGCATTATAAATCGATTTATCTAGGATTATCTTTCCCTTATATCTAACAGCTTTTGCAATGAGATTTGCTGTCGTTTCTGCTCTGAGTGCAGTTGAACTTATAATAAGGTCTAGATTCATTTTTTGATCGCGAAGTAGCTTTCCCATCAGCGGCACATCATATTTGCCACGTCTATTAAGTGGTCTATCATGATCTGAAATATTAGACTCCTTCCAACTTGATTTAGCGTGACGCATCAAAAGCAAAGTTTTCATGAGTGAATGCATTACTTGAGCCAACCTTTTTTAACTATATCTATTAAGTTTGCTCATTGCTGGAAGTGATAAACTTTCTAGAGGGGTTGACAACCCAGTTTCTTTTTGGGTTGGGTTTATCATTCCTAGCTGGCTTTGTTATAGGTCTTGAAAGAGAATCCAAAGGCAAACCTGCTGGGATAAGCACTCAGTGCCTTGTCATCGGAGGCTCAATGATATTTTCGTATATTCTGGTCTTGTTGATCCAACTTCTACGTCAAGGATTGCAGCTAGTATTGTGACAGGGATTGGATTCCTTGGTCTGGACTCATTCTAAAAAGTGAGGAAAATAGGAAGGTCACTAACCTTACTACTGCTGCGAGTGTATGGTTCTCTTGCTCTATTGGAATGGCATTTGGATTTGGTTTGTTTATTATTGGTATTATCGGCATAGCTTTTGCAGTACTGGTTGCACGGATTCCCAAGATTCAGAAGTTCGGCATTGGCCACGTTGAGTAACACATAGTAGTTTGCTAGACAATCATTTAGTCTCCGAACCTTGATAAAAGAAGCCATTTATACGCAGGGCCATTCTCCCCTTGGAGAGCAATGCTTTTTATTATTTCATGGATACAATGGCTATGAACAAGATTGTTTCAGATAAGGAATGGGATGAGGCTCGCAAGGCGCTTCTAAAGAAGGAAAAAGAGTTTACGACTTTGCGTGATCAACTTAGCGCACAACAACGCGATCTGCCGTGGGTATCCGTAAATAAGGAGTATGTCTTTGAGGGAAAGAATGGGAAACAGACTCTTTCCGAGCTTTTTGACGGTAGAAGCCAACTTATAGTCTATCACTTCATGTTTGATCCAAGTTGGAACGCAGGATGTCCAAGTTGTTCCTTCTGGGCAGACAATTTCAATGGAATAATTGTGCATTTGAACCGGAGAGATGTGACCATGGTTGCTGTTTCTCATGCGCCATACAGTAAGCTGTCTGCATACCAAAAACGGATGGGCTGGAATTTCAAGTGGCTTTCTTCTTATGATACAGATTTTAATTTCGACTATCACGTGTCTTTCACACAAGAGCAGATAACCAATAAGGAAGATTCCTACAACTATACTGACCGAGCCTGGATGTCAGAGAGGGAAGGAATCAGCGTATTTTACAAAGACACTAACGGTCACGTGTTTCACACTTATTCGGCTTATGCGCGCGGCATTGATATGTTAAACACTGCATACAACTACCTTGACCTCGTTCCCAAGGGCCGAGATGAAGCTGGTCACGCCTTCCCTCAATTCTGGGTGCGCCGCCATGATGAATATGGAGATCCCCATCGCATTGATACCGAGTATTACGATGTGACAAAAAACCTTTAGTTGTATTTCTTCCATACAGTGTGAAACCAATTACAATGTTTCTTCGTAGGCCACGGCTATTGGTCAAACTCTTTTAACCAGAGAGATTGCGGTCGAAGTTGAGACCACTCTAAGATCGGACGAGGGCATTCACAAGTCCATTAATCTCCCCCATAGACTACCAGCATTTTAGTCCCTTTAGCATGGTTCTTTATTAATTGTATAATCCGATTTCCTATGTCACCAGCCAATTTCCCTTGGTTCGCAACCGTTTATTGAATATCGACTACTGCTGTCTCCATCAAGATTCAGAGGGTTTAAGGAATCCAAAGATGCTTGGCCGATGGTGGGCCTTTGGATCTCCTTTCATCAACCTCTGTAAGGTGTAATTCTACCACCGGATGTACTGCTCTCATTTATATGACAAAAGCTTGCCTAAAATGAAGATCGTGTTTCGATATAAACTATATATCACCACATAACTGCTGTATATCACGAATTTTTGGTACTAATTACTCAGTCATTGGTTCGTCTAAGACAGAAACTAAAGCTATGTTAAATGACCGAAGAGACGTTCCACAATTTTTATCAGTTTTCCAGTTCTTGAATTTCGGTTGATTGCTCATATTCGATTTAGCATGTATTAGCCTCATCAATTATTCTAGTTGTGTGATCGAGTTTATCAATCATCTTCATCGAAGCATTATTACAAAATTTATTAGGCGACTGGTAAATTGACTAAAAAATATTTATTTGATGCCCTATATGAAATATTGAAAGAAATATCTTGACCCAGCCGACAGCTAGACCACTTGGAATTACAATTATTGCTATTTTGGCGATCATTGCTGGTATACTACTAGTATTTGGTGGACTTTCCTTACTGACATTGGGGGCATTTTTTGCGGCTTTTCCTGCTGGCAACGTGATGTCAGAACAGCAACAACAACGATTTCAGCTGGATATTCAGAATCAAGCAGAATTAGAAAATCTATCACAGTTTCTTGGTAGTATTGGCATTATAATAGGAGCAATTGTATTGGCAGTTGGTATTGGCTATTTAGTAGTATCCTATGGTCTACTAAAAGGAATGGGTTGGGCATGGACTATTGCAGTAATTTTGACAATCATAGCAATAGTAATCCAAATCATCTCTGTTGTATCAGCAAGTTTGGTTAGCGCATCTTACTTCAGTGATTTGAATGCTCTCGTTTCTGGAATTATTGCTCACATAATAGGTATAGCGATCAATGGTGTTATTCTATACTATCTCTATCGGCCCAACGTCAAAGCATACTTTGGTAAATCCCAATCCTCAACAACAATTCAAAGATAGAGTCACATGATTGATTCAAAGATACAAGATAGCTCCAGGCATATTCCATACAGTTACTCTACTGCATATCTATTACATGAATTGTGGGTAGAATAGATGAATTAGTTGAGACTATATAGAACATTCTAGACAGACCTAAATTGTAGTAGGCATCAAAGCATATGATGGGATTGCGAACACTCGTGATTAAGCATAGACACATGGATTTACTTACGACTATAACACCTTTTGACGAAGACTCCCAGTATTGGTATGTTGTAGAAACAAGAGGCAAAAATATTATAGACACTTTACGCTATCGAAAGTTTGATTATTACATGCTAGGGGAAAAATAAGCCATAGTTATGTTACTTTTGGTTTTTATCTACAACGGTTTCTTATCCCGAAGCTAAGTATTCCAAGTAATAATTACTAATAGACATATTTGTTAGGATTGACTCACGAAAGAGACAGACTCAAACCATGAAGTTGAACTTCCGTTCAATCCTCAGTTACCAAAATTTACCTTATAGATCGTATCTATCCGTAGCGGTCGTTGGCATTATGATTGAACTTGAGCGAAGGTCATCCTTCTGTGAACATGTAAACAACACTCTGGAATTTTCTAAAAAATTTATGGATTATAATTATCTATTATTCACTTGACCTCAATTGCCTTGTGTGCTGTATTTCTTCTTAACGCCAGTCCTAACCCAACAGAGACTGCCGAAAGCAATCCCGATGTAAGGAATACAAGATTATACGATCCTGACGATGGATACGATCCTTCTATTCCTTGAACTGTCTCGTGATTCTCCATATATACACCCGCCAGTGCTGGACCTATCGCCATTCCTATAAACAGCAAGAGTGCGCCTATTCCCACCGATATGCCGGTAAATTCTTTTGGTGATGATGAGACTACCAAGTTCCATGTTGATGTTGTTGTAAGTGACAGACCGCTGGCAATTATGGCCAAATTTGTAGATACTTCAAATTCAGTCGAATGGAATGTAAGTAGTCCAATTGCCCCGAACAAACTTATTATGCCACCAATTATGATTGGCTTTATCCTTCCTATTCTATTTATTATAAATGGAGTTATGCTTGCAAATATCAGGAACATTATCATGAAAGGCAGCTGAACGTTTGCGGCATCTACAGAGTCCCCTCCAAACCCTAATGGCTCTGGACTCCTAACTAGCTGGACTATGGTTGGATATATCATGAACATCGTAATCCCGGTGGCTATCAATAGCATGAAGGCTGGAAGGAGGATGTTATGTCTTAGTAATCTTAAATCAAAAAATGGAGGTTTAACCCGTTTCTCGATGAAGACAAACACAGACAATGAAATTGCCGATGTTATGAAAGCACCAACGATCAGCGGCAAGCTTTCGGAACTTACTCCTATCTGTATAAGCGTAAGTGCTATTAGAAATGAGGTTATTGTAGCAGAGAGAGCCAGTACGCCCTTAATGTCTATAGAGAATGTTCTCTGCTTCTTATTTGAAACACTTCCTTCAGCTTCAACACCAGCTGTTGGTTGACTCGGCTTCTCATTTTCTTTTACGAATCTGGCAATCATTAGTGTTACCAAGGCTGAGAATGGAACTATAGCCAAGAAGGTTGAGTGCCATCCATAGTTCTGGATAATACTTGCTCCTATCAACAAGCCGACCACGGAGCCTGCAGAATATGCAGATCCAAACACCCCTACGGCTATTGCAAGTTTGGATGGAGGAAATGTGTCTCTAAGGAGACTAAAGGCAGCTGGGACTGCTGCTAAACCTACGCCTTGGATTAGCCTGGTGACGAGTAGAAACGATATGTTATCCGCAAATCCTCCAGCAGTGAGTCCAGCTATATATATTATAAGTAATATCAGCAATACCTTCTTTTTCCCATAAAGATCCGAGAGTCTGCCCGCGACAGGAGTCATTACTGCAGCTACGATCAGGTATGCGCTGAATATCCAGGCGGCCGTACCGTATGGGATCTTAAAATCCTGTATAATTTCAGGGATAGCGGGCAGAAGCATCGTCTCTGAGAAAAAGACCGTCAGAAGGGTGCTGCTAAGTATTGCTAGAGTAAACCAAGCACGACGGCTGACGGTTACCGCTTTCCCCTTATCCCCTACTTCCAACGTATCACTTTCCCTTGCCATACTTATCTACTCTTGTGCATATATGTACCGTTTCTGCTGTAGAATGTTCTCGTACACCCAGTTTTCAAATTCCTTGTCCGTACTATTTTTTCTGATTTTCATAATGGATCTAGCATCGTCACCAGCTACATACCTAAATTCAGGTTCCTTTGATTTTATAGCGCGTAGGACAGCTTCCGCAACTATTTTGGGAGAGGAAGATCTGCTATTCATCATTTTTCCAAATTCTTTCGTTACACTATCAACTAAATCTGCATAAGGGGATTCCGATTTTGAGGCTTTTTCAGCAGTTTTCAAGTTCTCCATGAAGTTTGTCTTTATAACTCCAGGTTCTATTAGAATAATATTAATACCAAATTCATTTAACTCGTACCTCATAGATTCTGATAATCCCTCTAATGCGAATTTGGTAGCCACATACGCAGAACTAAGGGGTAGTCCGACCCTGCCTACTAACGAGCTTACATTTACTATTGTTCCGCTTCTCTGTTTCCTCATTGTTGGAATCACTTCATGCATGACTCTAATAACTCCAAAAAAGTTGGTTTCGAATTGTTCTCTAACTTGATCCAAAGTCACGTCTTCTAGTGGAGAAAATAATCCATAACCAGCATTGTTCACTATTACGTCTATTCTATTGTTTTCTGCTATTATTTTGCCGATTGCGCTTTTAACTGACGTATCATCATTGACATCAAGCTGAAGAACTTCCAACGGCAGATTTTCTGCATTGGCTATTTCTACCATGTTTTTGGATTTTTTGGGGTCGCGCATTGTAGCATATGTATGAAATCCGGACCTTGCCAAGAGAAGAGCTATTTCAAAACCTATACCAGTTGAACTGCCAGTTACTACTGCAACCTTATTATTATAATTCGACGAATATTGAGGACGGCTATTGTCTCTCATGGTCGTCAAACTAGAATGGCTGTTCATGTTCATTTCATACCATAACTCCTTGACCTTATTTATCGTTGGCGGTAGCGCTACTCCCAATAATGGACAGCATATTTAGAATATTGACCTAATCAAGAAATGATGGTCTACAGAGAATGCCCGAGTATTCTACTCTAGCCTTATTACCTTAGTCTTGCCAGGGTTCTAGGTGAATAATGAGAACCCTTAGGACTAGTTACATTTTTAATAAATTCCTCTGCGGGGAGGATAAACCCTTCATCAACATACTCATCAAAGTGATAGCTACACATAATCAACTCCACTTCCTCCTTGGTCCATCTTAATCTGCAATCACAAGGAAGGATTATGTTTTTCATTCTATAGGCAGGTCCTCAAATCCTAATTCGTAAAATTCTCAACTACTAATCCCAGGCTTTCTCTTATTAGTTTGGATATTCCATACTCATATTCCACTCGTACAGCTGAATGGCTCGATATATCCTCGTGTAAAAATGCCAGCGAATCATCATGAAAGATTAAGTTGCATCTATAACATTTCCACGTACCAACAGTCTCGGCTTTTGAATGAACCAATTTCCTTTTCTTACCATTCTGCCTACTCATTGATTGTCACCATCAAACACATTTTCATTATCGTGCGTCGCTCTAGACATGACATAATTATTCTCCCGAGATTATTTATCCCTGGTGATACCGATACTCCAAATAGTGGACAATATGTTTAAATAATTGACCTAATTTAATAGAAGAGAATCATGCAACAACAATTACAATCCCTAGATGAGACAGATTTGAAGATTATTAGCATATTGTCAAAGGACTGTAGAGAATCCTTTATGAGTATCGGAAATTCTGTAGGCCTTACATCTAAGAGTGTTAAAGCTAGGGTAGATGCGATGGTATCAACTGGTGTAATAGAAAAATTCGTAGCTAAAGTTAATCCAGTAGCTCTAGGATATGGGCTGGGCTGCATGCTCATAGTACGAGAACATGCTGCCCAAACTGATGATATAATTAGGCGGCTCAATCTCCTTGGAGATGTATCAATCCATTCAAGGTGTATGGGAGGAGTCTCTGCATTCTGTTTAGCGATTAAGGAGGGACATGAGGATAAGCTCGAATTATTACGGGATTCCCTTAAACCCGCGACTGTACATTTTATGTTTACATCGGCATCAAATTATCAGGACAATAAGCATGAGCTTTCTGAGACAGATCTGAGGATAATAAAATGCCTTTTGTCCAATCCCAGGATGGAAGCGATTGAAATTGCTAAAAAAATATCCGCATCGGCAAGAACTATCAACAGACGACTAACAAGAATGAAAGATAATAATATACTGAAATTCTTTATTCAGTGCAATCCTGTCTCCACTTTGGGATATATTCAATTTGTACTAGTTGTAAATAGTGTTGATAGGTCCTTTAACAACCAGATAGTTGAGCGTATATACGGAGATCTAAAAGAAAATATTCTATGTCAACCTCCAATAATTGATCCAGACAATATCATAACTCTCATATTGTTTAGTAAGGATATCTTTACTGCAGATCGCATATTAAAAGAGGTAGAGTCTCTTAAAGGCGTAAACAGAGTTGAATTGTTTATACTTACAGGCTCAAATTCTTATGATCAGTGGGAGCTAAGGGAAATAGATAGAAGACTGAATTCAAAGCTTATGCGGCAGAAACGCGAGTTAGAACCGATATTAAAGATAAGCCGTACAGTCTGACTACCTGACCTTTATTTGACTATTTGACTAATCGAGGATATCAGACAACAATAGTACTTTTATCGTAAGAAAACTACATCCACTATTTAGCCTTCATTTTGGACATTTCTTCGAAAAATGCTTCCCCTGCCTTTCTTAGTTCATCGGGTGACAGATCCTTCTTGTGAGTAGCTATTGACCACAAATGTCCAAATGGATCTTTCAAATATCCAGAACGATCTCCATAGAACTGATCGTTCACAGGTTTTAGCACTGTAGCACCTTCAGACACAGCCTGATTGAATATTTGATCTACATCCCTAACGTAAACATACAGGCTAACTGGACTCCCGCCTATAGATTCAGGAGAATGTGCCTTCATCTCTTTAGATTCTTCTGACAACATAAAAATAGAATCACCTATCTTGAGTTCTGCATGCATGATAGCTTTACCATCAGGTCCGGACATACGAAAACGCTCTTCGGCACCAAACGCTTTCTTGTAAAACTCTATTGCCCTATCTGCGTTTCTCACGACCAGATATGCATTGATTGAATGATATCCTTCAGGGATTGTCTTTGGGCTTTCACTCATTTATTATCATCTAAATACCATTTACGAGTATTATAAAGTCTTTGAATTATGAGTTGGATATCATGATCCTTACCTCATTTTTAGCTTTAACCCTATTATGACTAACTACTCTTCCTCAACAAGTAAGTCTGTTTCAAATGCTACCGCCTTATCAGGTTCAGAAGCATAAATAACATGGCCATGGTTTTTCAGAAGCTCTTTGATCCATTCGTCCCTCATTGATTGTTCTATTCCTGAAATATCATAATAGCACATTTGTGAACAATCAAACTCTTGAAAATGATCGTTACCAGTTTTTTCAACGTGTAATCCCAGTTTCATTCCTTCTATTGTTTCTGTATCTGTTATCGTTCTGCCAACAAATCTATATGGTGGCTTCATTCCTCTTGTAGCTTCTTCTCTTATGGTTCTGAGAAGGTTCAATGCATCAGGTCTATTCTTATTGTCCCTCTCTACCTGATAGATCCGTAACGATTCAACATCAATTCCTTCATGAGATAATCTTTTTCTAATTTTTTCAAGGTTATCAGAAGTAAAGAAAATGCAAGACTCACCTTTTTTCAAACCATTGAAAATGTAGCGTGCGATTATTAGATCTCCGTACTTTGGGTTATCGTAAAGAAGGACTATGTGGTTGTTTCCTTCCATTTTATCAAGATACTCTAATGGTCGATAGTTTGTTGCATCAGCTCCCATAGATTTTCCTCTCCGAAATATTCAAATACTTTACCCCCATTTCTAGTAGAAAAGACTTGATTCGGTCATAATCCTGCAGGAAATCGTGGCCTTTATCCGTTATCCTGAGTGGTTCCTGTGTGATCAATTCCTTGTATTTCAATTCCTCAAAATATCTGGCAAGCTTATCGTAGGCGAGGTTGCTACGAGACTGGACTCTAGTAGGTTTTGCCTGACCGCTCTGTAATTCCAGCTCAATTGCACTGAGAATATCATTGTATATTTCCAACTTGCTACGCTTCGGCTTGGGCAAATTATCATCTATGTAACTGTCTATTTAATAAGCCTCCCCTTGGGGAGTAACGCCTTTTATAGTGTCAGCTATAGGGCTTGTATGAGTAGATTAAATACGACAGAAATAGCTCAAGGGATTGGTAGTGAGGTCGATCACTTTATTTACCGAGTGCCAAAAAAGAACCACGATGCGATGCTGCAGCTCGATAAGGATTTTGGCGACATAATAACAAAAGAATTTGGGGTTGCACACTTGGTCTTTCAGCTTGGCAGCACAGCGGCACCAATGGAAGGCATGTCTAACATAGCTAAAACCGTATCAGCCGCCCAAGATGAGGAGGTTTGGTTGGAGCTTTTGTTCTATCGAGATCGTAAACAAAAAGAAGAAGTAGGTGCAAAGATGCGAAATGATGAACGAATGGGTCCACTATGGCAGCGATCTGTGGCTCTAGTCAGTCCAGGAACTGATTTCATTATGGGCGAGTTTAGCCGCCTGAAGACGGACGAGTAGAGAGGGATTAACATGTTAGGTGATAAAGATGCAGCCGCGAACATTGCGGTCAAAAATCTGGAAAAAGCCAAAAAATTCTATGAGGATACACTAGGTCTAACTCAGATTGGTTCTGAAGGACAAGAGGCTATTACCTTTAGGAGTGGAAACTCGATAATCAATGTCTATCAGTCACAATACGCTGGGACTAACAAGGCAACTGCTGTGACTTGGGTTGTTGGCCAGAATGTTGAAGGTTTCGTGCAACAGCTAAAAGCAAAAGGGATTGCATTTGAGCATTATGATATGCCAGGAGTAACACGAAATGGTGACGTCCATGTTGCTGAAGACATGAAAGTAGCTTGGTTCAAGGATCCGGATGGCAACATACTCAACATTGCTAATCGATAACGTCGATCTGATATCGACCTGGACTAGTTAAAGCTGAGGAACACGAGAGGAGATGACGAGATGGTTCCGTTTAACTATATGACAATATATTTTGCCCTTTAAGACAAGTCGGGATCAATATAGACTATAGAGTCTATTGTCGGCCATTTTATATAACATATTCATAGTAATAATACATAGAAGATGAATCAAATGGATATGGACGTCGTAACTCCGTCTTCATTTTTTTCCACAAGAATCTGCCAGTGGTGTTATAAGGAATTCTCCGGAACCGATTCGAAGTCATCATTCGATGATTACATAATAATATGTCGTGACTGCTGGTTTAGATTGGTTACAGATTAAAAATAGCATCCAACCTCAAAGGGCATTCTTTAAATTCATATAAATTAGCTATAGCTTAAGGGCAAGCATAGTTAGGAAAAATCCCAAAGTATCGAAAATGGAAGATCCTGGGTTGGATGCTATTACTAACACTAACACATTAGATTAGAATTAAAAATTTATTTCTACATTCGACAGTTTTATACCAAAATCAAAACATTTTAGAGTGGTGGTCCATGTCAAAAAACATGACACCTAAGGAATTTCTGAATTTGCAAGTGCAAGAATTCAACAATGGGAATATAGACTTCTTGATGACGCTCTATGAAAATGACGCATGCCTTGCTGTCAAGCCTGATCAAGTAGTTAGAGGTCTGGAAAACATACGTAAAGGTATGAAAGGTTTCATTGATATGGGAGCCAAATTGGAAGCCAGAGTAAAACGGGAACTTCAGGCAAATGAAATTGTCCTTATGATTACCGAATGGTCAATAAATGGAACTGAACGTGACGGAAAGCCATTCATCTTACTGGGAGGGGCACAGTGGTTCTACGGTAGACAGGCTGATGGCGGGTTGCTCATTGTTCGTTGAAAATCACACGATGCACGAGGACCAATTATCAAAGTAGATCTTCGTTGATCTGGTTAGCCTAGTATTCACGTGGACATGCCCGATAATTTAAAGAGCATTTAACAATAGTTAGCGTTCAGTCCACACAGATTCCAGGCACTGCTACCTTCTTGAATACGTGAGGGGATATCACTATACCGGGAGGATACTCAGAGACTCTTGTTTGTACGTCAACATTGCTTACAGCCTTTTTGAGGTGCGCAGCTGACTCCCATACGGCGTAGTTGACGAATGTACCGCTACCCGCGATGCCCCTATGTAATTGAGCGGAGATGAAACCTGGCTGCTCCTTAAATGCCGCAGCATCTGCAGCCCATCTCTTTATGAACTCATCGACATCCCCGGGGTTCACGTTGAATTTGTTTAGCAGAATAACTGAACCCACATCTTCATCCAGCTGTTCTTCTAATTTTACGTGTTCATCCATTTCAACGATTTTTACCATATAATCCGTTTGGTTGGCTTGATATTTCACTGTTTGTTGACTGATTAATGTCGACAATTTGATCCCCTTTTTTGATGACTTGATTATAGTATATGGGTCAAGTAAAGTTTCAGTAAATTATTAGTCGAATTACTTTTCAAAAAGCATAATAGTCTCATAATTGCTGAAGTTTGGCAGAATAGCCTGATGTAGTAGCATTGTCATCCGCGTCAGCAATTTTTTCACAAATCTGTTTAAATGATTCTATATTGAACTTAGACACTAAGACGGTCAAACTCCCCCACGATGAAATTCGTTTCCGAGGAAATTAAGTTAAAAGACTGTTTCATAATTGGTTCCGTCCTTTCATCCTTTTGTATTTTTGCCATTACCTCATTCATGTGCTGACGATCTCTGTAGTATAACGACTCTAACCAAATCTCCTCGTCTTGGTTGGCCGACACTATGTTTGCCACATTTGTAAAACCCTCCATAGGTACGTCGGTGTTGCTAAGCTGGAAAGCGTCATATCGTGCCACATCGTGCTGCATAAATAGTTTATTGGACTCTTTGCAGAGCTGCAACATCGCATCGTGATTCTTCTTAGGTATCTTATATACAAAGTGTGTGACCAAATTTTCTCCTTTTGAATCTGATTTACTCATAATTACTATTGAAAAAAATATAATATATAAGAATGCAGGGAGTGAAGGTGCCGTTAGTATAGTCAGTTCATAAAACAATAACGTCGACAGTGAAACTCCTGTATATTAATAAATTATAGTGCTGAAACTGAGACAGTATGACAATGTGATGATTATGGTTGTCATGATATATGTAGCAACTGTCATGAGAGTCAATTGGGATATGTGCAAAACCATGAAAACCTCGGATATGACATTAAATGAATTGAGTCAAATCAAAATTATTATATAATATGTATTACAGAAACGGAAAGAGAAAATGGGATTGAAGAAAAAACAACTATATCCCGAAGTATTAAGACTTGATGACGGCCGTGAGATTGTAATAGTCCATGACATGAATGGAAGAAATTTATTGATGCAGACAAGTGTTCCAAAGAGACCGCTAGGTTACAATCTAACACCAATAGATGAAACCCGACAACTGGCTCTTTCGAGACAGGAAAACGGCAAACTTGATGCTTGGATTGAAACTAACTAACGTTTTTTTGGGAAAGTATAAGAAAGACAAAAAAATGAAAGACTGACATCATAATTTTCGAGAGAATGAGTCAAACTAATAAAATTGAAATAATAAAGGCATGTCAATCGAGATAGTCTCTAGGTTTTTTCTCATTCTCGTGACAGAACTACTACTCCTTCGAAGCCACGTTTACGATATCTAGTCATGCTCTTTTCTTCTTTGTTTTACTTTAATCTGTATATCTTCAGCCGGGTTTTCTATTCGTTTTGCAAACGGATGGTCAGGATATTTCAGTACTGACAGAAATTCTCTTCTGCTAATTGAATATCACAATAGCATGGAATTGTACAAATGGTATTCATGCCAACTTGTTTAGAGAACATGTCGCAAATTTCATAATTGCTCGCCTCTGGTCGCTTTACTGCAAGAAGTTTGTTGTAAGAGGAAGAGGAGGAAGATCCTAATGAAGACGACAGGGTAGCATCAAAATCTATGGTTGTTGCTCCAGAGGTTGGAGTACAATATTCTGCTACCTTATTTATACAAAATATGATTTGACACCAAAATTTCTAAATGAGATATAAACATCACTAGCCGTTTTCTGTTCCGTCTATATCTAATCTATGGCTATTTCGCTGGCTTATTTGATTTGACACTGTAATATCAGACATTCATTTTCTCATCCTAAAAAATACATATATCAAGATAAAAGGGATTGAGGAAATCAAGAAGGCTGGAAATCTTTCCAGCAAAGAAGACAATGAAAGCACAAGTCCTAGATACAGAGTAATTCCAGCGGGAATCAATCCAAACATAATAAATCTATGGCTTCTCGACTTGAATTTTTCAAGGTCTCCATATGGGTATTCTAAATGATGATAAATTACAGGCATTATAAAAATTGATGCTGCGAACGTAACTGAAAAGAGCGCAACAATAAGAACTACCCTGTCGATAAAATCAAAGGTTTCTGGTGTGTTTATTGAGATATCTAGCAGGAAACCAAATAGAATTCCTGCAAATGTAGTTAGTAATGCACTCTCTTTTAGTATTGTATCATAATCTAGGATAAGTTTATCCTTTTTCTTATCCACAGTTTTATCATCATCGTTGTCAAACATGATTAACTAGAAATTAATTAATTAATAATCGTCTTCTGCTGTATTTTTAATTAAGGTTTTATTAGTTTTGCTTGTGTTTCGACTAAAGTTTTTCATATAATCCGCTATGTCAAATCGTATTGTATCTCTTCCTTCTATAACTCTCATGTCTTTATGAATGAATAATAATAGTGATTGTGCGCTGTTATTATCGTTTTTGCTCCTCAATGCGGAGTAGAAAATCTAAAATCGGATGATACTAGTCTTACCTATGGTGTAATAGAATAATTAGAAAACGGTATAGCATCTATACGCAAAATTGGATACCATTACTCGTGTTAACTATAATTATTATTTTCTTCATACTATCACAAATACAAACTACATATGCCTTTACCTTTAACAATGTTGATTCCACGAAACTCCAACTATTAGATGCACAGAAGTCGCTAGCACCGTATGGAGTCAATATAGTTAAGATTATACTATATAGCATAGCAATCGTAATTGTAATTCTTACCAGGCTCAAATGGACTAAACATGGAAGAAAAGTAACGAAGCCGAAAATTATAGTAGAGTCCATTTTCTATTTGGCTTTAAGTATTATTGTAATCTTTGATTCCTTCTATCATGTTGGCATCCCAATTTTGTATCTTGTTCCTTATCTGATTTTGTTTTTTGGTTTACAACAATATTCATATTTGCATTCAAATCGCCTCATGTCGTTCTGGAAGGAATCCAAGTCTGCTTCTATTTATGTAAAGGGCGGAACGCACATACATGCTGTGTTTGTAGTAGGGACAGCATCTCGTATCATAATATCTATCTTGTTTATTGGTAGTTTGTTAGGTCCAAGCCAACAAGGAATAATTTATGCTAGTAATTCTTCAGTAGTGCTTGCAACCATAGTATTTGATATACTATTAATAATTTCTGTGAGCTTGTTAATAGGAATAAATAGAAGGATACTCATTCGATACAATTTAATCAACAAAGGAAGAGAAAACATTTCGGAAAAGTAGACATTCAATTTTTCTTGTTTAAAACAAAACAAACTAAATTCCTTATTTTTTCTCTATTTTCATTCTATCACCTATAGAATTGAATAATGATTCATTATTCTCTATTCGCTGTACTACCACCGCCTTGGCCGTTTCTGCTTGCTATTCCTATATAGAAATTCATACAGGGTACGTCTGATTGTGCAAGCAGTTTAGCGACTTCCTTTTTATCCCATTTGTAAAGGTATACAGGATCATCTCTCAACTTGAAGGGTTCCTTCCTTTTGGTTTTAGGGTTCCATCTAAGCTCATGAACTGGTTCAATGGCAAAGCCATAAGTCAGACCGTTAGAATATTCCGGATCATCATGTCATTTAATACCCTACCTTTCTTTTGATAGAAATAATATTCATTCTTCTTATTATAAGGATATCTAACCTTATAGATTGCTTCTAAATCATAAGTGTAGATAGTAGACCTTAACCCCTTTCTATAATCGAATATCTGCTCATTGCGATCCTCTTCTGACCACACATATTCAATCTTATTTTTATGATAAAGGTCTATCAGTTTTTGAACACGCTCGGGCATAACTTTCGTGTGTGATTCAGTTAAATCGTCTACTTTATCACCTTAATGTCGATTCAGGAAATAGTACAATATTCTTTAGAGCTTAAGATGATTACTATAGAAGGTGAGAATAGTTAATTAGCTCGTGTAGGACCATCTATTTCCTATTTAAGTCAACGATCGCGCACGAAATAATATAGTTTGTAAACCTGTGGGTTTATAATCTAGATCATTCATAAATTATTTCTATGAGCATAATTTTAGAAAAAATCAATAAGGAAATACTTAGGTGGCCTTATGTTACTGCTAAACAACATAGATTTGGAGGTATAGAATTTCTGCTGAATAAGAGAGAGATGGGACATATACATGGTGATCGTTTAGCTGACTTACCCTTTCCAAAGAAAACCAGAGATGAGCTGGTAAATTCCGGCCGTGCATCTCCACATCACGTGATGCCACAATCGGGATGGGTCAGCTACTGGATCGAAAAAGGTGACGAGGATGTAGCAACTGTAATTGGATTATTCAGATTGAGATATGAGCAGCTCAAACCCAAATCTCTGACTAAACAAGAAGAGGGGCCAGAACAAGGAGATTCTTCTTTTCGATGACTATAATTATGATAGGAATGCAGGATTCACTTTTCGTCCTTGAATCCTCTAATTCTGGCTGGAATAGTTGGGAGTCTTTGATAGAGACTAACCCACAGGGCGTAGCTTTCGATCCCCTAAATTCGGGCCGGGCATACTGTGCTACTTTCGGAAATGGCCTATGGAAAACTGATGATAACGGTCATACTTGGAGTAACATTGGAAAAGATGTTATTTCCACTCCAAACGTTACGTCTGTTGCCGTTAGTTCTCTTAAAGGGGGGAAAGAGTTCAATAAAGTTTACGCTGGAACAGAACCAAGTGCAGTTTATACTTCAAATGATGGTGGAGAATCTTGGGAAAGGATGAAGGCACTAAGCGATTTACCTTCATCCAAATTATGGAGTTTTCCCCCAAGGCCGTGGACCCATCACGTTAGATGGATTGAACCTGACGCAAATAATCCAAACTATGTATTTGCGGCTATAGAAGCAGGTGCTCTCGTACAGAGTCGCGATGGAGGTAAGACCTGGATAGACCGAACTGAGCAAGGACCGTACGACACTCACAAGCTAGTCACTCATCCTAAAGCTCCAGGGCGTCTGTATTCTTCTGCAGGTGATGGCTATTATGAAAGCTTTGATAACGGAGAAACGTGGACCAGGCCTGTGGAAGGCCTAAGGCATCAATACCTTTTCGGAATCGCCGTCGATTCCAGTAACCCTGAGGTCGTGATAGTATCTGCCTCTAGTGGTCCCAGTAGAGCTTATGTAGCGGAAGACGCGGAGACATTTGCATATAGAAAAGATACCGATGGCGACAGATGGAAGACTGTTACAGATGGGCTTCCCAAAGCAAGGGGATCTACAGTCATGAACTTCGCTTCTAATGTAAAGACTAGAGGAGAATTCTATGGTGTTAACAACAATGGTTTGTTTCTCTCTACTGATGCTGGTAGTTCGTGGAAGAAACTTGATGCTTTATGGCCGGTGAAATACTCCCACCAAACCCCATGGGCCCTTGCAATTAATGAGACTTAGTTACTTAGAGCGATGGCAACTAATGTAACTAGCGCACCTGGCCTCATATAATCTCCAAGGGTATTCCCTCACTGGTTTTCTTCGAGAAGTAGTTATAACACCTTTCTTCCCATTGGGAAATAATGGTTGAAGTTGGTATAGCTGAATATTTCGGGATGGCAGAAGCAATCGGAATAATTGCAGCAGTGGTTGTGGTTATGTACTACTCTAGGAAACAGATGCAGGCCTTGTCAGTAGACATCGAAACGAAAGTTCTTAATGACCTAGACGAAAAAATGCATGCCGCAGGTGAAATGATGGTACATAGACCTGAGCTGGTTAGAATCTTAAACAAGAACCAATCTAATCAGTCCCCAGAACTTGTATTTGCATATTATGTTTTGTACATGTGTGCTCATGCTTTTCATATGCGCCAGCGTAATGTGCTTAGTAACAACGAATGGGAAGGGTGGTTGCAATGGATAAAGGCTGCTTTTAGCCAGGGTGCAATAAGTGATTATTGGAAAGAAAGCATCCAGCCTGAGAAATGGTTTGATCCTGCATTCAGAGAGTTTATCAACAATGAGGTGATCAAAAATCATTAAAACCCTCCTCATGGAATAGCTCAAATAGGAATAAGGCCGACCTTCTCTTTACTTGTCTAGGAAGAGTTAAGAAAGTGAGAAAAGGAGGCGGCTGTCTTATTTACTTGTAGGAAACAAATGGGTACGTCTAGGAATATAATTACAGAAATGTAGATATGTACTCCTATAAACAATTTATCATCTACGAACATTAATTTATTTGATCAAAAATGGAAAATAGTCTAAATTCAAGCTACAAAAAAAGAAAAGAGGAAAGGGAATCAAAATCAATCCCACATTCTGAAATAGAAACAGAAACCGAAGCAAACGAAATTGTTAACATTAGAGTTGTTAGAGAAGCATTTCAAGCCCTTAACTCAGGAGATACTAGTAACGTCCAAGAATTCATAAGTCCTCAATATTTTAATCACGAATCCCAGATGGATCGGATCAGGGCAAAGCTTAGAGGACCAGAAGAATTCATTGATACGGTCAGAAATTTTACGCAGTGCCTTTTCTGATCTTCACTATGAAGAGCTAGAGACCATTGCATCAAGAGGTAAGGTTATTTCGATACTAAATGTGACTGGGAAACACACAGGAAATTTCTTTGTTATTCCCCCAACTGGAAACGACGTACACTATAAGGCAGTGCACATACATAGAATTGGTGAGGATGGTAAGATAGTAGAACATAAAGCAGTTCGAGATGACCTCACATTTATGATGCAACTGGGAGTCATTGGTCCTAGCCCAGAATATGACATGCTCTTTCAAGCCTGGAAAGGCTTCACGCAATCACATACTCCCCAGCAACGAGCCTCGATACTATATAGTAATGAAGAAGAAGCAAAGATACGGTCTCTTTATTTCCAAATGATTGATGGTTGGAACAAAGGAAATGGTTATTTATTTGCGTCCCCTTTTGCTGAGGATGGTGATCTCGTTGGCTTCGATGGGACACATCTCAAAGGACGTCAACAAATAGCATCATTTCACCAGCAACTTTTGGACCATTATGTCAAAGGCAGTCATCTAGTAGGGAAGATTAGAGATGTGCGTTTTCTAACTCCCAAAGTAGCCATTATGCATGCAGTTGGTGGAACTATAATGGAGGGACAAACTGATCTTGAGCCTGAACGAAATTCAATCCATACGCTTGTATTAAAGAAGGGGGATGACGATAGATGGTGCATCGCCACCTTTCAGAATACACGAGCGCAGTATATTGGAAGGCCAGAAATGACAAATGAACTGACAACGGAACTTAGAGGGGAGCTGTGATAAGTGGATGTCTAAAACTAGAATGTTGGTTACTGATCGGGCAGACTGAAATTAGTAGGGAAGAAATGAACATGGAACCTAAAAAGTCATACAATGACTCTCGTCGTCAGTAGTATAGTACCCTCTACCGCGCTCCGGATACGGTGATTTGGGCATACCTTCCACCTGCTAAATCCTTTCTTACTTTATGATCAATCATTTTAATAACCCACTCCTGAGGACACTCTAATTTTATGGGGAAAAATACATTGGCCTCTTGAACTCCGAGGAATGATTCGATGCGAGCTCGAATCCCTTCAATTTTGAAAACATCGTCAACCGCTAGATTCAGTCCAATTGCATTCACTTGATTAGCCAAGTTAAAGGATAGGATGATATTATTATGTAATTCCGCAAGAATTCTTTCTAGTAATCTAGGATAGAATTCCTTATCCGCTATCACTGAAAGGAAGAATACGATCTGTCCCTTCATTGCGGAAGGATCCACATTAATAGAAAATTCAAGCACGCGATTTCTTGTCATCTTCTCCATTCTTTTTCTGATAGTTTTGGAAGAAATCGAAGTTGCCTTTGCGATATCCAGTACTTCCATCCTCGGATTCCTGATGAGTTCTTTTATTATAGCATAATCACTTTTAGAAATAATGTCAGGCACTCCGTAATTACGACTCTCGATAAGGCCTACAGTTGCTGGTCGTAGGGAATCGAGTAGCATTTGTATTTTTTCCTCATCTTCGTCTTTGATACCTATACCTAAACCCATCACACCGCCAAGTACTTCGAATCGGTATGCTATGACTCCAACTAAACTGATTCTTTCGAGAAGCTCTTTGTTTAGCTTCCTCTTTTTTAGTGCAATAACATACGTTCTACTGTATCCAAATATTGATGGATTAATGATAGTTAGGAATTTATCAATTATCCGGGAAGATAGCATTTTATCTACTCTTGCCTTGACACTCTTATTTGTGAGTCCAATCACTATCCCAATACTCCTGTAGGATAATCTACCATTCTTCGCCAACATATTTAGAATTCTTAGATCGGTATTATCCAGATTAGCCCCTATCAATGCTCCACAATTGTTATCAAATAGGATCGGTTCATATTAAATGATCTTGCAATACCCACAATAGGAACGGTATATTAATGGCAAAACCAGTAGCGTCCCATGTTGTCCGCTGAGCGTTAGCGCAGACTTTAGGGCAAGGTCGCGCAGCACCAGATAATGCTAGCCTTACAAATCTGTAGTTTCATGATATGGGGAATCAAAAAGGTCCCATTACTATCTTCTAATTGTGATTTCACATTTTATGGATTTTATCATCGTATTGTCGGCATCATAATGGAGGAATGACTAAATTTGTAATTTCAAATTATTTAGATTCTAATGAAGGCAAGAAAGTCGCAGGATTCTCAACATGGACACTTAACCAAAATATTCTTTGTTGGATCTCATGCGTTTCCCCCATGTCTGGTACTGGGAGCGATATATCATCATATTAAAAGACATGACAAGCTTTGGTGATCTCATAATCAGAAACCGCAGGGAGACTCGAACATGTACATATCATGCCGAGTCTCCCTCGGGTCATAGGGGTAATACACTTTTCAGACTCATATTAAAGACATGACTAACTTTGTTAATCCAACATTCTAAGTTAAAGATAGAGAAACCGTAGGAGATCCAGCGAACTACTTTTAAGGATGAATGTGGCCTGCGTGTGAAAGAAGGGAATACTTGTCTATCTCTAGCAGTATTGTAAGTACGATTAACTTTGTTAATTCAAGCAAATATAGTAGTTCCTAAACATATGTAATGAGTATAAGGCGAGGTGAATGTCAGATTAATACTATAAATCTTCAACAATTCTTCTACCATGATTCATTGCCGTCACTAATGAGCTACGACTTGTCCATTACGCTAAAATTAAGGGCGGCAGCACGAGTAAGAACTAGAATCTCTGATGAAATACATTTTCTACTATGCCAATCATGCTTTTGGTGTGCTTCATATTTTAACTACTCCGAAGTAGTCACTAGATGTCCAACCTGTGAAAGCAATAGCATCGAATCTTTGCCAATTTCAAATAGTGAATTCTATACATTTAATCATGATAGGAATCGTGGAGTAACTCTGGAGTTCTCTGAAAGTAGGGAGATATCTTAAGGTAGTATGAACATAACAGGTGCAGAATCCCCCTTGGCAATTATGGCCAAGACATGTGGTTGTAGGGAAAAGAACATGAAGGTAACTTATTTCCTTATCGATTCCTGTCACACTCTTTGCCTCGATAAAAGGGACATAATATTTGCTCAGATAGAAGCATGCAACAGACTATCAAGATATACTAGAGACGAGGAAGATAAGAAGGTGATAGAGAAAGAGATTGCCGAATTAAAGATGTCACTAGACTTGATTAATTGACCTTGCCAGTTAAATTTTAAACCGCATTATCTATTTCGCTATATGTGTGGTAATCTGTAACCTTAAAAAAATGAGTCTAGTCGATGTCCATTTTACTATGTTGCTATATATGGTAACATGTGTGTAGACGTTTCATTATAGCTATAATCTTACAATCTGGAACCACGAATTAATTTATACTACTTCCTATGCACAATAGAATTTTATATTGTTTCTGGGAAATTCATCAAAATGCAAGGATGTAGAATCGATGAATATGATATCTATATTCCTAGAATATTAGCAAGAAATTGCAGAACACCATTTAGAAAAATCAGTCTTGATTTTGGCATTATTATCAGTATTATGAAGAACAGAATAGAAATCTTGATTTATGGATACTTCATCGGGGGACTGTTTATCTAAACAAGGGGATATGGATATGTCAGAAGAAAATATAGATAACAATAGGGACAAGCATTTACTACCAGTTACTGTAATTGTCAAACGAACTGCTAAGAAGAACAAAATCAAGGAATTTGAAGAATGGCTGTCAGGTATCTCTAAGGAAGTATCCAGACAAAATGGGAGTATGGGGATCGATATAATTAGACCAACTGATAACGAATCGAAACCTGAATACGCTATCATATTTCGATTTGATAACTATGATAATCTGATGAAATGGGAGAACTCGCCGGTAAGAAATGAATGGTTACAAAAAGGAAGGGAACTTGTACAATCTGATCCTGATGTTCAAAAGCTAACAGGATTAGAATTTTGGTTTACCCCTTATTCTAAAAGGAATTCAGACTCAATGCCGGTAAATTCGCCGCGACGGTACAAAATGGTCATAGTCACTATTCCTGTTATAGCTGCGCTTCTTTTAACTCTGGTTCCCCAGATACATTTCATAACTGAATCGCTATCAATCCCATATTCAATAAGATTTGTAATCGCTATTGCAATTATGGTACTATTAATGACTTATTTTATAATGCCACTCTTAACTAGAGTCTTAAGACCTTGGCTATTCAGCAATTGAAATGAAATGAAATGAAACTAGTGGTAGCCGTACTGCCTACTCTCAATGGGGAAAATTCATTCAACTTATGCAGGTTATTTATTTGAGGCTGCAATTATGCAATGTTGAAACTCTGCGGTGGCCAATGAAACGTCGATCTTTCACAAATATACTTTAATTCGGTTATCTTCAACTTTAACTTCATACATCTCCTGATCATAAGTTTTGATTTGAGACAGAAGTCGACCAGCATATTCCATATACTTTCGCAAATTTTCTGGTAAAGAGTCGGTTTCTATCGATGGGAATTTTGGATCTGACACCTTCTTTCCTGTCGTAATATCAAATCGAGCCCCATGCATAGGACATATTACGATATTACCTTGGATATGTCCCATTGAAAGAGGAGCGTTTGTATGACTGCATCGATCATTTAATGCGTAAAATTTACCGTCTAAGTTTGCTATCATTATTTCTTTTCCATTAAATTCAACATGCTTCATATTTCCAGAAGGTATTTCATCAACTTTGGCAACTTCGACGTAAGATTTATTGTCGGACACGTACACCTTATCCTGAGATTTTATTTAAGTTTAGTGTAAAATGGAAATCAATCTTAAGACAATATATAGATCATTTATGATATCGCTAAATATGATACTTTTCTATTAGATAGTAAGGCTTAACTGGTAGCTCACCGACCCCGCATGGAGGCCCCAGATTTAACCTAACCAACTGGACTAAAAAACTGTGACAAGAACGAGTCATTTTTCATGGGCCTCCTGCACCTTAATTCTAAAAAGTCTGCGAGAATAATCCGCGCAATTCAGTAGGGTATGCGAATTGTGTCCGTTATTTGGAGTATTGCTATCACCAAAGATAAATAACTTTTTGATGCATTCATGACATGATTTATTACGCGCAAGACGACGACCCCGACTGGAGTGTTGGGATAATTTATGAGCTAGTTAGGATAGATCGGAATCGAAGATTGAATTTTTCATAGTCCAATGAGAAATTAAGACAAAGGATTGAGTAAGAGGTTGGCGAGGCTAGAAGAGGACGTCCACAGTTCGGGATGGAGCACGCTAATCATCCTGAGTTGTTTGGGACTAATTGTCATGTTTGACGAGACAATGATCTTGCCTGCCATTCCTGATTTCATTCGTGAATTTAATATCTCATATAGTACGTCATCTTGGTTGCTGTCAGCCTACCTGATCTCAGCCGCCGTCATGACCCCAATTGGAGGAAAGTTGTCTGACATCTATGGCAAGAAAAAGATATTGCTCATAGTAATGGCAGTCTACGCTGTGGGTATTATGGCAGGAAGATTTGCCACTAACATAGAATTCATGCTCGCGGCAAGAGTAGCACAGGGAGTTGGTATGGCAATGTTTCCTATCGCTTTTGGAATCATTAGAGAGGTTCTTCCGGAGAAAAAGCTAGCAATCGGTCAGACAATATTCAGCTCGACATTTTCTGGAGGAGCAGTCGTCGGTCTTATCGGCGGCGCAGCCATAATCCAAAACTTTGGTTGGCCGGCGACATTCCTGGCAATCCTTCCTGTAACAATAGCACTCTGGTTGATAATAGTAAAGTTCATACGAATCAAGAGTCCTGGATTCGAGAAGCCGGGACTTGAGGATAATAATAGTATTGCCCCGGATGCTCAGACAATTGACATACGAGGAACTTTGGCGTTAGCATCTACGATTATATCGTTTCTCGCGGGAATATCTATCTTAGAAAACAACATCATCGGAAACGAATATTATGTTGCTGGACTATTTGCCGCGTCTGTTGCGTCGCTCGCAGCCTTTATAATCATTGAAAAGAGAGTGCACTCGCCGCTGCTTGATTTCAAAATAATGACTAGTAAAAGCTTCCTGCTTCCAACTATTATTCTTATGTTAGTCTTCATGTCCATTTTCATGGTTTACCTGACAATCCCTGTCCTGGTGAGGAGCCCAGAACCATTAGGCTTCGGAGGGAACGCTATTGCAGTTGCAAGTGTCCAGCTGCCCTTTATGATTGTGTTATTAGTTGGGACAATTCTGTCAGGCTTTATCTTGAATCGAGTCAAAAATACCAAGCTAATATTAGTTGGGACTGCGATAAGCACAATCGGATTCTTTATACTGCTGATTTTTCATTCCACTGAGAACTTGGTATCAATTGGACTCACAATTCTGGCAGCTGGTTTATCTCTTTCAATAAGTGGCGGATTTAATGTAATACTTCTTTCAGTGCCGATCCAGGTGACTGGGATTGCGCTGGGAATGACTCTTCTTCTCAACCTTGTTGGGATGTCATTGGGGCCAGCTCTTTCTGGAATATTTCAGGAGATGTATAAAGGAACAGTTCCTGGAATTCTGGGCCTCTTCCCGACCGATCAGGCCTATAGTATGATATTTATCACAGCTGCCCTTGTGTCACTAGCATCACTTGCCATGTCGGTTTCTGTATCTAGGACAAGAATAGAACGATGATGTGATAATAATAATGAATAGTTATCGAGAATCTAGCTTCGATCATGTATGGCTAATTAATCGAGGTAGAACACTGAAGAAACATTCTGCTGATTCTAAATTACCTTAATCAGAGCCGACCATACTACCATGATATCAGGATATCAGACCCGCTTTGAGGTTTGATAGCTTAGTCTAGAGATTCGGATATGTTCTCTCTTGCCAACAATGTAGACAGAATTCGCCACTTTCTTGGAATATCTCTGCTACGTTTATTCGACAATTATTACACACTAACCTAGGAGAAATAACCGGTTCTAAATTTACTTCCTGTTCATTCATATTAATTATCAGATGGTGCGATGACTTCATTAAATATTCGTATATAGATCCTATGATCATTCATAACCTATTGATACTCTATAAGACTTAACAAACTTTGACTTGTTGTCAATTGAGTAATAAAGAGAAGATTAAAGTATCATACTGAATGAATCTGCCTCAGGATTAGTGGTATGCCACCAGTAGTTGTCAATATAGCAGCTATCGCAACTTATGACTCAAGGGATTTGATTTAACATCCTTAATTTTTAAAAGTGACTACAGCTACCCTAAATAGTGGCTAGTACAATAAAACAGCCTTCACTTTTTCCTATACTATTAGTCAATTTTGTAGGTACTCTTGGCTTCAGTATTGTTTTGCCTTTCCTAGTTTTTTTAGTTATGAAATTTGGAGGGGATGCAATAACTTACGGGTTTCTTGCCGCTACCTATCCAGCTTTTCAACTTGTTGGAGCCCCATTATTAGGAAGATGGTCTGATACTTTTGGACGAAAAAGGGTTCTCCTATTGAGTAACGTAGGAACATCGATTGGTTGGATTCTATTCCTTTATGCAATATTTTTACCAGCTGAAAAATCCTTTACCGCTAATATTGCCTTTATTGGAACATTTGTCATTTCGGTTCCATTGTTTATGTTATTTCTTGCCAGAGCCATCGACGGTCTTACTGGTGGGAATATCTCTACCGCATATGCATATCTTGCTGACCTTTCAACAGATAATACTAGAAGTAAAAACTTTGGAAAGATGGCAATATCTTCTAACCTGGGGTTTATTATAGGTCCTGCGATAGCTGGAATCTTAGGTGGAACCGTCTATGGAGAAATATTGCCAGTTCTAGCAGCGCTTATCCTATCTGTGGTCACAGTTATTGTAATTGTCTTTTTATTAAAAGAATCCAAACCCTTATCCAAAGAAATATCTATTCCGGTAGATGGAACCGTTAGAAGAGTTTTTGCACAAGAATGCAGGGACCCACATTCAAGGGGAGGCATTAACAAACCTAGGTTTCAAGACGTATTCAAATTAGAATATGTTTCCTTTCTACTTGTAGTATATTTTTTGATATTCCTTGGATTTAATATCTACTATGCCGCCTTTCCTACTCATGCCGCCAGTGATCTAAAGTGGTCAGTAACACAGTTGGGAATTTATTATGCGGTGTTAGGTGGAGTGATGGCCTTTGTACAAGGTCCAGTTTTACGTAAGGCACTAAAAAAAACCTCTGAGGAAAAATTAGTGGTAATTGGTAGTCTGATTTTAGGTGCGGGTTTTGTCTTATACGTCTCAAATAATATTGTCTGGGTCAGCGGGGCTCTAATACTGTTTGCAGTTGGTAACGGTCTTATGTGGCCCTCATTTATGTCCATATTATCTAGACGCGCAGGGTCAAAGCTTCAAGGAACAGTACAGGGTGTTGCAGGTAGTTTTGGAGGCTTGGCGAGCATTATTGGACTAATTTTAGGAGGGTTTCTGTATACTACAATTGGGGGAGCTACCTTTCTAATTAGTGCTGGAATAATATTGGCCATATTCGTTATGTCTTTTCGACTATTAGGTAAGAAGGCCGTTTGATTTGATAACTTTTAACCGAGACCTTCTGTTGAGTATGTCTTATAGAGAAATACGACAATGTCATTTGGGATCCTAAGATTATACTATCCATTTAGGTAAATTATATACCAGTTGATTATCCAGGCAGTTATTTTTCTCTAGACTTTGTAAACCTGTACGAAACGCCGTCGATTTCAGTGACTTTGAATCCCTTTTCCTCCAAGTAATGGCCTATCCATCCATCATATGGAGTTACGTCCCCGTTCTGTGACACGATCTGATAATAGCTTGCTTCCATTTCATCATAATCGATTCTCCAAACATCCCATGGCCCGCCTGAATTTGGATTGACTCTTACGAATTCAATTCGGTTTGTCTTATTTTCTATCATCGTCATCGTCGTAGACCATCCTATAATCGTCGTGTCCTTCCAAAGTTGTGAGTCTTGAGTCACAATCCCACAGAACCCAAACCTTCGAAGGCTTATCTTCATACCGCAGATCAGATACGTCTACAACTGTTCCCCTCTCCCCAGGTTTCAGATCTGCATACGGGTTATCAGTGCGTACGAGTTCAATCCTCTTTCCTAATACAACGGGTCTAATAACCAACCTATTCAAAACTAAACCTTAACCTCCCCCAATAGAGGAACCTTGATCAAATCTCGTATGGGTCCTATGTTGTTGTTTATGCGCTGTCGTAGCTGGTAACATTTTAACCAGCATACCTGCGACAGGTAGAAGCCATAAATAAAGTCATTGGTTATATCTGACATTAATATTGACTAGGTGGTCAGTTATTAATAAAATAGAATGAAACTAAAAGTTAAAGATAATGACAATGTATACATGTGATCGGTAGAGCTG
>Ga0207428_10000267_pt1 | contig 70665 bp, 73 predicted proteins | sample RhiMethybrSRZTD1_FD_187600 | JGI IMG/M metagenome (GOLD analysis project Ga0207428, IMG submission 187600) | Populus rhizosphere microbial communities from Tennessee, USA - Rhizosphere MetaG P. TD hybrid SRZTD1 (SPAdes) (version 3) | ecosystem: Host-associated > Plants > Roots > Rhizosphere >... | reverse complement strand
GACCGTCCCGTTCCGCTCGCTGCTGCACATGCCGAACGACGCGGAGAAGGTGCGCGCCCTCTCCGCCGCACGCGACTTGCTCGAGCCGGACGGGCTGCTCGTGTTCGACGTCTTCGCCCCGAGCCGTGAGGACATCGAGGAGACCGACGGCCTCTGGCTCGAGCGCGAGCCCGGGATCTTCGAGCGGGCCGACTGGGATCTCCACGGCCGCTCGCTCGTGCTGACCGTGCGGAGCGACGACAGGACGGCAGCGACCATGGAGCTGCACTGGCTCTCGGCGGCGGAGTGGAACGCCGTGATCGAGGACGCCGGGCTGGTCGTCGAGGCGCTCTACGGCTGGTTCGACGGCCGTCCGTTCGAGGGCGGCGAGGACATGCTCTGGGTCTGCCGGCGTCCGAGCTGACCGGCGCTAGACCAGCTCGAGGGCGTCTCCCACGCGCACGAGACCCGGCTCGAACACCTCGGCGTAGACGCCCATGCAGGCCTCGCCCTCGACAGGCCCGCGCTTCTCGATGAGCTCCCGGAGGACGTCCCGGTCGCGCACGCCGGTGTCGGGGCTCGCCGAGGGAACGGCGCAGCGCGGTGTCGGGTCGCCGACCAGCAGCGTCGCCTCCCCGACCCGAACGCGACGGTTGCGCCACGTGTCCTCCTCGTGCGCCGCCACGCCCTCGAGCTCGAGCAGCATGCGGAAACGGCGCCCGTCGCCGTCGATCGTGTCGAGCGAGGCCCGTGAGACGAGGGACGCCGGCCGGTCGTCGGTCGCCCAGCCGCCGTCGTCGCGCTCGACGAGCGTCAGCGAGCGGCCGACGAGATCCGACAGCGCGTCTGCCCACGGCCCCGCGACGATCCGACCGCGCAGCCGGCGACCGTACACGTCGACGACGCTCGCGTCCCCCGGGCCGACCTCGCCACCCACGGTCGTGCCGTCCGGCAGCGTGAGCTCGAGCTGTCGCGAGCCAGCGTCCCATGACGCACTCGTGCGACAGAGCGTCGTGTCGCGCTTGCCGTTGTAGAGGCGCCGATCGGCGTCGACGAGGAGGAAGCGGCGATCCTCGCGCGCCCCGTCCGCGACGAGCTCGATCTCCTCCGGGTGGTGGAGCCTGAGACTCTTGACCGGGGTCACATTGATGCGTGCAACGCGCGCGTCCGCCATGGATCGGCGATCGTATCGGGGCCATTGGACGGGCCCTGCCGCGGTCGATAGGGTGGCGGCTCGTGATCGCCGTGATCGTGATCATCGTGATCGTCGCGCTCCTCGTGATCGCGCTGATCGCGCTCTACAACCGGTTCGTCCGCCTCCGGAACCGCGTCGACAACGCGTGGGCGCAGATCGAGGTCCAGCTCAAGCGGCGGCACGACCTGATCCCGAACCTCGTCGAGACGGTCAAGGGCTACGCCGCCCACGAGCGCGGCACGTTCGAGGCGGTCACCCAGGCGCGCGCGGCCGCGCAGGGCGCGCGCACCCCCGCGGAGGCCGGTCAGGCCGAGGGGATCCTGAGCCAGGCCCTCGGACGGCTGTTCGCGGTCGCCGAGGCGTACCCCGAGCTCCAGGCGGACGAGAACTTCCGCCAGCTCCAGAGCGAGCTCGCGGAGACCGAGAACCGGATCGCGGTGTCGCGGCAGGTCTACAACGACACCGTCCTCACGTACCACAACGCGATCCAGACGTTCCCCGGCGTCGTGATCGCAGGGCCGCTCGGGTTTGCGAAGCGGGAGTTCTTCGAGACCGACCAGGCGGAGCGAGACGCGCCGCAGGTCGACTTCGGCACCTCGACGGGCGCGCCACCGCAGGCCCCGGCACCTCCCACACCGCCGGCCGAGCCCGCCGAGGGCGGCGCCTCCGGTGGCACGACCACGTAGCGCGCTCGCCCTCGCGGCGGCCGCGGTCGCCGCGCTCGTTCTCACAGGGGTCGCCCAGGCGAAGTCCTTCGACCTCCCGCAGGCGAACGTCGCAATCCAGGTCGCCAAGGACGGCTCGCTCGTCGTCGACGAGGACATCACCTACTCGTTCAACGGCTCGTTCAGCGGCGGGTACCGCGACATCCCGCTCCGCTCAGGCGAGTCGATCGACCAGATCGCCGTCTCGGAGGGAGGACAGTCGTACCGGCCGGGCGGCTGCACCGAGCTCGGCTGCTCCGACGCCGCCGGCACGTTCGGCACGACGCGTGTCGACAACGTCCAGCGCATCGTCTGGCACTACGCCGCGAGCAACGGGCTCCGGACCTTTCACATCCATTACCGCCTGAGCGGGGTCGCGGTCGCCTACGACGACGTCGTCGACGTCAACCTCAAGGTCTGGGGTGACGAATGGGACGAGCCGCTCGGGCGGCTCACCGCGACCCAGAACGCGCCGGCGAAGATCCTCCGTGGCTGGGGACATCCCGTCTACGTGCGCGGCGACGTCCAGCTCTCCGGCTCGACGGCCGTCCTCCGTGCGCTCGACGTGCCCGCGCACCAGTTCGTCGAGCTGAGGACGCTGATCCCGCGCGGCGCCTTCACCTCGACCGCGGGGATGAAGGTGAGATCGGGGAACGGCCTCGAGAAGATCGTCGCCGAAGAGCAGGAGGACGCCGCGTCCTTCGAGCGCGACCACGCCAAGATCGAGAAGGCGAAGGCGCATCCGTGGCGGTATGCGCTGTACGTGCTTCTGCTCGGGACGCTGCCGAGCCTCGCGGTCGTCGCCGCCGTCTTCTGGATCTACGGACGTGAGCGGCGCACGAGCTACGACCGCGAGTACGAGCAGGAGCCCCCGACGGACACGGAGCCCGCGCTCGTCCCCACGCTGCTGCGCCAGGGCGGCGAGGCCGGCTCGTACGAGTTCACCGCGACGCTCTTCGACCTGGTCCGCCGCGGCGTGTTCACGGCCAAGCCCGTCACGACCGAGCGCGCGACCTGGGGCGGGTTGCGGCACGAGCAGGTCGCCGACCTCGAGATCGGCGACGGGACGCGCGACGAGATGACCCCGTGGGAGAACGCGGTCGCACGCGTCGTGGACGGAGTGATCGCGGACGGCCCGCAGCGGCTTTCCAAGTTCCGGGAGGACATCGAGGACGACCGCCAGTCGATGAGCGAGCACTTCACCGCGTTCAAGGCGAACGTCTCGACCGCGGTCGGGAACCGGAAGTGGTTCCTCTCGCTCGGCGCCCTTCCGCTGGGGCTCGCGGTTCTGGTCTTCGCGGCGATCGGCGCGCTGCTCTTCTACCTCGCCATCTCGGGGTGGCGCTCGGTGTACCCTCGCTGGAGCGACATCGTGCTGCTCGGTCTCGGAGTCGCGGCGTTCATCAACGCAGCGGTTGTCTTCGGGGCGCTGACCCAGCGCAGGCTCTGGCGCCGGCGCTCGCTCGCCGGCGAGCAGGAGGCGGAGCGCTGGGAGGCGTTCCGCCGGTACCTCACGGACTTTCCGCGACTTCAGGAGGCGCCGCCGGCGACGCTCGCGCTCTGGGAGCGGCTGCTCGTCTACGGGATCGCGTTCGGGATCGCGGAGCGCGTGCTCCAGGCCGCGCACATGGCGATGCCCGAGGCGATGGCCCAGGCGTCGTCGATCTACTGGATCTCGGGTGGCGGCAACCTCGGCTCGGGCCCGACGTCTCTCGCGATCGGCGACCTGGCCTCGGGCTTCGGCTCCGCGCTCGCGCCGCCCTCCTCGGGCTCGGGGGGCTTCGGCGGGGGCTTCTCGGGCGGCGGTGGTGGCGGTGGCGGTGGCGGAGGCGGGGGCGCCTGGTAGGACCGTTCGCTCAGGCGCGGTCGAGCGCGACGAGCGCGAGCGCGAGCGCCGCCGCCCACGACAGCACCTCGAGCCCGCCGGCGAGCAGCGCCTCCTCGACCTCCTCGCGTGTCAGCAGGACGAGCTCCTGCTCCTCGAGGTCGTCGGCGTTCGGCTCCGCAACCTTCCGCGCACCGCGCGCGAGACAAAGGTGCCCCACGCCGCAGCCGCGGTTTCCGTCGACGACGTATCGCCCGAGCGAGGTCCACTCCGTCGCCTCGTAGCCTGTCTCCTCGAGCAGCTCGCGGCGCGCAGCGTCGAGCGGAGCCTCGCCCTCGTCGAGGTAGCCGCCGACGGGCCCGAGCGTCGTCCCCTCGACCGCGTACTTCGTCTGCCGGAAGAGGAGGAAGAGCCCTCCCTCGGTCACGGCGACGACGTTGGCGAACTCCCGGGACTCCACCCACGGCCAGTCCTCGATCACCCGCCCGTCGGGCAGCTCGACGACGTGCTCCTCGACCGCGAGCCAGGGACCGAGGTCGAGCAGCGTCCGGCGGGAGCGGGTCGTCCAGGGCTTCACGGCGTCGCATCCTCGTCCGCGCGGCGCGAGGCCTCGTAGAGCGCGATCGCGCCGGCGGCGGCGACGTTCAGCGACTCCGCCGCGCCCGGCAGCCTGATCGTGACCTTGTCACAGTCCGTTGCAAGGTCGTCGGGCAGGCCCTCTCGCTCGGAGCCGAGCAGGAACGTCACCGGCGGTCGGAGCTCGAGCTCGTGCAGCGGTGGGCCTCCGTGCGCGACGAGCGCGACGCACCTCCCCGGCCGCTCCTCCCAGGGGACCAGGGGCACGCGGAAGATCGCGCCGGCGGAGGCTCGCAGCGCTTTCGGCGAGAGCGGATCCGCGGATCCGTCGGAGAGCGCCACGACAGCACCGAAGGCGTCGGCCGTGCGCAGCAGCGTGCCGACGTTCCCCGGGTCGGCGAGCCGCCAGAGTGCGAGGCAGGTTTCCCGCGTCCCGCTCGGCAGGTCGCTGCGGCGGTAGACGCCGATCGCGCGTGCGGGATGCGGCAGCGTCGAGACGCGGCCGATGAGCGCCTCGTCGACGGTCTCGCCGGCCACCAGCAGATGCACCGGCTCGATCCCCGCGTCGCGCGCGGCGCCGACGAGGTCCTCGCCCTCCGCGGCGAACAATCCCGTCTCGTCGCGGTGCTTCCGACCGCGAAGCAGCTTGCGGACGAGCGTCAGGGTCGCGTTGTCGCGCGAGGTGATCACCGGACGCGGGCGGAGCCCAGGTCCGGGTCAGGCGGCTTTCGCGTCGGCGCCGAGCGCGGCCTTCGCCTGCTCGGCGACCACGGCGAAGGCGGCGGGGTCGGCGACCGCGAGGTCGGCGAGCGACTTCCGGTCGAGCTCGATCCCGGCCTTGCGGAGGCCGTTCATGAATTGGTTGTAGGAGAGGTCGTTCGCGCGCGCGGCCGCGTTGATCCGGACGATCCAGAGCGAACGGAGCGTCCGCTTCTTGTTGCGGCGGTCGCGGTACGCGTAGACGAGCGAGTGCTCGACCTGCTCCTTGGCGTAGCGGTAGTGGGTGCTCTTGCGGCCGTAGTACCCCTTGGCCTGCTCGAGAACCTTGCGGCGCTTCTTGCGCGCGGCGACGGAGCGCTTGACCCGAGCCATATCAGCCCCTCCCCAGCAGCTTCTTGACGGACTTCTGGTCGCTAGACGCGACCGACGCGTTCTCCCGCGCGCGCTTCCGCTTCCCCGGGCGGCTCTTGATCACCTGGCCCGGGGGCGCCGTCCGGTGACGCCGCCGGCGCAGCAGCTTTCCGCTCCCGGTCACCTTGAACCGCTTCTTCGCTCCGCTCCCTGTCTTCACCTTCGGCATCTCGTCTCACTCCTGCGTTCTTCGTCGGCCCGAGCACCATCACCATGTTCCGGCCGTCGAGCGTGGGCTGCTGCTCGACCTGGCCGAGCTCCTTCACGTCCTCGGCGAGACGCTCCAGGAGCATCCGACCCCGCTCCGGATGGAGGTTCTCCCGCCCCCGGAACATGATCGTGACCTTGACCTTCGCCCGCTGGTTCAAGAAGCGGACGACGTGGCCCTTCTTGGTCTCGTAGTCGTGGTCGCCGATCTTCGGCCTGAACTTGATCTCCTTGATGTTGATCGTCGACTGGTGCTTGCGGGCCAGCTTCGCGCGCTGCTCCTGCTCGTACCGCCACTTGCCGTAGTCCATGACCTTGGCGACGGGCGGGTCCGCGTCCTTTGCAACCTCCACGAGATCGAGGTTCTTCGAGTACGCGAACTCGAGCGCCTCCTTCGTGTCCTTGATCCCGATCTGCTCCCCGTCCGGCCCGACGAGCCTGACCCGCGGCGCGCGGATCTGCTCGTTGGTCCGATCCTGCTGGACGACGGGACGCGTCCTGTCTTCGGGACGGCGTCGCGGTCTCAAAGGGCTGTCACCAAGTCGAGTCGATCCTCCTCTTTCGTTGAAACGCCACTGCATGCAGCGGCGGCTTTCCCTCGTCCGATTCGACTCGGTTGAACCTCGCGCGGCTCACGGCCGGCGGGGTGAGGGGCGATGCCGCTCCTGCTTTGCAGACCAGCAGCGTATCAGGAGGGTGTCTGCTCGGCGATATCCGCGACCAGACCGCCGAACGACATCGTGGAGACGCCCTCGCCCCCACGCGCGCGAACGGCCATCGCCTCGCGGCTCTCGCGGTCGCCCCAGACGACGACGTACGGGATCTTTGCGAGCTCCGCGTCGCGGATCCGCTTCGAGAGCGTCTCGTCCCGCTCGTCGGCGTCGGCGCGGAGGCCCGCCTGCGAGAGCTCGGCGACGATCTCGTCCACCGCGGCGCGATGCGTGTCCGCGACGGGAAGCACGCGGACCTGGACCGGGGCGAGCCACGCCGGGAAGGCGCCGCCGTAGTGCTCGATCAAGATCCCCATGAACCGCTCGAGCGACCCGAGCAGCGCGCGGTGCACGACGTACGGCGTGTGCTCGACGTTGTCGGCGCCCATGTACGTCAGCCCGAACTGCTTGGGCATCAGCGCGTCGAGCTGGATCGTCCCCATCTGCCACGAGCGACCGAGCACGTCGAGCATGTGGAGGTCGATCTTCGGCCCGTAGAAGGCGCCGTCCCCCTCGTTCAGGACGTAGTCGATGCCCCGCTGCTCGAGCGCGCTGCGGAGTGCGGCCTCCGTGAAGTCCCACTCCTCGTCGGTGCCGAGCCGGTTCGGCGGCCGCGTCGAGAGGTCGAACCGGGCCTCCATCCCGAAGAGGTCGTAGAGGAACCCCGCGTAGTCGAGCGCCGCGAAGATCTCGCCCTCGATCTGCTCGCGCGTGCAGAAGATGTGCGCGTCGTCCTGCGTGACGTGGCGGACACGGAGCAGGCCGTGGAGTGTCCCCGTCGGCTCGTTCCGGTGGAGCGTCGAGGACTCCGCGTAGCGGAGCGGCAGGTCGCGATAGCTGCGGAGCTGGCTCCCGAACAGGAGCATGTGCCCCGGGCAGTTCATCGGCTTGAGGCCCGCGTGGGGCTCGTCTCCCTCACCCGCGACGAGAAACATCTCGCCGCGGAACTTCTCCCAGTGGCCCGACGTCTCCCAGACGGACTTGTCGTAGATGAGCGGCGTCTTGACCTCGAGATAGCCGCGCCTCGCGTTCTCGCGGCGACGGAGATCCTCGAGCTGGTTCCAGACGACCATGCCCTTCGGGTGCCAGAAGGGCGAGCCCGGCGAGGCGTCCTGGAGGTGGAACAGGTCGAGCTCGCGCCCGAGTCGCCGATGGTCGTTGGCGCGCGCCTGCTCGAGCCGCTCGAGGTACGCGTCGAGATCCTCCTGCGTGAAGAACGCAGTGCCGTAGATCCGCGTCAGCTGCGTGTTCTTCTCGTCACCGCGCCAGTACGCCCCCGCGAGCCCCGTGAGCCTGAGCGCCTTGATGGGCGCAGCGCTCTGGAGATGCGGGCCGCGGCAGAGGTCGGTGAAGTCGCCCTGTGTGTACAGCGTGATCGCGCCGTCGGCGGTGTCGACGAGCTCGATCTTGTACGGCTCGCCCTCGGCCTCGAAGCGGGCGCGCGCCTCGTCGCGGCCGATCTCCGTCCGCTCCCACGTGCGACCCTCGGCGATCTCACGGGCGACCTCGGCCTCGATCGCCGCGAGATCCTCCTCGCGGATCGGCTGCGGAAACTCGAAGTCGTAGTAGAAGCCGTTCTCGATCGGCGGGCCGATCGCGACCTTCACGCCGGGGTGCAGGCGCCGAACCGCCTCGGCGAGGAGATGCGCGGCCGAGTGGCGGAGCACGTAGAGCGCGTCTGGGTCGTTGCGGTCGCGCGTCGTGAGGAGCTGGAGCGACGCGCCGTCGGGCAGCGGAAGCCGGAGGTCGCGCGGCTCTCCGTTCACCCGCGCGAGCACCGCCTGCTCGGCGAGCTTCGGCCCGATCGCGCGCGCGGCGTCGAGCGCCGTCGCGCCGTCGGGCAGCTCGAGCGCGGAGCCGTCGGGGAGCGTGACGTTCATCGTCGGGCCAGGATAGTCGGCCGGGCGAGCCGCTCCGAGACGGCTAGTCGTGCGGCGGGTGCACCGGCCCGTGCACGTCCTCGAAGGCGTGCATCAGGCGCCGCAGGAGGTCGTTCAGCTGGCGCTTCTCGCGCTCGCCGAGCACCGAGTCGACGAGTGATTCCTTCTCCGCCTGGGCGGCGACGGTGGTGTCCCAGAGCTCTTTCCCCCCGTCCGTCAGCTCGACGATCACGCCGCGCCGGTCGTCGGGGTCGTCGAGACGCCGGATCAGGCCCCGCGCCTCCATGTTGTCGAGCCTGTTCGTCATCGCGCCGCTCGAGAGATCCAGCCGCTTGGCGAGCTTGCCGGGCTTGCCGCGATAGGGCGGGCCGGCGCGGCGGAGGTTCGCAAGCACCTTCCACTCGCCGTGCATGACGTCGAACGCGTCGAGCGTCTCCTGCATCGCCCGGTCGATGAACCGCTCGAGGCGATGGATCCGCTCGACGATGCCCTCGGTCTCGAGGTCGAGCTCCGGAAGCTCGCGCGCCCAGATCTCGAGGTTGGCGTCGACGGCATCGCGCTCGGCGGTCGGTCTGGTGGTCACGCGAAGATCTTCCATCGAAAAGAGTCTTGACGTCAAGGTATCTGATGTAGTAGCTTGTCGTGAAGTTACTCGAAACAAAGATACTTGACGCAGAGAGGAGCACGCGATGTCCGACCCACGAAGCACCGAGACCATGCGGCGGTTCGACTCGCGGGGCGAGGCGGTCGCAGCCACCGGGCCGGCCGGAGTGCCCGAGCGTCGTCCCTTCGGCCCCGCCGGCGCCGAGCTGCCCCTCGGCCCCTGGCGCCGACGCGAGCGCCCTCAGTCGAACGTGATCACGCTGCGGATGCCGTCCTGGGCCTCCAGCAGCTCGAATCCGTGATTCACGTCGTCCAGCCGAAGCCGGTGCGAGAGGAGCGATTCGACGTCGATCTCGCCGGCGAGCCAGCGGTCGACGAGCTGCGGCACCTGCGTCCGGCCCTTGACGCCGCCGAACGACGTGCCCGTGACCCGCCGGCCGGTGATGAGGAAACGCGGGACGATGTCCAGCGTCTCCCCCTTGCCCGCGACACCGCACATCGTCGCGAGCCCCCACGCCTCGCGGGCCGACTCGACCGCCTGGCGCATGACCGCGACGTTGCCCGTCGCCTCGAATGTGTAGTCGGCGCCGAAGCCTCCGGTCTCCTCCTTGATCCACTCGACGGTGTCCTCACCGGCGATACTCGTGTCGGTCGCGCCGTGGTGCCTCGCCTGCGCGAGCCGCTCCTCCGAGAGGTCGACCGCGACGATCCGCTCTGCGCCCGCGAGCCTCGCGCCGATCACCGCCCCGAGGCCGACCAGGCCGCAGCCGAAGACCACGCACGTCGATCCCGGCTCCACGCGCGCGGTGTAGAGCACCGCCCCGATTCCCGTCGAGAGGCCGCAGGCGAACGGCGCGCAGCCTTCGAGCGACGCGTCAGGGCTCACCTTTGCGAGCGCGATCTCCGGCATCACCGTGTGCTCGGCGAACGTCGACGTCCCCATGAAGTGGCGTAGCTCCGAGCCGTCGCGCGTGAGGCGCGTCGTGCCGTCCGGCAGGTAGCCGCGCCCCTGCTCCTCGCGGATCGCGACGCACCGGTTGGTCCGGTCGCTCCGGCAGTGGACGCACTCGCCGCACTCGGGGGCGAACAACGTGATCACGTGGTCGCCCGGCCGGACGAGCGTGACGCCCTCCCCCACTCGCTCCACGACTCCTGCCCCCTCGTGGCCGAGGACGCACGGCGCGTAGCCGGTCGGATCGGCGCCCGAGGCCGTATAGAGATCCGTGTGGCAGACACCGCACGCCACGAGGCGGACGAGCACCTCGCCGGCGCGCGGCTCCGCGAGGTCGACCTCCTCTACGACGAGCGGCTGCCCGAACTCCTCGAGCACGGCGGCGCGGATCCTCACGGGTGGCCGTCCATTCCTCGCTAGCCCGCCACCGGCGCGAACGTGCCAGCCTTGTAGACCTGCCCCTCGAGCTCCCGGCCGAGCCGGTTCTCGAGCCACCGCGACGCCTCGATCAGACGCTCGAGGTCGATGCCCGTCTCGATCCCCTGGCCGTGGAGCAGGTACACGAGGTCCTCCGTCGCGATGTTCCCGGTCGCACGCGGGGCGAACGGGCACCCGCCGATTCCCCCGACCGAGGCGTCGAAGATCGACGCGCCCGCCTCGAGCGCGGCCAACGCGTTCGCGTAGCCGGTGTTCCGGGTGTTGTGAAGATGGATCCCGACCGGCACCCCGAGCGGCAGCAGCCGTCCGACGAGGTCGCGGGCTTGTGCAGGAACGCCGACGCCGATCGTGTCGGCGACCGCCACCTCGGCCGTCCCCGCGCCGACGACGCGCCCCGCGAGCTCCTCGACACGTCCGGGGTCAACGGCGCCCGCGAAGGGGCACCCGAACGAAACGCTGATGGTGGTCGCGGCGCGGATCCCGTCCTCGGCCGCTCGCGCGAGGATCCGCTCAGCCATGCGAACGCCGTCTTCGGTCGACATCCCGGCGTTCCGCTGGTTGAACTCATCGGTCGCGGCGAACGTGACGTGCACCTCGTCGAGGCCGCTCGCGGCCAGGCGGTCGTAGCCGCGCTCGTTGAGGACAAGGCCGGCGTAGGTCACGTCGCCTCGGCGGTCGATCCCCGCGACGACTTCTTCGGCGCCCGCCATCTGCGGGACGTGCCGCTCGCTGACGAAGCTCGTGGCCTCGATCCGCGGGACGCCGGCCACGGCGAGGAGGTTCACGAGCTCCGCGCGGACGTCCGGCGCCAGCGTCACCGGCTGGTTCTGGAGCCCGTCCCGAGGGCCGACGTCGCAGATCGTCACGCTCATACGGCCCCGGCAACAGTATGCAATCCCAGGTCAGGCACGCGGTGCTGAGCTCCGCGCCGTGCTGGCCGGTGTCTAGCGCGCCTGGGCGCGGAGCGTCTGCCGACGCGTGCGAGGGTGCTGACCGCCGCCTCGACGGGCGGAGCCGCTCGGGACGCGGGCGAGCCTCACGACCGTGTGCGCCGCGGACGTCGGCACGTCACGGACGGGAGGCCGCCGCATCTCGAGGTTCCATCCGGAGGAAGCACCCATGGCTCTCACCGTCCGCAGGACGGGGGGAGCCTGCATCCCTCGGCCGGGTGATCTGGCCGCGCCTCTTGACACGTGGCCGCGACCTTGCCAGTAATCGACGTCGGATGACGGCGCGTCTCGAGAGGGGGTCACCACCGGAGTGGGCGACGTGAGCGCGCAGAAGATGCAGGCCGCGGTCGCGTCGGCGACCGGCGCCGAGCCGATCGTCCAGCTCGAGGCGATCCGCAAGAGCTTCGGTGACAACCTCGTGCTCGACGGGATCGACCTCGAGGTCGCCCAGGGCGAGGTCCTCGTGATCATCGGCCCGAGCGGGAGCGGCAAGAGCACGCTCCTCCGCTGCGTCAACCTGCTCGAGAAGGTCGACTCCGGGACGATCCGCTTCGAGGGGCACGAGATCACCGGCAAGGGCGTCGACGTCTCGGCGGTCCGCCAGCGGATCGGGATCGTCTTCCAGCAGTTCAACCTGTTCCCGCACCTCACGGTGCAAGCCTTCGAGATCTACGGCGCGGTGATGGTGGTCTTCTTCGCGATCTCGTTCCCGCTGACGCGGCTCGCCGCCTACCTCGAGCGCCGGCTCGCCTGACCGGCTCAGCCGGGCAGGTCGCGCAGCACGCCGCCGACGACGCGGAGCTCCCCGAGCCTCGCGGCCGATGCGTACGGCCGGCCTCGCGGGAAGACCGTGGTGACCGGCGGGTCGTGCTCGACGCACGTCCCGCCCATCGTGATCGCCGAGCAGCCGATGACGGGGCAGACATGGAGCATCGGGCCATGGGCCCGGGCGCGACCCCTCAGGACGACCTGCATGATCTGCGAGCTCATGGCGACACCTCCGGGGGCGCGAGTGCGTCTGTCGTTACCCGTTTCCTCGCATTGCGAACCATACGCCATCGCGCGTGATCGTGCGGGCAGAGCAACTCGATCGGCGGCGGGCCGCGCCCGGCGACCCACCGCCGATCACGCAATCAGCGCACGCGGTAGCCGAGGCTCGTATCCCAGTGGAGCGGAGTCGAGTAGCTCGGGAGCGGCGCGTCCCGGCCGGAGATCCGATCGCCCTTCGCGGTGCCGGGCGGGCAGATCGCGACGTACCGCGCGTAGCCACCGAGGCCGCCCTTGAACTTCGGGTAGCCGATCGAGACGAGGCAGCCCGTCTCCGGCACGCCCTCGAGGTTCGCGACGCCTTCGGCCTGCGTGTAGCCGTGGTGCATCAGCCAGTCCTCGCCCTCGAGCGTCGGCGTCGTGTCGGTGTCGAGCGGCTCGTGGCCGTGGAACAGGATGTGGCGCTGGAGGTGGAGGAACTCGAGCGCCGCGAGGCTCACCCCAGGGAAGTTCGGGTCGGCGGCGAGCTCCTTCGCCTTCACCGGGTCGTCGGTCCACTTCTTCGACCAGTCCGAGCGCACCATCACGACGGAGCCGCGCGGGATCCGGCCGTTCTCGTCCTCCCACGCGCGGATGTCCGAGACCTGGAGCGCGTACGTCGGGTCCTTCTCGACCTGCGGGACGATCGAGATCACGACGAGCGGGCGGACCGCGTACGTCGCGGGCAGCTCGTCGATCCCGGGGAACTCCGGCGCCCAGTGCGCCGGCGGGTCGAGTTGCGTGCCGAACTGATCCGTCGCGATCTGGTAGGCCGTCGCCTCGAAGCCGTCCTTCGCATACGTGTACGCCGTTCCGGTCGAAGGATCCACCGAGGGGCTGAAGGTCGCCGGCCCGAACCCCTTCCAGACCGGCATCCCGGGCGTGATCGAGTGCGTCAGATCGATGTAGCGCGCGTGCGAGAGCGTCTGGTCGTAGACCTGCCAGAGACCCGCACCGCCGCTCTTCGCGCTCGCCTCGTCACCCGAGACGAGGCTCGTGAGGGCCGCGCCCGCCGCCGCGGACAGCGCGACCAGCGCCGTCGCGCCGACTGCAACCTTGCTGGAGATCCACATGGAGCACCTCCTCCGGTCGACGTGGTGCCGCAGACCGGGAGCCTGCCACTCGCGTCGAGCCCGTGCGCCGCACCCCGTTCGTCACAGGCCGTGGAGAGGGAGCGTGCTCCCCCGCCGTGTCTCGAAAGAGACACGCCCCCTCTATGCGCACCCTCTCCACGCTGCATCTCCTGCGCAAGCCCCCACGCAGCGCCCTCGCCGACCTCCGAAACGGCATTCGAGGTTCGTCGAGCCGATCGCGGGGTATGACCCGGGCGCTTCGCATTCCCGACTCGGAGGTTGACGAATGGGTATCGGTGTGAGTCTGATCCTGGCGGCGGCAGGGGCGATCCTGATCTGGGCGGTCGACGTGACCGTGTCCGGTGTCGACCTCACCACGGTCGGTGTGATCCTGCTGGTCGTCGGTTGTGTCGGGGCCGTTCTCTCGCTCGTGTTCTGGTCGAGCTGGGGCGGCTTCGGCGGTACTCGGACAGAGAGCCGGACGACAACCGTCTAGCTCGAAAGGAGCTGAAGCGCCATGGCAGGCTGGGTATGGATCTTGCTCATCGTTCTGATCGTGCTTCTGCTGTTCGGAGGCGTCGGATACTCGCGACGCTAGGGCTCGATCGTCACGGGAACCGGCCTTCCGGGCGCTGAGTCACATCCGACCCACGGAGCCATGCGGATCGCGGCATGGCTCCGTGGGTCGCGTCACGGTCCGGGGCCCACGGCTCGTCGGCTCGTTGAACCAGACCGGCCGTCCGGAGCCGCGCGTGGCGGGACTTGGCGGCATTGAGGACGTACTTGTCGACGTGGACGGTTATGGCAGGCGCGACCCCAGGACACGCCCTATTCGTACAACGCGCAAAATGGGCGGTACTGGGCTCGAACCAGTGACCCCCAGCAAGCGAGCTTGCGCAGATGCAGCGCAGCCGGAGCGGCCAACGCTCACGGCCTAGCGGGAAGAGCCGCTCCCCGCGTGAAGACGGGGCCGTGGCCCCGTCCTCTCCCCTCGGTAGATAGCGAGCCCTAGCCCCGAGCGATAATCGCGCTCTTGGTCGCGGGAAGGGTCGCCCAGGCTCCGATCTCCCCGAGCTTGTTTGTGTGCCGCAGGAGATGCGGCTTGTGCTGGGAGGTTGACGGGACGGCCCAGGCTCCGATCTCCCCGAGCTTCTCGACAACGCTCTTCTGCTGCGAGAGCTTCTGCTCGCGGACGACCGCCCCGGGCGGAGGCTGCGTGCCGTTCCCCTCCGGCCTGCTCGCCTGCGCCGAGCTCGCAAGCATCGACGCTAGCGCGTTTTCGTCTACGACTTTCCCGGACGGAGGCTGTGTGCCGTTGCCCTCCGGAATCCGCGCCTGCGCGGTGCCCGCGAGCAACGCCGCGAACGCGGTCAGCGCGACCGCCGCAAAGAACATGCGTGTCGCCTTCGCCTTCATGATCTCCTCCTTGTTCCGCCTCGACCGACCATGAGGCGACAGTAGGAGGCGACCCGCTCCGCGTCGTTCACCGCCGCGCCACCCGCTGTGTCACGCCTGCGACAATCGCCCTCGAAGGCCACCCGTGGCCGGTCGAGATCATGGACGTCGTCTGGGCACCGGCCGGGGCGAAGGTCGCAGCGATCGTGGACGTGCGCCCGGCCGTGCCTCACCCCTTCTGACGTCCAGGCAGCCCCCAGTGCCGGGCACGCGGTGTGGTCGAACTACGTCGGTGAGGGTGGCAGCGCGCGAGGCTTTTCAGACAACTTTGGATCACCACCGGACAACCGCACGCTCGTGAGGTCAGGGCCGCGCAGCGTCCGAAGTTTTCCGACGAGGAGAGGCGGGGCTTCGTTACTTCTGTTCGCTCGCTCGCGCTCGCACGCACCTGAGAGTGGCGGCGCGAGCTAGTCGTCCTCGCAACCCAGGCCGTCGCCGTCGCTGTCGAGACGAAAGACGTCGGGGCCAACGACTTCCACGCGCCCGGTGTACAGCGGGCCGTTACCGCTGGCTCCTGCACAGTCGTAGTCCGATGCGTTGGGATCAAGACACGCGCCGCGGTAGGAGGGGTGGCAGTTCCCGGCCTGCGGATTGGCGAGAGCGGGTGGTTTCGTGCGAGGCGGTGTGGTCGGCTGTCGCTGCCGTGTCTGTACCGGCCCGTTCGGTGCTAGTTGCGTGCCCGGACAGGCGCCCCCTCGTCGCGCTCGTCGTAGATCTCCCTCAGGTCGGCCACGCGTCGATTGTAGAGGTGGAATCGAGGGTCAGTCTCGGCCATTCCTCGGCCACGACCCTCGGTGCGTTGCCAGCTTAGAAACGCGAAACCCGCCGTTTCCGGCGGGTTTCCCAGTGGGCGGTACTGGGCTCGAACCAGTGACCCCCAGCTTGTCGAGCTGGTGCTCTCCCAACTGAGCTAACCGCCCCGGTCGCCGGATCTTCGGCAGGGGAGACGAGTCTAGCGGAGCGCAGCTCAGCCGAGGTAGGCGCTGATCAGCGAGCGCTGCTCTGCGTGGACGTCTGCCGCGCGCTCCTCGAGCGCCACCTGTCCGGAGGAGAGGACGTACACCCTGTCGCACACCCGGAGCGCGAGGTCGACACGCTGCTCGACCAGGAGCAGCGACCGGCCTTGCCGTCGGAGCTCCTCGAGGGCGGCCGCGACGCCGTCGATCGCCAGCGGCGCGAGCCCGAGGGACGGTTCGTCGAGCAGCAGGACCTTCGGGTCGCTCATCAGCATGCGGCCGATCGCGACCATCTGCTGCTGGCCGCCGCTGAGGGCTGCGGACGGCCTCGCCCGAAGCTCCGACAGGGCAGGGAAGAGGGCGTAGACCGAGTCGAGCAGTCGGCGGACGCGATCGGAATCCCGGCGCAGGTGCAGCGCCCCGAGCAGCAGGTTGTCCTCGACCGACTGGTCGAGGAAGAGGCGTCGGCCCTCGGGAACCATCGCGGCTAGCCCTCGACCGATCCGGTGCGCGCGCATGCGCACGATCTCCTCCCCCATCACGCGGATCGATCCGCGACGGTGCTTGACGAGGCCCATGATCGAGCGCAGCACCGTCGTCTTGCCGGCGCCGTTGGGGCCGAGCAGGGCGACGGCCTCGCCCTCCTCGACGAACAGGTCGAGGTCGCGCACCACGTCGTACCGGCCATAGCCCGCGCGGAGCGAGGCGATCTCGAGCGCATGTTCGCCGTTCGCGCTCACTGGCCGAGGTACACCTCGCGCACCCGCCGATCCTCCCGGACCTCGGCGGCCGGCCCGCTCGCGACGACCTCGCCTGCGTCGAGAACCGTGACCTCGTCGCACAGCTCGAAGACGAACCGCGGCTGGTGCTCGATCAGGATCACCGTCACACCCGCGTCCCGCAGCGCTCGAAGCAGCTCGCCCGTGTGCTCGACCTCGGACGGGGCGAGCCCGGCCAACGGCTCGTCGAGGATCACCGCGCTCGGCTCGGGAGCGCAGGCTGCCGCGAGCTGGGTCAGCTGCTGGACGCCGTGCGGCACGTCCGCGACGCGGCGCTTCGTCCAGCCTCCCGCCCCCACGAACGAGAGCGAGCGCACGGCAGTTCGCCGCAGCTCCCGCCCGTCCCGGCGGGCACCGGGCAGCGTCTGCCACACGGGCGCGCGGGCCACGACGTGCGGCGCCCTCGTGTAGAGGCCGATCCCCACGTTCTGCGCCGTCGTCAGCTCACGGACGAGCACAGGTGCCTGGAAGGTGCGCATGAGCCCATGGCGCGCCCTCGCCGGAGGGCCCGTCCCCTCGAGCCGATGACCCTCGAGCTCGATCGTTCCCGCAAGCGGCCTGAGGCGGCCCGCGATGAGGTCCACCAGCGTCGTCTTGCCCGACCCGTTCGGACCGATCAAGCCGTGGATCGAAGCTCTCCTGACGCGGAAGTCGACGTCGCGCAGCACCAGGGCGCCCTTCGTGTACGCGAACGACACGGCGCGGCAGTCCACGGCGAACGCGGGAGCGGCTTCCTGTGGGCTCCCGTTTCGCGGCGCCGCGGTCAGGGCCACGGGGGGACTCGCAGCGCCTCGCGCCGCTTCGTCGGGCGACCCGCGGCGGACGAGTTCGACGGCGCGCCGGAAGACCGCGTGCACGAACCCCATGAAGCCGGGCGGGTACACGATCACCATGGCAACGAAGATGGCACCGAACAGCACCTCCTGCCAGAACGGGTTGATGCTCACGTGCGCGGGGAAGGTCGTGATGAACGCGGCGCCGATCACCGGGCCCAGGGTCGTGTTGATCCCGCCGAGGATCACCATCACGAGGATGTTCACGGAGACGGTCCAGTCGAACTGGCTCGGCGAGACGATCCCCTGGAACGCGAAGATCCAGCCGGCCGCGCCGGCCATGGCGGCCGACAACCCGAAGAGCCCGACCTTCAGGAGCGACGTCCGGGCGCCTGCGGCTGCGGCGAACGGCTCCGCGTCGCGGATCGCCAGGAGCACCGCATAGAGCGGCGATCGCCGGATCCCCAGGCTGAGAAGGATCGCGACCAGGAGCGCGAGCATGCAGCACCAGATGAGCGAGGCCCCGAGCCACTCGAGGCTCGACGGGAACTCGGGGAAGATCGGTCCGATGAGGCCGCCGTACCCACCTGTGATCGCGAGGTCGCTCGCGAGCACCGTCACGACGAGCGTGAAAATGAACGTCGTGATCGCGAAGTACAGGCCGCTGACACGAAGCGAGAGACTGCCGAGGACGAGCCCCACCACGCCGACGCCGAGCATGCTTGCGGGCAGGAGCAGGAAGAGATTCCACCCGTGGTCGTTGTGGAGGATCGTCGTCCCGTACGCGCCGATCGCGAAGAGACCCGCGTGCCCGAGGGAGTAGAGGCCCGCGACGCCCGCGACGAGATCGAGGCTGACGGCGAGGATCCCGAAGACCGCGGCGACGAGAACGAGACCCTGCACGTACAGCGTGTCGTTCGCGAGGACGTACGTGAGAACGAGATAGCCCGCGATCCCCAGCAAGAGCAGCGGTCCGCGCCATGGGGGCGTCCATCGTGCTCGTGTCGCAGCCCGCTCGGCACCGGCCGCGGAAACCAGCCCGTCGCTCACGACGCTGCCTCACCGGGCCGGCGCCGAAACCGGCCCAGCTCTCGCAGACGGCCGGCCTCGGCGAAGAGGCCCTGCGGCGCAAGGAGCAGGATCACGAGCACGACGACGAACGGGAACCAGTCGGAGGCCTGGGTGTCGATCACGCTCTTCGCGGTCTCCTCGAGGACTCCGAGGAGGAGCCCGCCCGCCATCGCCGCGACGGGCCGCGCCGTGCCGCCGATCATCAGGGCCACGAAGCCCGCGATGCCGTAGGTGTTGCCCAGATAGGGGTTCGCGTAGGTGATCGGGCCGATGAGGACGCCGGCGACGCCGGCGAACATGCCTGCCACTGCGAAGGCGATCACGGCGATGAGCCCGGTGTTCGCGCCGATCGCCGACGCCATCTCCGGGTCGTAGGCGACCGCCATCCCGACCTTCCCGAAGAGCGTCTTCCTGCGGACGAGCTCGAACGAGGCGGCGAGGAAGAGCGCGACGACGATCGCGGCGACCTCCTGGAGCGTCAGCGTCGCCCCGCCGATGTGGACGGCCCGGTCGTTCAGGAGCGCCGGGAACGGCCGCGACGTCGGCCCCCAGATGATCGCCGCGAGATTCTGGAGGATCAAGGCGACGCCCAGCGTCGACACGAGCCAGGCGAAGCTCGACCGGTCGAAGGCGAGCACCGGCCGCACCGCGACCAGGTACGTCACGGCCCCCATCAGCGCCGCCGCACCGATGCCGCCGGCGACCGTGAGCACCCAGCCGGCGCCGGTGCGGGCGATCGCCGCCGCGACCATGACGCCGACCATGAGGAGCTGGCCCTGCGCGAAGTTGATCACGCGGGTCACGTAGAAGGCGATCGCGAAGCCCATGCCGACGAGGCCGTAGATCGCACCGCTTGCGAGCCCGCTGAGCAGGACCTGCAGCATCAGCTGCGTCCGGTCCCCGCCGCGTAGTCCGCGTCGCTGACCGGCTCGAGCCACGTGGCGGCGCCGAGCGAGATCGCGACGTGGAGGAGGTAGCTGTCGGGCGCCGCGCCGTGCCAGTGCTCCTCGCCCGCGGCGACGTGCACGACGTCGCCGGCCGCGAGAGGGCCCCCGTCGCCCTCACGTGTCCACACGAATCCCGCGCCGTGCGTGACGACGAGCACCTGGCCGATCGCGTGGGTGTGCCAGTGGGTGCGTGCGCCGGGCTCGAAGAAGACGTCGTTCACGCCGACCTCGCCCTCGGCCGCGAGCACGGGGTCGGCCCAGACGCCTCCCGTGAACGTCTCGGTGCGCTGTTCGGACGGTGCAGGCGCGCGGCCTCTCGCGATGCGCATGGACGCCCCTTTCAGTCCTGGAGCCGCACGCCGCCGGAGAGGTCTCCGAGCGCGTCGACGACTCGGTTCGAGATCTGGTCGCCGTAGCCGAGCGCCGCGGCGAGGTGGAACACGCCGAGGCACGACGGCCCTGCGAGGCTCGTCACCTCGAGCTGCCGGGCGAGCTCCAGATAGAGCTGGACGTCCTTCGCCATCAGGTTCGACGTCAGGCCTCCCTCGAGGTAGTCGCCGTCGACGATGCGCGGGAAGCGGTTGAGCGTCGCGAAGTTCACCCCGCTCGAGTGGTTGAGCACCTCGAGCAGCTGGTGGAGATCGAGCCCCGCCTTGCGCGCGGCGACCATCACCTCGGCGGTCGCCGCGAGGCTGATGCCGTTCAGGAAGTTGTTCAGGAGCTTGGCGACGTGCCCGGAGCCGGGCGCGCCCATGTGGTAGACGCGGCTCGCGAACGTCTCGAGGATCGGCCCGACCGCCTCGAGGGCCTCCTCGGAGCCTCCGGCCATGATCGTGAGCGCGCCCTGCTCGGCCGCGGCGGCCCCGCCGGAGATCCCGGCGTCGACGAACCGGACGCCGCGCGTCGCGAACTCGTCTTGGATCCGGATGGTCGAGCTCGGCGCCGCGGTGCTCAGGTCCACGACGATCTGCCCGTCACGGCACGCCGCGAGCGCGCCTCCCTCGGCGAACACGACGCTCTCGATCACGCGGCTGTCGGGCAGCGAGAAGAACACCACGTCCGCCGCACCGAACAGCGTCTCGACCGACGGAACGGTCTCGACTCCCGCGCGGCCGGCCTGGTCCGCGTCGACGTCGTACCCGACGATCGCGAGGCCGCCGTCGCGGATGCGCCTCGCGATCCGGCCCCCCATGTTGCCGAGGCCGACCATCCCGCCCGTTGGTGTCGTGTCCGCGCTCACCCCACCGCGACCTGGCCCTCGACCCGGCTCTGCTCCCCGTCGGCCAGCGACAGCTCGGCGACGTGCAGCGTGTCGTCGAACTCACGCGTCGGGAAGTGGTCCCAGATCCGCTGCTCGTGGAACGGGATGATCCGCGTGACCTCGCCGGCGACGTACTGCCACATGTCCTCCATCGTCAGTACGCACCGCTCCACGCTCCCGAACACCAGCCCGATCGGGGTGAAGCGCCCGTCGCCGTAGGCGCCGGTGAAGTTCTCGTAGACGTAGCAGTTGTCGCCTGCGAGGAGCCAGCGCCCATCCCGCTCGTTCTCGATCGTGACGTACTGCGAGCCGGCGGTGTGCGTGTCGTGCGCGGGGATCGCCCGGAGGCCCGGGAAGATCTCGCTCTCGCCGTCGAGCAACGTCAGCTTGCCCTGCTTCAGGCGACCGACGAGCCACAGCATGAGGTCGGGATCGGTGGCGCTCGTGATCCACTGCAGCCTGTCGGGGAGGCCCGACGCCCACATGTACTTCGAGACCTCGCGGGCCTGGATGTAGACGTGGGCGTTCGGGAAGAACTCGACCCCGCCGGCGTGGTCGAAGTGGTTGTGGGTGAGGATCACGGTGTCGACGTCCGCGGGATCGACGCCGATCCGCTTGAGCACGACGTCCGCGGGCTGCCAGTCGCTGACGCCGTACCCCTCGGCCAGCTGCGCGCCGAGCTCGACGTGGTTGTAGCCCGTGTCGACCACCGTGAGGTGCCCCTCGCCCTTGATCACCGCGTAGCAGTACGGGGCGACCAGCGTGCCCTCGTTCCACTTCCCGTACGTGAGGATCGCGCGCGCGAACTCGACGACCCGCGCGTACTCGACGACCCAGATCGAATAGTCGGCCATGTCAGCTCCTTCGCTCGTGGTGGTCATGGGTCGACGCGCAGCACGGCACGTACTCGCACGGGATGACCTCCCAGACGGCCCGCCGCAGACGCAGATGGGTCTCTCGTGCGTGCGCGAGGGCCTCGGGGGTCGGGTCGCGGGAGAGCAGGGGCCGCAGGCTCGCCGCCGCCTCCGCGCACGCCGTCGTCTGGCGGCCGAGAGCGTCCCGGCGCGCCCCGGCGGCCTCGCAGTCGGCGACGAGAGCGTCGACCTGCTCTGCGATCGGCGCGAGCTCTCCCTCGAGCAGGAGCGAGGCGCTGGTCGACAGGGCGAGCGCCTTGTAGCGCGTGTAGAGCTCGCGCACCGCCTGCTCGGGCGCCGTGTCGAGCACGGTGCTCACGCGTCGGCGCTCCCGGCGGCGGCGAGCTCCTCCACGAGGATCGGGACCCCGACCGTGCACGCGTGGATCCCGATCACGCTTGCCAGCTCCATGACCTCGAGGATCTCCTCCCGGGTCGCCCCGTAGCCGATCGCGTTCTTGATGTGGAGGCGCAGGCCCGGCGTGTACAGGTGGGTCGCCGAGACGTCGAAGGCCGTGTAGATCAGCTCCTTGACCTTCGGCTCGAGCACGCCGGAGACCCACGGCACCGACGAGAAGTGCGTGTAGGCCTCGAAGAAGTCCGGATCGAGGACGAGGATCTCGTTCCAGAACTGGTGCCAGTAGCCGCGCTTCTCGGTGAAGTCGGCCTTGAGTGCCTCCTGCCGCTCGGAGAGCGTCTCGTCGATCGGCTGGCCGGCGGCCGCGAGCTCCTCCACGAGGATCGGCACGCCGATGTTGCAGGCGTGGATGCCGAGCGTCGCGGTGAGCTCGAGGACCTCCATGATCTCCGCCGCTGTGGCGCCGAGCGCGAGCGCCTGCTTGACGTGCTGGCGGATCCCCGGCACGTAGAGATGGGTCGCGGCCGCATCGACCGCGATGTAGACGAACTCCTTGATCTTCGGGTCGAGCGGGCCCGACCGCCACGGCACCGACGAGAACGCCGTGTACGCCTCGAAGAAGTTCTCGTCCAAGTCGAGCAGGGAGTCCCAGAACGGGCTCCAGTACCCGCGCGCCTCGATGAACTCGTCCCGAAGCTGCTTCTTCCGATCATCTGCTTTCGTGCTCATGGCTCTCCCTCGTCCCGTGGGTCGGCGGCAAGGGTGAGCCCGCGGGTGCGGGCCCACCCTTCGGGGACAGGCTTACTTCACGGCCTTCCAGGTCTTCGACTTCGCGTCGTACTGCACCAGCGCGAGCTGCTTGGTCGTGATCGTCGCGTGGTTCTGCTCGTTGAACGAGACGGTCCCCTGGAGCCCCTTGAAGTTCTTGACGCTGTTGAGCGCGTCCTTGAGCTTCTCCGGGTCGGTCGAGCCCGTCTTCTTGATCAGTGCCCCGAGCATCATGATCGCGTCGTAGTTCGCCACCGCGAACGGCGTCGAGGCGATGTGGAACCGCTTCTTGTAGCGGGCTCGGAACGACTTCACCGCCGCGTTCGGATGCAGGTCGGTCTTCAGCATCGCGCCGACCGCGCCGTCCGCCGCGTTGCCCGCGAGCGACGCGAACGTGTTGTCGGCGTTGATCTCGTCGTTGCCGAGGACCTTCAGCTTCACGCCGGTGCTCTTCACCGACTGCGCGAACCGGGCGGTGTCCTGCGGCGTCAGCCAGACGACGACGCAGTCGGCTCCGGTGCCCTTGATCTTGTTGATCTCGTTCGTGAGGCTGACCGTCGCACCGGTCGACCAGTCCTCGTTGATCGTCTCGTCGAGGACGAGCTTCTTGCCCTTCTCGTACCCGAGCTTCACGCCTGCCTCGCCGCCGCGTCCGTACGTCGACGGGTCGTGCAGCACGGCGAGCGCCTTGCAGTGACTCCGCGCGTACTGACCGACGATCTCTCCCCAGGCGAACGTATTGAGCCCCCAGCTCCAGACCCACTCGAACGGCGGCTTCGTCGGCCCGTCGGGATAGATCGTGAGGCCGGCGTCGTCGACCGCCCCGAGGTTCGGGACCTTCAGCCGCTGTGCCATGGCCGACGTTGCCGGCCCCGTGTCGCCCGAGCCGACGATCGCCACGGCGCCGGCGCTGACGAGCCTCTGGAACAGCTGGGAGGACAACGTGGCCGACGCCTGGTCGTTGTACGACTGGAGCGAGAACTTCTTGCCGAGCACACCGCCCCGGGCGTTCAGGTCGGCGACCGCGAGCTTCGCACCGTTCACCATCGCGACTCCGGTGCTGCCGTATGCGCCCGTGGTGCCGGCGATCGACCCGATCAGGATCGTGTCCGCTGACGACGCGCCCGACGCCGTGCCGGCTCCGATCGCCGCGACCGCGACCACGAGCGCGACGACGAGCACGCCCGCCGTTCTCCCCAGACCTGCAAAACGAGCCTTCATCACGTACCTCCTGCCCTCTCGTTCGACATCGTCTCCGCGCGGTGCTAGCCGACCCGCACGGCCAGTCCGCTCCTGTGGCCCCCGAGGTCCGGGAACCGCGCCATCACCTCGGGGTCGTGACCCGGCACGACAGTCGCGCCAGGCTCCGCTCCGAGGTGCTTCACGAGGTCGTAGGCGCCGTACATCGCCTCGAGGTCGGCCACCACGCCGAACGGGCGGTCGAGCTCGAGCTCCTCGTAGAAGTGCACTGCGTCCGACGTCAGCACGACGTCACCCGCCTCGGCGGCCACGACGGTCAGCTGCTGACCGGGCGAGTGGCCGCCGACGACGATCGCGGTGACGCCGTCGACGATCTGCTCGGTGCCTTCCGTGAGACGGACGCGCCCCGCGCGATGCGCCTCCTCGAGCAGACCGATCTCGGTTGGTTCGACGTGTGTGGCGAACTGATAGCGAGCGGCGTGTGGCCCCGTCCAGAAGTCGAGCTCCTGTCTGGGCACGACGAGCTCGGCCGCGGGGAACGCGTCGAGGTTCCCGACGTGGTCGTAATGGAGGTGGGTGACGACGACCGTCGTCACCGCGGCGGGATCGACGCCCAGGCTGGCGAGCGCAGCGCACGGCGCGCGAAGACACGTGCGCCCACGTCTCTCGCCGACGACCGGGTCGAAGCCCGTATCGACGACGATCGTCTCCCCGCCACGGCGAAGGACCCAGAAGTAGTAGGCCATCTCGACCACCTCGTCCGGCTCGCCGTAGCTCGCGAAACGGTGGAAGAGCTCGCTCCGCGGTGCTCGCAGGCTCCCGTAGTGAACGGCGAGCACCTCGAACGGCACGCGGCCGCCCGTGTCTCCGCTGACGGGGGCGTCAGCCACCGGACTCCACCTCGCTCGGGCCGGCGAAGACCGCGCCCGTCCAGCCCTCGTACAGCTCCGCGAGCTGCGTGTGATCGTCGTCCTCGCTCGCGCGCGCGGCGGCCAGGGTCCAGAGCTGCTGGACGGCGCCCCCGACGAGCATCGGAACCCGACGGCGACGGGCCTCGGCGAGGCACAGCTCGACGTCCTTCGCCATCAGACGCAGGCGAAATCCCGACGCGAAGGCCCGCGTGAGCACGTGCCGGGGGAACTTGTCCGTCGTCGCGGTGTTTCGCCCGGTGGAGGCGTTGAAGATCTCGAGCAAGGTCGACGGATCGAGACCCGACCGGACCCCGAGCGCGAGCGCCTCCGACGTGATCGCGACGGCGGTCGCCGAGAGCAGGTTGTTCAGGAGCTTGGCGGTCTGCCCCTGGCCCACCTCCGGGCCGACCCAGAACACGTTCGAGGCGAACGTCTCGAGCAGCGGCCGGACCCGCTCGAACGCGGCGCGCTCACCGGAGGCCATCACCGTCAGGTGTCGCGCCTCGAGCCCGGCCACGCCACCGCTGACCGGCGCGTCGACGTGCGCGATGCCCGCTGCTGCGAAAGCCCGCCCGATCTCCTCGCTGGCCATCGCACCGGTCGTCGAGAGGTCGACGAACGTCCGCACGGCGTTGCCGTGGACGACGCCCCGCTCACCGCACGCCACCTCGCGAACGACGTCCGGTGTCGGCAAGCTCGACAGCACGGTCTCGGAGACGTCGGCGAGCTCCGCCACTGAACCGAGAGCGACCGCGCCGTGCTCGGCGAGGAACGTGACCGCTTCGGGCCGCGTGTCGTACACCGCCAGCGCATGGCCGTCCTCGAGCAGCAGGCGCGCCATCCTCCCGCCCATCGCGCCGAGGCCGATGAAGCCGATCGACGGTCCGTCGCTCATGCGGCGCCCGTGGGCTCGCCGTCGGGCTGCGGCACATCCTCGCGGTCGAGCTGGTCGAGCGCCGCCTCTGCGATCCGGAACGCCTCCATGCCCGCCGGGACACCTGCGTAGACGGCGGCCTGGAGGAGCGTCTCCTGGATCTCGGTGCGCGTGCAGCCGTTGCGGATGGCACCGCGGACGTGCACCGCGAGCTCGTGAGACCGTCCGAGGGCCGCGAGCATCGCGAGGTTCACGAGGCTTCGGTCGCGGCGCGCGAGACCCGGACGCGACCAGATCGCGCCCCAGCAGTACTCGGTCGCCAGCTCCTGCATGGGTCTCGTGAAGTCCGACGCACGGTCGAGCGACCGTTGCACGTGCTCCTCGCCCAGGACCTCGCGTCGTACGCGGAGCCCAGCTTCCAACCGCCCGTCATTACCCATGGCTTTCTTCCGCCGACGACTCGAGTTGCGTGAACAGCGTCGAAGCCGCCTGCCGCACGTGGAATGAGGCCGCGGCGGCAGCCTCCTGCCCGTCCCGACGCTCGATCGCCTCGACGATGGCGCGGATCTCCGCCACCGACTGCTCGGGTCGGTCGGGCGCCGCCAGCGTGGTCGCCCTCAGCAGAGCGATCCTCGCCTGGAGACCCTCGAGGATCCCCCGGATCGTCACGTTGCCCGAGCCGTCGAAGATCACCTGGTAGAGGCGGTTCTTCGCGTCGAGCATCAGCGCCGGCCCCTCCGCCGCCGCCACGCTCTGCTCGAGAGCGCCGAAGGCGTCGCGGAGCGCGCGGAGGTTCTCCTCGGTGGCGTTCTCGGCGCACTCCTGTGCGGCCGCGCCCTCGAGCAGCGCCCGCACCTCGTACACCTCGGCCGCCTCCTTCGGGGAAGGAACCGCGACGATCGCGCCCTTCTGCGGGATGGTCGTCACGAGGCCCTCGGCCGAGAGCTGGCGAAGAGCCTCGCGGATCGTCGTCCGCGAGACGCCGATCCGCTCGATCAACTCGCGCTCGACCAGCCGCTGACCGGGCCGGAGGCGGAGCTCGACGATCTCGCGCCGCAGGAGGTCTGCCACCTGCTCCCGCACGGGCGCGGCGACCCGTTCGACCTGCGAGGCGAGGTCGCTGCCGCCCCCGTGCCCCGTGGCCGCGGCGGGCGGATCGAGCGGAGCACTCACCGACGACCGACCCCTTTAGTCCGACGGGCATTCCGTCGTCTTGACATATCGTCAGACAATACGGCGTGAGATACTCGACGATCGATCGCGAGAAGTCAAGGCAGATCTCTCCGAAAGGACTCCGATGAGCGCACTCCAGGGCAAGGTGGCCGTCGTCACGGGTGGTGGTGGCGGGATCGGCGCCGCGGTCTGTCGGCGCCTTGCGCACGACGGTGCGCTGATTGCGGTGGTCGACGTCGACGGCGCGGCGGCCGCGCGCCTCGCGGCCGAGCTCGGCGCCGAGACGTTCCCGATCGAGGCGGACGTGTCGCGAGAGGAGGACGTCGTTCGCTACATCCGCGAGACCGTCGACCGCTTCGGCAGGATCGACCACCACCACCTGAATGCCGGCATCGCCGGCGAGCTCACGTTCCTCCCCGACGCCTCGGTCGGCGAGTTCGACCAGGTGATGGCCGTCAACGTGCGCGGGGCGTTTCTCGGCGTCCGCGAGGCCTTCCGCCAGCACGCCGTCCAGGGCTCGACCGGCTCGATCGTGGTGACTGCGTCGATCTGCTCGTTCGGCGGTGGCGCCGACCTCGTCGCCTACCACACGAGCAAGCACGCGCTCGTCGGGCTCGTCCGGTCGGCCGCGGTCTACGGCGGCCCGCTGGGGATCCGCGTCAACGCGGTCGCGCCGGGCATCGTGCCGACGAACCTGCTCGGGACGCCGTCGGTCAGCTCCGGCGGCGACGCAGGCACGACCGCCCGCTCGCGGCTGGCGCCGCTCCGGCGGGCGGGGACGCCGGCTGAGATCGCCAACGTCGTCGCGTTCCTCCTGGCAGACGAGTCAGCGTTCGTGACGGGAAGCGTCTACTCCGTGGACGGTGGGGCGGTCGCCGTCAACCCGGTGCGCCCCTACGTCGAGTGACCGCTCAGAGGGGCAGGTCCTCCTCGAGCGATTCGATCACGTAGTCGGCGCCGGCGTCACGGAGCTGGTCGCCGTCGTACTGGTGGCTGGCGACGCCGACGCACTGGATTCCTGCCGCGTGCGCCGAGGTGACGTCGTGCGGCGTGTCGCCGAGCACCAGCGCATGCTCCGCCCGGAGCGGCGCTCCGTAGACGAGGGCCGCCTTGCGAAGGGCGATCCGGGTCACCTCGTCTCGGTCGCGAGAGTCCGAGGCATAGCCGCCGAACGAGAAGAAGCGGTTGAGCCGCGCGCGATGGAGCTTGGTGTGCGCCGACCTCTCGAGGTTTCCGGTCACGAGCCCGAGCAGGTAGCCCTCCTCGAGCAGCCTCGGTAGGAGCGCCTCGACGCCGGGGAGCACTCGATAGTCGTCGGACTCGGCGACGGTGCGGTGGAGGTAGTGCTGACGCCGCTCGAGCAGTTTCGCGAACTCCTCGTCGGACGGCTCGCGGTCGAGCACCGCCTCGAACGTCTGGCGACCCACGTCGGGGTCGGTCATCCCCGTGTCGGTGAACTCGCCGATGTCCGCGGGGATGCCGTAGAGCTCGTCGAACGCCAGCCTCCACGAGCTCGCGCCTGCGCCACCCGACACGATCAGCGTGCCGTCGATGTCGAAGAGCAGCGCGATCCGCCGTTCGCCCGTCATCGCTCGAAGAGTGCCGCCTGGCCCTGGCCCACGCCGACGCACATCGTCGCGACGCCGTAGCGGCCGCCGCGGCGACGGAGCTCGTGGAGCAGCGTGACCACGAGGCGCGCGCCGGACATGCCGAGCGGATGCCCGATCGCGATCGCGCCGCCGGAGACGTTGACGCGCTCCGGATCGAGACCGAGGTCGCGGATCACGGCGACCGACTGCGACGCGAACGCCTCGTTCAACTCGACGAGGTCGAGCTCCTCGACGGCGACCCCGCTGCGCTCGAACAGCTTCCGCATCGCAGGCACGGGGCCGATCCCCATCACCGCCGGGTCGACCCCTGCAACGGCCGACCCTCGGAAGGTCGCGAGCGGTTCGATCCCGAGCTCGCGCGCGCGCTCCGCGCTCGCGACGACGACGGCCGCCGCGCCGTCGTTGATCCCGCTCGCGTTCCCCGCCGTCACCGTGCCGTCCTGACGGAAGGCCGGCTTGAGCGACGCGAGCTTCTCGGCTGACGTGTCCGGCCGCGGGTGCTCGTCTCGCTCGAGCTCGCCGGCGGGCACGAGCTCGTCGGCGAAGCGCCCCTCGGCGTCCGCCGCCGCCCAGCGTCGCTGGGACTCGAGCGCGAACGCGTCCTGGTCCTCGCGGGAGACGGTCCAACGCTCGGCGACGTTCTCGCCGGTGACGCCCATCGACGCCGTTGAGAACCGCTCCTCGTAGCGCGGGTTGACGAACCGCCAGCCGAGCGTCGTGTCGTGCATCGTGCGGTCGCCGCGGGGGAACGGCGCCTCGGGCTTCGCGGTGACGAGCGGCGCGCGGCTCATCGACTCGACGCCGCCCGCGACGAACAGGTCGCCGTCCCCCGCGATCACCGCGTGGCAGGCGCCCGCGATCGCGGAGAGCCCGGAGGCGCAGAGTCGGTTGACGGTCACGCCCGCGACGGTCTCCGGCAGCCCGGCGAGCAGCGCGGCGAAGCGTGCGACGTTTCGGTTGTCCTCGCCCGCCTGGTTCGCACAGCCCAGCCAGACGTCCTCGATCTCCCCCGCCGGAACGCCGGCCCGCTCGACCGCTGCGCCGACCGCGACCGCGGCGAGGTCGTCGGGACGCACGCCCGCGAGCCCTCCGCCGTACCGGCCGACCGGCGTCCGGACGGCGGAGAGGATGACGGCGTCGGGCATCGCGCTGACCATATCGTCCGCACGGCCGCAAGCCTCCCCGTCGAGTCGCGGACGGCGCCGAGATTTGCCGCCCTCGAGACCGCGTTGCAGGATGTGCAGATGGTCACGAGGCCCGCGGAAGGGGCACGCGCGCGCGACTTGCTCGAGCGCGACCGTGCCTTCGGAATCCTCGAGGACGCGGTGCGAGACGCAAGGACGCGATGGGGGCGGTTTGTGCTCGTCCGCGGCGAAGCCGGCACGGGGAAGACGGAGGTAGTCCGCCGCTTCTGCGAGGCGCAGCGGTCGTCGTCCACCCGGGTGCTCTGGGGTTCGTGCGAAGCGCTGTTCGCCCCTCGCCCGTTGGGGCCGCTCGTGGAGATCGCGGACGAGACCGGTGGCGAGCTACAGACGGTCATGCAGAGCGACGGCAAGCCGCACGAGGTCACCGCCGCGCTCGAGCAGGAGCTCGCCTCACGATTCACGATCCTCGTCCTCGACGACCTCCACTGGGCAGACGAGGCGACTCTCGACGTCGTTCGCCTGCTGACCAGGCGGATCGAACGGCTCGAGTTGCTCGTCGTCGCCATGCTTCGCGACGAGCAACTCGAGCCGTCACATCCGCTCCGGCTCGTCCTCGGCGAGCTCGCGACGGACAGGAAGGTCGAGCGGATCGTGCTGGAGCCGCTGTCGGCCCAAGCGGTCGCCGAGCTCGCGGCACCGTGGAACGTGGACGCAGCCGACCTCTTCCGGAAGACCGGCGGCAACCCGTTCTACGTCGTCGAGGCGCTGCTGGCGTACGACGAGCCGATCCCCGCGACCGTGCGCGACGCCGTTCTTGCTCGCGTGGCGCGTCTCAGCCCGACCGCGCAGCGGCTGCTGGAGCTCGTGGCGGTGGCCCAGCCGGAGACAGAACTGTGGCTAGTCGAGCAGGGGGCCACACTCGCCGACCTCGAGGAGTGCGTGTCTTCGTCGATGCTGGCCGCGACGCCGAACGCAGTGCGGTTTCGGCACGAGCTCGCACGTCTTGCGGTGGAAAGCTCGATCACACCGGTTCGCGCAATCGAGCTCCATCGGACGGTCCTTTCGGCGCTCCAGGCGCCGGGTCGCGAAACGGCCGATCTCTCCCGCCTGGCCCACCACGCGGAAGGCGCCGGCGACCGAGACGCCGTGTTGCGCCTTGCGCCTGCCGCGGCGCAACGCGCCGCGTCGCTCGGCGCGCACAGGGAGGCCGCTGCGCAGTACGCGCGTGCGCTGCGCTTCGCCGACGAGCTCTCCGTCGATCGGCGAGCGGGCCTGCTCACCCTCCACTCGTTCGAGTGCTACCTGACCACCCAGGACACACAGGCGCTCGAGTCGATCGACCGGGCGTTGGAGTGCTACCGCCGGATCGGGGACGAGGCACAGCTCGGGGCGATGCTGCGCTGGCAGTCCTTGCTGCTGATGAACGTCGCGCGCCAACCCGAGGCGGAACGCGCGGCGCGCGAGGCTGCCTCGGTGTTGGAGCGCCAGCCGCACGGCCACGAGCTTGCGATGGCGTATTGCACGCTCGGGGCGTTCGCGAGCTTGGACGAGGACGCCGAGGTCGCGCGGTCCTTCGCGGCCCGTGGTCACGACCTTGCGAACCAGGCGGGCAGCGTCGAGGGACGCATGGCTGCGCTGGGCACGCTCGGCCTGTGCGACGTCATGCAGGGCGCCGCTTCCGGGTGGGAGCGCTTCGACGAGGCGTTCGCCCTCGGTCGCGAAGAGGGGCTGGACGTCCAGACCGGACGGGCGTACGTCCTCTACGGGATGGCCGCGTCGCGCGAGCGCTCACTTCCCCGGATGGAGCGGGCGATCCCGCACGCCATCGAGTTCTGCGAGGAGCGCGACCTCGAGATGTGGGGACGCATCCTCCTGGCGATGCGCGCCTGGCTCGAGCTCGAGCAGGGTGCCTGGGACGCATGCGCGGCGACCACGGCGCAGGTGCTCGCGCACAACTGCACGCTCTCGGCGCTCCAGGCGAACATCGTGCGCGGGCTGCTGCGAGCGCGGCGGGGCGATCCCGACCCATGGTCACCGCTCGAAGCGGCGGCAGAGGTTGCGGAGAGAACCCAGCAGCTCTGGTGGACGTGCCAGGTCGCCGGCGCGATGGCGGAGGCTGCATGGCTGACGGGTCGACCCGAGCTGATCGACGAGCTCACCGCGGCGCCGTTCGTGGCTGCGACGGAACGCCAGGCGTCGTGGCCGCTCGCCGAGCTGGCCTACTGGCGCCGGCAGGCAGGCATCGAACTCGAGGCGCCCACGAACGCTCGCGGGCCCTACGCGGCGCAAGTGCGGGGCGAGTGGACGGCTGCCGCGGAGCAGTGGGCTGACGCCGGCTGTCCGTACGAAGCCGCGGTCGCGCTCTCCGAGGGGCCGGACAATGCGCAGCGACAGGCCCTCGAAGAGCTCAACCGGCTCGGAGCCCGTCCCGCCGCCCGTATCGTCGCTCGCCGGCTGCGGCAGCGCGGGATCAGGGCCCTCGCCCGCGGGCCGCGCGCGGGGACACGGGAGAGCCCGGCCGGCTTGACGAGACGGGAGACCGAGGTCCTGATGCTGCTGGGCGAGGGGCTGCGCAACGCGGAGATCGCAGGTCGCCTCGTCCTCTCACGGCGGACGATCGACCATCACGTTTCGGCGATCCTCCAGAAGCTCGGCGCCCGAAGCCGGGGCGAAGCGGTCGCGACCGCTCGGCGCCTGGGGCTCGTCGACGACCGATAGCCGCAACCGGGCTGGAGGCCCGTGGCGCCGCCCGCTGAGGCTAGAAGATCTCCGGGCACCAGGGCGCCCGCTCGGCCCGGAACAGCGCGTCGGCGCGTGCGAGACCGCCGCGCGCCGCCTCCTCCGCCCGCCCCACGCGCGCGAGCCGCGCGAAGGTGAACCCGCCGAGCATCGTCATGCCGAGGCCCTGGACGTCCAGACGCACATCGGGGCGCCTCGACGTGCGCCGTACGCGGTCGCCCTCGACAGTCCAGGTGCCAACGTTGTCGGGGAACTGCGGATCGGACGTGACCTCGAGCGTCACGCGCCCGTCGCCCGACACCCCGCGCGCCGCCAGCGCGGCGCCGACGTCGACCGGCCGCACCCAGAGCCCGTCGTACACCCGAGCCCGCAGGTCGTTCATCCGATCGACATGGAGCAGGACGGGGTCGTCGACCGCGAGCGTGTTGACGGTGATCGCGTCCGTCCAGTCGATGCCGAGCAGGAACCGCCAGAGCTCGCGCCGCGCGGCGTCGTCCACGCCCTGGAACTCGGTCACCCTGACCGTCTTCTTCCAGTCCTCCCAGGTCGTGCCCTCCTGCGCAATCCGGTACAGCACCCAGCCCGCCGGACGGCCGTCGCGCTCGTAGAGCGCACGGACGAGCGGCCCGCCGCCGCGCCGGTTCTCGGGCCGGTCGTCGAGCGTACGGTCCACCCACCAGTCGCGCGAGCGCGAGAGAAAGCCGGGGCTCCGTTTCCGGATGCGGTCGTAGAGACGTGGCAGCACGCTCAGTGCCTCGTCGCTCTCGATCAGCCGCACCGACCCCTCGGGCGGGAGGTCGGGCCGTATTCCGACGCTCCGACGGCGGATGCCGAGGTTCAAACAGAGCGAAGCCATCCCGTAGCCGAACCGCCCGTAGATCGTCTCCTCGGACGCCCACAGCGCCGCGATCGGCTCCCCGCGCTCACGGACGTCCGTGAGCTGGAGCTCCATCATCCTCCGAAGCAGCCCGCGGCGCCGGTGCGACGGCAGCACGCCGACGACGGTCACACCCGCGCACCGCGCGGGGCCCGCGGGCAGGGTCAGCTCGAAGCCATACGCGCCCGCGCCGGCGACGATCCGGCCGTCGTCGAAGACCGCGTGCATGCGCTCGGGGGGAAGGCGCAAGGAGAAGCGCTCAACGTCCTCCTCGGTCGGCACCCAGCCGAAGTAGTGGCCGATCGCGCCCAGGGCGGCGCGGAACTCCTCGAGATCGCGGACAGCGCGGACGCGGACGGCCATCCGGCGATCCTAGACGGACGCGCGCTAGAGCTTCTCGAGCGGCGCGTACTCGATCATCAGCCGCCGCTCGCTCCCGTCCGCGGCGAAGCGCACCGTGACGACCCCTCCGGACTCGATCCGCGTGACGACTCCCTCGCCCAGCGAGCCGTGGCGTACGGAGTCGCCCGTCGAGAGCGCGGGCAGGTCGCGCTCCTCCCTCGGGGCGATCTGTCGCGCCGACTGGGCGTAGCCCGCCCACGACGCCGGTCGCAGGCGCTCGCGCGCAACCGTCGCCGGCAGCTCGTCGAGGAACCGCGAGGGCAGGTTGTACTCGCGGCGGCCGTAGAGCGAGCGCGCGGTCGTGTGCGTCAGCGTCAGCCGCTCCATCGCCCGCGTCATCCCGACGTACGCGAGCCGTCGTTCCTCCTCGACCTCGTTGTCCTCGATCGAGCGCGCATGCGGGAAGATCCCCTCTTCCATCCCGATCAGGAACACGACGCGGTACTCGAGCCCCTTCGCGTTGTGGATCGTCATCAGCGTCACCTGCGCCTCGTCGGCGACGAGCGTGTCCTGGTCGGACTGGAGCTGCACCTCCTCGAGGAAGCCGGCGAGCGCCGGCTCGTCGACGCGCCGGCGATACTCCTGCGCCGAGCCGACGAGCTCCTCGAGGTTCTCGATGCGGCCCCGGGCCTCGATCGTCCGCTCCGCCTCGTACGCCTCGATCGTTCCGGAGCGCTCGAGCACCGCCTGGACGAGCTCGTCGACCGGAAGCTCCTGCGCTGCCGACATCAGGCTTTCCATCACGTTGCGAAAGCCGCGGATCGCACGGGCGCTCGCGCCGGCGACACCTGCCGCCTCGGGATCCGCGGTCGCGTCCCAGAGCGAGATGCCGAGCGACTCGGCGTGCGTGACCATCTTTCGGATCGAGGTGTCCCCGATCCCGCGCCGCGGCCGATTCGCGATCCGCATCAGGGCGACCGCGTCGTCGGTGTTGTTCAGCACCGCGAGATAGGCGACCGCATCGCGGATCTCGGCCCGCTCGTAGAAGCGCGGGCCGCCGATCACCTGGTACGGCACTCCCTGCCGCACGAGCACGTCCTCGAGCACACGCGACTGCGCGTTCGTGCGGTAGAAGACCGCGATCTCGGACGCCGACGTGTCCGACTCGACCTGCCTGGCGATCTCCGCCGCGACGAAGCGCGCCTCTGCGTGCTCGTCCTCGACCTCGACGACCTCGACCGGGTCGCCCTCGCCGAGCTCCGACCAGAGCCGCTTCGGCTTCCGGGCGCGGTTGTTGTCGATCACCGCGTTCGCGGCCTCGAGGATCCTGTTCGTGGAGCGGTAGTTCTGCTCGAGCGCGATCACGCCCGCACCGCCGAAGTCGCGCTCGAAGTCGAGGATGTTGCGGATGTCGGCGCCGCGGAACGCATAGATCGACTGATCGGGGTCCCCGACGGCGAACACGTTGCGGTGCTTCTCCGCGAGCAGCTGAAGAAAGCGGTACTGGGCGTGGTTCGTGTCCTGGTACTCGTCGACGAGGACGTGGCGGAACGCGGTCTGCCAGCGCTCGCGCGCCTCGGGGAAGCGCTCGAGCACCTGGACGGTGAGCATCAGGATGTCGTCGAAGTCGACCGCGTTCGAGCGGAACAGTCGCCGCTGGTACAGGTCGTAGACCTCCGCGACGGTCTGGTCCCAGAACGACGAGACCCGCGCGGTGTACTCGTCTGGCGTGATCAGCTGGTTCTTCGCGTTCGAGATCTGCGAGTGGATCCCGCGCGGTGTGAAGCGCTTCGGGTCCTTGCCGAGCTCCTCGAGGCACGCCTTCACGAGCCGCACCTGGTCGGCCTGGTCGTAGATCGTGAAGTTCGAGCGGTAGCCGAGGCGCTCGGCCTCGCGGCGCAGCATGCGGCCGCACGCTGCGTGGAAGGTGAGGATCCAGATCGCCCGCGCGGTATGGCCGAGCATCCGCTCGAGTCGCTCGCGCATCTCGGTCGCGGCCTTGTTCGTGAACGTGATCGCGAGGATCTCGTTCGGCTTGATGCCGTGTGCGCCGATCAGGTGGGCGACGCGGTGGGTCAAGACGCGGGTCTTCCCCGAGCCGGCGCCCGCGACGACCAGGAGCGGGCCGTCGACGTGGAGCACCGCCTCTCGCTGGGCAGGATTGAGGTCGGCGAGGAGCTCCTCGTGGGGCGTCACGGCCACGCGTCGATGCTAGCCGCGCCCTCCGGCGTCGTTCCCGACGTGTCCCCCGCGGGCCCTACCAGCTGACGGTCAGCTCGATGTTCGTGCCGAACCCGGAGTTGCGGACGACGCGGAAGACATAAGTGCCGGGCGGGAGCGGCTCGTAGCGAGCCTTGCAGTACCACGACCCCGCCGCTCCCTCGCACCTGGTGGTGCTGGTGTCGATCAGCGGGCCGCCCTTCGGCGCGTGTGCACCCAGGAGCCTGAGCTGCGTGCGCCCGACCGTCCGCGTGCGGAGGAGCACCGAGAACGACGCGTGCTTGCGGACGACGACGCCGACCTGCACCGAGCTGCCCGAGGCGACGTACTGCTCGAGATGCACGGACCCGGCAAGACCCATTCCGGGGAGCACGAGGACGCAGGCACCAGATGCCACGGAGAGGAGGAGCATGCGTCTCACGCGCGGGACTGTACGCCGTTCACTCGACGTCATCCTCTGAGCGACGCGATCGCGGTCTCGAGCCAACGGCGCTCGAGCGGGATCGACGTGAACCCGGCGTAGAGCTTCACCTTGCTGTCCGCGCCGAGGCTCGTCACCCCGACCTGGCGGAAGCCGCCCCGTCGGTCGGGGACGAGGAGACGAACACCGGCCGGATCCGGCGCCGGAGCTCGCTCGTCCGAGAAGACCCCTGCATCGTCCGCACGATCCGTCGTCTCGGATCGCGGCGACACGATACGTACCGTCACGTCGCGGCGCTAGCGCGCCGCGCGGGCGGGCAGCACTGCGAGACCGCCGTCCAGTTCGATGACGCGGACGCGCGCGCCGTAATGCTCGGCGAGCGCCTCCTCGGTGAGCACCTCCGCGGGCACGCCGTCCGCGACGACGCGCCCAGCGTCCAGCAGCAGCACGCGGTCGGCGTACTGCGCCGCGAGGGTCAGGTCGTGCATCGCAGCGACGAGTGTGAGGCCGTCCGTCGCACGCAGCGCGTCGAGGAGATCGAGGGCCTGCTGCTGGTGGCCGATGTCGAGCGACGCCGTCGGCTCGTCGAGGAGGACGATCGACGCCTCCTGCGCGAGCGCGCGGGCGACCACGACGCGCTGACGCTCCCCGCCCGAGAGGGTCCCGAGCGTTCGCTCGGCAAGCTCTTCGAGCTCGAGCCGGGACAGCGCACGCGCCGCAGCCGCGAGGTCCCCCTTCCCTTCACGTGCGAGCGGGCGGAGGTACGGCGTGCGGCCCATCAGCACGTACTCGGCGACCGTCAGCCAGGGCGGCGTGCGCGGCTCCTGGGGAACGAGCGCGAGCCGCTGCGCCCGCTCCGGGCGTCCGAGCTCGGCGAGCGGGACGCCGTCGAGCCGGACGGTGCCCTCGCACGGCAGCAGCCCCGCCACCGCGCGGAGCAGTGACGTCTTCCCCGCGCCGTTCGGCCCGATCAGCGCGACCCATTCCCCCGCCTCGACGACGGCGTCGACATCCCGGACGACCCGGTGGCCGCCGAGGCTCACGCTCACCCGGTCCAGCTCGATCGCGCTCACGCGCGGCTCCCCCGCGTACGCAGGACGAGCGCGAATGCGGGCGCGCCGAACAGCGCGGTGATCACGCCGATCGGCACCTCCGCCGGCGACAGCGCCGTGCGCGCGATCACGTCGCACAGCACGAGGAACCCTGCGCCCACGACGAACGAGAGCGGGAGCAGGCCCCGGTACGAGGTGCCGACCACGAGCCGCACGGCGTGCGGGACGATGATCCCGACGAAGGCGATCAGCCCGCTGACCGCGACGGCGGCCGCAGTGCCGATCGTGGCGGCGACGACGAGCATCAGCCGGACGCGTCGGACGTGCACGCCGAGGCTCTCCGCCTCGAGGTCGCCGAGGCTGAGCACGTCGACGTACCGGCGCAGCGCGACGATCACCGCGGTCGTGACCAGGACGTACGGCGCGAGCGTCCGCACGTCGCTCCAGCCCGTGTTGGGGAGGCTCCCGAGGATCCACGACGTCACCTCCTGGAGCGTGTCGGTGTTCCGCTGCTGGACGAACGTCTGGACGGCGGTGAAGAAGCTCGCGACCGTGACGCCCGCGAGCACGAGCGTCGCGGAGTCGCGCTCGCGACCCGCCGCGCGGCCGATCGCGTACGCGATCACGACCGCTGCCGCCCCGCCGACGAACGCCGCGAGCGGCAGCAGCTGGTGACCCGAGAGCGCGTCAGGCAGGTATGCGATCGCCAGCGTCGCGCCGAGCCCCGCGCCGGCCGCGACCCCGAGCAGATAGGGATCGGCGAGCGGGTTGTGGAAGACGCCCTGGTAGGTCGCGCCCGCGGTCGCGAGCATGCCGCCGACGAGCGCCGCGAGCAGCACGCGCGGGACACGCAAATCCCAGAGGATCGACTCCTGGGTGGCGTCCAGCGGCGAGTCGACGCCCGGGACGCCGAGCCTCGCAGCGACCGAGCGCAGTGCGTCGCCGACACCGATGTGGACCGGGCCGGCGACGATCCCGACGACGAGGGCGACGAGGAGGAAGGCGACCGCCGCGAGCGCCCAGCCGGGCGTCACCCCGCGGACGCGGACGGCCCGCGCCGACGCGGCGGCCGCTTCCAACTACTGGCTCCCGAGCCGCAGCAGCGCGGTGCCGACCGCCCGCACCAGATTCACGAGACGCGGCCCCCACCTGGAGGCGATTGAGTCGTCGAGCCGGACGATCGATCCGGTGCGCACCGCCGCGATGTGGCTCCAACCCGGCCTGGAGGCGACGCTCTGCGCCGTCTGTCCGCAGCACACCGTGTCGGCGAGCACGATCAGGTCGGGGTTCGAGGCGACGACGTACTCGGCCGAGAGCTGCGGGTAGTCCGAGCCCCCCTTGGCCGCATCCGCGATGTTCCTGAGGCCGAACATCGCGTAGACGCGCCCGACGAACGTGTTCGAGGTGACCGAGTAGAGGTTCTGGTCGAGCTCGTGGTAGACGCTCACCTCGACCGCCTTCTCGCGCACCCTGTCGACGATCGACCGGATCTGCCGGGTCATCCTGCCGACGAGGGCGTTCGCCTCCGGGGCATGCCCCGTGACCTTGCCCAGCTGCCGGATCTGGCGGTATGCGGCGGGGATTGATTCGGCGGCGTTCTGGAAGACGACGGGGATCCCGAGCCGGCCGAGCGCGCCCGAGAGACCCTTCGGGTCGAACGCGATCACGACCAGGTCGGGCTCGAGCGCGGCGATCGCCTCGACGTTCGGGGTGAAGCCCGAGAGCGAGCTGTGCGGAGCCCTCTTCGGGTACTCCGACTGGTCGTCGACGGCGACGACCTGCGCACCGGCGCCGATCGCGAAGAGGGTCTCGGTCGCCGTCGGCGAGAGCGAGACGATCCTCATCGGCCGCTTGAGGATCGTCACCTTGCCGTTGTCGACCGTGACGGCGGCGGGGAACGGCGTCGCGCGCGGGGCGTGCGGCGCCGCGAGCGACGGGGCTGCGAGTGCCAGCGCGAGGACGGCGAGCGCCGCCGCGAGGGCGAGACGATGGAACATGGCCTGCTTCTCCTTCTCCCTTCCGCGAGGGGGTCGAGGCGTCGGAGAGCGGCAGGTCTTCTGACTCGGGGCGCCCCCTCCCGCCGCCTTCCCGGCCTCGCGGCCAGTGGCGTCGGTGGCGGGAGAGCATCTCCCCTCACAGCGGCGGGACCGTCCCGGATTCACACCGGGTTCCCTCACCGCGCTCCTCTTGTGCGGCGAGCCTACCACCGGCTCATGCCCGGTCTTCGACCATCACTCGAATTCGCGTCCAGAACACGCAGCACGCGCCGATAGGGAGGTATGCAATCGACTCGGGCGGAACGGCCGGAGCAGCTCACCCTGGAGGTCGGGCGCTGGAGCGTCAGCGTGACCACGCTCGCGGTCACGATCGTCTTCGTGCTCGTCGTCGGGATGCTGCTCAACAGCAACCGGCACAACGACAACCGCGCCGGGGAGTGGCGGCACCGGGCCATCGCCGCGGAGGAGGTCGCGGGCGGGCTTCGCATCGTGATCGCCGACCGCAGCAAGGCTCTCAACCAGCGGACGCGGCAGGCCAACGTGCTCGCGGCGACGCTCGCCTCCAGCCGGGGCAAGCTGCGCCAGTCCAAGTCCAGGGCCGGCGCGCTCGCCCAACAGCAGCGCCAGCTGGCGAGCGACTTCGCCCTGGCAGAGACGGCGCGGCGGAAGCTCTCGGCACAGAGCGCGGCGCTCGCCTCGGTCGCCTCGGTTTTGAGCGCGTGTAGCCAGGGGCTGCAATCGGTCGTCGCCGCAGCGAAGAACGGGAAGCCGAAGGCGGAGCTCGCGAAGGCCCAACCGTTTGTCACCCAGTGCGCCCGCGCGCGGGCGCGTCTCGGCGCCGTCCGGGGGAGCGGCGGGTGATCAAGGCCGTCGCGCTCGGACTCGCACTCGTCGTCACCGTTCTCCTCACCGGCTGCGGCGTCATCGTGACCGACGAGGCGCCGGCCGGGGACATTCGCGCTTCGGCCCCGGCGCTACTCATGGTCTTCCCCGAGGTCGAGGCGCTCGTGCCGGCGACCACGCGCGAGCTCTCGTTGGGAAAGGCGCGTCGCCTGGCCCGGAAGGCCGCGCTCGAGCTTCGCATCCCCACCTGCGACGACGATCCCCTGGGGCGCGGCTTCGCGCTCGATGCGCAGACGCTGGTCGCCAACCGCGACGCGGTGCCCGGCGGCGGCTGGGTGCGCGTCGAGACCTCGAACCGGCGATCGACCGCGGTCGGTGCCGCGACCGCATATCGCCTCGGCGAGCTCGGCGTGGTCCAGGTCGCCCGTCGACTTCCGCGGATTCTCGGATCGGGCCCGAGCGTCGATGCCGGGGCGTCGGTGGTGGTCGTCACCGAGCGCGACGGCAAGCTCCGGCTGCTTCCGGGCGTCGTCGTCGACAGCGTTGCCGGAGCGCCGTTCGGGGCTAGGACGAAGGTGTTTCGACTGAGCTCGGAGGTGCAGGACGGCGACGCCGGCCCGGTGCTCGACGCCAGGGGCCGAATCGTCGGTGCCGTGTTCGGGGTCGACGAGGGAACGGGCCTCGGGCTCGCGATCCCGGTCGGCGCCCTACGCGGGCGCGCCGCCAGGCACACGGTCGAGCCGCTCGACGCCTGCGACTGACCCAGGGTCGCCGCCGTCGCCGGCGTGCCTACGATTCGGCCATGTCGACTCAGGTGGCGGCGACGAAGCGCTCCGCGCTCTCCCTCTGGCTCCCCGTTGTCCTCTGGGCGTGCGTGATCTTCGCGTTCTCGGCGGTGCCGAGCCTCGGCACCGGGCTCGGCACCTGGGACCTCGTTCTGCGCAAGCTCGCGCACGTCTCCGAGTACGCCCTGCTCGGGCTCCTGCTCGCGCGCGCGACGCGCCGACCGGCGGTCGCGGTCGTGCTCGCCGCAGCCTACGCGGTGACCGACGAGATCCATCAGACCTTCGTCGAGGGCCGTCACGGCGCGCCGCTCGACGTCGCGATCGACACCGCGGGCGCACTCGCGGGCGTCCTCGTCTGGCTGCACTGGAGCCGGCGAGCGTGACCGCGCTCATGCTCGATCTCGACGGCGTCCTCGGCGACACGCGGCGCCTGTGGGAGGACTGGCTGGCGGATGCGGGTCGCGTGCTCGGCGTCGATCCCGCGGCATTGCCCGCCGACCGCGGCGACGCGGCGACCGCCCTCGACGACGGCGCCGGCAACTGGCGCACGCTCCTCGGCCGCTACGCGGAGGACCGGGCTCCGGTGTACCTCCGGCCGGACGGCGCCGTCAGCACCGCGCTGCGAGGGCTCGCCTCGGCCGGCGTCCGGCTCGGTGTCTGCACCGACGCCCCGGAGGAGCTCGCGCAGGTCGCCGTCGCGCAGCTCGGCGCGGCCAGGCGCGTCGAGGCGCTGGAATGCGGCGCCGGCTCGGTCGAGCGGCTGCAGGCCCGGCTCGGGGCCGAGGCCGAGCTAGTGACGACGCGGGCGCGCCTGCTCGAGCGAGCTCGCGGAATCTAGAATTTGCTCCCATGGAGGGCCGCGACGTTCCAGACCGCCAGCTCGACGCGCTGCTCGAGCGCCTCGACCGGATCGCGGAGCAGCTCGAGCGCATCGACGCCCGCCTCGAGGCACAGGAGGGCTTCCTCCAGGTGACGCGGGAGCTCCGCGCCCTCACCGACTCGCTCAACGCGGTCGCGTATGCGGCGCTGGGTCAGTCGCCTCGCGTGCGCCGGCGCGCCGGTTAGCGCGCGAAGCGAGAGACAGTCCCGCTCTGGGAGACGGCGTAGAGCTGGTTGCCGTCCAGGCTCTCGCCGAATGAGGTCAGCTGCGGCACCTCGACCGGCTCGACGCGGAGCGCGAGCGCGCCGCCGGTCGCCGGCATGCTCCAGATCGTCCCGGAGCAGTAGTCACCGAACACGTACCGGCCGCGCAGCGCGGGGATCGCGTTGCCGCGGTAGACGTAGCCCCCGGTGACCGAGCAGCCGTCGTCGTGCGTGTACTGGGCGACGGGCTGCACGAGCCGACCCGGGCCCAGCGCCTTGTCCTCGAACGAGCTCCGGCCCTCGTAGACGTCCCAGCCGAAGTTGACGAGGCCCGTCGTGCCACGCGGAAGGTGGTCGATCTCCTCGATCGAGCCCTGCCCGACGTCGCCGATCCAGAGGTCCTTCGTCTTGCGGTCGAAGCTGAACCGCCACGGGTTGCGGAGCCCGATCGCCACGATCTCGGGCGTCGGCGTCGCCTTGGTCACGTCGAGGCGGAGCATCTTCCCGAGCAGGTCCTGGGGGTTCTGCGCGCGGTTTTCGGGGTCCCCGCCCGCACCTCCGTCACCCATCCCGACCCAGAGCTTGCGATCGGGCCCGAAGACGAGGTTGCCGCCGTTGTGGTTCGCGTAGGGCTGGTCGATGCGGAGGATCTGCCGGGCGCTGCCGGGCAGCGCGCGCCCGTTCCGCGCCCGGTAGCGGACGACGCGGGTCGACCCGTCCGGCTTCGCCGTGTAGTTCACGTAGAAGGTCCGATCCCGTGCGTAGCTCGGCGAGAACGCGAGCCCGAGCAGTCCCTGCTCACCGCCGTACGCCACGCGCGAGCGGATGTCGAGGAACGGGCGCGCCATCACCTTCCCTCGCTCGACGACCCGGATCCGGCCGGGCTGCTCGACGACGTAGAGGCGCCCCGGCTCACCCGGCGCCTGCGTCGCGAGCACCGGGTTGTCGAGGCCGCGCGCGACCAGAACGAGGCGGAGAGTTGCCGACGGCGAGGCGAAGGGCGCGCCGACCACGATCACGCCGCAGACGGCCGCGAGGAAAAGCGCGACGCGCGTCACGCATCGAGGATAGCCGCCGGATCTCGCGCTAGGCTCGCGCCCGCATGAGAATCGTGATCGTGGGAGCCGGCCAGGTCGGCTCGACCATCGTCGAGGCGCTCCAGGCAGAGCACGACCTCAGCGTGATCGACGTCACCCGCGAGCGGCTCGAGGCGCTCGCCTACCGCTACGACGTGCGGACGGTCGAGGCGAACGGCGCCAGCCGCAAGGCGCTCCAGGACGCGGGAATCGACAAGGCCGACCTGTTCATCGCGTGCACCTCGCGCGACGAGGTGAACCTCGTCGCCTGCTCGTTCGCCCGCGTCGAGGCGCCGAAGGCGACGACCGTGATCCGCACGTCGAACATCGAGTACATCGAGCTCTGGCGGGCCGGCCGGCTCGACGTCGACTTCGCGGTCTCGTCCGAGCTCGAGACCGCGCACGCCGTCTCGGGCTCGATCGGGATGCCGGCGGCGCGTCAGACGGACGTCTTCGCTCGCGGCCAGGTGCAGATCGTCGAGTTCGACGTCCCGGAAGGCGCCGACAGGACGCTCGTCGGCCTCCCTCTCCGCCGGGCCAAGATCCCCGAGGACTCGCGACTCCTCTCGATCATCCGAGAGGAGTCGATGACGCTCCCCGGCGGCGAGGACGCGATCCAGGTCGGCGACCGGATCGTGGTGATCGGCTCGCCCACGGCGGCCCGCGCCTGGGCCGCGCTCCTCGCTCCGGGCGAGCGCCCCGTGGAGGACGTGGTCGTGTACGGCGGCGGCCAGGTGGGAACCGCGATCGCGCGAATGCTGAGCCACCAGGGCATCGGCGTGCGGCTGATCGAGCCGGAGCTCGCGCGCGCGCGCGAGGTGGCGGAGCAGCTGCCCCGCTGCCGTGTGTTCCACGCGTCGGGCATCGACCTCGACTTCCTCGAGCGCGAGCGCATCGGCCGCGCGCAGGCCGCGGTCTTTGCGATCAAGGACGATGCGAAGAACCACTACGCGGCCACGCTCGCGCGCGTCCACGGCGTCGGCTTCACGATCGCGATCGTGCACGACCCGGTCTCCACGAAGGTCTACGAGAAGTCCGGGGTCGACGTGACGATCAACCCCCGGGGCGTGACCGCGGAGGAGATCGTCCGGTTCGCCCACGATCCGCGGACGCAACAGGTGGCGATGCTCGACGGCGACCGGTACGAGGTGCTCGACATCACGACGCAGCCGTCGAGCGAGTACGTTGGGCTGCGCTTCCGCGAGATGCCGATCCGCGGCGCGTTGATCGGGGCGATCGTTCGGGATGGCAAGGCGCTGTTCCCGCGGAGCGACGAGATCCTGCACGCGGGCGACCGCGTGATCGTGTTCACCGAGACGTCGCGTGTGCCCGACGTCGAGCGGGTCCTGTGAGGCACGACGCGGCGGGCCGCGTCGCCGGCCGCACCTGGCTCGCGATCGACCTTGCCGGAGCCCTCGGGCTGACGGGGACGATGATCGCGTACCTGAGCCTCTCGTCGCTCCTCCCGACGGCGGTCGCGCTCGGGTACGGCGAGCCGGTCTGGCCGTTCCTCGCCGCGGGCGGCCTCACGGGCGCCGTCGGCCTGGGCCTGCGCGCGCTGGGCAGGCGCTCTCCCGGCCCGATCGGGTTCCGCGAGGGCTACCTCGTCGTGTCGCTCACCTGGCTCCTGGCCGCGATGTACGCGGCGCTCCCCTACCTCTTCTCCGACGATCCGCAGCTGTCGCGTCCGGTGGACGCGCTGTTCGAGGGGATGTCGGGCTTCTCGACGACCGGGGCGAGCGTCGTCGTGAGCCCGGAGACCATGGACCGCTCGCTGCTCCTCTGGCGGCAGCTCAGCCAGTGGCTCGGAGGCATGGGGATCATCGTGCTCGCGCTCGCCGTCCTGCCGAGGCTGCGGATCGGCGGACGCCAGATGTTCGAGTCCGAGCTGCCGGGGCCGGAGGTGAACCAGCTCGCCGAGCGGATCCGCGACACGGCGCGACGCCTCTGGCTGCTCTATATCGCGCTGACGCTCGTGCTGATCGGCCTCCTGCTGGCGATCTGGCTGGCGGGGCTCGACGACGCCATGAGCCCGTTCGACGCCGTCTCGTACGCGTTGAGCACGATGCCGCTCGGCGGGTTCGCGCCCGATGCACGCTCGCTGGAGCTCTTCGCCCCGATCACGCAATGGGCGATCGCGGCGTTCATGGTGCTCGCGGGGCTCAACTTCGCCCTGCTCTACCGCGCCATCGTGCGCCGCCGGCCCGGCGTGCTCGCCCGCGACGAGGAGGCTCGGCTCTACATCGTGCTGCTCGCTCTGGGAACCGTCGTCGTCCTCGGGGAGCTGCTCCACGCCGATCTCGCGAGCGGCGAGACCGCCGTTCGGCAGGCGTTCTTCCAGACGACCTCGCTGATGACCGGCACCGGATTCGCGATCACGAACTACGTGTCCTGGCCGACGCTCAGCATCATCGCGATGATCGGCCTGATGTTCGTGGGCGCCTCGGCGGGCTCGCCGACGGGCTCCATCAAGATCGTGCGGCACCTGCTCGTCGGCCGGCTGCTCCGCCGCGAGCTCCGCCAGACGATCCATCCCGAGCTCGTGATGCCGATCAGGCTGAACGGACAGGTCGTCGACGAGCGGACCCTCCGCGCCATCCTCGCCTTCGTGCTGCTCTACCTCGGGACGTTCGTCGTCGGCGCGGCCGCTCTCGCGATCGACGCGCGCTTCTCGAACGTGGAGCTCGGCGTGACGGACACGATCGCCGCCTCGGCCGGCACCCTCGGCAACGTCGGACCCGGTCTCGGCTTCGCCGGCCCGATGGGGAGCTACGCGCCGTTCAGCGACGTGTCGAAGCTCGTGATGGTCGGCCTCATGTGGATCGGCCGGCTCGAGGTGCTCCCCGTGCTCGTGCTCCTCACCCGCGGGTACTGGCGGGTCTAGAGCCCCTCGCCCACCATGCGCATGGGCGACATCCGGACGCCGGCGCAGCCGGCAGTCCGCTTCAGGGATGTACCCGCGCGGCCGGCGAAGCCGGACGCCCGGGGGTTTGCGGCGTCCGTTCCGCGAACGCGGAACGGACGCTCGCAGGCTAGCCGACGAGCGCCTTGCGCAGCCGGTCCTCGAGACCGGGCTTGAGGATCGCGATCACCTGGTCGCCGGGCCGGATCACCGTGTCGAGCCCCGCGACCTCCGCCACACCGTTCCGGGTGATGGAGACGAGGCGCACGTCGTCGGGCAGCGAGAGCCCCGCGACGCGCTTCCCCGCCGCCGGCGCTTCCGGCGAGACCGACAGCTCGACGACCTCGAGGCCCTCCCGGCGGAGCTCGAGGAGCTTGACGAGCCCGTGCTCCGGCACCTCGTGCTCCACGAGCCCGAGGAGGCCCGAGGTCGCGCAGAGGGTGCGCGTCACGCCGAGCAGGTCGAAGTGCGCCTGATTGCGCGGGTCGTTGACGCGCGCGACCACCTTCGGCACCTGGTAGCCGTCCTGTGCGATCTGCGCGATCACGATGTTGTCCTCGTCGTCGCCCGTCACGGCGAGGACGAGGTCCGGCGGGCGGGCGATCCCGGCTCGCTCCAGGACGAAGATCTCGGTGGCATCGCCGGTCAGCACCACCGGGCCGAGCTCGGCCTCGAGCTGCTCGAAGCGGTCGCGCCGCTGCTCGACGAGCGTCACCTCGTGCCCCATGGCGAGGAGCGACCGCGTGATGTTCGCGCCGACCTTCCCACCGCCCGCGACGATCGCGTACATCAGCCCGTCCCCACCGGGGTCGGCTCGCACGAGCGGACGACGTCGATCAGCGTCCCGATCGCCGTCTGCGTGGGGCACACGGTCCGGAGGCCGCGCTCGGCGTAGAACGCGGCACGCGCGGGGTCGAGGACCCGCACGACGACGCAGTTGGTGTTGTAGCGGCGCTGGACGACCTGTCCCACGACGACGTTCGTGTTGTCGCCGTTCGTCGCCACGACGGCGGCGTCCGCCTCGGCGATCCCGGCGCGCTCGAGGACGTCGACGTCCATGCCGTGCCCGACCACGAATCCGCCGCGCCACTCGCCGAGCCGCGCAAGCGCGCCCTCGTCCTCGTCGATGCACGTGACGTCCCAGCCCTGTACCGCGAGCTGCTTGGCGACCCCGGAGCCAACCCGGCCGCATCCGACGATCACGACCTTCATAGCGGTGAGCGTAGCGCGCGCGTCACGCCTCCTCGAAGACGCCCTCGGGGAAGGCGACGACGAGCACCTCGCACGGCGCGTGCTTGAGGACGTGGTCGACGGTCGGGGAGAAGAACCGCGACTGCCGCCGCCAGCGCGGCGACGAGCCGAGGACGATCAGATCGACCCGGCGGCGCTCCGCCTCCTCGACGATCGCGTGCCCGATCGACCGGGCGTGGACGGCGTCGGCGTGCACCTCGACGTCGTTCTCCTCGCCGAGCGCCCGGGCCTCCTCGATCGAGTCGGCGGCCGCGCGTGCGACGTCGGGAGGGAGCGGGGCCTCGAGCGCGCGCTCGCGGGGCACCTGGACCACGGTGATCGCCTCGACCCGCGCCTCGCGCTCCTTCGCGAGCGCGATCGCGGTCGCCACCATCTCCTCGCCGATCACCCCGAGCTTCATCGGCACGAGGATCCGCCCGAAGGTCGCCCCGGTCGGCAGCGCGATCCGCGGGTCGACGTCCTGGAGCATCCCGAGCCGCGCGCGGCTTCGCGTGACCCCGTAGATGACGAGCCCCAGCCCGATCCAGGCGGGTCCGGCGTAGCGGGCCGACTCGTGCGTGACGAGCGCGATCACGAAGACGGCGGCGGTGAGCGGCGCGCCGAGCAGCGCGGGAAGCGGCACGTCGACCCCGCGGAGACGGACATCGGGCCGCGCGCGGAACGGCCGACCGAGGTCGGGCTCGCGGCGCCGGAGGCGGATCACCGCCAGCTGTGCGAGGGTGAACGCGAGGAGGACGCCGAACGAGTAGGTGCCGGCCAGGAAGCGGGCCTCGTCCTCGACCGGGGCCGACACGAGCAGCACCGCGATCGCGACGAGCGCGATCAGGGCGATCGCCTCGCGCGAGACGAGCGTCTTCCGCTCGAGGCGGCCGAGCTCGCGGGGCAGCATCCCGTGCGTCCCCATCGAGTGCGCGAGCCGTGCGCAGCCGGAGATCGAGGTCGTCACCGCCATCATGAGGATCAACGCGGCCGACAGCCCGACGGCGACCCGGAGGACGTCGACGATGCCCGACGGCAGCTCGCCGCCGAAGGCGGTGACGATCCCCACGAGCGGGGCTTCGAGCCACTGGTCGCCGAGCTCGGTCGTGCCGTCGGTCGCGGGGAAGGCCGTCACGCCGACGACCGCGACGAGCACCGTGAGCACGACGACGAGGCCGATCGCGGTGAACAGCGAGCGCGGCAGGGTCCGCCCGGGCTCACGCGCTTCCTCGGCCAGGTTCGCCACGGTCTCGAGGCCCGTGTAGGCGACGAATCCGAGCGGGATCGCGTAGATCACATCGTCGAGCCAGTCCTGCCCCGGCGCGAGCGACAACCCGCCCGTCAGGACGTCGGGCGAGAAGACGAGCGCCAGCCCGAGGATCACGATCAACGACTGCACGACGAGGTCGAGCAGCGCCACGACGAGCGCCGGCGTGTGCAGGCGGCTTCGCCGGACGAGACGGACCGTCGCGACGATCGCGATCGCCGCCACGGCGGTGACGGTGTCCCACGGCGCGTCCCGGAGCGTCTCGATCTCCAGTGCGGCGCCCACGTAGTGCGGGAGGAACAACGCCGACAGCGCGATCACGATCAGGTAGTCGAGGAACAGCGCCCAGCCCGTGACGAACCCCGTCAGGTCGTTGAACGCGCGGCGGGTGAAGGTCTCGGCACCGCCCGTCTCCGGCATCGCCGCCGTGCCCTCCGCGTACGAGAGCGAGACGAGCAGGAAGATCAGCCCGGTCACCCCGAGCACGACGGGGGTCAGCCCGAGCGCGGCGCTCGCGACGATGCCGAGCGCGACGTAGATCGACGCGCCGATCTCCCCGTACGCGATCGCGAAGAGCGCGGGAGCGTCGAGCGCGCGCTCGAAGCCGCGGATCTTGCGGGCCATCAGCCTCTCCGCTTCCGCTCGAGCTGGACGCGCGCGACGCCGAGCGCGATGAACAGCCCGCCGAGGACGAAGCCGACGGCCCCGCCACCGTGGACGGCCGTGACGACGAGGAGCGCGATCCCGATCGCGACGAACGCCACCGAGAACACCACGATCGCCCCGTAGTACCACCTCATGCGCGGCTCCCGTTCGTCGACGCGGCGATCATGACCCGGCAGGGTGCGCGGCGCAGCACGCGGTCGACGGTCGTCCCGAACACGCCGCGTCGGCGGTCGACGAGCGTCTTGCGGGGCGAGCCGAGAACGATGATCTCCGCGCCGCGCCGCTCGGCGACCCGGACGATCTCCGCCGACGCGTTCCGCCCTCGCACCAGGCGTCCCATCACCCGCACGCCGTATGTGTCGCCGATCGCGACCGCCTCGTCGAGCTCGTCGTTCGCGATGCGCTCCTCCTCCGGCAGCGGCGCATCGAGCGGCAGCTCGAGCGGAACCTCGATCACCGCGAGCGCGATGATCCGCGCCCCCCGCTCGGCGGCGAGCCGGCACGCGAGATCGAGCGCGTCGTCCGAGGGGCGACCGGGCACGATCGGGACGACGATGCGGCGGTACTCCAGCGCGAGCGCCGCACCGAACGCGGGCGGGGCCTTCACGGTCTCGCGCGCCGGGAGGTGCAGCACGTAGCGGCGGTAGACGAGGTAGCCGACGAAGCCCGCAACCAGCCAGCCGAGCCCGACGTAGCGGGTCGCCTGGTTCTGCACGACGATCACGACGAACGAGATCCCCGTGGCGATGCCGCCGAAGATCGCGAACAGCGGCCAGTCGACGCTCCCGATGCGCAGGTTCGGACGTGACTTGTAGAGGAGCTCCGCGTCGCGGCGGCGCACGCGCAGCGCGATGGTCGCCGCGTGCGCGACCGTGAACGAGAGCGTCGCGCCGAGGGCGTAGAGCGTCCCGACGAACGTGACGTCGCCCGGCAGGAGCACGAGGATCGGCGCGATGCACGCGAACACGAGCAACGTGATCCACGGCGTCTTGAACCGTGGGTGGAGCCGCCGGAAGATCTCCGGCATCTGCCGGTAGCTCGACATCGAGTACGTGATCCGCGACGCGCCGATCACGCCGGCGTTCGTCGCGACGACGAGGATCGTCGCGGCGAGGAGCCCGACATAGACCCGCATCCCGTCGAGGAACGCGCCGTGGAGCCCGAGGTTGTCGACGATCCCGAGCACGGGGTCGTTCGCGTAGCCGCCCTCCTCCGGCGGGAGCCCGAGGAGCGTGGTGAGCTCGCCGTTGATCCGCTCGACCGGCATCGCCGAGAGGGCGACGAGCGGGAGCGTCAAGTAGATCGCGAACACCGCGATCGCGACGAGCTTGATCGCGCCCGGGATCGTGCGCGCAGGCTCGCGCGCCTCCTCCGCGAGGTTCGAGACCGTCTCGATCCCCGTGTACGCGAGCATCGCGATCGGGATCGAGATCGCGAAGTTCGACCACGTCGGCGCGACGCCCCAGTGGATGTTGTCGACGAGCACCTCCGGGCTGAGGACGAGCACCATCCCCATCAGCACGAGCAGCACCTGCGTCGCGAAGTCGACGACGGCGAGGACCACCGAGAGCCTCGCCGCCTCCTGCACGCCGACGATGTTCAGCGCGACGAGCGCGACGATCACGACCGCGCCGCCGACGATGTCCCACGGGTTCGTCCGTAGCGGCTCCCAGAAGATCGAGAGGTAGTGCGGGACGAAGAACGCCGACGCCGCGATCGTGACGACGTAGACGAGCGTCTGCGACCACGCCGCGCCGAACGAGACCAACTCGTCGAACGCGTGGCGCGCGAAGCTGGACGAGCCGCCCGCCTCGGGGTAGCGGACGGTGCTCTCTGCGTAGCTCGCCGCGGTCGCGGCGAAGATCACGCCCGCGATCGCGAAGACGAGCGGCGTCAGCCCGAGCGCGAACGAGGCGGTGACGCCGAGCGCGTAGTAGATCGACGAGCCGACGTTCCCGTACGCGGTGGCGAACAGCGCGGGCGTCCCGAGCACCCGCTCCATACGCACCTCACGGCGCCGTCGGCTCCCGGGCACGGGCGCGAGTGTACGTGCGCCACACGGACGTCAGTCCGGCGCTGTCCGGTCGTGACAACTTGGCGAACCGCCTGTATGCGCCTACCGTGGAGGGCACGATTCGACGATCTGCGTGCGCCGGATACGTCCCCCACATCCGGGGCACGCGCAGGGGTGATCACCGACAACCGAAGGGAGTCGACCATGTCGAAGTCCCGTCGACAACGCGCCCTCGGAGGTGCGGCGGCACTCGTCGCGGCCGCGCTCGTCGCGGGGATGTCGCTCCCCGGCGCCGAGGCCCGTTCCACAGCGACGCCCGCGAACGTCGCGCCTCCGACGATCACCGGTCTGGCCGTGACCGGGGAGACCTTGACCGCGTCGGCAGGGTCCTGGACCGGCACGCCTCCGCTCACGCTGACGATCGCGTGGCAGCGGTGCGACGCGGGCGGCGCAGTGTGCGCCGTGATTCCCGGTCAGACGGCGCCGACTTACGTCGTCGACGACGCCGACATCGGGTTCACGCTACGCGTCCTCGTCACGGCGACGAACGGCGAAGGCTCTGGCGATGCCCCGTCGCCGCCGACCGCAGTCGTCACCGGCCCGCTGGTGCCCGTCAACACGGCGGAGCCGGTCGTCTCGGGGTCGCCCGTCGAAGGGTCGGCCCTCACCGTCTCGACGGGCGCCTGGACCGGAGCGGCGATCGAATACACGTACCAGTGGGTCCGCTGCCCCGCGGACGGCGGCCTTCCGGACGGTTCCAACTGCCCGACCATCACCGGCGCCACGAGCCCGGCCTACATCGTGACCCAGTCAGACGTCGGAAGTCGCCTCCGCGCCCAGGTCATCGCGTCGAACTCCGCCGGCTCGGCGGCCGCCGTGTCGAACCCGTCGGACGTCGTGCAGAAGTCGACGACGACCGGCCCGCCGCTCAGCACCACCGAGCCCTCAGTGACCGGCACTCCGACGCTGGCGCGCGCCCTCACCGCGAGCGTCGGGACGTGGTCGGGGGCGCTCCCCATCACGTTCGCGTACCAGTGGCTGCGCTGCGGGCCCGACGGCGGTCTCCCCGACGGCTCGAACTGCACGTCCATCTCCGGCGCGACGACCTCGAGCTACGTCGCCGTCGCGGACGACGTCGGTCAGCGGCTCCGCGTGCGCGTGACGGCCTCGAACGGCGAAGGGTCGCGGAGTGCCACGTCCAACGCGACCGAGCCGGTGCAGGCGTCGGCGACGGGAGGATCGCTTGCGCCCGCGAACAGCATCCTCCCCTCGGTCTCGGGCACGGCCGCCGTCGGTGAGACGCTCTTCGCGGGCGTGGGTACGTGGAGAGGAGCCGCGCCGCTCACCTACGCGTATCAGTGGCTCCGCTGCGGGGCCGGCGGAGGACAGCCGAGCGGGTCCGACTGCACGGCGATCGCGGGTGCGACGCTCTCGCGGTACGCCGTGGCGAGCGGTGACCTCAGACAGCGGCTTCGTGTGCGCGTGACAGCCCGCAACGCGAGCGGGACGGCCACGGCAACCTCGGACGCCACCGAGCAGGTGCTGAGCTCGGCGCCGACCCCACCGGTTCCCACCACGCCGGTTCCTACGACGCCGCGGCAGCCGACCCTCCCGCCGGGGGGCGTGCGGCTGAGCGACGGGACGATCTCCGTGCCCGTCGCGAGCGTCTCTCTGCCGCAGCGTCTGGTCGTCGGCCGGGTCATCTTCAGGCCGAACCCCGTGCGATCCCGGAAACGGCCGCTCGAGGTGCGCGTGCGGATCAGAGACAGCCGTGGCTACGTCGTCCGCGGCGCCCTCGTCCGCTCGCGGGCGGTCCCGGCCGTGACGTCGGCGCCGGCCGAGAAGCGCACGGCGCGGAACGGCTGGGTGCGCTTCCGCGTCACCCCGAAGGCGAGCTTCCCGCTCCGCCGCGGCCGCAGCGTCACCTTCCAGATCCGCGCGCGGAAGGCCTCCGACGGCGCTCGCGTGGGCGTCTCCGCGCGCCGGCTCGTGAAGGTCGCGACGGTCGGCTGAGCCGACCTTCCGGCACGGCCGACCGAAGGAAGGCGAGCGTGGGGGGAGCCATCGGCCCCCCACGCTCCTAGCCGTGGATCGAGGCGATGATCGGGATGATCAGGATCGCGACGATGTTGGCGATCTTGATCATCGGGTTGATCGCCGGGCCGGCCGTGTCCTTGTACGGGTCGCCGACCGTGTCGCCCGTGACGGCCGCGGCGTGGGCCTCCGAGCCCTTGCCGCCGTAGGCGCCGTCCTCGATCAGCTTCTTCGCGTTGTCCCAGGCGCCGCCGCCGGAGGTCATCGCGATCGCGAGGAAGATGCCCGTGACGATCGTCCCGATCAGGAGCCCGCCGAGCATCTCCGGCTTGATGATCCCGACGACGATCGGAAAGAGCACCGGCACCAGCGCGGGCGCGAGCATGCTCCGGATCGCCGAGCCGGTGACGATCGAGATCGACGTCGCGTAGTCCGGCCGTGAGGTGCCCTCCATGATCCCCGGGTCCTCCCTGAACTGGCGCCGCACTTCCTCCACCACCTCGCCGCCGACGCGGCCCACGGCCGTCATCGCCATCGACGCGAAGAGGAAAGGCATCAGGCCTCCGACGAAGAGGCCCGCGATCACCCACGGGTTCTCGAGGTCGAAGCTCACCCCCAGCCCCTCGTCGGCGAGCCGCCTGACGTACTCGTCGAAGAGGATCAGCGCGGCGAGGCCCGCCGAGCCGATCGCGTATCCCTTCGTGACGGCCTTCGTGGTGTTGCCGACGGCGTCGAGCGGGTCGGTCACGCCGCGGACCGACTCGGGCATGTCCGCCATCTCGGCGATCCCGCCCGCGTTGTCGGTGACGGGCCCGTAGGCATCGAGCGCGACGATCAGGCCGGTCATCGAGAGCTGCGCCATCACCGCGACGCCGATCCCGAAGATCGACTGGTCGGCCGCGTAGTAGGAGCCGACGATGCCGGCGGCGATCACGAGCACCGGCGCAGCCGTCGCCTGCATCCCATATGCGAGGCCGGCGATGATGTTGGTCGCGTGGCCCGTCTGCGACGCCTCGGCGATCTTCTTCACCGGGTGCCAGCGGGACCCCGTGTAGTACTCGGTGATCGCGACGAGGAGGAAGGTCACCGCGAGGCCGATCAGCGCGGGGACGTAGAGCTCCCAGAACGAGAAGCGGTCGCCGTCGAACGCAGCCGTCACCGGGATGAAGCCGAGCGCGGACAGGACGGAGGCGACGATCACGGCCTTGTAGAGCGCGTTGATGATCGCGTTCTCACCGCGGCCGATCCAGGCGAAGAACGTCCCGATCACCGAGGCGAGCACCGAGATGCCTCCGAGCGCGAGCGGATAGAGCCAGAGCTGGCCCGACGGGAACGCCGTGCCGAGCAGCATCACCGCGACCGCGGTCACCGCGTAGGTCTCGAACAGGTCGGCCGCCATGCCGGCGCAGTCGCCGACGTTGTCCCCGACGTTGTCCGCGATCACGGCAGGGTTGCGCGGATCGTCCTCGGGGATGCCCGCCTCGATCTTCCCGACGAGGTCGGCCCCGACGTCGGCGGCCTTGGTGAAGATCCCGCCGCCGAGCCGCGCGAACACGGAGATCAGCGAGCCTCCGAACGCCAGCCCGATGAGATCGTCCACCGCGGAGTCGGGGCTGTTCCCGATCCAGCCGGTCAAGATCCAGTAGTAGCCGGCGACGCCGAGGAGGCCGAGGCCGACGACGAGCAGGCCCGTCACGGAGCCGGCTCGGAACGCGACGCGGAACGCGGGCGCGACGCCCTCGCGGGCCGCCTCCGCGGTGCGCACGTTCGAGCGCACCGCGACGTTCATGCCGATGAACCCGGCGGCGGCCGACAGCGTCGCGCCGAACAGGAAGCCGATCGCGGTTCCCCAGCCGAGGTCGTTGTAGAAGCCGATCAGCAGGAACGGCACGACCGCGACGGCCGCGATCGTCGTGTACTGCTTGCGGAGATACGCGCCCGCGCCCTCCTGCACGGCGCGGGAGATCTCCCGCATCCGCTCGTTGCCCGCCGGCTGCTCGAGCAGCCACCAGGTCAGGTAGAGGCCGTACAGGATCGCGACGCCCGCGCAGACGAGCGCGAACAGCACGGCATGGTCAACGAAGAAATCCATCAATCCTCCGGGTGAACGCCCACACAAAGAGACGCCGATCAGGCGTCAGCGCGGGGGATTATGCAGAAGGATCGTGGGTCGTGCCCGGTTCACCGCACCGGCGCGGGTGCGCCGACCTGGCCGGCGTAGATCTCCTCCAGCGTCGCCCCGGTCGCACGCTGCGCGATCTGTCGCTCCGCGGCGTTCCGTTCGGGCAGCCGGAGCCACGGCGTCGCGCCGATCTCGTCCGCCACGGGGAGCACCCACTCGACCAGCCGCTCGACGCGCGCCCGCGCCGGCAGGACGTCGCCGCGCTCGAGGTCGATCAGCTCACCCGAGAGTCCGTGCCGGATCGCCCGCCAGAGGTTCTCCTCGATCAGCCGGCGCGGCTGCTCGGGCAGCGGCTCGCCCTCGTCGATCGCCCGCGCGCAGCGGGCGGTGAGGGAGACCATCAGGGCGACGAGCGACTGCGCCTCCTCGAGGGTGGGCTGCGCGTCGCAGATCCGGATCTCCACGGTCGGGAAGTCCATGTGGGGCCGGACGCTCCACCAGAGCTGCGTCGCCTCGTCGATCGAGCCCGTCTCGTAGAGGAAGCGCACGTACGCGGCGTGCTCCTCCCACGAGTGGAGCCCGTCCGGCACGCCGCAGCGCGGGAAGAAGCGCGTGAACACCTGCGTCCGCGCGGAGTGGAGACCCGTGTCGACCTCCTCGTGGAACGGCGAGCTCGCCGAGACCGCGAGCAGCTCGGGGAGCCAGTTCCGCAGGGCGCAGGTGACCCGCACCGCACGGTCGGCCCCGCGGATCGCGACGTGCGTGTGGACCCCGAATGTGTTGTTCCGCCAGACGACGTACTTGAGAATCTCGTCGTTCCGCCGGTAGTGGGGGGTGTCGATGATCCGCTGGTCGCGCCAGCTCGACCACGGATGCGTGCCCGTCGCGCCGAGGAGGAGGCCGAGCGGCTCGACGAGCGCGCCGAGCTGGGCGCGCCGCTCGGCGAGCGCCGCCGGGACGTCCGCGAACGACGCCTGCTTGCCCGTCTTCACCTCGACCTCCGAGGCGATCAGCTCGCCGACGAGGTTCGGCTCGAGAGGCGTTCCCCGTGCCGCGGCCTGCACCTCCTCGAAGCGGTTGACGAGGTCGAGCGTCTCCCGGTCGAGCAGTGCGAACTCCTCCTCCACCGAGACCGTGAAGTCCTCGGCCGTCTCGAAACGCTCGCGTGCCTCGGCGAGAAGCTGCTCGTGGGGGACGCGGTCCGAGGGGTGCATCTTCCGCGAAGGCTAGACGCTCCCGCTTCCCTTTCGATAGCGACGCCCCCCGGGGTGTCCGACATCAGTCGAACACACTCTCCTCGAGGAGCCGGTCGGCGACGCCTGCCCAGCTCCAGCGCTCCTCGACCACCTCGCGGACGGTTGCCCGGAGGCGGGCGCGCTCGTCCGGGCCGAGGGCGACCAGCGCCGCGAGCCGTTGGTGGAGAACCGCCGCGTCGCGGTTGGGGAACGAGACCAGGCCCGCGAGCTCCGGCGGAAGCGCCTGCTCGAGCCCGGCCGCGACCTCGGCGAGCCCCGAGTGCCGGGCGACGACCGGCGGGCAGCCCGCGGCGGCCGCTTCCGCCGCGACCATGCCGAACGCCTCCGGGAACACGGAGGGCACGACGCACGCGTCCGCCAGCGCGAGCAGGTGCCGCAGGTGGCGGTGCTCGAGCGGCCCCGTGAAGAGCGCGCGCAGGCCTTCCGCGGCCGCGCGCGCCTCGAGCCTCGCTCGTTCGGGGCCGAAGCCGACGACCACGAGCCGCGCGTCGAGCCCCCGCAGGGCGTCGAGGAGGACGTCGACGCCCTTCTGCTCGATCAGCTTTCCGAAGAAGACGACCGTGGGCGGTGTCTCGCCCGCGAGGAAGGCCCCCAGCCGCTCTGCGTTCCCCTCGCCCGGCAGGCGCTCGTCGCGGTCGCCGGGGTTCGGAGCGTCGAGGCGCGCCTCCCGGACGAGCGCGTCGAGCGCCGCGGCCCGTTCCTGCGGGAGCCATAGCTCGAGGTCGACGCCGGGTGGCACCTCGTGCACCCGCTCGACCGGCCCGCAGACCTCGGCGAGCACGGCGCGGATGTGCTCCGAGCCGACGAACGTCGCGCTCGCGCGCTCGAGCGACTCCCGCCCCCAGCTGGAGAGCTCGGGGTTGCCGCGCATGGAGTACTCGAGCTCCGAGCCGTGCGCCTTCACCGCGAACGGCGTCCCGGTCGCGGCGCCGACCGGCCCACCGAGCAGCACGTGGTTCGTGAAGACGAGGTCGGCCGGGAGCAGCGCCCGGATCGCGGAGGCGTTCGCCTCTACCCAGGTGTCGAGCTCCGCCCTCGTGCAGTCCTGGACACGACGCACCTCGTACCCCTCGTAGCGATCGAGCACGAAGACCGGGAGCAGCCCGTGGACGTCGGGCCGTACGGTCGCCGCCCCGCCCAGGTCGTACGCCTCCGGCCGGGGCTCCTGGCTGAGCACCGTCACGTCGTGCCCGGCCCGGCTCCATTCCCGCGCGAGCTGCCGCGTGTACACGTTCGAGCCCGTCCCACCCAGCAGGTACCCGTGCCACAGGAGAATGCGCACGGGACACATCCTGCCGCGACCGGGGAGCCGGCGCGGACACCCGTGGGCGCCCGCTCCTTCACGTCCTCGCGGTGGAGCCCCCTCGGTCACCGCCTCTCCCCTGACTCCCCGTCGAGCAGGGCCGCCATCGGTTGTACGCCTCCCCGGGCAACGCGACATCCCCCTGTTAGGGGGTCGCAGCCCGGGCGTCAGGTGAGGTGGAAGTACAGCGCGTAGAGCAGCTCGACCGCCGGGTTCGACGTGTGCACCTGGACGTCCGAGGGCGTGTCGATCAGCCCGGGCGAGTAGTTGAACACGATCTTCACGCCGGCCCCGACGAGGCGGTCGGCAGCATCCTGGGCGGCCTCCGCCGGCACCGCGAGCACACCCACGACGATGCTCCGGTCGTGGACGATGTCGTCGAGCGCGTCGAGCGAGCTGACCGGGACCCCGCCGAGCGCGGTGCCGACCTTCTTCGGGTCGACGTCGAACACCGCCGCGATCGTGATCCCGTGCTCGGCGAAGATCGGCGACGAGGCGATCGCGGCGCCGAGCCTGCCCGCACCGATCAGGGCGATGTTGTGCTGACCCTGCGTCCGCAGGATCTTGCGGATCTCGGATAGGAGCGCGTCGACGGAGTAGCCGACGCCCCGCTTGCCGAACTTGCCGAACGTCGACAGGTCGCGGCGGATCTGCGTCGCGTTGATGTTCGTGTACTCGGCGATCTCCTGCGAGGAGATCCGGTCCTTGCCCATCTTTCTCGCCTGCGTCAGCACCTGGAGATACCGACTCAGCCGAGCGGCGACACCTACCGTCAAGCGCTCCGCCACCAGCGTCCTTCCTGCGGGGTTTGCGACAACGCGGCGCATTGTGCCGACGAGCGCCGCGGAGGCAGGGAGAGAACCGTCACCCGCGCGCCGCGGCTACGCCGCCGCACCTAGAGAAGCGCGCGCAGATCGTCCTCGTCCACTTCGAAGCGAAAGCGCTCCTCGCCGTCGATCTCGACCAGTGGTATTACGGCGCGGTATCGGCGCTCGAGGTCAGGGTCCCCGGTGATATCGACGAGCTCGAAGTCGTCCCCGCAGACGGTGCGCACCACCTCGACCGCGACCCCGCAGAGGTGGCATCCGTCGGCGACATAGAGATGAACGCGCGGCACGCCCTTCATACGCGGCTCCCGGCGCGGCCGAGAGCCACCCTACGGGTAGAGCCCCCGCGTGGTCGTCGCCTCGGCGACACGCTGCACCGCAAGGCCGTAGGCCGCCGTCCGCATGCTCGTGCCGAAGCGCTCGCGCGTCGACCACGTCTCCTCGAACGCCCGCACGACGATGTCGTTCAGCTTTGCATTGACCTCGTACTCCTTCCAGAAGTACTCCTGGAGGCCCTGCACCCACTCGAAGTACGAGACGACCACGCCTCCTGCGTTGGCGAGCACGTCGGGCAGCACGAGGATGCCGCGGTCCTCGAGGAGCTCGTCCGCGCCCGGCGTGGTCGGGCTGTTCGCCGCCTCGCAGACCATGTGGGCGCGGATGCGCGCGGCATTGTCGGCGGAGATCGCCTGCTCGAGGGCCGCCGGCACGAGGACGTCGCACTCGAGCTCGAGCAGCTCCTCGTTCGTCGCCTCCTCGCCGCCCGGCAGCCCGGCGAGCACGCCGTGCTCCGACTTGTGGGTGATCGCCGCCTGCACGTCCAGCCCGTAGGAGTTGACGATGGCGCCGTTGGAGTCGGACAGCGCCACCACCCGGGCGCCCTCCTCGGCGAGCAGCCGCGCGAGATTCCTGCCGACGTTGCCGAAGCCCTGGACGGCGACTCTGGTGTCGGGGAACCGGCGACCCTCCTTCTGGAGCGCGGTACGGATGCAGTAGAGGACGCCTCGCGCCGTGGCGCCGTCGCGGCCGACCGAGCCTCCGAGCGCGAGCGGCTTGCCGGTGACGACGCCGAGCACGGAGTGGCCGACGTTCATCGAGTACGTGTCGAAGATCCACGCCATCACCTGCGAGTCCGTGCCCACGTCCGGCGCCGGGATGTCCTTCTCCGGGCCGATGTCGTTGATGATCTCCGTCGTGTAGCGCCGCGTGAGGCGCTCGAGCTCACCCGCCGAGAGCGACTTCGGATCGCAGACGACGCCGCCCTTCGCGCCGCCGAAGGGGAGCCCCATCAGCGCGCACTTCCACGTCATCCCCATCGCGAGCGCCTTGATCTCGTCGTGGGTGACGTGCGGGTGGTAGCGAATGCCGCCCTTCGCCGGGCCGCGGGTCACGTTGTGGACGACGCGGTAGCCCTCGAAGCCACGGACCGTCCCGTCGTCCATCAAGACCGGGACCGAGACCTCGACGGTCTTCTTGCACCCCTGCATCACGGCGATCAGGTTCGGGTCGACCCCGAACGCCTCCCCGACCCGGACGAGCTGTAGGCGGGCGAGCGAGAACGGGTTCTCGCGAAGGTGGGTCGACGCCTCGGTCGCGCTCATACCGCGCGATCGACTCTAGCGGAGCCTGAAGGGGACGTTCACGACGGTCGCCCGCCCGCCGCCGACGGGCTTGCCGACGATCCGGAGCACGTAGGCCCCGGACCGCAGCCTCGCGCCCCGCGGGCCGCGCCCGGTGACGCCGAGCGCGTAGCGCCCCGGGAGAAGGTCACGGAGGCGGACGAGGCGCCCGACGCTCCGGTGCCCGCGGAAGAGCTCGACGTCGAGCGTCGCGAGCGGCAGGATCTGCGGCCTCTCGGCAGGCCCGTCGACGCGGCCCGCGACCAGCGTGAGCACGGTCGGCGAGCGGTCGTCGGGCGCGAAGCGCTCCTGCGAGAGCCGCACGCCGCTGACAACGGGCCGGTTGGTGACGGGGACGGCGGCCGTCCACGGGACACGCAGGCGCACCCCGCGCCCGGCGGTCGCGACGATCGCTCCCGCGAGCGCGGTCGGGGCGGCCGGGCGCGTGTCCGCGCGGACCGTGACGCCGATCGTCGCCGACCGGCCCGGCCGTAGCACCACCCGGCGGCGGCTCGTCTTCACGGTGACGCCTGCGGACGACGGCGCGGCGGCGAGCCTGACGGCGAGCGGCCGGCGCGTGACGTTGCGAAGGATCAGCTCCCCCGTGGTCTGCCGGCGCCGTGCGAGCAGCGTCCGCAGCGTGACGCTCGGCGGGTCCGCGACGAGCTCAACGGCCGAGGCTCCCTCCGGGTTGACCAGCCCGAGGGACGTGCCGCCGGAGTCTCGCCGTGAGGCAGCGACGAGCGCGCTGCGAAGGCCGGCCGCGTCGAGATCCGGCCTCGCGTCCGCGAGCAGCGCCGCCGCGCCCGCGACGACCGCTGCGGCCGCGCTCGAGCCGCTGATCGTCCCGAAGCGCGCCGAGCCGCCCTCGTTCCGGCCGGGGACGGACGTGACGAGGCCGACTCCGGGCGCGCCGATCGCAGGCTGCGCGCCGCCGTCGAGCGCGAGCCCGGTGCTGGAGAAGGGGGCAACCGCGCCGAACTCGGCGTTCGAGTCGAAAGCGGAGGCGCCGACCGAGAGCTGGGCGGGGACGCCCGCGCGGAGTGCTGCGCGGAGCTTCGCGGCCGCGTCGACGGGGATGCCGACGATCGGCACCTCGATGGGGTCGTCGATCCCGAGCGAGCCCGCCGGCAGCGGCCCCTGGACCAGGACGGCCCTCACCCCGGCCGCGGACAGCTCGCTCACGACCTCCGGCGTCGTCGGTCCGGGCGGCAGCAACGCGGCGGTTCCGGCGACTCTGCTGTACCCCGCGGGATCGAAGAGGCGATCGAGCGCGTTCCCCTCGGTCACCGCGACCACCTGGCGGCGCGGCAGGGCCACGACGGGCGCGTCGAAGACGTCGCCCGGGCCGAACGCACCGCCGAGCGCGGTCTCCCCCGAGGCGAGCACGCCGAGCCCCGCGCGGAGGAGGACGTGCGCCGTCGGGCTGCGTCGGCGCGAGTCAGTGGCCGCCACACCGAGCGCGCCGGGCGTCCCTCCGGGCGACGCGACGCTGCCGTAGCCCGGCCCCGCCGCCCCGTCGTTCCCGGCAGCGCCGACGACGAGCGTCCCCAGCTCGAGCGCCCCCTTGGTGGCACGTGCGAGGGGGCTGTCGGGAAAGGACGCGAACGGCTCGACGACACCGACGAGCGCAACCCTGGCCGCGTCGTGCGCGTCGCCGTCCGCGTTCGGGTCGACCGCCGCCTCGAGGCCCGCGAGCAGCTGGTCGGAGCGACCGTAGACGGACACGCCTCCCTCCGCGTCCGGCTGCCAGCCCGCCACGCGGATCGGCAGGATCGACGCGCCGGGCGCGACGCCGTGGAGCCCTGCCGGCCCGCGCGACCCGGCGACGAGCCCGGCGAGCTCGGTGCCATGGCGCTCCGGCCGCCCTGGCAGCGTCGGGTTCTGCTCGGCCGACGCGTCGCTCCCCGGATCGAGCTCGTCGATCCCGGGCACGAGCGCCCGTTGGAGGTAGGGATGCCGCGTGTCGACGCCGGTATCGAGGAGCGCGACCGTGATCCCGGTCCCGTCGGACCCCGGCAGCGACACGCCGACGCGCGTGTCGGCGCCCGGCTCGAGGATGTCGGCGTCGACGCCCGGGCTCGGCAGCGCCGCCGGATAGACGGCGCGCACGGGATAGACCCCGGCGACACCTGCGTCGCGCTCGAGCGCGGGAATGAGCCGGGGGTCGAGCGCCCCGGCGAAGCCGTTGAAGACCCGGACGTACGACTGCTCGGGGTCGATCGGGGCGCCGTGGAACGCCAGACGCGCGATCGCCCGCCGCTGCGCATCGGCGGCCGCTGCGGTCCACGCACGCATCTCGCGCTCCGTCGCCCGGCCACCGGCGCGGCGCACGCGATCCGCGAGCGAGGGCGCACGTAGCACGACGATCCAGCGCCCGCCGAGCTGCGGCAGGGGCCGACTGCCGAGCAGGCCCTGCCAGCCGGCGGCGCCGCCGGAGTCGTCCTCGGCCGCGCCGGCCGCGGCGCCGAGCGCGACCGCGAGGCAGACGCCGAGCGCCGCGAGGGCGAGTGCGCTACGCGGACGCGTACGCATCGAGCGCAAGGTACCCGGGCGACGCAATCGGTCGCGCGAACCGCGCCGCGGAGGCGATCATCGCCGCGTTGTCGGTGCAGAGCGAAAGGGGCGCGAAGCGCGCGTCCTCCAGCGCGGCGCGCAGCTCCGAGTTCGCGGCGACGCCGCCGACGACCGCGACCGTCCGGTGCCCCGTGTGCTCCGCCGCCGCACGCAGCCGACCGACGAGCGCCCGAACGATCGCCCGCTGGTACGACGCGGCGAGATCGGCGCGCCGCGCCTCGAGCTCGGTTTCGGCGAGCTCCCGCACGGCGTACAGGAGTGCCGTCTTCAGGCCCGAGAAGGAGAAGTCCAGGCCCGGGACGCGCGCGACCGGAAACGCGTACGCGTCGGCGTCGCCGTCGCGGGCGAGCCGGTCGAGCTCCGCGCCGCCGGGATAGCCGAGGCCAAGAAGCCGCGCGCCCTTGTCGAACGCCTCGCCCGCCGCGTCGTCCAGGGTCGAGCCGAGCACCTCGAAGCCCGAGCGGTCGCGCACGGCGAGGACCATCGTGTGCCCCCCGCTCGCGAGCAGGCACGTGAACGGCGGCTCGAGCGGGTCGGGCTCGAGATACAGCGTCGCGACGTGACCGCGCAGGTGGTCGACGGGGACGAGCGGCAGCCCCCGCGCCCAGGCGAGCGCCTTCGCAGCCGAGAGCCCGACGAGCAGAGCGCCGACGAGGCCCGGCCCCTGGGTCACGCCCACGCGCGACACGTCGTCGAGGGTCGCGCCCGAATCGTCGAGCGCGGCACGGACGACGGGCGCGACGAGCTCGAGATGGCGTCGTGAGGCGACCTCGGGGACCACCCCGCCGTAGCGCGCGTGCAGATCCGCCTGCGACGCGACCACCGACGACAGAACCTCGCCGCCCTCCGTGACGATCGCCGCCGCCGTCTCGTCGCAGGACGTCTCGATGCCGAGCACGAGCCCGCTCATGCGCCGTGCGCCTCCTGCTCCGACGGCTCGGCGTCCCGCCACATGATCAGGGCGTCCTCACGGTTGTCCGTGTAGTACCCGCGCCGCACGCCCTTCGGGCGGAAGCCGAACCGCTCGTAGAGGCTGATCGCGCCGACGTTCGAGACGCGCACCTCCAGCGTGTAGCCGCGCCGGGCGTCTCCACGGGTCTCCTCGAGCAGCTGCCGCAGCAGGGCGGACGCGATTCCTTCGCGGCGCCGCTCGGGCGCCACGGCGACGTTCATCACATGCCACGCGTCGACGTAGCGCGAGAGGATGAGGTACCCGACGAGCGTGCCCTCCTCGTCGACTGCGCCGAGCGAGAGCGAGCTCGGCTTGGCGAGCTCCCCCGCGAACATCGAGCGCGACCAGGGGGTCGGGTAGGACGCCTGCTCGATGCGCTCGATCGCGTCGAGGTCGTGCAACTCGAGCCTCCTCAGGGTCAGGGCCACGGCTCCTCAGACCTCCCGCGGCTTCGCATCCGGCTCGCGCACGTACAGCGGCTCGATCGCATCGACGGGGCCGAAGTCGCTCGCGAGTGAGGCGTGCAGCGCGGCACGCGGCAGGTGACGGGAGTCGTCGTCCGGAGGCACGAGCGCGCCACCGGCCTCGAGGACGTCCCGGTAGCGGACCGCGCCCGTGCCGAGGCAGAGCCTCCCCGCCGCCTCGACGTCGTCGGGCGCCCGGGCCTCGGGGCCGGGGACGAACACCTCGCCGCGGCGCGCGTCGATCACCGGCAGCGCGCCGTCGGCGCCTGCCGCGAGCGCGTCGAGGGTCGAGACACCTGCGCCTTCGACCCCGAGCGCGAGCCCGAGGCCGCGCGCGACGGCGATCCCGACGCGCGTCCCGGTGAAGCTGCCCGGGCCGGTGCCGACGACGACGGCGTCGAGGTCGCGCGGGCGTGCGGACGCCTGTCGGAACAGCGCGTCGACGTCCTCGAGGAGCGTCTTCGCGAGCGACACGCGTTCGCCGAGCACCTCGCCGTCGGAGACGAGCGCGCTCGTCGCGACGTCAGTCGCCGTGTCGAAGGCCAGGATCAGCACCGCTCAGAGCTTGTAGCAGCGACTCCTCCGCCGCGTCCACGCGCACTTTCCGCCGCTGGTGGGAGACGTGCTCGAGCCGTACGTGCGCCCGCTCGCGCGGCAGCGTCCCGCTCCCCGCCTCGGGCCATTCGACGAAGACGACGGCGGCGTCGAAGTAGGGCTCGAGGTCGCCCCACTCCGCCGGCGAGAGCCCGCGGAAGCGATAGAGGTCGAGATGCGAGACGTCCGGCGTGCCCGCGTACCGGTGTCCGATCGTGAACGTCGGGCTCGTGACGCGGGCGGTGACGCCGAGCGCGCGGCACGCGCCCCGCACGAACGTCGTCTTCCCCGTCCCGAGCTCGCCCGAGACGAGCACCACGTCGCCGGCTACGAGCAGCTGCGCGAGCCGTCCCGCGAGCGCCTCCGTCTCCTCCGGCGACCCGGTCTCGACCTCGATGCCGGGCATCTAGAAGAGGCCGAGCTGGACCGGGCGTCGATCGCCCGCCCCGACGACGACCGGGGCGCGCAATGACTCGGCGATCCGAGCTTGTGTTGAATCAACACAAGCCTCGCCGTCCCGCCCGAGGATCGCCCCGAGCCGGGCGACGTCGCGCTCGAGCACCTCGAGCATGGTCGGCGTGTACAGCGCCGCGGCAGGGTGATAGAGCGGGACGAGGATCACCCGCCGCCCACCGAGCGTCACCTCCTGCTCCTGCCCGTGGACGCGGGTGATCCCGAGGGCGCGGCCCGAGAGCAGGGTCGTCGCGAAGCTGCCGAGGCTCGCCACGACGCGGGGCTGGACGAGCTCGAGCTGCCGGTAGAGATACGGCTCGCACGCCGCCGTCTCCTCCGGCGCGGGGTCGCGGTTCCCCGGCGTCCGGCACTTGAGGACGGTGGCGAGGTACACCTCGTCCAGCCGAAGGCCGATGCCGCCGAGCAGCTGCGCGAGCAGGTCACGGGATCGTCCCGCGAACGGCATGCCCTCGCGATCCTCGTGGAAGCCCGGCGCCTCCCCGACGAGCGCGAGCTCCGCGTCCGGGTCCCCCTCGCCGAACACGACGGCGGTGCGACCCGCGGAGAGCGCGCACCGGACGCACCCGGCAGCCTCGGCGGCAACCGCACGGAGGGCCGCTGCACGCTCGGGCGCGTTCATCACGGCAACTCTACGGGCCGGTCCGGTCGCCCGGCCCGCCGGTCTTGACTTCCCCCGGACAGATGTCAGAGGATCGCGCTGCGGCCCCATCACTCGAGGAGGACGAGGTGTGACCTGGTACGAGTTCCTGCTGTTCGTCCACATCTGCGGCGCGATCATCTGGATCGGCGGCGCCTTCGTCTTCCAGGTCTTCGGGATGGTCGAGCTCCGCTCGCGTGACACCGCTGCGATCGCGCGCTTCGCAGGGAACGCGGGCCGGATCGGCGAGCGGCTGTTCACACCGACGTCTCTCGTCGTCGTGCTCGCGGGCATCGGCTTGATGATCGACGGCGACTGGCCGTGGGGCAGGCTGTGGGTCCTGTTCGCGCTCGTCGCGTTCGCGGGATCGTTCCTCCTCGGCGCCGGCGTGCTCGGGCCGACGGCGAAGCGCATCGAGGCGGTCGGGCCCGAGACGGCCGAGGGCCAGCGGCTGATCCGGCGCGTCTTCGCGCTCCTGCGCGTCGACCTGCTCTTCCTCTTCGCGATCGTGTTCGCGATGGTCGTGAAGCCGACCGGTGACGACGTGTGGGCGATCGTGATCGTCGCCGCGATCCTCGTCGCGGGAAGCACCGTGTTCCTGCGCGGCATCCGCGAGACGAGCACGCCGGAGGCGTCGGCGACGACGGGCTGATGGGGGACGCGACGGCCGCTAGTGGCCGCAGCCGCAGCTGCCGCCGCAACACCCGCCGGCGCCCGAGCTCGTCACACTGCTCGGCTTGGACGTCGAGCCGTGGACGGCGAACGACGAAAGCTGCTTGAGCACCTTGGCCGCGCCGCAGCTCGGGCACGTGACCACCTGCTCGCTCGAGCGAACGAGCTCCTCGAAGTGGTTCTCGCATTCCATGCACGCGTACTCGTAGATCGGCATGACCGTAGTGTAGTGCCGTGACCGGCACCGGCTGGGAGGCACCCGCGCTCGAGGGCCGGATCGTGCGGCTCGAGCCGCTCGCGCCGGGGCATGCGGACGGCCTCTGGGAGGCCTCGCGCGACCCGCGGACCTGGCGCTGGCTCTCGATCGTCCAGCCCGCCACGCGAGAGGCGTTCGACACCTGGATCGAGGCGGCCGTCGCCGCTCGCGATGCCGGCGCCGAGATGCCCCTCGTGACACTGTGTGGCAAACAGGTCGTCGGCTCGACGCGTTTTCTCGCCCTGCGACCCGAGCACCGCTCGGTCGAGATCGGCTGGACGTGGCTGCATCCCGCCACGTGGGGCACCGGCGCCAACGTCGAGGCGAAGCTCCTGATGCTCGGCCATGCGTTCGAGAGGTGGGGCTGCAGGCGCGTCGAGTTGAAGACGGACGCCCGCAACGACCGCTCCCGCGGCGCCATGGAGGCGATGGGCGCGACGTTCGAGGGGATCCACCGGCATCACATGCTCGTACGCGGCGGCGAGAACCGCGACAGCGCGTGGTACAGCGTCACGGACGACGACTGGCCGGGCGTGCGCGACGGACTCGCCGAGCGCCTCGCGCTCTTGTAGCGACCCGCGTCGACTATCCTTTGGGTGCCCGGTATCCGCGAGGAACTGGAGCGCGAATGATCGAGAACGTCCACGTCATCGGGGCGCGAGGGCGCGTCGGACGCGCGGTGAGCGTGCGACTCGCCGAGCGCGGGCTCGTGTCCTCCGGGACCGACCCCGACATCGTCCTGCTCTGCGTGCCCGACCGTGCGATCGCCGAGGTCGCGGCCGCCGTCGAGCCCAGGCCGTGGGTCGGGCACGTGAGCGGCGGCACGCCGCTCGAGGCGCTCGCGCCGCACGAGCGGCGCTTCTCGCTGCACCCGCTGCAGACGTTTACGCACGACCGCGGGCCCGAGCAGCTCGACGGGGCCTGGGCGGCGGTCAGCGGCGAGAGCGATGCTGCGCTCGGCGTCGCGACCGCACTGGCGAACGAGCTCGGCCTGCGCCCGTTCGTGCTCGACGACGGGCGCCGGGCGCTGTACCACGCGGGCGCCGCAATCGCCTCGAACTACCTCGTCACGCTCCGACGCGCGGCAGGCGAGCTCCTGGCGGAGGCCGACGTCCCCGCCGAAGCTCTGGACCCGCTGATGCGACGCGTGATCGAGAACGGGTTTCAGCTGACCGGCCCGATCGAGCGCGGCGACTGGGAGACGGTCGAGCGCCACCGCGCCGCGATCGCGGAGCACGCGCCGGAGCTGCTCGCGGCCTACGACGAGCTGGCGCGCCTGACGGCACGTGACCCTCTGTTGCAAGGAGAACCCGCGTGATCGTCGCGCGCACGGTCGCGGACGTCCGCGCCGTCCTCGCCGAGCGGCGGGACGGGCGGATCGGCCTCGTGCCGACGATGGGCTCCCTGCATGCGGGGCATCTCGCGCTGCTCGAGACCGCCCGCGCCGACTGCGACACGGTCGTGATGAGCCTCTTCGTCAACCCGGCGCAGTTCGGCGACCCCGCCGATCTGAACGGGTACCCGCGGGACGAGGCACGTGACCTCGAGGTCGCGCGCGAGGCGGGCGTCGACGTCGCGTTCGTCCCGTCCACCGCAGAGCTCTATCCGCCGGGGTACCAGACGTGGGTCGACGTGACCGAGCTCGGGACGGTGCTCGAGGGAGCGCACAGGCAGGGGCACTTCCGCGGCGTCGCGACCATCTGCCTCAAGCTCTTCTCGATCGTGCGGCCCGACGTCGCGTACTTCGGCCAGAAGGACGCGCAGCAGGTCGCGGTGCTCCGGCGGATGATCGCCGACCTCCACCTCGAGCTCGAGCTCGCAGCCCTCCCCACCGTCCGCGACCCGGACGGGCTCGCGCTCTCGTCCCGGAACGCGCGGCTCTCCGCCGAGGAGCGGGCCCGCGCGCTCGCCCTTCCCCGCGCGCTCGCCACCCGCGACGCCGAGACCGCCCGCACGATCCTCGAGGACGCGGGGCTCGGAGTCGACTACGTCGCGGTGGCGTCGTTCGACCCACCAGTGCTCGCCGCCGCCGTTCGCGTCGGCGAGACCCGCCTGATCGACAACGTCCCCCTGGAGGAAAGCCCATGAGCACCCGACCACGCACCCCGGCTCCCGGCACGCCGGCCCCCGGCAAGTTGCCCATCACGGAGCTCGCCGTACTCGTCGAGCGGCGTCAGCCGATCGTGATGATCACCGCCTACGACGCTCCGTCCGGCCGACTCGCGGACGAGGCCGGCGCCGATCTGATCCTCGTCGGCGACTCGGCCGCGATGACCGTGCTCGGGCACGACTCCACCCTGCCCGCGACGATGGAGGAGATGCTCGTGCTCACGCGGGCGGTCACGCGCGGCGCGCGCCGGCCGCTCGTGATCGCCGACATGCCTTTCGGGTCGTTCCAGGTCTCCGACGGCGCCGCCGTCGAGAACGCGATCCGCTTCGTGAAGGACGCGGGCGCCGACGCAGTGAAGCTCGAGGGAGCCGGACCGACCCTCACGCGCGTTCGCGCGATCGTCGGCGCCGGGATCCCGGTGATGGGGCACGTCGGCCTGACCCCGCAGTCGGCGACGATGCTCGGCGGCTTCAAGGCCCAGGGGCGTACCGCCGACAAGGCCGCCACGCTCCTCGCGGACGCGCTCGCGCTCGAGGAGGCAGGCTGCTTCGCGATCGTGCTCGAGGCCGTGCCCGCCCCGGTGGCCGACGAGGTGACGCGCCGTCTGCACGTCCCGACGATCGGGATCGGCGCAGGAGCGGGCACGGACGGGCAGGTGCTCGTCTGGCACGACCTGCTGGGTCTCTACGACGGGCAGTCGCCGCGCTTCGTGAAGCGCTACGCCGACCTCGCCGGGACCATCCGCGACGCGGTCGCGGCGTACGCCGACGACGTCCGCGAGCGGCGGTTCCCCGAGGAGGTGCACACCTACGCGATGTCCGCCGAGGAGCGCGCGGCCTTCGAGGCGGCCGCCGGCGCCGGGGCCGGCTCGCCGGCGGCGACACGGGAGGCCGCGGGGCAACGCTAGTTGCAGTCGTGACGAGCTCTCTCAGAAGACGCTCGGCAGCACGGCGAACGCCGCCACGAGCACGCCGGCGAGAAGGAGCGCGCCGGCGACGCCGCGCCAGGGGAGGCGCAACGTCGTGCGCAGCCCGAGCGCGACGAGCACCGTCGACCACGCGACGAACGCGAGCCCGAGCGCGGTCACCACGACCCGGCCCGTGCCTTCGTCCGAGCCGCCGGTCCGGAACCAGTCGTTCCCGAAGCCGATCGCGATCGCCGGGACGAGCACGACGAGCGCCAGCGCCAGCGGCAGCGCCGCGAACGCGACGATCTGCCGCGCGATCTTGAACGGCGAGTCGACACCCACCGCCCTGGCGCCGAGCCACAGGGCGAGCCCCAGCAGGAAGTAGCCTGCCGCGCCGTAGAAGAGTCCGCCGATGAACGTGACGACGACGAGCACGAGCGCGTCAACGGTCGGGTCGTCCATCACCGTGCCCCACGCGGGCGTGAGGAGGATGCACGCCATGCCCGCGAGGATCGTGATCGCCAAGACCGGCTCCGAGCGTGCGTCGACGTCGGTGTCGTCGGTCTCCGCGAGGGCGGCGAACACCGTCCGCGGGGCGGTCACGACCCGCGGCACGCGCCGCCACCACTCACGGCTGGCAGCCTCGCCGGCGATCGCCCGCTTGGCGCCGATCCTGTCGGCCCGCTCGACGGGCTTGACGGGATGGTGCTCGCTCACGTCTCGAGAGTAGCCTCGCGAACGAGGCGGTCCGCGACGTGTTTCGCCGCGACGCGGAGCTCGGGCACGGCGGTGTGCTCCCAGAGCCGGCCCTTGCGAAGGGGGCCGAGGAGCGTCAGGCGCTCGCTCGTGCTGCCGTCGGCGGTGACGAGCCGCCCCTCCTCGTCGGTGTCGAGGCCGAGCCCGA
>Ga0207428_10000266_pt1 | contig 70751 bp, 107 predicted proteins | sample RhiMethybrSRZTD1_FD_187600 | JGI IMG/M metagenome (GOLD analysis project Ga0207428, IMG submission 187600) | Populus rhizosphere microbial communities from Tennessee, USA - Rhizosphere MetaG P. TD hybrid SRZTD1 (SPAdes) (version 3) | ecosystem: Host-associated > Plants > Roots > Rhizosphere >... | reverse complement strand
TTGCCAATTCCAGATACCGCTCCAGAAAAATATCCAAACCTGGACGAACTGCGGTTCTGAAAATAAACCCTAGAACTTTTTTCAACCAACCCATAAAGGATCTCCTATGCCAACTACTTGGTCAGTGTTGACGATTATTGAAGAACCTCCAGACGTTCCCAAACCAGGGAATGCCGTAGAGGTTCGAATTTTAGATCTGGCGTGTCACAGATGCGTGATAGACCATGCGAATAAACTAAAACGGTGCGTCTTTCATCACCGGCTACGAGTGTGGGGATACTACGTAGGTACCGATAAGGAAGAAGTCAAGCAAGAAATTCTTGAATCTCCCCCTGTAGAAACATCTCCTTCTCCTGAGCTCTCCTCTTAACTAGTCCTGGAAGAACCTTCCCTCGCGCCTTGTTCCACCGAGAGAATTCCTCAGCCGCCTCCTCCACCTTCCCCAGGTTAAGCTTCCGAAGTAACGTAGAGTTCCTAAAAGCATTGATCCCCACGTTATAAGTAAATGACACCAGCGCATCGAATCCTTTCTGGGAAAGCTGCGTTACTACCAACCGAGTAACAGCGTCTTCAGCTTCCATAACATCTTCTTGGAACCATTCTTTTACCTGATGATCACAAACCTTATGACCTTCTGCCCAATGGATATTCTGGGGTCCCTTCTCTAGTGGCCCTATTAAATGGCCGATTCCTCCAGTAAGTAGTCCTACCGGATCTCTATAGATCTTCTCTACTACTCCCTCGTGTGTCTTTATAAATTCGTATCCCTCGTCTGAGAGTTTCACTGCCGTTCCTCCCCGAAGTCTTTGATCTGCTTCAGAACCTTATCCAGACCCAGATACTTTCTTTGATGGCGTCCCGGCATCTTACCTTGAGCTTGGCGTTTCATTGCCTCACCAGGATTAGCCAACGACGCGAACTGAGAAGCCTGAGAAGCAAGACCCTCGTCACCTTCTATGTAAGCTTCCCAGATTGCCTTCTTAGCATCATCATCCCCCTCAGTATAGAAGGGGAGAGTCTCTAGAAACTTTCCGAGTCTGCTAATCTCGCGCTCAAAGTATATATTCTGAGCCCTATTTATAGTAGGGTCAGGATCTCTTTCGAGGAAAGTTTTGTAGTTTAGTCCCAGACGCTGCCACTCTTGGCCCGCAAAATTAGGACCCGCTGTAAGTTGCACACCTGAAGACATTAACAGATCTGGGTCTTGAGAGATCTGCATTGGAGAAGGTTCGATCGGAGAAGTCATATCGGGGAGACTCCTTCTCCAAAAGGGGAATTTGTCTTGGATGGGACCATACCAAGTTCCCCTAGTGTCCTTGAGCCGGTTCTCCTCTTCTGAGAATCCCGCCCAGACATCTCTCACGTTAAGAAGGGGAGTGAAAGGTATAGCCAGAGTTCTTCCTCCAGCTTCTATCATCGCTAGCTTACGACCCTCAGTTGCGCCGGTGGCTCCAAAGAGTTCTCCCGCAGCATTGATCGTATCTATAAAATCAGGACTGGCATCAGTACGCCGAATACCCGTATAGATCTCCAATAGTTCATTCCCAAGTTGCTTGTCTCCTATAGTACCCCTTCTATAACGCTCAGCTAAGCTAGCCATATGGAAGTACTCCGAGAAGGATTTGTCCTTTCGTACATCCACATAAACAGGCCTACCATCTTTAGTTTTCTTACTCTTATCTCCAAGCTGCCACCACTCATCACCCATCTCACCCTGGCGAATCATATCCCACGCCACGAACAACATAAGAGACCCTACCATAGCCTTAGCTAAGCGCTCCCAGTCATACCTCGTAGGAGGATTCACTCGGTAGGGAGTCTTAGTCTTAGGGTCCTCATCGTAGCGAGGTCTCAAAATTTTAGCTATGGGCGATTTCGATTCGTAGCCAAAAGCTATAGCAGGAGCTGCGGTCATAAAGGGAGCCGGGGAGTACTCATAGAGAGTCTTCATCCCATTATAAAGAGCTCTCGGGAACAACTCTCCTAAGATAGCTCCAGGCCCCGCAGCGTTCATCATTCGAATAAAGTAAGCTGCAGCTCTCTCCATTACTGGAGCTTCTTTGTCGGTCGAAGGATCATAGGCATAGGTTAGGTCCAGAGTATTATTAAGGGAAGACCTAATAGCTTCTTCAGGAATATCCTTGAAAGCCATTCTATCCTTGGGATCTATCAACTCTAGCTCATCCTTGGTAAGACCTGTCTGTCTTAACACTTCATCAAGATCAATCCCTCTATCCATTAGTTCTAGCCTAAGCCGCCCAATAAACTTAGGTCTCCTAAACAGAAACTCCGCGAACTGCAAGGGAATAAGCATTGTATCGTAGGCGATCTCGGGCCCACGTAAGGTAACCTTACCTAAAAGTTTCTTCTCGAACTGCAGTCTCTTCGAAAATACTTGGATCTGGTTATTGAAATCCCTTCTAGTTGATGCATTCTTGATTCTTGGGAGAAGACTCTTAGCTAGAAGGATATACTTCTCCGCGTCTACCTTCTCCTTAGTCTCACCCGATACCGGCCTAGCAAACAACTTAGCGTGAATGTCCGGAAAGAACTTCTCGACCTGATTTATGATCTCCTGCTGACGTTGATAAGCTGTGCCCTTGTTTTTGTTTATGAGAGCTTCTAGTTGTCCTGGATTAAGAGCTCGAACTACTTCCCAAGTAGCCGCCATAGCATCAACCGCATTCTCGTTAGCTTCAGTTACTCTCTCTCGAAATCGTCCTTTCCCTTCGGCCATAGACTGCATCCACGCGCCGAGGCCCTCTGCTGCAACGTCAGCCGCAGCTCTAGCCATAGTAGTTCTAGTATTAACTAAAGCTGTAGTAAGCTTAGTAAGTACCATCTTCTGTACTAACCCACCGTACCTACTCCAAAGACTTCTACCTAACACGGATCGGTTGAGGTACTTCAGAATAACATCCATCTGTTTCTTGGGAGCTACATACTTGGAGAACTTCTCAGGTTCGTTCTTGAGCATTCTCTCCAAGTTACGCTCTAGCCTAGACAATATTGATAGATCTCTCCCCGCCTTCGAGTAGCTCATCAACTGATCGTTTATGAATTCTTCCCAGCTTACTCCCTCTTCTTTTAGGATAGCGTCAACGTCAGCTTCTCTCAGGTCTCCAGCTACCAACGCCTCGTAGATCTGTTTCGATGGAGGATCAGTCAAGTCCACATCTAGCTTCTCTTGCTGCATCAACTCAACGAACTTTCTAGCTATAGCTTCTTGATAACTAGTCGAGATAACTTCGGTTCTAAGAGGAGGTCTTGGACCATAGACTTCTGCTCCAGCATCCGGTGGAGGTGTAGGAGGATTCTGCTGGAGGGTCTTGATCATTGGATCTTTTACTTTTGGTCCCTTAGACTTGAGATCCTCCACGTCAAACTCATCAATAGTTCCATTCTCAAAGCGAACCTTCATTGTTCCAGGTTCGTCGCCTGCTTCTACTACTTCGGCCTGAGCGCTATAACCCTTTACCTTTACTAGATCTCCTATATTGGTCTTAGCGAAAAGTCTAAAGCCTTGAGTTCTTGCAGTCTCCGATAGTTTTGGAGAGATGTCTAGGTAGTGAGCTTCTTGAGAGGGATTTATTGCATCTCTCAAAACAAGTTCATCTCTCTGTAACTTGCTTATAACTTCTTCGAAAGTATCTGCAGTTGCAAAACCTTCTTTCTGTGTTTCATAAAGTGAAGGAGGATCACTTGATCTATCACCCGCAGCCCATCCATATTCTGGATCTCTAAAAACCTCAACCTCAGTTCCATCAAACAAAGTAGCAACATACAAATTAGGTGTCTGTTGTCTAAAGGTAAGTTGGATACCCGGCATAGAGCCGCTAGTTTTGGTTAGGCCATATTGGCTACCGAACTTTTTCGCGTAGTCCTTAGCAATCTGTGGGAGCTTTTGGTCGTAGAGAAACTTGTGAAGTTGTCCCCCTATAGAGAGTCCTTCTCCTTCTATAACTCCTTCTCCAAAACCATCCTCGTCTATTTTAGAGAAGATTTGCTCCGCGATATTTTTACCCAGTAACTCCTCAACTCTTTTAGGCTTGAGCTTCTGCAAACTTTCGTGATAAGAACCTACATCACCAAAAGGATCATCTTCTTTACTTGGATAAAGATGTATTCCATCCCTATCTGCTGCCCAACCTATCTTCTTAACATTCTGTCTAAGAGTGTCATTGTAGAGATCAATCTGCTGAGACCCCTTTGGCCACACTATTCTCTTAAAGCCATTATCTGCAGCCCATCGAAGGATTCTCTTGAAGGCTAGATCTGGCCAGGACTGTTTGAATGGAGCATCAGGAACTAAAGATGATTCTTCAATGTCTTCCAATTGCGATCGAAGAGACCTCCTTTCCTTATTTAGTTCAGCAATCTCATCATAAGTAGATCTTTGGATTTGCCTTTCTATCTGACTAATTCTATCTTTTATTTGCTGAATACGAGATCTTGTTTCCTCTGTATCATATCTAGCTTCCCTTCCTTTCTGATGCCAATCACTTTGAATCTCTTGAACTCGAAGAACCTTTTGTCCATCTGCATCCAGTCCTTCGTCTAGACGAAAGTGAACTACAGGATTCTCTACGTCTGGATAGTGACCTGACTTATAAATCTTTTTTGCTGGATCGACCGCTCTTACAAATCTATCAATATCATCTGCCCCTTTCTTGAGAGGCGCAGCAGGTAAGGTCATAACGACCTCTCTATCAGTCCCTGGAATACCTCCCTTCAAAGCTTTCCAGTTAGAATGAGGAGCCGCAGTTTGTACCTTTCGTATCTCTGTTCTTAGATGACCCCTCATGTTTATAGCGTCATCTATCTGTTGGCCTACTCGGTCTATCTCCTTATTTACGAAGTCGAGTTCTTCTGGACTGCCTCCTCTATAGACTTCATTCCAGAGTTCGTTTATTCTCTCATACTCTCTGTTATAGCTATCTATATCAGACTCAACTCGCTGAAGCTGTCTATCTAACTCCGCAGCCTTCTTATAGTTTTGCTGACCATAAACTACTTCATCTACCTTAACGCTGTTAGTCCGAATAACATCAAGTAACTCATCCTTAGTTACTTGTTCTCCCTTTACAGCTTTACTAGCTATTAACTCATCCAGCCCGCTAAGATCATATTCGTCTCTCTTAATACCTCTCGATGGGTCCATAAGAGTAGACATAGCTTGCTCAGCGGACATTCTATTCGGGAACTTCTCGCTTACTACTCGCTCAAGTTGGGAGTAGAAGGTTGGGACTGTGGATTGTTCGCTAGTTGTTGGAGATCCCGAGCGAGCGGCAAGAGTTGTTCCCTGGCCTGATCGTGACTCAGCCCCTCCTGTCTGAGCTCCTTGTAAGCCTGTGCTAGTACTCCCAAGTTCGCGTAGCCCTGGGGATTCGGAGATAGTCTTTGTGAGGTCTCGTTGAGCTCGTTCTCGCTGCCAATTCTCATACATACTCCTTGCGAGAGGGATAGCATCCTCCAGGCCCTCTCGGATAGTTGCAGTTCTCTCGATTATATCTAGAGCCTCTACGCCATTGCGATCCGCAACGTGCATAAAGTAATTGAATAGATGATCTATTCCATCAGCGGGTGTAGCGAAGAATCTAAAAGTCTCTCCTCCCATCACATATGCAGGGAGTTCTACTGCCAGAATATCCGCCGCAGTCATCTCTCCAGAAGCGCCCATATCTTCAGCCAAGCCGGGATTATTCTTCAAAAGAGATTTAATAACAGGTAGGTCCTGAGCCCATAGAGGATCATGAAGATCTGCTGCCCCAACCTGCCTGTCGATTTCTTTAGGCACTGACAACTCTGCCGCTTTACTCTGGCCCGAGTGAAAAGTCTCGTGAGCTATAGTTCCAGCTAGAGTTTGTCTATCAAACCCGTGGTTGAGCAGAGAAATAGTGTTGAGACCCTCAGATCTAGAAGCTTTGAATATCGTATCTAATTGAGAAATAGCTTCATCTTTCTGTTGTGGAGTAGCTTGAGATCTCGCTATGTCGTCTATCAAGCTAGGAATCTCATTCATAGTAAGATTCAAGCCTGTAGTATCAGATGGATCTCCCTGAATAGCCACTTCCATAACCCAAGTAGGCACCATCATAACGGGAGCTTTACCTGGACGAAGAGATGGTATAAGAGCAAACTCCATCCCAGTAGCGCTTGGGGCATACGTAGGCTGCGAACCTCTCGAAGCATATCGAGATCCTGGAGTCGTAGGACCAGGAGGAAGTTGTTTTGGAACTGGAGGCGCTTTTAGATCCGGAGGTGGACGAAATCCTGAACCTACCTGTTTTGGTAGTCTAGGATTGATAAGCATCTGCCCGCCAACTTCTATAGCCGAGGGAAGAGCCTTCTCAAAAAGAGACTCGGGTCTCTTAATGACATATCTATCAATCTCAAGTCGTCTAGCTCTGTCTCGGGAATCCTGCCTACGACCCAGCTCCCCTATCCCAGATTCCAATAGAGAACCAACATCGCCCGGTATAGATGCAAATTCTCCGGCAGACTGAGTAAAAGGCTCCCCTAAGCCACTAACTAAATTAACTAGTCCCTTCCTGGTAGCATAAGCAGCAGGTCCAAACTTATCATAAATATCCTGCTCACTTTGCGCGCTTGTTAGTTCTTTAGCTTCTAGAGGAGTAGCTTGTCTAACCGACTTCAGTTGCTGGCCTCTCTTAGCCGCAAGCATCTCTTCTCTACGAAGCCTCTCCTGTCCGGAAGGTTTCTCCGCAGATCTCAACTGATAAGACTCAGGGGTCTCTCTAAACGGAGTAGTCTCAAACTTAAAGGTAGACTTCCCAAAAGGCTGCTCGGGAAGCTTTGGAGTAAAGACTTGTCTTTTGTCTACAGGAAGCTTGGTAGGTTTCTTCGGACGCACTCCAACTGGTACGAGAGTCGTCTCGTCGATCTCGTCGTCCGGAACCGGAATAAGATCTTGCTCAAAGATTTCTTCAGCCATTTACTTATAATAGATCTCACCAGTAGGACCTATTCCTATAACTGTTATTAGTCTACCGTTGGCGTCTCGATACTTCTGACCTACCGAATACTTTTCTGGATTCGGGCTTCTAAAGTACCTAGACGATTGACCTCCATCACCGCCTTTTCCAGGAAGGGTAGGAGGGATAGCTTTCTTAGGGGTAGTTCTCGGAGCTCCAGCAGGCGACACACCCCCGAACTCTTGCCGAAGTTTGATCTCGTCTTCCTCAGACAAACTCGGCTCAATGTAGTCTCTAAACTGAGTAGTAAGCTGACCATACTTAGTCTTACGACTTGTGAGTACGCTCTCTTTTTCCTTGAGTAGGTTGTTATACTCATCTAGAACCGGCTTGACCATTGGCAGAGTTTCAATGAAGGGATCTACTCCCTGGAACCCTACCCCAGGAACAAACTTTCCTTTACCTGGAGCTGCCCTATCAGCCAGTCCCTGTAACTTACTTTCCAGATTCTTGATCTGAGGGTCAATTGATCTAGCTCTAGCCTGAGAGGTAGCCAACTCACTCTGTAGAGTACGGAACTCTTTCTGTTGGTCCTTATCAAACCGGCGCTCAGCCATAACATCAGAAGGCTTTGTACCTTGTTCGAGCTGGCCAGCCTGAGTATCCGCTAGTTTACCCTGAGACTTCATCAACTCAATTCTCTGTCGAATTTGCTCTACGTCGGCTTCTTTTTTATTTAGTAACCTTCTCCCAGCTTCTTGATAAGCGCTGTCATAGTTAAACTTATCAGGAAAGGTAGACATCAACCAACCCGCGAGTTCGCTCTGTACTTGGCCCCTCTTGAGCTCGAACCTCTGATTCAACATCTCAGTATCGTGAGCTCGCTTGAGTTCGTTCTCTCGACTCTTGAACTCATTCGTCAGAGCCAAACGATCCTGCATCAGTTGTTCTTGGCCCTCGTAGCGAGCTGCGATCTTCGAGAGCTCCTCTCGACGTGGATCTCTAAGAACCATCTTCCCTTGTAGTTCTGGAGCCTGCCTATAGTTAAGAGCCTCAACCGATCGAGGCCGCGTTCCCTCGGCGCGGAAGGGTTTCAAGAGATTCTGCTTATTGGACTCTCGAAGATTCATCGCAGTGTCCGGACCCACAGCAGACCCCAAAGTCTCACTGAGTTTGGTTCCAATTTGATCCTCAAACCCTCGATCCGGCATCCCCGAAAAGGCGTTCCAGAACTTCTTCATCGGCCCTTTGAGCTTCATCACGTCGCCTATGTGACCCATAAGAGTCGGCAAGGATTCAGGCTCCACCTTATCAGCCAGTCCTGCAAGAAGACTCAGTACCTCTCCACGACGCTGTTCGTCCTTTTCGTTTTGTTTAGTTTGGAGTTCTCCTAGCCTGCCAAAGATTCCAGAAGAAAGATCCTGCAGAAATTGTCCATTAGCCATAAGCTAACCTCCTTGACCATATCCGTAGTTGAAGTCTGTTCCAGGGAGAATGTTACTATTCTTACCCCCTCCGAATAACCCGCCGAAGAATCCACCTACCTTATCCTGGACTCCTTTGTTACTAAAGAGATCTACCAGGAATCCCCCAAGCTGATTCCCAGAACCTCCACTAGAAGGACTCCCACCATAAGCCCTATTGGCCTGAGAGTTATAAAGGCTCATAGCTCCTTGGCCTCCACTAGACCCTATACCCAATCCCGTTGTAGCTAGGTTCCCGAGATTCCCCGCAGCTCCACCGCCTATACCCAGAGCTTGGAGAGCGTTCCCAAAAGAGTTCATAGCTAGTCCGCCACCAGTCCCGAGAGTCTGATTCCCGGCTCCGATGGTTCCCAGTCCTAGCTGTCCCTGTCCGAGACCCAGGTTCATTAGCGAGTTGGCGCGGTTGCCTTCTCCCCCCGCAGACTGAAACGCAGCATTCAGTGCCCTATCACCCAGGGCTTGTCTCCCAGTAAAGTAAGCCTTAGATAGATCACTCTGTCTAGCCATATTGGCCTTGTTGAAGGCCGAAGCTCTACCCCCGCCTCTGGGAGCCTCACTCAGCCCTTCCAAAGTCGCTTGGTAGCCTTCGTTGATCTGGCCGAACTCCGGAGCCAACAACTCATCCGTTCGCTGTTTCGAGGGAAGGAACCTATCAATGGCATTTCCCTCGGTCATAAAGGGACGGTAGAATTTCTGCAGCTCAGCTAGAGCCTGCCCAGCTCCCTTCAGATAAGGAGTTGACCCCTCCAGAAGAGCATTCCCCTTATCGAAAAGTTCTCCGGATCTGCCTCGGGCCTCTCCCAAAAGACTCTCATAGTCTCTAGTTCCGGTATCGAATCCCTTTCTGGCTCCCGAAAAAGTCTCACCTAGCATAGACTGTACCAGGGGATAGAGATTCCTAGCTTGATCCAGCCCAAATTGAGAAGCCATTATCTGGGCATTGATCAAGGGTTGAAGCTGCTGAAGCTGCTGTTGGGCTAGACGCTCCTGGGCCTTTCTAGCTCCCTTGCCAGAGATCCCGCCTATTAAACTACTCCCTACGCCGATCGCTGCTGGAATTGCCGCTGCCATAAATGGCCTCCTCTCGTTTGCTCTTCGTTAATATATTAGCTAACTTCTCGCCAGTATAGACCTTATTGTAGAGAGGTCGGTCACTTTTAATGTAGCCTCTCTTCCTACAGATTCTTTCAGCCGCCGCGTTCGTTGGCTGGTTGTAGACGTGGATCGCCTTTCCGAGGGCTAGGGCCGACGCGTCCAATCGACCCTCCATCCTGTCCATCAACTCTTCCTTTACACCCCTGCCCTGATATTCCTTCTTGATCCAGATAGGCTCAGTATGGATCAGCATCTGACTGACCACGATTCCAACTATCTTTCCCGTAGTGGAGTCTACTGCGACCTCTACCCAACTGAACTCCGGAGAAGGAGCTTGGATGTTTTCTTCCTGACAGAATTCCTCCAGAAGATAATAGTCCTGTGTGGCTAACGATTTAGTTACTATCATGACTGTCTCACTGCAAACATATGACTTACTCTATGAGTAACATCGTTTGATGCTGTACCTTGTAGAGTTACTACAAACGTTAGAGTCTCGGTGTCCATACTAGCTACAGTTATATCCCCAAATTGAGTAAAGGGATCAACTTGGCCAGTAAATGGTAAACTAGCCGCTATGTAGTTTCGAGTCGTAGTGGGACTGGTGCGATAGACTCTACCTATAAGCATGATCTGGGTTCCAGATAGAGTGTTCTGCCAGGGATTAGCATTTAAATTCACTCCCCCAAATGAATATGTAATAGTCTTAGTAACCGCACCACCAGCTACATCGTACTCCCCCACAAACTCCAGAAAATCCCCAGTAGCTTTTAAGGTACCTGGAGGTATCATAATGGTAATGATAGTAGTTACTGCAGCTCCACTATTAGCGTGATTCGTCACATCGGTAAAGATAAGACGAGGGTAATTAGAAGCTGGAATAGGATTGGCGTAACTTACTATAACTCCATCTTTGCTGACTCGAATAAATCCATCTCCCTGTGGAGAAGGAATTTTGATGATCCCTTGTGGAGGACTTTCCTTATGAGCTCTAACATCTAGCTGACTAGGGATATTCCCTCTTACCCTATCTAACTCCGTCGTGAGATAGTTCGTCCTATCTACCAGATCCTGAAAGAACCTCAACATCAGAGGATCAGTCCCTGGCATAGAAGGCAACGAATATAGATTGGGCAGTTTGTCAGCCATTACATTACAAGAATCATCACTCCAACCGTTCCCGCTCCACTCAAGAAGATCTCGTCTACTGCGATCTGGTTACCAGTGGGAGCCTGGAAACTAATAGGAACGTTGGCCACAAGAGCCACGCCGTTGCCTGCCGGGGGAGGAGCTGGAGTCGTTATATCCCCCCTACTTGAGAGAATCACTGTCGCGGCAGAGGCTATAAGAATCACCTGATAAGCTCTTCCCGTGTTTACGATAGGTATTTCGTTTGCAATCGCCGCGTTGACCAGATTCCTCAACGATCTAGCGTTGGCGTCTACTGTCACTGTTGCTGAAAACATAAAATCTCCTCGTGGTTATTATAACCTAGCTCCACCATTAGCCCTACTGATGTCACCAAAGGGCCTTTGAATAGTGTAAGGATCAGATCTCCCCCAGGCCCCAACCCTTACTTCTATGTCGTTTATCCATAGACCAAAGGGCTGACTAGAGGTGAATCTGAACTTGTGATACTTAGCCTTGAGGGCCAGGACGGGGAGATAAGACCTAATCCGGTTTCCTCCCCCATTCGGTATAGGATAACTATTACTCACCCCATCCGTTATTACACTCATTGTAATATCTGTAGTGCTCCTATGGGCTATCATCACTTCTCTTATATGGGAGAAGAAGGGTAGGTTAAAGGAGGTGACTTGTGTCTCCCATACAGCAGCCTGCTCAGGCTCTGGCTCAAATACCCATTCTACTCCCATATTTCGCCAGAGGTCCCCATCGGCTCCTCTGATTCTGAATTCGTGCGCCACAACCGGAGTCGTCAGCCAGAACGTGGTGACCTGTTCACCACTTGCTGTAAGACTGAATGATTCGACGAAAGTTCCTCCGTCTATCTCCACCTGAAACGCCTTAGCTAGTCCAAGGGTGTCTCCCTTGAGTCGGAATCCTTGCAGCCATTTAGTTCCAGGGTATCCGCCTGCATCCCAATCAGTGGCCCTATTGACGCTCTCCTCGGCTTTGAGTAAACCACTAGGTTCCCAAGCATAGAACTTTGGTGGTCCGGAGATCGCGTCGGCCCAGGTGAGATCCATAGCGGCTCCCCTAACAATTCGACCTGATCCTGAATTGATGTCACGTACAAATTGATCTCTCCCACTTCCGGTTATGTTACTTAGAATATCACTGGAGGTATTGTTCTCGTACCTCATAGTAGGAGTAATAGTAGCTCCTGCTGGATCTATGTCCAGCATAGTGTCTCCTACTTGTTTAGTGTAGCGAAGGCTATCCCAGATCTCTTCTCTATCCCATATCCTTCCGCTTATAGGGTCAGTGTCATCTAGGAAAGAGGAGTTGCTACGGATCATTACCTTTCCAGTAGAAGTTCCCACCAGCACATTATCCGCGTCTTGAGTCCTCAGCTCTCTTGAAGACCTGATAATAGCTCCCGTACCGATCGAATCCAGAACCCACCCTCCCGTAAAGAATGACATAAAGAAGGTGTAGAAGTTAGTATCTCTAGCCTTAAAGGTAAGATAGAGTCCATCAAATGAGTAAGTCAGAGAGATGTCATCCGGAGATGTAAAGTCTATCGGGGACACTGGAACCGTGAAGTCGGTTATGAAGGTCCCATCCCTATCAAACAACGGAGCAAGACTGTCATCTGTGAGGCTCTCAAGCGCGTCTCCTCGGGTTCGATACACCCCGTCGAAGGACACAAAATAAATCGCATCCCCTACACATATCCCATATCTCCCCACTAGTCCCCGGCCCATCGTGGTCTCTTGCGGATAGAACGAGCTACCTGAGCCTGATTGCCCACCCTGGAACGAAGGAAGAACTCTCCAGGATCGCATATCCGAGAAACAGAAAGGTATCCCATTCAGAACCACCCCATTCATCAGGGTCTCAGAGGGAGGGCACAACTCTAGAGAATTTACGTCAGAGGTAGATTCAACATCGTTTCCATTAGTCCAGTATAGATAACCTGGATTCCGAGGATCTCCCACTACAAATATAAACTCTCCACTCGCTCCAGAAAAGGGTCCGAAGACCGCAGGATAAGTTCTACCATCCAGAACCGGCTCTTGAATATTGAACCTAAGATTGGTTCCAAATCCTGCAGACTCGTTAAGCTCCAATCTAGTAGTAGACGATGGATTGGTATACAGGGTGTAGACCTTACCATCTATCTGAATCTGAGTACCCCTGACCCATCCAGTATTAAAGGTATCCCCACTAACACGAGTAACACTTGTTCCCGTTACATTACATATTCCAGACTTAGGAACATCTGCGCTAATCCAAGGTTTGTACCTATCTACCTCCAGAATAGGATTCCTAACCGCCACCGAATCAGGAGTGTTATCCTCGAAGGTAGTAGTGCCTACTGGCAAGGTTCCTATCATGTAGTAGTTGGTTAGAGTTCCTCCCATCCTAAATATATCAATTACGTCTACCTGTGAATCCGGATGAGCTGCAACAGTAACTAAGGTACGTCTTCTTATGGATTCTACCGGGAATCGAATCGGAGGTGAGGGATTCGATCTTGATCCAGTGCTAGTGTTTCTGCCCCTATAAACATAAGTATAAGAAGGAAGATCCTTAGTGTTGGGTTCGTAGGTTCCCCCTATAGAGAAAGCGCACAGACTAGGCCCGAGTACTAAAGTGGATCCCGAGTTGTATTTAAAAACAATTCTCGCTCCAACAATATTCTGAAGCGATCCCTGGCTTCCCCCCTTAACGTGCTGGAACTGGCTGATCGGAATCTGCAGATCAAGCCTTCCAACCTTCGAGGGAGTAGAAGTAGTTACAGGGCCTTGGTCAGTAGCTATACTGGTAGGGAGTCCAAAGTACTGAGTGGTAGCGTCTGTGTCTGACGGACCAAGATCCCCTAGCTCCCCAATAGAAGGAGGAAAAATAATTATCTCCTTGTCCTTCTTTACAATCTTATCTAACTGCTCTCTGCCAAGCTGTATTTGCTGAGCCAGAATAGATTGGCTCGATAGAAAGTACGATCCAGCTAGGTCTGACTGCCTAATACTTACATAGTAGTAATCTTGATTGAACGTTACGCCAATCGTATCAAACTGAATCTGGATCTCATCAAGAGCGCCAAAGTCATCAAGGATGGATACATTTAAATAATCATTAGCCTTTATCAGCCTAGAACTAGGTGATCCACCCGACGAGGTAGGAGCCTGAGTTAGATTCAGATTCAACGTAGTAGACAAAATGGAAGTAGGTACAAACCCTCCAAGATTAACATTGAATCTGGACTGCGTAGCTGTGCTAGCAGTGGTATGAGTAAAGACAGTAAATACTCTTATAGATGCAATACCGTTTACTTGCTGTCCAGCACTATGAGTATTGACAGTAGAGCACCGGATCGAAGGAGTACCATCTATAGCAGTGGTGACCGAAAGAACTCTTACGTCTTCCTGGGAGAGTCCCCCAGTATCCAACCTAAGAATAGCATTTCTTTTTATTCCAGATCCCAATCCAGTGAAGACAATTGTGCAAGGTCCCGTTGTTCCTGAATCGTAAGATATATCTGCTATAACTGCGCTACTAAGACCAATGGGAGGAGAAATAGGAGGGCAGTGTTCCAGAATAAAGCAAGTCTCACTCTGAGCTAACGAATTAACTAGCTGAATAACTCCATCGACAACTGGAATAACTAACGGAGCTGTAAAGGTAAGTCCAATAGTGGCCATCCCAGTAGAGCCCGAATCATACAAAACAGCGAGTACAGTTTCTGATGTGCTACCAGATGTTAAAGCAATTCCTCCTGTTAGAGTCCACCCAGCAGTAGAAGTAAGGTTCGCCAACGCCAGATAGTTAAGACCTTGAGGCTCCACAACAGGAGCCGAAAGAGGAGCAGAAATGCCCCACTCTGTTCTCACGCCCGAAGTGGAGATCTTCGAGTTTCTAAGCGAGTTAGCTATGAACAAATAAGGCAACGGGGATCTGTCAGGTCGAGATACCACACTCGAAAACTGAGTAGGAAAGTATCCCGTATCAACTAGACCCAGGGCTATATGCCCCGCGTCATCAACGTAAAGATCTCCAGTTCCAGCGTTGTTCGCCGCGACCACCCTTCTGAAAGTGGAGTCAATGTCATTGTTTATTCTGGTTACGTAATATATGGGATTCGAAATACTAGGGTACAAGCGAGACATTCCTGGTCGCTGTCTCCACTCACCTCTCTTGTAAGAGCGAACGTTCTGAACGTACTGGAAATACTCACCCGTCAGGCGGTCCCCTGGTTGAGAGACACTCATTCCCTTCTTGATAAAGACTTGGGGTTTAGGAATGTATTCTGCCACTTACACCTCCACTAGTTGTCTCTCTTGATTGGCTTCCTCAAGTGCTGCCTTTCGACGCATCGGTCGAGTCCATTTTTCCTGCAGACTAGGTAACTGAGTAGCTTGATAGAGAAAACTCTGAGAAGCTACTTGTTCTCGATAGTCCCTAGCTGCTGCCTTAGCTGACTCGTAAAGAGCCATAGTTACTGCGAACTCCTGGCCCTGAGATTTAATTAGGGCTATGTGTTGAGCGTAGTCATAGATCGCGGTTAGGTGTTCTCTCCCTACCTGGATAAAGTCTGAATCACTTGTTGGGATCGGAGCTTTTCTTATGGCTTCGAAAGTCACAACATACTCACCATTGGGTACAGGTCTCATCCCTAGAGTATTCCAGTTTAGTTGAGCTACTGTTTCAGGTTCCCCAGGAGTCTCATAACGCCACGCTGGTCTGACTTCATCCCACTGAGCTATAGAGGTTATTACTCCTCTCGATCCTCCATCGTTGTTCCATAGAACCGACAGGTAAAGGGACATAGCTTCTAGCCCTTCCTGATAGCGCATCTCACAATACTGAGCCATCTCAGGAGATCTAACTAGACCATCTCCAGCGAACAGATCCGAAAGAGCTCTATACTTCAACAACACCGTCGCATCATCTGGAGCTAACAACACCGTCGCAGAAGCCGTAGGGGTGAGAGTCGCCCCCGATCTCACCCCTTGGATGTTGATCGTACAGGTCACCTGTGGAGGGGGCCAAACGTCAACAATGAGTTGAGGCGTGTAGGAAACCGCATATGCTGTAGGGAGTTCGTCTCCAGGAAACGCCGTAGACCTATAACTGGAAGTAAGCTGCGCTTGATCGACGACCCACATTGGAAGTGGTCCCGAAGATCCCTGAGCAGAAGCGTCCGCTCTCAAGATTCGGATATGATCAGCAGGTAAATTAAGTCTAGATTGGGTAGCTACTATGTCGTAGCTAGACGATATACAAGCAGTTAGTTTAAGGAACTCATCTCGGGCATCTTGAAGATGTTCTGTTATTTCTTCTAGAGAGAACATCTCAGTGCCAGCCCATCCCAGAGCCCAGTTGGTTATTTGAGGTTCCATCAACGCATAGTTTATATCGTTGATTAACTCTCGATCGCTTACGGTTAAACTCTGTAGAAGGGTAGTATCCGTTCCATCTTTGAGGGAGTTCTCTACGTAGTAAAAAGATTGACCGGCCACGGTTTTAATGCGGCCGGTCTCACGAAAATACTGAGCAACTAACCCCCACCACCGCAGAGCTTCGATCAAGTATCTACCAAGCTCGGCATCCGTAAAAAACACTTTGGTTGGATCGCCAAGCGCATTTGCAAGGCGAGTCTTTGCCTGAGCGAATGTAACATCGGTGTAGGGCATAGGTAGCCATTAGAAGCTGATTGACGCTCCCGCTCCAAAACCTTGCTGGAAGCCTTCTTTCTCTTTCTTGAACTCGATGAAGAGCGGAGTCAGCCCGAGGTGTTTCCCAAGATAAAGGGTCCCGCGAAACTGATACTTACGCGCTAGTACATATTCGAGATCCTCGTGAAGCTTCTCGGTTCCAAGATAAGCCCGAGCCCCAATGCCAATCGCAGAGACTCGATACTCTAGCTCCCCCACACCAAAGTACGAATTAACGTCTCGATAGATGTCCATCCCAGTGCCCATATAATTCGAGAAGACTTCCTTCTCATACGTGCGCTGGAACTCTCCACCAACCTTAAACTTAAACCCATTACCTTCTTTGTCTCCCGCGACTCGAACAAGCCCAGTTGCTCTAACGGAATTCACGTCGGAGATCGGATCTTGAAAGTTCGGCTTCAGGGACTGGCGACCGTAGTCAACCCCGAAGGTAAAAGTCTGAGCAGAGGCTCCCACTGAAAGCAAAAGGAACAGGACGACTGCTCCAACTAAACTAAGTCTTTTCATTGTAGCTCCTTTTTGGATTTATCTCTTTCTTCCGAGTATTTCTCCAGCAACTGCTTAAATAGGTCTTCAGGCATTTTGGGAGGCCACCTATAAGTGACTTCCCTCTTTATGAAATATAGCAGAGTCCAGCCTATGACCGGAAACAGAATCCCGATTGCCGCTTGCATAAAGACATCTGAGGAGGCTAATACCATAATCATTGCGACCCCTCCCCACAGAGTTGTATCTGTGTCTTGCTGAACTAGCACTTTTGTCCCCATATATTTCTCCTTTGGGGGGAGAAAGATTGTTATCGGACTCTCTCTAAACTTGTGTGGATCATCCCTATAACGTTAGAAGCGGAAGCAGTGCCCCACTGAGCCGTGACATCGAGAGTCTGATTAGCAGTTAGGTCTATGGCAACCGCTCCGAGACTTCCAACAAAAGCCGTGACAGCGGCGGTACCGGCTGCAGCGGGAATCAACTTACCTTCAAGTTCGACTCTTATGCTGGCTGCAGCTCCCACGGAATCAACGAATATATTAGCATATAAGAAAGCTCTTCCGTTAGCTGTTCCAGTCGTAGCATTAAAAGCTGTAGTGTCTCCGATCGAGATAGCCCCGAGTTTGATTCTCAGTCGAAGAGTTGGGGTTCCAGTGGTGGAGTATCCAAAATCCATATACAGTCTGTACATGGTTCCTGGAGCAGTCACCCCAGATTCAAGAGTTAGGGTTGATCCTGCAGCTCCAGTGGCTCCTGTAAATACTGAAGTCTCCGTTACGGTGTTAGCTACGCTGGTACCGGATACTGTGTTCGTATAGAGATTAGTGGTGATCGGGAATCTCTCTGTGCTTAGATTTTGAAGGGTTGAGCCTGCGCCAGTTCGCCGGGGATACCTAACCGCAATCTGTCCCCCATTACCAGTACCAGTTCCCTTTCCACCTGATAACTCCAGATGGGCCCCAGCTATGTTAGCTCCACTTCCGCCTGTTCCCTGAATCGTAAAGTTATCTGGAGTGGCGCTTGTGATTCCATCTCCTAGATATATCTCAGCAGCCGACCCGTGCAGAGTGAATCTCTCCGTGCCAGTGTTACTTGTAATAACAACGGCTCCGGTTCCCTTCCCCGCGAGATTCATCTGGATGTTGGCGTCACTACCAAAGGCGTCAACGGTTACCCCTTGGCCAGCTATGTTATTTATGACCCTCACACTATTGACTGCTAGGGCTGTAGTGGAGAGTCTCAAGATCATATTCCCGTTGGTATCGAGAATATCGTTGAACTTGCCATTAGTTATGGTCTTGTTGGTAAAGGTCTCTACGCCCGCGAGAGTAGCTAACGTTCCAGTAGTTGGAAGAGTAACGTTAGTAGCTCCAGTCTGGGTCAGAGTAAGTGAGAAGTTACCCGCAGTAACAAAGGCATTCGCTAGAGTTAAGTTACCCGCTAGGTTGATAGTTCTATTGGCGTCATTAAGAGTTATGGTAAGGGTTCTATCTGCTGTTAGTACCTCACTCACAGCTAGAACAGTATCAAAAGCTGCGCCAGTAGACCTCAGACTAAAAGCAGTCAGCTCGATGTGGCTTCCACCAGTTATCGCGGGAGCGGAGAAAGCTCCCCCAGTTACAGTCTTACCTGTGAAGGTAAGAGCTGCTGGAAGCGAAAACACCGAGTTACCCGCTACGCCGGTTCCATTACTTACGGTGATCTCGTTTGCAGTTCCAGTAAGAGTCCTAGCAACCGTAGCTTGAAGTCCAGTTCGAACTATATAGCCATTCGATCCTGGATCTGGCAGCGGAGCAGTTATAGCGGGATCTGGAATAAAGAACCCAAACAACGTAAAAGGAGTAGTGATTCCCTGGCCGCTGAACTGGACATCGTATGATCCAGACACTGCCCAGAAATCCCACTCCCCATCCGAGTCGGCTACGAAGGGATTGGCCTTTGGGGTCCCTATAGAGTCAGAAAAGATAGTCGACAGGACGACCGTACCTGCGTTAAATACCGTAACAGTAGCAGAAGGAAAAGACTCCTGTACAAAAGTAGTAGAAGTCCTACCATCTGTTACGACCGTATTTCCACCCTGTTCAACAAAGCCTCTGAGAGACCCCCTAGCCACAGATCACCTCCTTAGCCGACCATATCGCCCCAGGGACCAACCCAAGGGGAAGAGATTTTCGCTCCACCCCCACTGATCGGCCCAGTACCACTAGAACCAGTCACTCCAGGCATTGCAGACTTCGAGTTGTCCATAGGAGTAGAGATTCCACCCCCAGTACCCACTCCAAGAGCTTCTCCTTGAGGAGCACCCTGCATACCGTCCCGAGTCGTGATAGGGAGCTGACTCCCGGTTTGTTTGTGCGATCCAAACGGGCCTGAAGGTTCTCCACCTTTCTGTCCCATACCCCCGCCTTGCGAGATCGAATAACCGCAAGGACCTTGAGGGGAAGCAATAGCGCCCTGTTTGTCGCCATAACCAGCGCGGTCGTTTTGGTCGACCATACCTTCGTAACCATAACCCTGTTTGTCAGGCATAAAATTCTCCTTTGGTTATCCCCTCCACCAACCTGGGAAGGCGTGGCTTTGAAGGAAGTTGCTGTCAACAGGCCAACCAGGACCTGATCGAGGAGGACGCCTTTTGCCCTGAAGAGTCGATATGTCCTCGTCGTTCTTGATCGCTTGATCAAGTAGACCTAGCTCGCGCCCTGGTTGGCCCTGAGTACTATAGCGCGCTTTTGTAGTTTGCATAAGGCCCGAGTACTGCGCTTTGTTTTTCGGGTCCGGATCATTCGCCGCTGCCCACTCATAAGCCAACCATCTAGCTCTAACTAGAAGCAGCTCTTCAGTTAGGGTTGGCGGAAGGCTGTCTGTTCTAGCTGAGAACGCTTGACCTTGGCGCATAAAAGTTACTTTATAAGCGCGTTGGACCGTTGGACCGGGCCAGAGTTCCCACACTGGGAGCTTCGTGGTCTGGTCGTAGTGATGAAAGAAGATTCGATAAGGTTCAGTAACTGCGGATCTCCAAGGGTCCATCTGGTCGAGAGTACCAACAGGTTCGATCTCTCCCAGAAAACCAAAGGGATACCCCGTGATGACATCTGTTATGTGGTCGAGTCTTCTGAAGTCCGTTGTTAAGGGGGAGTAGTAGATTCGGTAAAGGAGACCAGTTGTACTGCTAGTGGTGGTCTCTGCGAACATCCTGCCCAGGGTTATTATCGAACCATAACTCACAGTTGCGCTTAGGACCGTAGTCGAAGCCGCCAGCGCAGTGTTGATTTGAGTAGGACTAACAAAAGAAGCTATGGTTGTTTCGAGATTCGCTCCACCTACACCCGCTCCCGCTATGATTATCTTCTTGTTGACATCGGCAACAGTAAAGGGAGCCGAAGCCACAGTTAATAGAGTAGCCGCGCTGTTGATAGCCCCACCAGACACCTGAACTGCATCCGTAGAAGCTATCTCATAGATAGGACCTCCCTGCACTCCAAGCTTGATCTGGCGCTGAGTGATAGGAGGGTTATTGAGTCCAGCTATCTGTAACAGAGCGCTGTGACTCAGAGTAACATTGAACCCGAATTGAGTAACACCTAGTCCTGTGAGAGTTAGTGCAGCAGGAGCAAGCCAATATTCCTCGGCTTCCAAGAAGCTCCACTGATCATAAGCTTCTCGAATATCTCTCCAAGCATCATTGATAAAATCTTGAGCTTGTTCCGGAGACAGAGATCGGACCCACTGCCGCAGCTTGTTCGAATAAATCAAAAAGTTCGACATAGAGTCCGATCCCCCTCGTTACTAGAAGCCGATCAGTCTTGCCCTGATAACCACAGTAGCAAGAGCTGTGGCGTTGGCGATTTCAGTGAGACCTGTAGCGCCGCCAGCAGTACCGAACAACATAAGCTTCTGATTCTTGAAATCAAACGATGGAACCGGAAGGTTAGTTGGAGCGGTGCCCGCCACCGTAGCTACTCCTACAAAGTGAAATCCAAAGATCTGCCCCACAAAGCCCGCCGAGTCTGGGTCCAGAGCCACACCCGTAGTCGTGTAAGCAGCGTCGAAGGTTATATCGTAGAGAGCCTCACGGGTACGACCTGTTACCATCTCCGTACCCTTTACGACCGTGATAATAGCAGCCATTGATTACCCCCTTCCGATGTTCGGATAGAACCCATCAAGGCCCATCAAAACACGAGAGATGACGTTCTGCGTCGGGGTCTCATAAGCCGTACCGACCCAAGCACGCTTTTCAGCCGCCGTGATGGCCGTGGCGTCAGCGATCGTGTTGACCGTGTTGACCGTCAGCAACCCGACGTTGACCGCAGTAGCTTGGATAACCCCGAGACCGATCGTACCAACCGCAGCGTTAGCGAACTGGATGTTGGCCAACCCAGCGATCTGGATGTAGCCGAACTTACCAGAAGCCGCAGCGTCAGTAAGAAGGGCAACTCCCGCTCGAAAGCAGGTAGCCGCAGTCGAAGTGCTGGTTACTTCGTAGTCAGCCAAACCGTTGTTGGCGAGAGTATCCCAGAAGACAAGCTGACCTCGGACGATAGCCGAAGTAAACTTCACTAGCTGGTAGACCCCCATAAACAAGGTGCCCACGGTGGTTTTGGAAGCCTTGAGAGCCGAAGCGTTATCGTGGACAACTGTGGCGCCCAGAAGACCAGGAAACCTGTTATCCAACGAACCGGCATCAGCGCCGCCGATGGTCCCAAAGTAAGTCGAGTTAAGTCCCCCTGGCGGAACCCAAGGGTTGTTAGTAGATCTACGAAACATTTAGGTATCCTTTCGTATAAGTAGAGTAGAAGGGGGAGGGGCAGTGATACGATTGCCCCAGCCGTAGCCGCTATCCCCCTTGCAGTGATTAGCTATTGAAACCGTAGCCGTGAATGTTGAGGCGGTTCGCAGCAGGAGTCTCAAGGTTCACCGCAGCCAGGGCCTGACCCGACACGCGGGTATTGTCCTGACCGGGCTTGAAGCCTGTCCAACCGAACTGGAACTCCGGATCATCCGAGATCCTCAAGATCCAAGTATCGGTGTTCAGCAACCAGAGAACCTCTGCAACGGTGAGAGTAACGTTCGCTGCCGGGAAGGTACCGCGAGTCGCAGCGCCTGGGTCCGTGTAAGCGATTGTACCTGTCTGCCAGTTCCCAAGGATCGGATCGGACGAACCGTTACCACCGGACGACGGAGCCGCCGAAGGAGCATAGTCGTCCTTGGTGATACGAGCCTTGTTGAGAACCATACCCTCGAAACCGTATCGAGGATCTGTTTCTTGCTGGAACCTCTGAGCCGACTGCATCGTGTTCTTGATGAGGGTCATACCACGCTTCGAAGTGACACCGAGGTCCGGAGCCAAGTTGCCCTGGGAAGCGATCTGGTACATATCCTCCATCTTCTCGTAGGTGATCTTACCAGCGGCTCCCGTAGCTTGGCCGATCCAATACGGGGAGCTATTCAAAGCCGCGCCGATGTTACCGTTACGGGCTTGGTTACCATAGCTGGTGAAGATGTTACCATCCCACGAAGGCAGGATACCGTCATTGAGGGCTTCAGACAGACCGTTGATTTCCAGCGATCGGTCATCAGCCGCCAGGGACTGACCGTGACGCCAAGCAGCGATAGCGATGATAGTAGTAAGAGTCATCATCGCGTTACGAAGGTCAGCATCGAGCATCGAGAAGACCGCGTTCGCACCCTTGTTACGAACCTGGATTTCCTCTTTGAACTCGGTAACGTTGACTTCGTAGTACTTCTCACGGAACTGCAGCGCCGCGAGAGTGTCCTGCTTGTCGATGTTGAAAGCCTGACCCACAGCGTAAGCGCCGCCGATCATCGGCTTAAAGAGGTAGGGATACTGCATATAGGTCATACCTGAGAAGGTGACCAGCGCTTTATCCCTCAAGAAAGAGAAGAATGGTATCGCGCGGAAGAAGGAGTCAGTGATCTGGCGAGGCCAGATTTCCTCCTTTGTCACGGCGGTAAGAGCTGTCACAATAGGATCAGCCATTTCACTTACTCCTTTGTTATACCGCGCCTAATAGCACGGAGTTAATAGACATCAGATACAAAATGTTTCCGGAACGCGGCCTTGCCCTCATCACTGATGGGATTACCATCGTCGGAGAACATCTGCTTGAATTTATTTGCGGCGCTGTTGATACGATCAAGAGCTGCAGGGATCTCCGAGATCTGCTCAGGATTAACCCGCTCTTTGGGAACGGTACCTGTAGCCAGATCCTGATTAGCTCCATTCTGAGCATGCTGAGTAGCCTTCGACTGAGCATAAGCTTCCAGAAGTGGAGATACCCCACCCTGTCTACCTAGAACCATCGGACCACCAACTACTCGGTTAGGATCAGAAGTTACTTCAGACAGAACCTTGGCGCGTTCTTCCGCTCGGATCTTGTCCTCATACTCCTGACGCTGACGCTGAATGGATTCCTGCTTCTTGCCTTCGATGTTGTACTTGACTCGCCAGTAGTGCTCCGGATCTTCCCCAGTCTTCATAAAGTGGGCGATGAGATCCTCATCAGCCGGAAGAGGCGCTCCATAAACTGCAAAATGCTCGTTTTGGATTCTGGACATCTTCGACTGAAGAGTCAGCATATCGTTGGCGAATCGGTTAGCTTGTTCGACGGTGAGCGGGCGCTTCTCGTCGGGAATGTTATTTTGGCGTGGATCTACAGGCGTTCGTTGAGTCGGGACAGTCTGTCTCGGATGCTCAACTTCGTCGTAGATGTTAAAGTCTCGAAGCTTCTGCTCGTAAGCAGCGGCAGTCGTTTTTAGACGATCGTACTCCTGAAGATCTCCCTGCACGTTTGAGTACCATCCTTCCAACTTCTGCTGCCTTTCATTTAGCTTCTGCCGCTCTTGCGCTACCTGCGCGTCGAATTGCCTGCGGGCTTCCGCAAGCTCTTGGGTTTTCTTGGTGTAATCAGATCCGCGAAGGAGATGATCGCTAAGACCAGCTTCCATATCTCGGATGTAAACTTCTCGAAGATCTCGGGGTATTCTTCCGCTTTGGATGAGTCCGTCGACCGTTCTTTCAATAGCTTCGTTTGCCATTCGACTCCTTTGGACTCCCTCTAGAGTTATTCCCGTTGACTAGCTAAGTCTTCGAGAGTCTCTGGTGGGGTTGGTTTACAGGTTAGTCTCATAACATTTGGTCCGCCCCAGGCATACTTGAAGAGGGCGGGGTCATTGTCACAAGTGCTTGTTGCTGCCACATATCAATGGAATCCAGAACCGCTGAAGCTGCCTGTTCCGATCCTGGGAAGGTTCGGGTTAGGTCCATTACCATCTGACGCAGCATATCGAACTGCATCATGGCTTGTTGAACAGGGTCCATCATTCCACCCATCTGCGGAGGAGCCCCTCCAACACCTAGAAGGGAAGCGAGGTCACCCCCGCCTACTCCAGGAGTAGGAGCTGGAGGCATTGCTCCGGACATCGGGCTAGACATTTCATCGCTACCCATCGGTGGTAAAGGCGGCATCGCCATATCAAATCTCCTGAGTTGGGACTTTAGGGATCTCCAAAGAGACCCCCTAAGTCGTTGCAGTAAAACGGAGCGAGAGATATGTTTCTATCCTCAGGTGGGTTTTAATGCTACACATGAAGCTATGTCAATAGGACACACTCTATTAGATTGAGAAGATTTAATAAGCAACTTACATACATATATATTGAAGGGATTTTTAAGTTCTGCTATGTTCCGGACAGTTCAAGAGAACTAGTACGAGGCAAAAAGAGGGCGGTCGGTGGGTCCGGTCGCCCTTTTGAAATGGAGCATTATGAGCGAGATTACTTACTATCCATCCGAAGTAGATTGGGAAGATGAAGGGAAGATTCTTTTTGACGAGTTTAGAAAACAGCTTAAAGAGAATGGAAGAAATCCACCTCTTGAATGGGATCAGTTGACGGATACTTCGAGGGAAGCTTGGATAAAAGTAGCCGAGAAAGCCCACGATCGTTATTGGGCCTGACTGACCACAGATGATTCCGAGTTCGGAAGAACACTCACTCCAGAAGAAGAAGCCCTAGCAGAAGAAGCTTCTCGAAAGTGGAAAGAAGCTCACAAAGGAATGACGATTCAAGAGATACTTCGAGAGAATTTAGAAGCCCCTACTCCGTTCTTTAAATATCTAAAAGAGAAAGGAATGGTGAAGGATGCCAAGTCTGAGTGACCTATCTGCTAGTATAAGCATTGTAGATAGGTTCATGGAGGAACGAACTAGACAGATGTTGTTTGGTCCCTCCGAAATAAATAGAGAAAAGATTTCGAAACTCCACCCACCAACAAAGGAAAACGAAATGAATATCACCGAAAAGACTTTAGTAAAGTCGTTTATGGGTATTGAGCACGGACCCGGCGCGTCGGAAGATGACCTGATTCTAGCATCGGGTTACTTCCACGCAGTAGAACGAGAGATCAAGCTTCAGGGAAACAAAGTACCCCCAAAGTTCCAGGAAGCTATCAATGCAGTCGATCGAGATCTCGGGATCAAGCAGATGGATTCGAAGCAGAGAAAGTTGGAAGAGCTTCGAGAGGAAAGAGATTCGCTTTTGTCGAAAGAAGAAAAGCGTAAGGTGGTCGAGGCAGAGATCGCTCGGCTGGAAGAAGAGTTGAAGAAATAAAAAATAGGGGAGGCACCAACCTCCCCTTACTTAGCCACATTGTCAAATGTTCAGACTCGTAAAAGTCTTGGACATCCTACCATACTTGCTAAGATTCTGAAATAGCCATTCTAGTACCCCCATCTTTCGGTTCCATATGCGGGGCTTGCTGACCCGTTGGAGGACGACCCTCGCCTTGAGGGTTAGAGTCTCCCTTTCCACCCTTCATCCCTTGTTGCATAGCTCCCATCACTTGGCCCATTGGACTGTTGGCCATCATGAAGTTCTGCGCGAGGATCTGAATCTCAGTCATATGAATAGCTTCTTCGGCTTTGTACTTCCAGAAGTCTTCGATCATCTTCTTGGGGTTGGGAAGATCGAAGTTCTCCATTAGGTACTCTGGAGGAATAGGCATACCAAATCTAGCTAGCTGGAGTAACAACAATCTACGAGATGTTTGTGTCATCTGGTAGATGGAGTTGGGAACTATGTAGTAGTGGAAGTTCCGCATAAAGAGACGAGCTCTCTCGCTGCGGGTTCCGGTTCTACCTATGATTGGGAGATCTATGTCACTTGGTACTAGAGACGCGGGATCGTAGTCAAAGTCTTCTCGGGTTATTCCATCACGGCCCATTATCTGAAAGCGCTTCTTGGCAGTGTAGAACTCGAAGAAGTTACTCTTAAATAACTCAGCCCGAAATTTCTGAGCCTCTTCCATATTACGGGACATATCCGTGGCGACAGGCCCAGCCATCTCAGAGAGCTTCTCGATCGTGTCTGCGCCAGGGATCTGCGCTGCTTTGGACATCGCTATCAAGTCGTGGAGTCCCATCAAACGAGCGCCACTCTCCTCAGCCCATTTCATTATCTCCATAATGTTATTGGGTTGATCGTAGTAGCGAGGATCGACCATCATCTTGAAGGGTTCGCCCATCATGTTCTGGAATCCAATAACTCCACCACCCACGCGAGGATCTATGGACTCGGCTTTAGCTTTCGAGACCCTAGACATATCGTAGCCAAGGGTTGGTCGCAGTCTAGCATTCGCTGAGTCATCATAGGCGCGCAGTAACGAGGTAAGCATAGCCTGTAACTTCGCAGGCTCTTTAGTTACTGGGATTCCACAGTACTCCTGCGGCCAGTCATCCAGAACAAACTTAACAATAGGTACCTTACCATGCCACCAACGAGAGGGACCATCATATAAAATGGCGTTCTTGGTAGCTATGATATGACGACGATAAGGGAACATCGAGCAGTCGTGCAGATCTGCGGGGCGAGTGAAAGGCATCCCACTGGAATCGTTCATTCCTATCGGGATCTCTTGCTTGTAGTAGGGAACTGTGTATTCCCAAGGTGAGTTGGGAACTCCCATCTTGATAGGCTTGTCTCCCATATTACGCTGCCCATCCAGAATGTAGATGTCATAAACTGTAACGAGATGCTTTCCTGCTGGGTCTTCGCCTCGGTAGCCCCTCTGCGCGCCATAGGTGTTTTGGACAGTAGCTACTACTTTGTCCATCATACTGTTGACGAAGCGGCGGAACCTACTAGGAGAGTCACCATCGGGAACTATTAGATCGGAGGCTACCGGGAATCTACGACGAACCTGGAACACGGGGAACTGCCTACGAATCACCACCGCATAGCAAGTCTGCAGATCCCAGTCCTCCGGAGAGATCTGAATAGGCAAAACCGCGTCTACTCCCAGGGCCTGCTCTCGAACATCCCCGTTCCCCGGCTCCCAGTAAGATGGGTCCCACTCCTGGATCAAGTAACCAGTGCCTTCCTCACCCGCGTACTGGAGAGCTTTTCGGAGCTTTCGGTCAGAGAAACAAGCGTTGTTCCAGTGAAGATACCCTTTGTTAAGGATGTCGTTATGGTTTAGGTAAGCGTCATTCTCGGTAAGATAAGACGCTAGAGGACGCGGATTAGCTAAGAGTCCAACGGTTTCTCGAAGATCTCGTTTGACGAAGTTCTTTGAGGCTTTCGAGAGAGTGTCCGGAAGCTCGGTGAACCCTTTGTCAGATAGTATCCGGTAAGAGGTATCCACAAACTGATAACCCTGCTGACCTCGAAGGAACCATTCTCCTTCTTGGATGCACTCAGTTATCCAGGACTGGATTCGCTGGGCTTGTGGACGCTGGCCATCCCACTGATAGGGAGCCTCGAAGCGAGAGGGACGACCGGCTCCGGATGCCCCAGCTCCAGTTATGACTGCGGGAGATTGGCCCCCTTGTGTTATTGGCATTTCTTTTACTCCTCATTCATATCAATATCGGCCCACCGGAGCTCTATCAGGGCACCCAAAGGAACCTCGTCAAAGCTCTCGTGAGTGAACCATACGTTCATAACGTTGGGACAGTCTTCAGGCCTATAGGACTGCATATTACAGATCTTCGCTCCCTCTGGTAGACCATAGATCTTCTTTCCAGCTAGTAACTGTTCTAGTACTAGAGAGCTGATTAGGTAACCTACTATGCGAGGATGTCTGTCGCCGTCTGGGATAACTGAGTGTATTTTCAACATAAGTTACTCGTAGTTACTCCGGTCCATCTCCATCGCAACCGAATAGAACTCTCTATAAGTAGGAGAGTTGTGTCCCTGGTTACCTCGCTCTAGGGCTTCTCTGTAGATGTCCCGAGCGGCAGGGTCGGTTTCTTGCCCCATCATCCAAGCTAGATTGGAACGACGATCACGCTCCCAGGCTTGTTTTTGTTCCAGGTAACTCTCTTCCTTCAGACGATCACTAGATTCAAACTGGTTGTTCAAGCGCTTGGCGTACTGACGATATTCAGCAGCAGAGCGGATCTCTACTCGGTGAGCGCCAGGGGGAGTCTTCGAATCAACTCCACCAGCTACTCCAAGAGAACCATCTGAATATTCCCACATCACTATCGGCGTCTGAAGCTGACGATGCGGTGAGCGAGGAGATAGCCAAATGATTTCACTCTTTGAGCGACACTTAGGACACCTCTCAATGTCCTTGCCGCGACCTCTCTGAAAGATGTGTCCATTTTTGCATTCATAATCTAGTTCGGCCATATTTGTGTCTCGTATTCGTCTTCTACTACCTTGGTGATTGGAACTCGGAAAGCGCGTCCCTTTCTTATTTCTTCTTCGACTACCTTGTCTCCGAATACTGCTCGGAGAGTTCCTATGCTGACAACTATGAACTCGTGTGGAAGCTGGCTATTTCGAAGAGCTTCTTCGTAGCCTTTTCGAAGTTGAGAGTAGGTTATTTTGTTAGACATACTAAGTACTTACTATGACTATGCCATCTCTAGTTATATCTTCGTCGGCTCCTTCAGCTAGGTCCGCCGCGCAGAAGTAGCTAGCTCTACCACTCTGGAAAGCTTCCTCAAAAGCTGCGTCTCCCATTCGGAAACGAAACCACGATTCAGAAGCTACCATCGCGTCTGGATAAACTTTCCCTTCGCTGGCTTTCTTGTACATTTCCCTCATACTCTCGTAAAGATCAGACATAAGAAAAACTCCTCGAATCCTTCTTGTTTGTAATAGGGCCACTATAGTAGCTGCCTCTCCCGATCCCTTTGTCGCCCATATAAACAGGCATCTTTTCTAACTCAGCCTCGTACTGACGCTCCTGGATAAAAGCGTGAGGAGCGTTCCCGTAGATCTCGGGATCATACCAGCAAGTTAGAAGAATCGCAGGGCCCATAATCCGATCGTCCCACTCTCCATTAACGGCCATTATCTTTTGCTTGTCTATGTTGTATTCGAGAGTAGCCATCTCTCGAACCAAGAATGGAGATCTTACTCTAAATGTGCCATCTCGTACCATCTTTCGGAAGAGAGAAATCATTTTCGGGCGAGTCCGGACATCTGTTCGCCAGCCGATTCGGTCTCGAATTGATCGAGGGCGTTTCTGGAACTGAGGACCCGTTTCGCCTATCTGGGTCATATCCATCTCGCGGTAAAAGTTTCCGTAGCCACGCTTTAGCATCTCTGTCTGAACTGCGTCTCCAGCTCCTATGTTGACTTCGATCGCGGCTAGGGGTTCCATCCACTCGCCCTCAATGCCGCGCACAGTGTAGAGGTGACAGAGAGCGAACATCCAGGCCCAGAGATCGTGTTGGGTTACTACAGGAGATCTCCACTCAGCTACCTGTTCGTCGGGATGCCAGGGGGTAGCTTTCTTGATAACTCCTATGACTGAGCCGTCTCGACCGACTCCCTCGGAAGGATCGCAGTAGACCCCATAAGTTTCTCCAGCCTGGGGCCACTCCCATAAGAAGATCTTTCCATCTGGATCGGTGTCAGGCCATCCATCGCACTCTACGGGTTCGAGAGAGAACTCTTCCATCAAGACTCCCTCGTTTGAGATGCACCTTAGACTGATAGGATCACCCTCGATCTTACGATCCCTGTAGATAAAGGGGATTTCCTTTCCAGAGAGTTGAAAGACTCCCACGGGTTCCGATGCTAGAGTCTCGGTGCGAACTTCGTTCATAGTCTCCAAAAGGAATACTGAAGGGTTAGCGTTCTGGAAAGCCTCGTGAGCCGACGCGGGGAGCTCTCTAAGCAAGATATGGAGTTGTTTCTTGCGTCGAGCTTCTTCGTATTCGAGGTAGTACCACCACATCTGGCGACGGGACATCTGCCAGTTCTCACCCATTGAGTCACGAAGGATCTTATTTGAAGCTACATAGACTGCTGCAGCTTCCGCGTGCTTAGACACATAAGCTGGAACAGTCCAATCGTCTGGAGCAGGGCGTCTTCTATAGCCAGCTTCAGTAGGATACAGGTCAGTACCCACGTACCAAGGTAGAAACACCGGCTTATATTTGGCTAGTCCCTTGGCATCTGACTCGACCATATAGTCCCAGGTCAGGTTCCACCAGTCTCCGATAACGTTGGCGGTCGACTCCATAGCCAACATACCGAAAGGGTTCTCTAGAATAGCTTTAGCAAGAGCCGCGTCGATCAGTTCCTCTGGCTTCTGAAACGAAGAGACCTCCGACATATGAGCTATTGTGGGGGTAGCTCCTCGCCCGATACCCTGTTTCTGGTTACCCCACTGGACTACTAGAGCAGAGTTGAGGTCTGCAAACTCCATCAACTCGCCTCGGGTGTAGGAAGTGCGGCGGGGTTTCATCCACCAGGGTAGATAGTCCCAGATCAGTTCGATCATTCGGACCATCTCTCGGGATTTGGTTTCCTCAGCAGATCCTGTATAAGCGCCGACGTTGCGGTAGAAGAACACTCTATGAGCTAGGAGAAGCTGCCATACCGTTGTGATTCCAAGGCGGCGGGCCTTGAGATACATAAAGTTGAGAGCGTGACCTAGCTGTTCGTTTCGAGCTATTAGTTCAAGAACTATTCTCTGAGCTATGTTGAACTCTATAAGAGTAGGGCGGCTAGTCCAGTCTATGATGGTACCATAGAGATTAGCGAAGTAGTGGAAGTCTAACTTGCAGATCGTGTTTTCGAGTAAGATCCAGAAGCGTTCTTCTTTAGTAACATCTCTTATTAAGTAACCCTTGTGGTCGAGTAAGGTATCGAAGTGAGCTCGCATCTCCTGCCTCTCACCCGAAGTAGGGATCTTGAGGTTCCAGCGCAGCGGGAGATCATGTTCTCGTTTTATGATCTCCTCGGCGCGCAGGAGGTTACGTTCTACTACTATGCGAGAATAGATACTAAGCTCCTGGTCTAGAGTCTCTAAAGGTCTCGAAGAGTCCCCTTAATAGGGTTATTATGTCTTGCTTGTTTAGGTCTGGACGCCTTCCGGTTTCGGTTGGGTGGTTTTCTATTCGAAAGCTTACCCTAGCCATCACTACGGCATTCGGTACTTCGAAAAGTGGATGAGAGTATTCGATTCCAACAGAATCAAACTCTCCAGTTACTGGATCGCCGGTTAGATCAGAGAAGGATCTTTTCATCTTTTGTCCTCTAGCTTTTCTACTACAGCATAAGTAGTCTTTCCATCGTTAGTACCTTTGTGAACTTCGGTTCGTATTCCAGCTTCAAGAGCTTCGTGAGCAAAATCACTAGTCATCTCATAGCTCTCAAAATAAACTACGTTGTTAGTAGTAACGAATAGTCCTTGGTTTTCTGCTAGTTCCCTAAACGTCATCACTTCTCCTTACCTCTTCATCTATGCTCTGAACTGTGTCGCTGAACTGTAGAAGAGGAGTTCTTAGCTTATCTTTGTCTTTAACGCCTATGATGGCCTGTTGTTGATTGACATTTACCTGCACGGGAGCTCCTTTCTCGTCTATAACACCCGCGACTCGTAGTTGAAGCTCGATCGTGCGAACGTCTGCTTTCTTGTCCTTAGCTTTTCGATTCAGGTTATCTATTACCTTCGGACTTTCAGCTATAGCCTTCATTATAGCTTGGCTTTTGACGTAGGCTACTAGCCCACTCTGGAGCTCTCGAATGAAGGTAGGAGTGTCAAAATTCAGAGAGTGGCAGACCATATTTAGCGTAGGGGGTTCTTGAAGTCTCCCTTGCTTGTGTCTAGTCTCCCACTCTCTGTAGAGGAGAATCAGTTTCACCCACTTTTGATCAGCATTCTCAGCCTGACCTGCTACGAGAGATTCTATATATTCCAGTCCCTTCTCACGAGAACCGAAGACTTGAGTAACCCAGAAGTCCGTAGAGCCGGGTTGGGTGGGAGGGGGTGCATCGAGTCGCGGCTTGATATTGGCTAGACCGGGCCAACGCAACACTAATGCCGCCCCCCTTCCACTTTCGTTGACCTGAAAGAGAGAGTCAGTAGTTTCTTCGAGGGGCGTACTCTTCCCAACCACTTCTTTCGGGGAAGGAGAGGACATTTTTCGGACGCTCTTGGCTCTCTTGTTCATTGAGTTCCTCTACAACAGGGGTTAGTTCATAGTTAGGGATAGCTCGATCGAGCGCATCAGCTATTCTCTGAAGCTGCTTCGCTACTAGTTTCAGGTCCGTGTTGATTTGAATTAACGCCATAGTACTCCACTATTAAACCTTTCTCCACTCTGAAGGTGGTTCCGTCAAGAGCCCCACCAGAAAGTCTGACTAGAGTAATTCCAGTTACCCTACTTACAAAGCCAGGAAGAACTTCATCTCGCTGTCCTGCGAAGATTCTAGGGATCGACGCGCCGATGGTCTCTCCATTCATAGAGAGTTTATAGATACCGTCTTCGATCTCACCTTGAGTAGCAGCGACGAGAGCTGCAGCAACATCTAGAATTCCGAATTCGTATGCTAGTTGTTTCAATTTCGAACTCCTTACTATTTCTTGATCTGGGTATATTTAGCCATTAAGTATATTCCATATATACCCAAGGCATAACAAAGAACTCCTGTTACAAATATCCAGATCATTACTTAAATCTCGCTTGTGGTCTAGTCTTTTGAGCCATAGATCCCTTCTCTGGAAGGGGAGGGGCTTCGGGGTTCTTAGCCATTACTGGCGGCTCAGCTAGTACTTCATCGAGAGAGATCTCTGGAACTTCTGTCGGAAGTACTATAGGAGCTCCTTTCGTTACTACTTGTCCTTCGATTTTGGCGCGACCGACATCTACCGTGCGAGCCGCTCGACGTTCTTGCTGGAGTTCTCGGAGATCGGTGTTGACCACCTCGCCGTTGGTTTTCACGATCTCAGCCTTTATAGGGAGATCAAACTCTTTGCGAGTTTTGTCTGGGATGTCGGTAGGGATACGTTCTTCTTCTCGGCTTGAGATGACGCGACCAAACCCACTCTGGCCTACTCGAATAGGGATTCGGAGATTTCTTTCGAGATCGAGATCCACCTCCGCGCTCATATGGTACTGGTTGAGTTCGTTCTCTTCTAAACGTACTTTCACCTCCCATCCTATTTTGGGATACCTTATGTTGATTTTTGTGAGTTGAGTGTGTTTGAGAAAGGATTCGTGGAGGTCATTAGTCATAGTTTCGATGAGTTCCATCGACCGGTCACTATACACCCCCGCGTCGTTCAGGATCTTATTAGCTAAAGAGAGAACGTGAGACTCAATAGCTCGGGCAACTTCTTGCCCATTGAGAGGACGTGCAGCTCTATCAATCAGTCGACCTCCTCCCATAAGGCCTCCTGTTATAATTCCAGGCATATCAACGCTCCTTAGTCAGTTTGGCACGGATTAGCCCGCGCTTGGAAAGCATACTACATAGATTGACGGATTTTTCAAGACATGCTAGCGTGAAGCGCAGGTAAGCCGAGAGGGAAATCTATAAAAGGAAGGAAGAACTTTTTCCTGGGCTGCGCCGTCTCTCCGCGTTCAGACCGCGATTCTGGTCACTTTTCCTTAAAATCTGCGCGCCATTGTTACTATTCTAGTTATATAGCCCAGACCCTATGTAGAATGCTACATAGCCCTCTTTTGACCCATCTAATAAAAAAAAATTTTTTGTAATATCGTAGCGCTCCCGTGCGCTTCATCTCCCCCGCCTCGCGACAACTAAGCCTGGGAGCGACATCCAACGGCGCGCCAAGTCCTCCGTAAGACCTAAAGACCGGACTACCTGACTACCGGTATACCCTATCTTATATATAGGATGTCTAACTATCTCTAATGAACGGATTGGCCAGGGCACCGCTCACCGCGCTGACGCGCTGTTCGCTGGGGAGTGACATCGCTCCGAGGGTGGGTAACCGGAGAGGGGAACCGGGCGACTAGTATGGTGAACCGACTCTCAACATCGGAGCTGAAATTGGTATGACCATTTAACCTAAAATGCGTCCGATAATAAATTCGTTTGTCAATAGAGCGGTGCTATGATTTTTCACTTGACACCCCGCGCGCATTTAATCTAAGGTGCGCTCACCATTTGATATGGTCAATCTCATCCTAGCCTAAGAGATTGTCGCTAGTTTGAAAACGAAAGCCCGAAGCGATCACAAGCGCGCTTTCACCTGGAAAGCGTTCCCAGTCCCACGCGCAGGCGGTAAGTCGTGGGATTAGCTAATCTGGCCTGGGAGTGATGCAAGGGCGACGTAAATATTGAAGTTAAAGGTTTATGCTCTGAATTGACTCGCTAGTCTGTTTGGCAAGGTGGCCTTCATTGAGCAAATCGAACGCTCCGAAAAGGGCGTAGTTAATAGTCGCTCCGAGAGGGGCAAACAATGAAAGGTGACCACAATGTCTAATCAGAAAAATACAAGACTCGTTAAAGCAAACGGCGTTCCAACTTCAGAGGCTACCACCGAAGCTATCAACACAGTTTCAGCTCTCAACGTTGAATTAGGCGCACAGTTGAAATTGTCAGTTCTTGGCGCTATTACATCGCCCGAAACGCTTGATACGAAAGGCGATGATAATCGTAAGGCTTCCTATACGGAGGCTTTGATAGCTCGAATTCGGACGGCCTTCAAGTCGGACGATTATGATTCGATCATTCCCGCGCTTGAGGATAAGCAAAAGGAATGGGGCAATCGCGGTGGCCAGATCATAGCCGCGCAGATAGAAGAGTTTACGGCGTGGGCTTTGGGACTTGGAAGCCTCTATGATGAGAAAGGCAAAGAGCGCATCGGCCACGGAATCAATCCCGATGGTATCAGCGTTTCAATGCCCATTATCTCCGCGATTAAGGCGTCTGTTAGCTTCTGTCTGTATGCTCTCACTTCTCTCTCGAACGTGGCCTTCAAGGGAACGCCTGAAAAGGTTTCACCTAAAGGGAAAGTGAAGCAACCTAAGCCTGGATTGTTTGACGGTCGCAAGGGCGTTCAATCCAAAACAGTAGAGGGTATGGCTGGAGAGGATTGGAAGTTTAGGGCGACCGTTGAGTATTTAGTTTTGGATACGGGCGGAACGCACGGTTCAAGAATTCGCAAGTCACTCGAACTCATCAATGACGCGGCTAACAAGCTGAATAATGATAAGGTGGCCGAGTGTGGCGCGATTCTCAGAACGCTCACAGGCCAGAATCCAGAGGATAAGCGTTTCGAGTTTGATCCTAGCCTTATCGTTCAGCTTGTCCTAGCTCGCTTTTGTGGCTTGATGTACAGCGGAATAGGGCAATGGCTCAAAGAGCTGAAAGACGCCAAGAAAAACTCCAAGACTATCGCGGCGTTTGCGGCAGACGAAGCCAGAAGGCTGGAATTGATGATGGCTGACATTGCCCGTGGTGAAGTCTACGGCGAACATCATCCCGAACCGAAAGCGGAAACAATTCCAGGATCAAAGGTAGAGTCTACCGATACATCGGCGGCTCTGCCAGAAGCTACTCAGAAGCCTATTACGTGGCGAGATAGGGCAGTTAGGCGAGCGAGCAAACAAGTCTATGCGCGATATCCTACTATGGAATTCGAGCAGAGAGACGCTATCGTCGAACGGCTCATTGAGCAGAACATCGCCAATTCGGACGAAGGGACGGATTTCAACGATGAGGCGCAGTTTGAAGAGTATTTCAGCGCGCAGGCAATCAATGAGTATCTGGACGCCGAAGAGGCGGACGCGATAGATGCAGTGGAAAAAGCTGAAGCCGCAACTGTTAGTGCGTAGTTAATCAGGCTATCTTGCTAAATAGGGTGGCGAGTCTATTGAGAGCATAAATCACACGAAAGGGAGATTATGATAACTGTCTATTTGACAAGTGACGCAACTAAATTGCGCCTTTATCAAGTCGAAGTAATGGAATATGGCCAGCGTGTTAAACTGCGCCATTTCTGGACTAAGATCGAAGCTATTTGGTGGATTAGGCGCAATGGTTATTCAGCGGCATTAGTTGATAATACTGCGCCATTTGTGCATAGTGCATAAAGGTAAAAGGGGAGTAACACAGACTAACATAGAGTAACATCTAGTTAGTTTAGGTTACTCCCTTCGTTACTTTTGGATGGCCCTACTGTCTAGTAGAGGCTCTGGCTTTGAAAGAGGTAAAAGTATGCCAGCAGTTGTTGAGATAAAAAATCCCGTGGGGCAATCTCTGGGCTTTTTTGAGCTGTCCCGCGTTCCTGTGGCTGGCGATTACATAGTGTTACCTTGTGGTGAGTTTAAAGTTAGTAGGGTAATACTGTGGCATACTGGCTGCACCGATGTTTATGTTTTCAGTCTGGGCTAGTAGAAGTCCTGGCCTTGAAGTGGAGGACACAATGTTTAACTCTATCCAAGGCTTTGCAGAGCGAGACGAGAGGAAAGCTTTAAAAGAAAGGCGCATTGAGAGAGCGATTCACCTTTTAAAGAATGGTGAGGCGCGTAACCCTGAGCACGTTTCTGATATGCTCAGAAAAGATCTCAAGGCCCTGGCTTTCATCTTGCTTCAAGAAGCCAAGGAATGCTATGAAGCGTCCTTGCCTAAAGAGACTCCCTCCGAAAAAAGGGAGCGTGAGAAGGCCCTGGCCGCGCAGGAGAAAGAATTTCGGCGCAGGGCCTCATTTGTAGAAGGGGCTCTCATAACCCAAACGGATATGGCGAGCCCTGACTTGCACTGCAAAGCCAAATGTCGGGCCCCTAATAGGGGCTTCTATCGTGAACCAATGCCTACGCCCAGAGAGGCAGGCCCTAAGATAAAGTTTCAGAAGCCTAAGAGAAAGGACTAGATATGCCCAAGGTAATTCAGCCCTACGAGCATGACTGCGACACATGCAAGTGGGTGGGGTGGATCTCGATAAAGGGACAGATGGGAAATATGTATGTCTGTCGAAAGAGTCACAGCTTTATTGAGATCCTTATTAGATGGTCAGATACTTGTGACGATTATTCTTGTTATTCAGTGTCACTGGATAATGAGTCGAAACCTTATCCGATTACTGTGCTGGACTAGAAAGGAGTCCTATGAGAGGCTATGCGAGGCTTTTCAATTCTATATGGGATCTACTGCAATGGCTCGACAAAGCGCCTTGTAAGATAAAGATCCCCAAAGTTCAAACCACTTACTATGGAGGAGCGCTTCTTTGGGTGATAGGCCCTGACGCTCCAGAGTTCTTTGAAGAGTTCCATCTGTATGACATATTTTCAGATGGATCTTGGCGCTGTCTTGTACGCTAACCATTGCCCCTTGGACTCCAAGAAAGGTGGAGTCCTTGGGGGAGCGGTTTTAGCTCCAATACAAAAATCAGTTAGAATAGATCCGCAACAGTGAATAATGAAAAGTTCAACCTTTAACTTGGAGGTACTAGCCATGTACTGGCAGACGTAAAGGCGTTGCCCATAGGGGCCAACTGAGTCAGTAGGTCATACGAGTTTACCTTGTCGTTGCGTATGATCGAATTAGGTTGGTCTCCTTGGGGAGCGGCTAAGCGGTCGTTCCTTTACGTGTGATTTTCAACTCGGAGGCAGGCCCTTTTAGTGCGTATTGTAAGGGTCTGCCTATTTTTCAACCTTTAACTCAGAAAGGACATCCCGAAAATGGCTACAGATAATGTTGAGTATGTCGACCAAGAGGCCGATGTGAATGATGCTCCCGCGACTCAAGAGACCCCCGAGGTTTCTGAGCCCACCGCTGAAGAGACTCCAGCTCAGGAGAGCTAAGTCCTTTAAACCCTCTTACCCACCTCTTATATAAAGAGGTATATCAGTTGTTGAGATGTGGTGAAATTTTCACCTCACTACGGCAACTTTCGTACCAGAAGAGACCAAGAAAGGGACCGAAGAGCGCTTTTAATAGGCTCTGGCGTCCCTTTTTTGATCGAAACCCCACAACACGCCAAAGAGGAGTACCCATGATAAACCTCGCTAAACTTGAGGACGACCTAGCGAGCGAATTCGAAGAGGCCCAAACCAGAGAAGCCTCAGAAGCCGAGTGTTCGCTTTGGGAGATGGCGCAAAACTGCATTCATCTCTTGAGAACTATGAAAGAGGACGGCTATTACTCAATCGGGGGCCAAGATATTGAGGCCCATTTCCCATCAACCTATTAAATAAAGTCCTCTCCTCTTGAGTTTCGACTCGGGGAGAGGCACACTTTGAATTTTGGGAGTCAGAGCCATATCTCAGTGGCTCACCATTTCATCTGAGATTGGGGTGGAAAAGACTCCCTCCCATTTATGAGGGCCAATCGTATCCCAGGGTTTATAACCGAGTGAGTACTCCCTGAGATAGGCCCTCACCAATTGGAGAGCCCTAGACCTACTGCTATAGGTCTCCTGGCTGAGCTCGGATTACCTTTCGGTCCTAGAGCTCGCTAGGGTCGCTAAGGGCTCTCCTCCCTTTGAGGAGGACTAAATGACGAAAATATCTATAGAAAGAATTCGCAAGGGCCGCAAGGAGGCCGAAGTAATAGCTGTAGTGGGTAGCTCTCAAGTTCATAAGCTACATACTAGCGAGGGACGAAAGAGCATAAGTGAGGCCCTAACTGGCGCGAAGTTCGAAGGTGAGGGAACTATCTTCACTTGCAGCGCGCTTATATCGTATAAGGTGAATCCCAATCAAGGACCTCATACTAAAAGCATAGAGTTTGATGGACCAATATATGTTCAATCAGATTCGATGGAGGTCCTAAGAGATAAGATAGTGGCCAGAGTGGCCCTAGTTAGGCAATGGATCGAGAGCCTTACCGTCACAGAAAGGATAGACTTCGCCATATGATAGATGAGTATGACCAACTGAAGTTCATCGCGGGCCAAGTGAGCCCTTTCGTGTTCGAGAAGATGACACAAGGAGGAGAATTCTTTCTCTTTCAAGATATGATGTTCTTAGGAGATGACGGATTTCTTTACCATCCTGATGCTTACTTGATAATTCCTAGTAGCTCAGGGTATCCCATATTTCATCAGTATGGATGCACGGGATGCTATCACTTCAAGACCAAGGGATTTGTGATACCCATCCAGGACAAAAAGCTAGGTCAACAGCTAGAGAGCCTTCTGGGGTGTGACCATGACTATAACACCCCTGCCTTGATAGCAACTCTGGCTGACCACGGACTAGAACTCTCTAGCGTCCAGTCCGAGGCCCTGGCTCTCTTAAAGAATGGTTGGTACATAGCTACCTGTAACTGTGACTAACAAAAACAAGTCACTCACCCGCGTTGTTATTTGGGCGATTGTTACCCTGCTAGTCTGGATGTTACTCGACATAGTGGGGTTCTTTCGCTATTAAGGAGAGATTATGAGATGGCTTTTTCACCTTGTAATATGCAACCTTCTGGGGTTTAGTTGGAACTGGAAAAGAACCATTTCAGACGCAGATTCCCGTAGAAGGAGATCTCGGACTGATCTAGCCCTTTACGAATGCAGTAGATGTGGCAAGACCAAAATCGAGCCCTTTACCAGGAGATTCAAGTGAGAAAGTGGGATAAATTGGACTGGCTTATACTAATAGCTTGTCTTTTGCTGGGGTTCTTTGTAATAGCCCCAGCTCTATGGGAGTTACGCTGAGTAACAAAATGGATAGAAAGAAGCTCAAAAAATACGTTCACAAGCTGAGCAAGAAGATCATAAGAGATCGAAGGAGGGAGAAGAGATGCCAGAACAAACCCCAAAGCTAGGTCAGATATTGGAGGGGAACGAAGAAAGAGACGCGGTTCATATTGCAGTGCTGCCAGTAGTAGCTGGAGACTATCTAACTCCTGGCCAGCACGTTGGACTAGGAAGCTTCCAGAGAGATGGCGGCGCGGTAGCTACAGCCTGGGGAACTCTTATAGGAATAGTAGACCCTTTTCTGAAGGGAAATGTGATGAAGGGTCAGAAGTTCTATCTCTTTCTCTACCCTGGTACTATCACAACTTTAAGGCATCACTGGGAGCATCCAAACGTTATAAGTGACTACAAGCCTTTTGTGCCTGCAGAATCCAAGGCTTCTGTCGAGTGGATGACCAACTTAGCAGAAGAGTATTGCGTGTCTTATGCTTGGTTGATGGACAAAGCCGATGGTATAGCTCGGGGAGTAGATGACTGGATCACCTTCCCAGTGGACTGCCACGGCGAAATCGATCCTGAAGAATTCTGGAAACACTATGAGGTCATTCGAGGAAGATTCGTTGATCCCAGTGTAGATAAGAGCGAGAACATTTTTAGCTGCAGTTGCTAGGAGAAGAGATGGACTACTACGACATTACAAAAGAGCTAACCGAATTAGCTATGCTAGATGAGGGCTCCTCTTATGAAGTGGACTACACTTTTATAGGCCTCGACGAAAAGACAGGGAAGTTCGCTCTTGTAACTGCGTCTGGTTGTAGCTGCTGGGATGGAGGAGCGGACATTGAATATTTTGACGATCTAGACCAGATGGAGCAATCCCTAGTCACCGAGGATCGAACCTTCAATCCCTCGCTCCTGGGAGCTAAAAGTGTAATGCAAGAAGCGAAAGAGACTTATGAAAGGATGCATAAAAAATCATGACCGTTGAAGATATGTACTATCTCTTAGAGAAGATGATAGAGGATGGAGACGGAGATCTGCGAATTGGCGCAAGTGGATCTTATGGAAAATTCCATGAGTTCAAAGACCAAATAAAAAAGACGGTAGATCCAGAAACTGAACTCACTTATGAGAGTGGAGAGACCGTTGTCGTGGTCTTCTAAAACTCAAAAGCCGCTCTCCAACTTTTAGAAAGGAGATCTATGAAGTTCGAATACAGAATAGTATCTATGGCCAAAGCTCCTGACGAGGATTTCCTGAATCAGCTAGGGAATAATGGTTGGGATCTTTGTTCCGTGATCTATCAAGAGATTGGCCTATGGACCTTATTCCTTAAAAGGGAGTTAGTTTTCTAGATGAGAGTAAGACGCTATAAGTGCATAAATTGTGGAACCCAAACCAGCCAGGGAGTCTTGTTATGTGAGGTTTGTGATCCTCCAGCTCCCCGCAAGAAGAGCTTTATTCCTGCAAGAGGAAGCGCTCTTAATAAGTTTGGTTGGTTTATGTTCTGGGTTATGTTACTAGGGTTCACTATTTATTGGCTCACTAAGTAACCAAAGGAGACTTTATGTCAAGACTCGAAAGAATAATAGTAGGAGTTATTCTGTTTCTACTAGGCCTCTTCATAGTTTATCTGTTTATGAAAGCCTCAGAATACCCTCTATTTAAACAGCAAAAGGAGCAGAATGTTACTACTATTATACACAAGGGGGTGTAGATAATATGTCCAGCAAAGAGAAAACTCTTTTTGTAATAGTAGCTATAGCCCTAATAATGCTGATTGTTGTATTGGCATTCGTTGGGACTCCCTAGCCCTAGATATGGAAGCCGCAGATGACACGGGGATGTCAAGCTGACTGTAAATCAGTTGCTTCGGCTAGGTAGGTTCGAGTCCTTCCTGCGGCATTGAGAGATCCACGAAGTTAATCCAGGAATGCCAATTACGAGCTCTGGAACCCATCTGGGATGGTGGGGTGGATCTCTCTGTTGGCCCCTAACTCAATGGTAGAGTGCCACACTGTTAATGTGGAAGTTCTGGGTTCGAATCCCAGGGGGTCAGTGAAGCTCCGGTATCACTATATACCTATGTACGGTTCACGCGTGACTAGGAGATAGGTTGACGTTGAGAGGGAGCTTCTTACGGGCAGGTTAGTGGTCTAAGGAGGCGCTTCCGGGTTCAATTCCCGGCCTGTCCATAGGCCAAACGAAGAGTATGTTGGGATCGCCAGTGATGGCCCTGTTAGAGCAAGGACATATAGGCTATAGCGGCTCTATCGTCATGCGAATCGTTTGGCCTCAAGTTGGCCGCGAAGGTATCACAGACACAGACCTCCGTTGTCTGCCTCGAAAGAGGAGTTCGCGGCCTCTCTTATGGCAGGGTTGCGCTAGCTAGCCCGAGCGTTCAAACATAATTCGCTCGCCCTGCCACCAATTTAGAAAGGAGCAAAATAATGTTTGTGATTACATTTGCTAACGACGACGACAGGAAAGAGTTGGAGTGTTTGTTAAATGGTAAACTCCAAGAAAGGGGACTAGCCGCAGTAATCGAAAGCATTGCTTATATGAGTCCCGAATATGGCAAGGTAATTATATCTAGATACGTAGTTATTGATGAGTCAAGTATCTAGACAAGTTATGGGACCAAAGATCGTCGGAGTCACCCCGCCATAGCGTCTTTCGAGAGTAATAGGGTAAGGCCGGATCGGTCCCTTCAAGTTATGGGGTAGCTGGATCTATCACGACACGGTGGTAGTGAGAACAGGACGCTGTTCTGATTAGTAGCAGTAGGTGAGAGCGTGTAATTGTCTACTGTGACTCAGCACCCCTTCCCTTTATGGGCGCAACACTTTCGTGGTTAGGCTCTGACTATATTCAAGTACATGACTTGACGCGAGACGGTACCCTAGTGCGCCCTACCCTTTTATGGTCACAGTCGTTTCTAAAGGATAAGCCAAGGTAAGACCTCAAAGGAAAGCTAGCAAGTAAGCAGTGGCTCAGGAGTGGAGCTAGCCTATAAGCCTGAGAGTAATAAGATGATCAGTCGTTGAGACGTTCTTCTCACTGTTTCTTTCTTGTGAGATGCAGGTTCGAATCCTGCCTGTGGCCCTTATGAATAACGAGAAAAACGAAGACGTTGTAATAGTAATAGTCGCGCTTCTTCTAGTGTTACTAGGAATAATACTTGGAGTAGCATTAGCTAGAAATGGAGTTCTCTAAACGAAAGGAAACCAAATGAAACCAACTCAGAAAGAAAGAATGCTCTCAGCGATAGAGGGAGTTCTCAAAGCTAATAGTGATTTTCGAGAGATGGTCAGTGATGTCGGAGCTGAGGATGATGAGGCAGAGAATGTGAAGGAAAAACTAGAGACGATAGGCGCTCTAGTAGGAGCCTTCATCGCGATCGACATAGCTATGAAAAAGCTTCGAGCTGGCGTACTAAGCGCTAAAGATAGTTGATTTATGGACCCACACTAGCCTAGTCGACGGTCTGGGGGGATCGTCTACTATCGAGGCCTTTTGTGGGTCCGCCAATTTATGGGAGCCCTTGTTGAGTCTGGGAGGTAAGGGGAGTTCCTTCCAGTGTATGCTCGTGAGGATGGGGGCTCCCTCCCATTTTGAGAAAGGAGACTTATGGACGAGCTAGAAGAATTGCTACGAGAAGTCAGACCACAGTCTGTATGGGTTCATCGTAATGGAATTACTTACATAGTTCTATTCATTACCAATATAGATACCCAATATCCTAATAGCTATCCAGTAACAGTGGTCTATGTTGGGCCCAACGGAAAGCTATGGAGTAGACCTCTTGATAGTTGGCATAGATCTATGACCAAGAAAGAGGACTAAGGAAATCTCAGGCCAAACAACTCAGGGGTGGGTCGAGGCCTGAGAGAGGACGCCGAGGAGGAACTTGGCTCTTGGGGGAGGGTTCGAGTCCCTCCCGGCGTCATTTTAGAAAGGAGAAATGAAATGGATGAGTCTCTGATAGAGGCAGTAAAAGAAGTCGCAGTAGTTGCAACTATGAACGCTGCGATCTCAGCGTTAAAGCTTCATCTCAATCCCAAGGATATAGACAAAGGTAAAGCTGAGTATATGTCCAAGATAGAGGTTAGACTGGAGTCTGAAGAAAAGGTTCTAGTTCTGTTTCAGAGCTGGAGAGATACGGTGCTAATAGGCCCTCTATACGGATGCTTCAGTTCTTCGTGGAATGCGAAGGCTGTGGAAAGGGGAGTCAACCAATTCTGTAACTCAAACGGGGCGATGGGTAGCTGGACTATAAGACTAGCTGGATCGCCCTTTTAAAGGAGTAACCTAGTGAACTTAATCAAGTGGTTCAAACGCAAGAAGAAGAAGTCCCTAGACCTAGTTCTAGTACCTGAGCCTGTTTTGAATGCTGAGTTACTTTTGGTTCCTAACTCTCTGTGGGTAATAAGGCAGAACTGGAAAGATCCCTTTGATAGGAAAAATTATCCGCCAGTGCGAATAATAGAAGTTCGCAGAGGGTGGGTGAACTACGATATGGGATCTCTCTTTCCAGACGAGAGAATGGAAGCCGAGAAGTTCGTCAAGATATACGAACCTCTCTTTTAGGAGGCTAGATGCCAGTGTATTTCAAAATAACTGTCTACGATGGAGAGCCTAGAGTTAAGGTCTATCAAGAAAAGGCTCTTCTGGCCGAGCTCAATGATGGAGATTATGAGAATGTTGAGTTCTTGAAACTCGAAGACTTAGAAGGTAACCCTGATCCCAATTTCTGGCCTAGTGAGGGAGATGGGCCTCCTATCCTTATTATCAAAGGCGAGGTAGTAGTACCTCAAGAGAAATCGAAAGTAACCGAGTGGACTTTCAAGAAGGAGAAATAATGCTTCTACTCAAGATTCTAAACCCAATTACTCGGGAAGTTTTAGAATTCAAGTATCGTGGAGCCAAATCGCAAGACCAGCTATTGAATGAGATTTCTTTGGTAATTGAGGGTAAGAGCACTGGGCTAGGATGGCAGTTAGACGACGGAGTTATTCTCTTTCCCACTAAAGTGCTAGCGAATTCGATTATCTGGTTACAGGAGGTCTCCGAAGATGCTAGAGCTACTTAACTGGACCTTCGCTAGCTGGGGAAATATGTTCAAGCTAGGAGTGTTCACTTACCTGATAGTGGTTCCTGTTATTTTTTGTATAGGGGTTGCTATAAATATGGCTCTGGAGTTCGTCGTTAAGATAATCCATGTCCATAGAGTCGAGGTAAAGGAGACCAAAAAAGATGCCACAAGCTAACATCATCATGACTTATGACCCATTCCGACAAAAGTGGGCAGCTTTTCTCAAGTTCGACTTTGCAATAGCAGACGAAAAGGGGGGACCGATTCAGTTTGCCCTGTCTGAGGCTCCTACTTTCGGAGATGCCTTGGATACCCTAAAAAGTGTGCCAATGGTCCAGCGTTACTTTCAGCTACTCAAAGATAGCATAGAGGGCGCTGAACAAAACGCAGCAATTAACTAGGAGGTAACTAGATGGATACGATGAGAGCTTTCTTGATGGGCGAACTTCATCGTCACAAGGAAGAGCGAGTATTTGATTGGGAACTCGCGGCTCGCATTATCAAGATGCAGAATCCCCAGGTCGTCAGAGCTGGTCTTAGTATGGACTGGTCATACACTGGAGGGACGATCTGGAGAGAGGGGAAACCCGTTCCCAAGGAAGATACCTATACTTTTCTTGCTTCTACCTGGGCTACTCCAGAAATAGAGTGCGATGGTGAAACCCTTCCGTGTTTTCGTATGCAATCGGACACTCCTGGCTGGAACCATAGCACCTATTGGCCCCCAGAAGCCCTGCGAATATTGGGGATTTTGGAAGATGGCGTTCTAGAGGGAGAGATCGTAGAGGACTCCAGGCAACTTTCTAGTACTACTACGATCAGCGTTCCTCTCTTAACAGCGGGAGATCCTGATGAGGCGTAGATTTCAAAAGTTCAGCAAATGGCGCTATTTGATAGGACCTGCTACTGACCTGGCATTCGGGCTTATGGCCTATGTGTTGTTTGTAGTAGGTTTTATCCTATCGTGCAAAAAAGGGGATGGTCCCGTAGCTTGTATGTTCGCGGGAGCTATACTGTTAATGCTTCTGAAGATGGAACAGAAGTATTCCAAAGATCGAGACTAACCTAACAACAAAAGGACCTTTTATGCCACGAGGTAAACGAGCTCCCACCGTGGAGTACGTAGTAATAACTTGGGATCAAGATGTCTACTTCTACAACACGGATAAGGGGCTCCTTGATTTTCTCAACGAAACAAACGAAGAGGATGAGAGTGAGAAGCGGAATTGGGCGATTTTACATAAGATTCCCGTGCCCAGGCATCAGGGTAACTACTGCCCAATGAGTCACGATGATTGGCATTCGAACGAAGTGCTCATTCTCAAGAATGGCGCTCTATTCGTGCCCACCAAAAACACAATCGAGAAGAAGATCGTCTCTTACGAATACACCGTCGATCCTCCAGTCCCTCCAGCTAAAAGGAGAGGGAGACCGCCCTCAAAGAAAACTAGAAAATAAAAGGAGGCCTATGAAGTCAATCGAACAAAAGCGGACGGAGGCCCTGGCCAGAAGAATAGAAGACGTGGAGTTCTGGCAGAAGGCCCTAAAGGTAGCGAAGTTTGAGTCGCAAGTTGATATAGCAGCTCACAAAATAAAAGCTGCCCAGCGCGACATAACCAACCTTCTTAAAAAGCTCGGGCGTTCTGCCTGAAAGGAGAGCTCCATGCGCAATTTACTTCAAATCCCTGGAAGAGACCCCCTCTTCCCAATCAGTAACAATCATGGAACCTTGATACTCCAAGGCTCCCCCAACTAAGGAGACAGATCCCTATGTTTCTCAATCCTCAAATCCAGAAAGCTAAGTTCGGTCAACCCAAAAAGGTAATGCCCGAGAAACGTCAATACCCTTTCAGGACTTCCAATGGTGAACCCATAGTCCTGGAACTTTTTCTAAACCCTGGGACAGTCTTCGATAGGCAACAGATTGAGGACTCCCGATTCAAGGGATTCCTCGAAAAGGAATATGACTTCCGCAATAGAGGGAATCGCCATTTTCTCCAAAAAGCGGAAGTCTTCAAGAACGCTTGGATGGCGGGCAAATTCGGCTCACCTTACCAAGCTCCAGTTGAAACTCGGAACGTTGGACGGATTTTTATTCCACCTACAGACGAAAGCCAAGAAGTTGAACTGGCCAGAGTCTAAGTGGTCCCTCAAGCGAGGGCAGTAAAAGAAGGGGCCCTCTTTGTTAAGGGGGCCCAAGAATTCAGAAGGAAATTGACGAAACACTTAACAGTGTTAAGAAAGGATAGTTTAAAGTTATGGGTAACGCAATGCGCATTGATGGAGCTCTTACGGGTGTTCAGTTCGACAACGAAGGCAAAATGACCAACGTCGAGGGAGACATCCAGCAGGTTACATTTGAGAACGGTGAGACGATCTCGATCATCGGCCACATCAAGCAGATCATGCGGGAGTCCAAGACGACCGCATCTCACGCCTTCAAACTGGAGACTCCTGGTAAGGCTGCGGAGCTGATTACTTCGGTGGATTCTCCGAAGCTCTATAACACGGATGGTTCGGAGAGGCTTCTGGAGCCCAACCAGAAAGTAACTCCGGTCTATCAGGCCAAGGCTGGCTTCTAAGGGAGAGGGGAGGAAGATTCCTTTAAAGGGGGTCTTTCTCCTCTTTGTTCTATGATTGTCTATCCAACGTTTGAGGGAGGTATGTTTGGACGACCTTTTTCAAGCTACCTTCGTAAACAAAAAAGGAGAACTCCCATGAGACTTTCAGCTAGGCCTGAGAGTGTTAATTTAGCTAATCAAGCTTCTGTAAAGCAGTTTCTCTTGGCCAGCTCAAGATTCGAGCGTTGTCACTGGCCAGGGTTATACTGTTTGATTTGGAAAAACGACAAGACCCTCAGAGTAGGCACTGGAAACTACTGGACGATGACAACCAGCGATCTTTATGTGGATGGAGATCCGGATATACCGGTGCCTATTTGGGGTCCTGCAGCTTTAATGGCCATCGCGGATTTCTTTCTGCTGGCTTCCGATCCTGAGATCATAGAAGCTATTGAACAGATGATCGAGGGAATGCGAACTCAAGCTCAAACAGGTGTGAGGACTGCCACAGCTTATTCGCACGCAGGGCGTCCAGTTCGCAAGATAGCTCTTCACACCAAAGAACTGAAAGAAGCTGGTTTATACAATGTGGCTCCGGATGGTGAACCCGAGGATCTAAGGTGGCGAGATCACGATGGTAGATCTGTGGACATCAACGAAACCGGAACCGCTTGGATCGTTATGGAGATCTAGAAAGGAGGAAAAATGCAAGATCCGACTTCGCTTTTAAATCGAGTCAAGGAAGCCAAGGCTCGCCAAGAAGCTCTGTTAAAGAGCGATGGATGGCAGCTTAAAAATGGCATCCAGGTATTCGTAAATCCTCCTTTTCTCTGTCCCAAGTGTGGAGAGTGGGACGAGACTAGGTTGATTTGGATGGTGGATACGCGACTTTATAGGTTGCTGGGTTTGTGGGACCTGAATGGAAATAACGCTTTCCCTAAGTTCACTCACGCCCATCCACACGTTTCAGGTAGTCAAATCTGTAAAGGCTCAGCTACTTCTGCTGACGCGGCTCTATTTGCGTCTATAAGTTATGGTAACCCATACCATGATGTTAATAGGTGGTTACAGGAAGTAGGTCACGCGGATGTATGTAAGGCTTTTCCTAAGTCTACCTGTGCTCTGTGCGGAGTAACTAAATCAGCTTCGGCTATGGGACCCTTTGTCTATAGTTCTAAGAGGGTATGTATAGAGGAATGTGACACTCTAGCAAAAGCTACAAAGTGCTACGCTTGTTTTGCGGATAGAGACCCTTCAATGGACGAGAGGAGAGGTTTTTACTGCGAACCTTGTTTCCCCGCATATGCCCAGAGGTGCCCTCACTGTGATGAACTCTGGAATTCCACGTCACTAAGCAATCATCCAGAAGGAAAAGTCTGCCAGCCTTGCAGAGAGCGCATAGATAGGAAGTGTGCTGGTTGTGGACAAACCTTCCAGCTAAAGGATCTCAACCGAAAGAATCTCTGCCTAACAGCATGCGCTACTACAGTTTGCAACTGGTGTGGCTATAACAAAAAGGTCTCAGAGGTCATAGAAAAGAAGTGCGCTTCTTGCAGGGAGCGTTATCCTATGGACATTTGGTATTGCAGTTGTGATAGATGCGAGTGCGAGAATACCGTCTCGGAAGAGGGTATCTTATGCAACAACTGCGATGAGGGGGAGCACAATGACTGAGATAAAAAAGGTAGTAATCATAGGAGCTGGCGGTGTGGGGTTCTGGCTCACGATAGCGCTTATGCGAGATATAGCAGCGGGGATTCAAGTTGAGGTGTGGGACGACGACGATATAGGAGTAACAGGGAACGGTCACTTTCGAATGCCTCGTACACTGGTAGGAGCTAAGAAGGTAGATCTTTTGGCTGATTTTGTTAGTCACAAGATGGGAGACCGCTATATAACTCCTATAGACAAACGCTTGGAACCCAGCTATCTAAGGGGTCGCACCGAAACCGAGACTCTCTTTGTAGACTGCACAGACATGAAGACCTCCGATCGAGAGGCTCTTTTGAATATGATCCGTCTCGCTAACGGAAAGTATCTCCGTGTTAGTTATGATGGTCTCGGAATAGTAACAGTTTCTCCTGGAGTACCTTTCGATGTAGAAGGAGCTCCAGGTGGTTATCAGATGATGCCCGATCTCGATGTGTCGTTTATAGCTGGAGGCATCGGCGCTCGGGCGGTACGAAAGGTCTTAGAAGAGAACGAATTTATCGAGGATCAGTGGAACTTCCCTGCTCTTCAGAGAGGAAATCAAGACGATGTTCATTCAATCAACAGTGTCGAGCTGCCCGGTAGTGAAGGAGTGTCAGGGGAGAATTGAGATAGACCCTGAGATTTTAGGGTGGTTCGCGGGTGCTGCAGAGGATCGCCTGGAATGGCTGGCTATTCTTTTGGGAACGGCCTCTAAAGATGGCTTCGAGGTCAAAGTAAAACAGCTCTTTGTTCCAAGAGTCCAAGAGCGCACTCACGGATCATGTGACGTGGACGATAAGGATATTCCTGATAAGATCCGTCCTGAGATAGTGGGTGTGGTCCACTCTCATCATTCTATGGGAGCTTTTTTCTCAGGGACCGACAAGGCTCTGGATGGAGTGAATTCCCGGTTCCCTTGCTCTATAGTTATTTCGTCCAAGATGAAAGACGACTACGAATACAGCATGGGATTCGGGATGCAAGCGGAAGGCCGGGTGATCTTGGAGTGTGGGAGTCTAGCGGTGGTTAGGTTTGGCGTTGTTCCTTCGGGGATGCCTGACTGGCCCTATAAGGTGGATGTCGTGAGGGCGCACGACCTCAAGTTTAAGGAGAGCACCGTCAATTCGCTGGGAGACTGCGATAACTACAAACCAGGACCGGGATCGAATCGTTATCAGCTCCAGAAGGAAGGAAAGTGCAGCTTCGGACTGAAGGAGAAATCCCTGATAGTCAGGCCTTATATCTTTGGTAAGGATGGGAGGCCTATTATTGAACAGCTCCCAAAGCCTCGCCCCGTGGAGTATCCTCTGGGAGGAAGAGGGTACGTGACGGTGGGAAGCGGGGCAAGAAACGACGAAAGGCCAAGGTGGTGGGAGGAGAACAGGGACTACCGTGGGATTTCGAGGGAGAGCCGCGAGTATAACTATGCTCGGGGGGAGTACGGTGTTGGTCGATCCGAGGAGCTCACAAAGGTAGACGACGAGAAATCCATAGATGACTACTCAGAACTCTACGCAAGAGGCTGGGGCTACATCAAGGAGGACTAAAGAATGGAACCCATAACAGGCCCCAACAATGACGGGGGAATCTCAGACATAATCGTGGCGATCTTTACCCTGTTTTTTGTAATAGGGTTGATTATGTTCGCTGCGAAGATGATCTTCAGAAGTGATGGAGTCCCCGCAGTGACGGTCGAAGAAGACGAAGAAAAGGAGGACGACTGACCCACACTCTGAGTGTGGAGGTCATATCGTCCTGTGTTGGAGGGCCTCTTCTGATGGAGAGGTCCTCTTGAAGGGGAGAGAGGATGTCTGATTACGAAGCCATCTATGCTCCAGAGCAAGATATTGCGGCGGGTCCTCACGGTTGGATTCAGTGGAAGGGCACCGAGGTTTGCATTGATTTGTACTGTGATTGTGGCCTGCATAGTCACTTCGATGGAGAGTTCGCTTATGCTATTCGGTGCCCTTGTGGGAAGCCCTGGGCGCTCGGACAGTGCGTCAAGCTGTTACCGCTAACGGAAGAACAAACTAAGAGGTATGATCTAAAGGAGGTCAATAGTCGTGGCTGAATACTACGTTTCTATAGTAGGTTGGCCTGTCGAGGCCGAGAGTCCGGAGGAAGCCGCGAAGAGTTTCTATAGAATGCTTCTAGATGCGCATCACGCTGGAGGAATGAGTCCTATTCTCCAAGTAACCAATGGAGAAGTAGATTTAGATGTCAGCAAGCCTCTTTTCTATGGAGGAGGAGCTCCTCCAATGGAGAGCTGGATATACGATACTGAAAAATGGTGGGAGGAATTCACCAATGTCTGAAGCTAAAAACCAAGAACAACTCGAAGGTGTGGGAGCTGCCTACACTATGTTAAAGCAGCTCTTTGAGGGGCTGATAAAGAACGCTGAAGAAAAAAGAACTCTCGCTTGGGTACATAAAAGCGTAAGGGGAATCGCTTACTGTGACTCCACTATTCAGTTCCTCTCTCGCTGCCTGGAGCACTTACAAGAGGATTTCACAGAGTTCATCCCCTTTGCGCCGCTGCCCGTAGACGAGAACGGAAACCCTTACTTTCCTCCTGGCGCCAAGATAATGGTAGCCAACCTGGAAGTAAGACCCGAAAACCAAGAAAGGTTGAGACTTTCAGACTATCTGGAGGAACCCAAATGAACGAAGCGCTCAGAATAACCATAGCTATAGTAGGCTTTCTGTCTATTATCTATCTGTTGATAGGGATGTATCTCTATCTAGCTAATCACACTCTGTTAAGAAGATCCTGGGTAACCGACCCATTCTACAAGCCTCCCTACTGGCTAATAGTGGCAATCTGTGTGTTAGTTTGGCCGAAGGTTGAATACAAGGAAGCAAAGGAGAAGCTTCGCAATGAGCAGAAAGCGCAGCAGCACAATCTCTCTTCCAATGTCTCCCGAGGAGGCTATGAGACGCCTGAAAGGACTTCTGGAGGCTCAAGATTATATCTGCGGCAAAGCGTGGACGAATCACATAGGGAAAGAGTGGCCTCGTACTTTGATCCTTTCGAATATGCCGCAAGGGACGAGGGCTTTTCTGTGGCCCTACAGGAGCTGGTGGGAGACGATGATAGCGATCGAGATCGAGAGCTTGAACTTCCCTCTACTGAGCGGAGCGTTCCCTTTGACTGGGGGACGCCTTACGAGACGCCATCGCCTGTGGAAACCCCCTCAGCAGCGCCTCTTAAAGAAGAGAGCTGCGGAAGTTCGCAGTCGGATTATGGAATGGGATCGGACTATTCTGGGCCATCTGGAAGTGACCCCTGCTCTAGCAGCTATGATTCGGGCAGCAGCTCGGGCGGGGGAGAATAAAAAGGTAGTCTCTATTGCGCTCGCTATAGAGAGGGGTGAGTTCGGCGGGGCCTCTATCTCAGAGGCCCTGGCTATGGCTCAGTTTCGATGGGCCAAGACCCGAGAAGAAAAACATCACGTTGCTATGATATGGGGGAGGTGTTTTAAATGATCTGCAAAGCAATGCACAAAAAGCATCACGTTCTCGCTGGCACTGAGCTCCAGAGAGAAACCAAAGGTAAGAAGATCAAAAACTATATTCTCAAAAGGTGGAGATGTACCTTCTGTTATAGGACGTGGACCACCCGAGAGTATTTGAGGGACTGATATGGAAGAAACTCCAAGAGTGGACGCTTATAAAAAGTTCTTGCCTCTTGGTGATCCTTGGGAATGTTTTGCTAAGATGACAGCCAAGGCCCGAGAGCTAGAACTAGAGTGTAACGAGTTGATAGCTCTGACTAAAAAGCTAGAAGAGAAACTAGAGATCTATGAAAACTTTTCTCACAAGTCTGGGTGTCCCGGTCCTGGATGTGAGATTTGCTCCCTTAACAGCGAGGTATAAAAAATGTTCGCTTACGTCATCAACACTTACTGCGGTTGCGGATCTCTTGAATGCCAGAACGTAGGTTCCAAAAAGACCCTCCTGGTATTGGATATAGATGCAGACTCCGACCTAGAACAGACTGCCGTCGACGAGATCCTCCTGAAGATCCAGCCTGATCTAGACGAGAAGGGAGCTATCCAGTTAGACCTGGATGTATCTGCTACTGAAGATGTTTTCACCTCACTAGAAGGGGTTCTAGGTCTCGCTGCTGGCTGTCACGCTTTACTAAAAGCCCAAGAGAAAGACTCCGAGAAAGACGAGTTCCTTGAAGAAACTCTGGATCTGGATGTCAATATTTGATTTTAGGTTCCTATGAGGTATAAAGGGAAGGTCGCCCAACCAAGAGAAAAGGCCACGCACCTCAAAGATCGTGACCTTTACTGGCTTGCCTATAGCAGAACAGGAGTTTAACCTTATGGGTAATTATAGCGATTCTTTCTCGACGTTCAAGCTAATTCAAGCTGCAGATGCCGTCGACATATCGCGTAGAAACATGGCCATCTTTGATATGTTGTTGAATGGATTGGGGATTCCCGACAAGTTCCACGAATTTATACGAGCGGTCTTCGTCTCGGGAAACTGGCACCGACATTCCGGATGGGAAGAACTGACCTATAAAAGACTCGCTCGAAACGTATCCTCATTCTCCGATCAAGTTTTCACCACAGTCTACAACCGAATCAAAAAGAACGCTCCGGAGTTCCTTAAATGGCAGGAGCAAAACAACTTAGAACTTATCTCTCATGAGTCTTTTAAAGATGAGGGAGGTAGGTGGCCCAAGGTTCGATATGCCTTTCCCTACTACCCCACAGTCGAAAAGCTTTTCTCCCTAGATAAATCAACTAGCCAGAAGGAGATAAGAAGAATGGTAGAAACGATTTGCAAAACCATGTCTCGTGTGGAGAAGCCTCGGAGAGCTAAGAGAAATAGAACTACGCGAAACAATGTCCAATCTGTGGTACAACACCTACTATCTATACAAGAATCAATGACTTGCAAGAATGAGTTCTTCGCAGAGCTGGAAATTGCACTTGAATCTTGTAACTTCAAGTGGCCCTTCAAGTTAGCTATAGAAAACTAGGTGTTTAGGCCAAAACTCACGGTCTGATTCTTGTAACTTCATGTAGCTATTGAAGATACACGCCGAAAAATAAGTGAGTTTGTGGTGAAATTTTCACCACACTTTTTCACTATGAAACAGTTCTAGCAAGGCTTACCCACCATCTTCTTATAATGGTGGGTAAGTCACTTTAAAGGACTTACAGCCCCAAGGAGAAGCGATGGAGAAAAGAAACGGTTTAGAAGCAGCGATTATCGGAGTCATTTTGGCGATCTGCATCATCTGGTACTTCCGCTACGAGCCCATAAATTGCCCTGAGATAGGCGCTGCTTGTCGAATGGATAGATGGACAGGGCAGATCGAATATAACGCGTTTAACAGCGGCTGGAGGCAATTGGGGCCTGCTCCTAAAGAGACTCCGACTCCAGCAACGATGGCGAATGGGGAGAAATAATGTTCTATAGATATGAAGTTCGGATGACCTCTAAACTTTTCGGAACCGAGAAGTTCAAATACGAGTCTCTCGATGAGGCCTTGGAAGGAATGACAAGATTGGCTCGGAAGGCGGTCGAGCTAGGAGACGGAGTAAAAAGATGGTTCTCAGTACGAGAGCTTGAATTGGAGGAGCTGGACTATGGCGATAACAACCCAAGTGACGGACCAACATCTCTTTAGAGAGTTGACCGACCACAAGAATCATAAGGTAGTTCTAGAACCCTACCAAGAAAAGAACAAGATCTGGCTGGAATGTCTAGACTGTTATGAGGTTCTGGCCGAGTTTGTAAACGGTGTTGAGGAGATTGAAGATGCCCAAGAAGAAAGACCTTGAAATAGGAGCTATTGACACAGAACTTTGGGAATTTACCGCTCTCACTAAGCATTCCTTTCACCACTTAGATCTGGATATGTACGGAGAAGACTGCAAGATCTGGTTACGTTGCGATGACTGCAACGTGTTCTTGATCGAGTACTTCTGCCCCGTTCTAGAGGAGCAACCCAATGGGAGAAAAAGTGTGGTTCCGTAAATCGACCCTCGCTCAAAAGATTGAATGGATGCTCAAGCACCAGGATCTATGGGAGGGTTTCGCAATCAACGACTCTCGATGGCAGGGCATCGTTGACAAAATGAAAGAAGCGGGACTATATGCAGAGTCCACCTACTGGAAAGATGTCCAGATATGGAACCTTGTAGTAGAGGCTCGCAAAGTCAGAAGGATGAATTCAACTACTCAGATAGGCTACATCTCAGAAGAATGGGTTCAAGACGACAGGCCTATACCTACTGCCGATAAGCCACTCTGGGCCTATCAAGCGCAGTTAAAGGCTAAGCGAAAAAGGAAAAAGAAATGACTTCACCAAAAGAATTCCGAGCTGCCTTCTACCAAGCAGTGGTGGACGACGATGAGGAACTGTTACCGTGTGATGACGAACTATGCGAGGGTGGAGTATCCCATCAGGCTATAGACTACTTCGCCAACGTAGCCGAATCCATTGCTGAGGAGCTCTTCGAAGAGTTAGATCGAATGTCTAAGCGAAACTCCCAGCTTACCCTGCAAATAGAAAGGCTATCCAACAAACCGGACTCATTCAGAGAACTCCTAACAGTAAAGGACAAAAAGATCCAAGACCTCCAAGGTAAACTTGCCCACGCCAATGCGGTAGACGAGGCCTACTTGGAGGGTATTGCAGCTTGTCTAGACAATGACTCCAAGAATCTCAACCCGTATAAAAGTTATGAGATACTCTGCGCAGTGTGGAACTCAGGCTATGAAGCTCAATCGTTTCTAGATAAGCTTCTTGAAGAAAGAGACCAAGCTAAACGAGAATTGGAGGCCCTGCGAAATGAATTGCAAAGTACGAATAACAGGTAGCTTTGATTACGGCACGTTAGTAAATGATGTCGAACACGAATACGACGCTGAGCACTTTGCACTGATGGATTTCTATGACAGACACCCAGACCTGTCTATCCACAGTGTTCAAATCAGCGTCGAGAAAGTCGAGGACGAACAACCAGATCAAAATGCATCGTAACAACGGTAGAGACTGGAAACCTGTAGCCTTAGTCGCTATTGGATTCCTTATCATCACTCTAGCAGTTCTAGTGTGGTGTGCAAGCGAACAACTCCATAACTAAAAATGACAACGCAAGGTCCCCTAGCGGTCGTTACAGCTCGATGGTTAATGGGAAAACTCACGCTCCTCCTTCGAGCTCACATAGAAAAGAAACTCCAAGATATGTCCATCGGAGAACTCCTTGCCCAGAACTTTGAGGTCTCCCTCTTCGTAAGAGCCCAAGTCAAAACGAACAGTGACCCCAACCACTCTCCCTCCTACTATATGGGAAGAGTCCAAGGTCACCCTCTTTACAAAATGATTGAGAAAGAACTTCTCAGAAGGGATACCCTTTCATATAATGACTGGGACCCTGGGCCTGGGCTAAATATGGCTCAGATCCAATACAAACTACAACAAAAAAGCAGGAAGCATGTTCAAGACTGACCCTAAACAAGAAGTCGTTCGCGTGAAGGCCTCCCCTGGAGACATCATAGATATTCTGGTCAGACGCCAGGGAATCAAACCTAAGAAGCGTCTTTTATTGTCAGCCAAAGCTAAGAAGCAAAAGCAAGCTGAAGATCGAGAGAGCGCCAGAAGAAGAAAGAAAAATCTCAGAGAACGACGCTTGACCGAGGGTCTCTGCATTAGATGCGGGATTAAATCCCATGTTCCTGATCGCCAGATGTGCCTTCAGTGTGGCCTTAAAGCTGCCGAGTTAAACAAGGACAACTGGATGAGGAAGAAACTCCAAGAGAACTATCTATGAAAAAAGAAAAAATATCCAAGGTAAGAGTTGAAGTCGAGCTGGAGGTACCGACTAGACAACTAAAGGAGCTCTCTAAAGAATTCGAGAGGGAGACCATCGAACAATTCCTTCAGCTCTGGGTACCTGAACGCCAGTCAACCAGACTGGTAGTGGAGATGATGACTGATGAGAAAGACGAACTTCCCCTAGAAAAGGAGATCCCTTGAATGAGTGGATGGATGCAACGCCACGCAGAAGAAGCAGAATCGAGAGCCGAGCATGACGAAGAACTTTATCTTCAGATCGACAAACTCCAAACCAGAGTAGCAGAGCTAATACAGGTAATAAGGCAGGTAGAGTATGTCTACGACGCTCGCCCTGGTAAAGGGAGTGGAGAATGCGCGTGGTGCCATATACCTGAGAGATTCGGCCACAAGTCAGATTGCTCTCGTCAGAGAGTGATCGAGGAGCGAGGCAATGAAAACCAAAGAGGTGATCGAGCAGGAGATCCTTCGAGCCCGAGCCAAGATCCGACAAGCCCAGAAAGAGCATGACTGGGACAGCTTCGACAAGTACAGCGCTTGGATCGCAGCGCTGCTATGGGTTAGACAACCTTCAAAAAACTATGACAACTCAAACAACCAAACGCAACCGAACAACCGAGAAGCCTCGCCCATCAACAGCGAGGTTTGACGCAGAAGAATGCCGCCTTATTCTGAGGGCTTTTCGAGAAGCCCGAGACAGCGGCAGCTCTTTAAGGTACGAAAGATATGAATCCCTAAACAAGATCGAGAGCAAACTTCTCCGGAGGATACGAAGTGCAGAAAAAGACTCTCAAGAAAAAGCCTTCCCAGTCAATCTCCAAGACGAGAGCGGATCAACTGAGATCGGAGGGGATCTTTCTGAAGGCTCTGGCGGGGGAGACCTGGGGGAAACATCCCGGCCTAGCGGATCTGAAGATCCAGATCTCAGTCTACGTCCCGGCCTTACAGAGGGAGGAGAAACTCCCAGGGAAGAAGATAGAATTCCTGGCGTCGTCAATTCAAGAAGTAGATGAAGCGCTAGAAGTAGTTCGTAAAGCTTTAGCAGACTGGATGGCGGGAGTCTAACCAAAAGGAGGCCTTATGCTGAAGAGATCTCTTTCCCGAGAGCACTTAGATAACATTGTAAGTGCAGCTCGATCGACCCCAGAAGGCAGAGCGAAAATACGAGAGTGGGAGGTTCTACTAGACAAGCTTCCAGAAGTAATAGAACTAGACGAGAGATCAGCTATTGATTTCTACGAGAAGTACCTCCCAACTAACTGGAGAGTAGCTTATCCCCGAATATATTCGGAGATAAAAGACTATCATTCTCCTAAACGTTTAGCTTCCTGGCTAATGAGCTCTGCGGTTTTGTCTGCGCTAGGACAGATGCGCCACTCTAAAAAATCCAATGCGGCGTCTGTTCAAGAAGGAATAGTAACTATATTTTCTCTAGCGCAACGCTACAGAATCCCCCAGCTTTTTGTAGGTAGAGAACTTCTAGAAGCTATTCGAAGAACCGACGTACCTAGGGATCTCAAGTGGTGGGAGATTAAGTTCCCCTTTCCAGCAGGGTTTCTATATATCCCAAAAGGCGCTATCAAGTCTCCCGAGGGAGATGACGTAGGTTATATTGGATGGGCTTTCTTGGGGCCTAATGAGTTCGCTTCTACTGCCACGGATAAAGCCACCCACGCCTTACAAATCGCAGTAAAGGTTCAAGACCAAATAGGCACCACCTACACCAAAGTAATAGACAACGATAGAGATCCGGATCTTTTCGATCTAAGAATGGAATCCATGCCACCCGATGAAGATCCCTATGCGTTGCCTATGAACGAAACCGAAGACCAGTTCATAGCGTGGATGACCCGACTTACTGTCTCTATTCTAATGGTTCCTTCTGCGAGAGAAGAACTCTTCGAAAAGGAGCGCAGAGACAAAGTAGTTACAAAGAAAAACTACATAAGAGAGTTCTGGACACCTAATCATATTGGTAGAAAGTACTTATATGAGAAGACCCAAGAGTCAAAGGGAGGATCTCACCAGTCCCCCAGAGCACACTGGAGAAGGGGTCACTACCGCAACCAGAGACACGGAGAACAAAGAAGCCAAACCAAGATTATTTGGATAGAACCTATCCTAGTAATGGGGGAGAGTGAATGACTTGGCACGATTGGAAAAAGTCGGCGCGAGTATTCGCAGCTAGAATTTTATATGACGAGCTAATCTCTCTTAGTAACGAGAGTAACAACAGACATGAGATTGCGGTCAAAAAGGAAGATATAGAAAGCCAGATGTATCAAGGAGCTAGATCGGAATTCCTGGACAAGCTTATAGAGTTTCTAGCTGAAGAGATAAGAAAGGAGCGTGATGCATAAAATGAGCGCAATACTATTCAAACTAGGTGAGACTGTCTTGACTCCAGGAGCTCAAGATCTTCTAGACGAGAACTGCCAGTCCGCACGAGAGTATCTTCTCAAACACGCCCAAGGAGACTGGGGAGATATGTCAGACGAAGACAAAGCTATTAACGAGAGAGCTGTTATTGAAGGAGGTAGACTAGTATCCCAGTACTGGGTCGGCGTAGAAAGATTACACGTAATAACAGAAGCCGACCGATCAGTAACTACTTTGTTACTTCCAGAGGAGTATTAAGATGGGATATTACACTGACCATAAACTAGAAATAGAACCAGAAGACTTCGACCTGTTACGGAGAATAATAACATCTGAGTCCTCAGATGCTGATATTCGATTCGCCGTAGACGAGGATGGGAGTTGCTATGATTCCAGTAAGTGGTATGACCATGACTCCGATATGCGAGAACTCTCCAAAAAATGGCCCGATGTAACCTTCCATCTCCACGGCGAGGGAGAAGAGAACAACGACATCTGGACAGCCACTTACAAGAACGGTCTGTGCCATCATAGGAGTGCGCAGATTTTTATAGAGCCCTATGATCCTTCGAGATTGGAGTAACAATGAAACTAAAATACGAAGAGAAAGTTATTCGAGAGATCAACTACCACGACCTCGATGCTTTTATAAGCGAGGCCTTCGGAATCAAATACGAGTGCGTAGCTTACGAAGAGTGGGGGAACTACCAGAGTCACTCGTTTACGGTAGAAAGAGAGATAGTTGATGAGTATCTCTCGCAACAGCTTGCGGCAGGTATTATACCCAAATACAGCACTGCCTTGTTTCTCAACCAAGCTTGTAACTTGGGACTGATAGAACCCGGCGAATATCTCGTGGAGGTGAGTTGGTGATGATCTTCGCTCACAAGTATCTCTCACAAGTCGCAAGGATGCTCGACGAATTCCATACCGCCTTTGTTACCCCCGGCCTTGGCGTTCGATCCGTTCGCGCTAAGTTGATACGAGAAGAACATGACGAGGTTCAAGAAGCACTAGAATCAGGAGATCGAGAAGCTATAGCAAAAGAGCTTTCTGATCTCGTCTATGTCTGCTACGGAACCGCATTGGTCTACGATATAGACCTCGATCGAGCTCTCGAAGAAGTCCACAAATCCAACATGACTAAGCTTGGAGGCAACGGGAAACCCATACTAAGAGAGGATGGAAAGGTTCTCAAAGGTCCCAATTACAAACCTCCAAATATGAAAGGAGCCCTAAGGTGAGCAAAATCCTAGTCCACCAAATCAACGGTGACCCTCTTGAGTTAGAGCGCTCCCAATGCGTCTTTACAGATGGTACTCGAATGGGTGTGGGAGACTGCAAACGAAAAAGATTCTACGAGTACGAGTTCTTAGGAAAGGGAGTAGTTACCACAGGCCGAGGAGAGGACCTTCTGCGAGGTTCAGCAGTCCACGAAGGAATGGATATGTTGCTCCAGGGAATGGAAACCTGGAGCGCGATGGAAGCTGCTTCTGAAACCTACTTAGCAGGGAATCCCTGGCCTGAGTCTATGATCCCAGAGATCGCGGAGACTCTAACCAAGGATGGTCTCCACATAGTCCGCTCTTTAGTTTATGCCTACGGAGCCCGTTACATTGATCTTCTAATGTCCCAATACAAAGTCATCTCGGTCGAGGAAGAAGTCAATTGGCTAATGGGACGGTTCGAGGATGGGCGCTATTTGGTAATGATGAGTCGTTGTGACGCGGCATTAGAGAAGATCGAAGATGGGTCAATTTGGCACATCTCTCATAAAACCTCTAAGGTATTCGACAAGTTAATGAGAGAGAAGCTCAAGGTCGACAACCAAAGATGGCGCGAGGGGTTATCTCTGCAGGCTCGCTATGGGAAACAACCGGCAGGAACCCTTTATAATTATTTTATAAAGGGCGAGAAGCGAGAGGACCGCGACCTCAAAGTGACAAGAGATTGTTCTGGCCTCGTGCGTCCTTATATCAACACTCGCATTACCGGGGATCTCTCGCCCGAGGACATCTCTTTCACCTACGATTGGGAAGAGCTAGATCCAGAGACCTATACTAAGAAAACTCGCCAAGTTCCCAAGCATTGGAAGCGCGCCAGTATATATGAGTTGATGGACCACGACACTTACTTAACTTGGCTCGATGAACGTCTTGTTGGGCCGATGGAGTGGGACCCCTCTCAAGAGAAACTTATGGGTAGGGATTGGCTCGCGGAGTCAGTGGCCGCGATAGTCCCTGAGCCTTGGGTAGAAGGAGAAGCCGAGAGATGGCTCACGGGGGCGCTTCGTCAGGAGATAGACTGGAGGCTTTCCATTGAGTATCTCCAGGGTCCTCCCTACGACGGGCACATTCTAGATAGAGAGTTCCCTCTCAACGACCGTAAGTGCTACCAGTATGCGAGTGGTAGTAACAATCTGAAGTGTCAGTTCCTGGATGTTTGTTTCTATAACATTCCCATAGAAAGACGCATCGAGGAAGGAAGATTCGTTGAGAGAGTTCCGAATCATCCACAGGAGGGGGAATGACCGACATAGATGTACAAAAAGCAGTAGAAGAAATAGCATCAAGAGCTAAAATGTACGCCACTCTGGAAGCCTGGGTTGTTCGCTTGATAGAGATAGCCAAAGCGGAAAACCTAATTCACTATGCACCTTTCAAAACAGATCTTGGTGAAGTTCTAGGTCATCTAGAAGAATTTCTAGAACGTCGAGGTTACAACTTCTGTTCTCACTGTGGATGTATAAGCAAGAGATGGGCTAATGATCCCTGTCCTTGTGAGGAGGAGGAATGACTCGCTATCAACCTCTTATAGTATGGAATGGTAACTGGATAGAGGTAATAGCTAGACCTCACCACTCTAAAAGAGATCTAGTTAGAGACGTTCGAGGAATAAAAGATCGTTGGAGCAAAAATGTTCTTCTATTCTATGTAGAATGGGATGACGAACATCCAGAAGAAGCTCCAGTAATAGGACGGTTTAGTAACAAAGAGTTACTTGGAGAGGAGGACGAATGCGAGTCTTCGTAGACATCCCTACTCTGGGACCCTACTTTCAGAGTGTAAAGATATTCAAGGGACCCGACGCAAAAAAGAAAGCCCTAGAGTATGTCAAGAAAAGATGGGGAGCGGATAGCCAGGGAAGAATAAACCTTCTTACCATAGATGAGAACGACGAAGAAACATACCTTCCTATGGAGAAAAAGAAAGATGTCCCCAAACCAGCGTAACTTCATAAGATCTCTCATCCTTTACTACGACCATAGGGGATGGGACTGGTCTGTTGTAGTAACCTACTTAGTAACAAGGAGAGAGGAATGGAAGAGATAGACAAAGATAAACTGGAGCGAATAGTAGCGGAATTTCCTAGACTAGAATCTTTAGCTTTAGCTGTTGTTAGTCAAGCTAGAAGAGGTAACCTTCGAGCCTTGGATTACACGATAATAGAGTTGGAGAACTATCTCACAGACACTCTGGAATGGTGTATGTGTCCTGCCTGCGAGGTATTTAACAAGGCAGAAAATCTCCAGAAGGGCGATACTTGCCCAGAATGTGGAGAAGCTCTATGAGAACCGACCCCGTAGTAATAGTAATCTGCGACGGCAACAATTGCTTCGGGACTAAGACCGTCAAGCGTCAACTACTCATAGACTGTGGTTGGCAGCGAGGAGGGCTAGACGATTGGGTCAAACGCAGACTAGAAGAAGAAGGCTGGGCTATAGAGAAAGAAAAAGAGCTTTGTAAGGACTGCCACGTAGGAGCTATAAAATTATGAGACTTCTACCCATAATAGAAGTTCACTGTGACTGTCCCTGTTGCAAAAGAACCATCCTAATAACAATTGAATGGGGTTCTATGATGTCCCTGGATCTAGATAGAGCTCTTAGAGATAGAGGATGGGATCAACTTTTCCCAAGACGCCCCATAAGAGGAGAGCCTGCTCAGTTAGATTTCTGTACAGACTGTGGAACTCACGGCCCAGAAAAAATCAGAAAGGAAAAAGAAAAAGATGCCAACAGTACCAACTAGACCAACACCACAAAGACCCCAACCTAAACAAGGGACCCCAACTGAAACCGTTCTAGTCAAACAAATCAGTACCTTGCCTAATCCGGTAATAGGCCCCGCAATCTGGCCAGGGAAATCAATCATGCCTCCAGAAATGCGGCATATGGTCCTGATAACAGGCCATAGAGGTTCTGGCAAAACCTCTTTCGTCCTGAAACTGGATCACCCTGACAAACTTCTGATGCTCGACTTTGAGAGCAAGGGGGAGACCCTCGCCGCTCAGATGAAACTAGGGGCATACTTCCCTATTATGAGCGAGATAGCGGGAGTCTACGGAGAGAACTTCAACCCCCAGGTAGTCTACGAACGAACAGTCCAGATCCTAAGAGCGGTTCCCGAGAACAGATTTTCCACTCTTATTCTAGACAACGGGGAGTATCTTCAAGTAGGATGCGCTCAGCTCATCAAGAACAACCCCCCTTTAGCAGCGCGCTATGGGATTGACCCAGGTAATGCAGTCTCCGGAGCCTATGGAGGAGCTTGGCCTGGAGTTAAGTACTTGATTTCAGGGCTCTTCCAGTTAGCTAGATCAAAAGGGATTCAATTGATTGCAACCACCTTCCAACTGAAAACTGCTTGGGACAAAAACAGAGGGGGACCACTCTTCAACCAATTCAAAACCACAGATGTTGATGTGTGGCACAACCAGTCCGTCTTCACTGGAGTCTTGGTTGACCCTTCTCCTAAGTACTACCCTGTTCCAAGAATGCTGGTGATGAAGGAATCCCTTTCAGATATGGTTTGGGATGAGGTTCGCCAAGAAACCGTCCAGGCCAGAAAGCTTCCTCCAGCTCTTCCAAAGGCTACCCCTGCAGAACTCTATAAGTATCTGCGTCGAGAGAACATTCTAGATATGGAGAATCTCTCCGAAGAAGAAAAGGTAGACGCGCTAGAGCTAGCCCCATTCAAACCTTCTTTCTCCAAAGAACAACTTTTCTTGCTAGAGCGAATGGTTCGAGCGCAGGAAAAGCTGGGACTTGTTCCCAACACTTCCGAAGAGGGCCCTCAATAGGCCCACAATCCAAGAGAGGACTAGATAGTAGATGCCTAAAAATACGGCTTACATTATTACGGTAGAGAAGAAAAAGTATCTCTTCTCTGAGGAGCAGTTCGAGCTTCTCAAAAAAGGCAAAGTGCGAGTAAAGGATAACTCGCCGTGGATTCTCAAACAAAGAGTTCTGGGATTCCTCAAGACTGGACTCTTCTATGAGTCCGAGGACGGCTATGTTTGGCGTACTAACAAAGGCCAAGTAGTTCTAGACGCCCTCAAGACCCGACTGAAAAAGGAGAAAAAGAATGTCACAGTACGCTGATGATCCCGAGGCTAATGAGTCTTTTGATGTCAATGATCCCGAGTTAGGGAGTTTCGTACCCGAGATCAATCCCGAAGCGGTTCCCCAGATGTCGACCGCCCCTCCCTCAGATGGTCCGAACTGGGTGATCGTTAGACCCCGACCAGACGCTAAGAATGGTCCCTGCTACACCAAAGGAGAGAAGGATCGCTCCGGTAAACTGGTTAGGGCCTATCTTGTGGGCCACCTCACTGTCAGGATCTGGGATGAAGATCGGCAGAAGGAAACTGGATTCCTTGACGATTGGTATCCCACCACCCTGGTAATGCAGGGCCAGAGCGGTTCGCAGCTCTCGGCTATCTGTTTTCTGGCAGGCCAGCCAGCTCGCTACGGAGCTACCTTGGAACAGATCCAAGAGCAGTTTCTTCGGATCTTCGAAGAGGCCGGTGACGACGGAGTTAAGCTGTTGGTAAGGACTCGTTGGAAAGTGCGAGTTCCCAAGGTCGACGAGGATGGGATGCCTGTGTTCCTTGAAGGCAAATACGATCGCAACGGCAACGCGATCAAGGCCACCAATGATTTTCTCGGAGAAAAGAAAATCAAGAAGATGGCGGCTCTCCAGGCCAAGAGCGAGGTTTTGCAATGGGAGCGCTACGAAGACGAGACTCCCGAGGAGTTCGAGACTCGTAAGCAGGACTGGATCGACAGCTCAGATGAGAGAGCTCACCTGTTCACAGATCCGGTTTCGGGTGAACAGATAGCGGCTAGGGCTGAGGTCGCTGAGCTTCTCGACCACACCAAGCTTCCAAAAAATCAGAAGTAAGCGCTTCTGCTTTATAAATCCAGGGGTCTCTTCGGAGGCCCCTCTTTTCCAGGAGATGATATGCCAGCTAAGAAAGCTACTAAGAAAGCTGCCAAAAAGGCCACCAAGAAAGTTACCAAGGTAACTAAGTCCATTCCTAAAAAGGGTGGCGGCAAAAAGGGTGGTTACTCATCCGGTTACTAAGCAGTAAAGGAGCGAGAGATGACTGTTGACGGATCAAAGGAGTTTGAAATAGCTGATGTTACTATAAAACTAATGGTAACAGCTCCTAAAGAAACAAAGGATAGATTGTTGAAAGTCCTTACTAGGTGTTTAGAGAGTTTTCTTAAAGGTGAGAATACCTCTCCTAGCATAGAGACTATAAGACTCCTTGTCCAGAATGGAGCGGTGGCCATAAAAATAGAGAAACTATAATGCTACCCAACTTACTCCCAGATTCCTGCACAGGATGCCCTCTCTCCACTAACCGTCAATGCGGCTACTTTACCTCCATAACAGGAAGTGGCCGCAATGGCGTCTTAATAGTGGGTGAGGCATCCGGAGAACACGAGGCCAAAGAAGGAAAGCCCTTTGTGAATGGGGCTCCTGCAGGCTCTATCCTCGAAAGGGCCATCAGACAAGGTAATTTCAAAAGAGAGGACTTCTGGGTCACCAACCTTATAAGATGTCGTCCTCCCAATAACTTCCTACAAGGAGCACCCTATGAACACGCCGCCCTTGCCCATTGTCGTCCGAATCTCGATCGAGCCATATCCGAACTGCGACCCAGGGCAATCCTCGCCGTTGGCGGAATCGCTCTGCGTGAGCTTACGGGATTTGCTGGACGGAAGCGCGGGATTGAGGACGTTAGAGGCTATCCGCTTGATGGTCCAAATGGGATTACTACAATTCCAACTCTCCACCCCGCCTACATCGTTCGAGGTAACACGAGATACATTGGCCTGCTTATACAAGACATCTCCCGAGCGGTTGCAGCGGCTAGAGGAGCAATCAGGCCTCCCGCTGACATCAGCTCAGAAGTCCGAGCCCTCGTCGGAATAGATCACCTTCGAGAGCTATACGAGAAAGCCAAGGCGGACCCAACGCTTCCCGTAGCGTGGGACCTAGAGACCAAAGAATCCAGAGAGGAAGACGAAGATGTCGTTATCGAATTCATCGAATCACAATCAGGAGACACCGCCGACACTACATCAGGCGACGGAGGAAGCGCGGATCAGAGTGGTGACAATCTTACAGCAGTGGGCGCAGGAGAGGATGATCCTGATTGGATCGAACGAGAAGCCTATAACAAGAGCGGAACTTTCCGAAGTGCTGACTTGGTGGTCACTACAGGGGGAATTATTTCGATCCAGTTTGCAGTATCTGACCGAGAAGGTGTCTTCGTCAGATGGGAAGACCCAGGAGTTCCCGAGCTCACTCGAACCATCCTCGGACTCCCCAACCCAAAAATAGCCTGGAACGGAAAATTGTTTGATGAACCCAAGATACTCGTAGAAGCTGGGATCAAACCTGCTTGGCCGTCTCATGACACTATGCTTATGAGAAGGGTCCTACAACCGGATCTTCCATCAGCTCTTCAGAAAGTAGCAGTAGACTATGGCTGGTTGTTTCCCTGGAAACATCTCTCGGGAATCAACGAGGTGTTCTATGGGGTGGTAGATGTCTGCGCGCTGTGGAGGATTCACGAGAAGCTAGTCCGCCAGCTTCATCAGGCTGGACTCTGGAAAGGATACGAGTACTTTCAGATCTACTTTCGGGATATGGTCTTGGAGCCTTGGGAGCAGCGCGGAATCCCAATGTCCGTGAAGCGTTTAGACGAATTCCGAACGTGGCTCTCAAAAGAAGTTACTGACCTCACCCATAAGATGATGCAGTATGTTCCAACTGAGCTTCACAAGAAAGATCCAGAGAACGGATATAGTAACTTACCCGAAAAAGTAAAGCCTCTTGTTTACTCCAGACATCCAGACCTAAAAGAGCTAGTAGACAAAAAGAAGCTCTCAGTAAAAGAAGTCTATCGTAAGTTACTCGACTCAGAACTCGAAGGTACTCTTACCGAGGTAATGTTACAGTTCCCCGAGATAGTAATGGGATCAGTTGGAGATAACGTACGACTCTATAACTTCGTACCCTTCAATCCTCGTAGTTCGAAGCAGATGATCGAGTACCTTAGAGTAAAAGGTTATCGAATCCCTCTCGACTTCAAGAAAGGCACCCCTACCACTGCCGATAAAGAGATGATGCGTCTTGAGCTAGAGACAGGAGATCCCGTTATCAAACTATCTAGGGAGATCCGAGTTACTGAAAAGATGCAGTCCAGCTACACAGGCAAGATCGGAGATGACGGTGTGGCGAGAGGAGGTTGGATTCCAGATAGGGATGGCCGACTGCGAACCCGCGCCGTTGGTAAAGCAACTTGGCAGCTAGCTACTCTCTCACCTAACGTATTCACTCTCCCTAAAAAGAGAGGTGATCTAGCCAAGCGCTTCCGAATGTGTATGGAAGCCGAACCCGGTCACAAGATCGTGGCCTTTGACTATAAGGCTTTCCATGATCTTATGGTCGCCAACCTAGCCACCGATGAGGCGAAGTGGCGGACTGCTAAACTAGATCCGCATACTTACGTAGCTGGATTCCTGGTAAACTATCCTGGGATGTCCAAGGCCCTTCAGATGTCTGATGCTGATCTCAAACTCTTCCTAAAAGAGATCCGCGCCAAACACGAAAAGGTCCGAGACAACCAAGCGAAACCCTTGAACCACGGTACAAACTTTGGTCAGGGTTACAAGAGACTCTATCAAGAGAACCGTGAATACTTCAGAGATGAATCCGAAGCGAAGAAGCTTTTAGCGATGTTGCGCACCATATATCCTAAGACCTTCGCGTGGCAGGAAGCTGTATTGAAATCTCTTGACACAGACGAAGGTGGAAGTAACTATCTCCAAAGTGTCTGGGGTGGTAGAAGATGGTTCTGGGAAGTCTGGAAATGGGAGAAGGACAAGTACAAAGGATGGATCAAACGTAAGGGTCAGGACGCAGAAAAAGCTATAGCCTATGGTCCAGCTCATAACTCACACGGGATGTTCCGTCTCAAGATGATTGAGATGGCTGAGCTAGGGTGGCTCGACAAATATGAGCTGATCAATATGCCTCACGACGAACTACTATTCCACCCGCCCGATGAATATGTAGATGAGTGCATCCACAACGTTAAGGAGTGGATGGAGGCTCCCGTTATAGAACTAGCGAATCCAGTACTATGTCCCCAAGGTTTCTCTTGTGGGGTGGATGTTCACGTTGGGCCTAATCGTGGAGAACTAGAGGAGGTGAAATAGTGGCTGAGTATCCCTCTCAGGATTATCTCAAAGCCTTACAATTGCTTCAACAAGAGGATCAGATCTTTAAGTCTCTACAAAAAGTAAGCGATGTAGGGCGCGATATAACTAAGAATGAAAATATAGCTAGAGCAAACGCTAAATATTTTGCTGCTCAATATGCTGATCAACAGAACATAGAGGTGTATCGGCAACGACAAATAGATCAAAGTAGAGCTCTTCAAAACGTAGAGCCTCCTCCCTATGTAATAGGAGCTACCTATAAAGATGAGGGAAGCTCTACTATGGATACAAACACTGAGACTTTTCGAGAGTTCGTTTCGTTTCATGCTGAAATGGAAAGAGAAAGAGGAGAGTCAAAACCCAAAGTAGACTTTCGTTACAGAGTAGCTCAGTTGTTACTCTTAGGTTTAGTACTACAACTAATTGTGGAGATACTCAAATGACTCCAAAAGACAATGAAGACTTCGCGTGGTGGATTCTTGAGAAGCTGGAAGATAATTATTTCATACAGTTCGAGTATCTGCGTGACCGCGATGGCTTTCTAGTCCGCCCTTACGAAGAGAGTGACCTTCGAGCAGAGATCAGAAGACTCCTAAAGGAAAACGAGAATGACAATTAAAGAAACTCTTCTAGACATAGAGAACCGCGCCGAACTAGCTAGAAACGTAGCTGAGCAGATCTACGGAACAGAGATCTACTGCGCTGATGGAGATTTCGAGAGCATCAATAACTGCGAAGCTACTTTCAGATCCTATCGCTACGGTGAGCCTTACTACTTCTACATTCCTGTAGAGTGGATGGAGATGACTCAAGATGAGCTACGAATCTTTCTCTCGGATAAGAAAGCTAAAGAGGATAAAGATCGAGAGGATCGAACAAAGCTAGCTAGAGAAGCTGAAGAAGCTATGAACAAGAATCGAAGGAAGGCCTTCTACGAAGAACTTAAAAAGGAGTTTGAACAACAATGAAACAAGGACTAACTGACATCACAATCATTCTTGATCGCTCTGGCTCAATGAGCTCGGTCAAGGACGACACAATAGGAGGCTTCAATGAGTTTCTCAGGACTCAAAAGGCCGCGCCGGGGGAAGCCAAAGTATCCCTATTCCAGTTCGACACCGAGTACGAAGCAGTCTACGAAGGAAAGAGTATTCAAGAAGCTCCCGAGTTGACTCCAGAGACTTTCGTTCCTCGTTGGGGAACTGCTTATCTCGATGCGATCGGTCGTACAGTCAACGCTACCGGAGCAAGGTTCTATGCTATGCCCGAGGAGGAGCGTCCTGAAAAGGTAGTAGTAGTTATCTTGACTGATGGCGAAGAGAACTCAAGCAAGGAGTTCACTCGAAGAGAAATCAGCGCCTTAGTGAGCCATCAACAAGACATCTATAAATGGGAATTTGTCTTCTTAGGGGCTAACTTGGATGCTATTAGTGAGGCCCAGAGTATCTCTATAAACCCTCAGAATGCAATGACTTACGCGGCTAACTCTCAAGGAACAAAGAGGGCTTTCTCTTCGATGAGTGCGAGGATGGTTTCTTATCGTGCTGACTCAGGTCCGGCTGCTGCGGCCTCTCTCGGCTTCACTCCCGAAGATCGAGAAGCTCAAAAAGAGGCCGGTGCTAAGCAACCAGATGTGACTTCTATTTCCGAGTGGCTCTCAAACTCTCGTAGGCCAGATCTACCAAAATAGAGATCCAGGTATCCTTCGATTGAGCCGTGACCTCCTTTAGGCGACGGAAAGCCTCACTCTTAATCTCGTGGAAAGGGACATCGTTATTTGAGTCTAATACTTGAGAAACGATGTCCTTTGCCAATTCCAGATACCGCTCCAGAAAAATATCCAAACCTGGACGAACTGCGGTTCTGAAAATAAACCCTAGAACTTTTTTCAACCAACCCATAAAGGATCTCCTATGCCAACTACTTGGTCAGTG
>Ga0207428_10000265_pt1 | contig 70984 bp, 77 predicted proteins | sample RhiMethybrSRZTD1_FD_187600 | JGI IMG/M metagenome (GOLD analysis project Ga0207428, IMG submission 187600) | Populus rhizosphere microbial communities from Tennessee, USA - Rhizosphere MetaG P. TD hybrid SRZTD1 (SPAdes) (version 3) | ecosystem: Host-associated > Plants > Roots > Rhizosphere >... | reverse complement strand
CTACTACAAGTGGAACCAGTGGCTGTTCACCCGCCTGTTCAAGAACGGGCTGGCGTACAAGAAGACCGGGGTGGTCAACTGGGACCCGGTCGACCAGACCGTGCTCGCGAACGAGCAGGTGATCGAAGGCCGCGGCTGGCGCACCGGCGCGCTGGTGGAGAAGCGCGAGATCCCGATGTACTTCCTGCGCATCACGGCGTACGCGGACGAGCTCCTCGCCGCGCTCGACGACCTGCCCGGCTGGCCCGAGCAGGTCAAGCTGATGCAGAAGAACTGGATCGGGAAGTCCGAAGGGGTTCGGATTGGCTTTCCCTACGAGCTCAACGGCCAGCGGCAGGTGCTATGGGTCTTTACGACGCGGGCCGACACTCTCATGGGGGCGACCTTCATGGCGGTCGCGGCCGAGCACCCCATTGCCGCGGCCGCTTCAAGAAACGATCCGAAGCTGGCCGCATTTGTCGAGGAGTGCAGGAAGGGCGCGGTGATGGAGGCCGACCTCGCGCAGATCGAGAAGAAGGGGATGCCGACCGGCATGTTCGTGACCCACCCGCTCTCCAACGAGAAGCTCCCGGTCTGGGTCGGTAACTACGTGCTCATGGGCTACGGCGAGGGCGCGGTGATGGGCGTGCCGGCCCACGACGAGCGCGACTACGCATTCGCGCTGAAGTACAAGCTGCCGATCAAGCCGGTGATCCGCCACCCGGCCGGGGACAGGGTCGATCCGCCCTGGAAGCCCGAATACGCGCAGTACGGGGTTTGCATCAATTCCGGCAAGTACGATGGTCTGTCGTTTGGAGAAGCGACCGATGCCATCGCGGCCGACCTAAAGGCGAAAGGCCTGGGCGAGAAGCAGGTGCAATGGCGCCTGCGCGACTGGGGCATCTCGCGCCAGCGCTACTGGGGCACGCCGATCCCGATCGTGCATTGCCCGAGCTGCGGCGACGTGCCGGTGCCGGACAAGGACCTGCCGGTCGTGCTGCCGGAGGACCTGGTGCCCGACGGCACGGGCAACCCCCTCAACAAGCTGGCAGCGTATACCAACACCAAGTGCCCCTCGTGCGGCAAGCCCGCGAAGCGGGAGACCGACACCATGGACACTTTCGTCGATTCGTCCTGGTACTTCGCGCGCTTTGCCTGCCCGGGACAGGACAAGTCGATGCTCGACGAGCGCGCCAACTACTGGATGGCGGTCGATCAGTACATCGGCGGCATCGAGCACGCCATCCTGCACCTGCTCTATTCGCGCTTCTTCCAGCGCGCGATGATCGCGGAGACCGGGCTGATGCAGGGGGCGGCCGAGCCGTTCGCCAACCTGCTGACCCAGGGCATGGTGCTCGCCGAGTCCTATTACACCGACGCCAGCGGCCGGCGCGAATGGGTCAATCCCGCCGATGTCGAGGTGCAGCGCGATTCCAAGGGCAACATCGTGTCGGCGAAACGGGCGTCCGACGGCACGCCGGTGGTCTACGACGGCATCGGGACGATGTCGAAATCCAAGAACAACGGCGTCGATCCGCAGGCGCTCATCGAACGCTACGGCGCCGACACCGCGCGCTTCTACACCATGTTCGCCTCGCCACCGACCAACACGCTCGAATGGAGCGATGAGAGCGTCGAGGGCTCGTACCGGTTCCTGCGCAAGCTGTGGGACTTTTCGGCCCGGTTTTCCCGCGCCAAGCGCAGCCAGAACGTCGACCGCAAGATCCGCTTCCAGATCCATTCCGAGCTCAAGAAGGCCAACGACGACATCGAGCGGCAGAAGTTCAACACCGTCGCCTCGGCGTGCATGAAGATCCTCAATTCGCTCGAGGAGCTCGCCGACTGGGACGTCACGACCGAGGAGGGCCTTTCGATCCTGCTGAGGCTGCTTTCGCCGATCGCCCCGCACATCACCCACCATCTCTGGCGCGAGCTCGGTTATGGTGAAGACATCCTCCTCGCGCAGTGGCCGGACCCGGACTCGGGAGCGCTGGAGCAGGACGAGATCGAGCTGGTGGTGCAGGTGAATGGAGTCAAGCGGGGCACCGTGCGCGTTCCGAAGTCTGCGGACAAGGGGGCGATTGAAGCCATCGTCCTGGCGCTCGATTTCGTGAAGAAGCAAATCGTCGACAAGGTCGTCAAGCGGGTTGTGATCGTGCCCGGGCGGCTGGTCAACGTCGTCGTTTGAGAACACTCCGCCTCATCGTTCTGACGTGCGCGCTCGCCGGGTGCGGGTTCCACCTGCGCGGCACCGCCGACATGCCGTTCGATTCCGTGTACGTGCCGAACGCGACCAGCGGAATCGCGCTCGACCTGACGCGCAACCTCCGCGCAGGGAGCAACGTCAAGGTGGTGGACGACCCGAAGAAGGCCGAGGCGATCCTCGAGTTCTCCGGGGAAACGCGCGCCAAGGAAATCCTTTCGCTCACCGGCGCCGGGCGGGTGCGCGAGTTCCGCCTGCGCTACCGGGTCGGCTTCCGCGTGCACGACGGCAAGGGCCACGACTTCGTGCCGCAGAGCACGCTCGACCTCACCCGCGAAGTGACCTACAACGATGCCGACGTGCTGGCTAAGGAATCGGAGGAGCAGCTCCTGTTCCGCGACATGCAGGGCGACATGGTTCAGCAGATCATGCGGCGGCTCTCCTCGGCGCAAAGGCCCAAGGCCTGAGCGGTGCAGGTGCGCGCCGAACAGCTCGAGTCGCATCTCGGACGCAGCCTAGGCGGGATCTACGCCGTCCACGGCGACGAGCCGCTGATCGCGCTCGAGGCGGCGGACGCGGTGCGCGCCGCGGCGCGGGCGCGCGGCTTCACCGAGCGCGAGGTGCTCGAGCCCGGCAGGAGCTTCGACTGGAGCGAGCTCGCGCACTCGCTCGCCAGCCTGTCGCTGTTCGGCGGAAAGAAGATCGTCGAGCTGCGCCTTCCCTCCGGCAAGCCCGGCGTCCAGGGCGGCGAGGCCATCGCGCGCTACTGCGGGCGCCCCAGCGCCGACATTCTGTTCCTGGTTTCGCTGCCGCGCCTGGACCGCATGAGCCAGTCGAGCGCGTGGTTCGGGGCCCTCTCGAGCGCCGGCGTGGTGGTGGACGTGTGGCCGGTCGAGCGCCCGCGCCTCCCCGCGTGGATCGCCGAGCGGCTCGCGCGCCAGCGCCAGCGCGCCCCGCGCGAGGCGCTCGAGTTCCTCGCCGACCGCGTCGAAGGAAACCTCCTCGCCGCGCACCAGGAAGTGCAGAAGCTCGGGCTGCTCGCGCCCGAGGGCGAGCTCGGCCTCGACACGGTGCGCGAAGCGGTGGCGAACGTGGCCCGCTACGACGCCTACGCGGCGGGCGAGGCGCTGCTCGGCGGCGACGCCGCGCGCTACCTGCGGATCATCGACGGGCTGAAAAGCGAAGGCGAGGCGCCGACGCTCGTCCTCTGGACGCTGAGCGAGGAGCTGTTCGCGCTCGCACGCATTCAGGCCGGGGCCGCCGCCGGCCGGCCGGTGGACGAGCTGATGCGCGAGAACCGGGTGTGGGGTCCGCGCCAGCGCCCCATGAAGGCGGCCTGCGGCCGCGTGCGGCCGCAGGCGGTGCAGCGGGCCCTCGCCCACGCCGCAGGAATAGACCGCGCAATCAAAGGGGTCGGCCCGGGCCAGCCGTGGGACGAATTCCTGAAGCTCGCGCAGACCCTCGAGGGTTAACATTCAGCCGATGGATCCCCGGGAGCACGTTCGGAGCCTCGGCCGGCAGGCGCGCGAAGCCTCGCGGGCGCTGGCGCGCGCGAGCACCGAACAGAAGAACCGCGCGCTGCACGCCATCGCCGGCGAGATCCGCTCGCGAAAGGACGCGATCCTCGACGCGAACCGCGCCGACGTCTCGGCCGCAAAGGGGAGCGATGCGGCCTTCGTCGACCGCCTGACGCTGACGCCCAAGCTCGTGGAGCAGATGGCCGCGGGGGTCGAGGAGGTGGCGAAGCTGGCCGACCCGGTCGGCGCGATCTCGGAACGCGTGAAGCGGCCGACCGGGATCGAGGTGGCGCGGATGCGCGTTCCGCTCGGCGTGATCGCCATCATCTACGAGTCGCGTCCCAACGTGACCGCCGACGCCGCCGCGCTGTGCCTCAAGTCGGGCAACGCCGCGATCCTGCGCGGCGGCTCGGAAGTGCTGGGATCCAACCGCGCCATTGCCAGCTGCGTGCGCGCCGGGGTCAAGAGCGCGGGCCTGCCCGAGGCCGCCGTCCAGCTCGTCGATACCACCGACCGCGCCGCGGTCGGCGAGCTCATCACGCTGCGCGATTACGTCGACATCGTGGTGCCGCGCGGCGGCAAGGAGCTGATCGAGCGGCTCTCGCGCGAATCGCGCATCCCCATGATCAAGCACCTCGACGGCATCTGCCATGTCTACATCGACGACAGCGCCGACCCGGACATGGCGGTGAAGATCGCCGACAACGCGAAGACCCAGCGCTACGGCGTGTGCAACGCGATGGAGACACTGCTGGTGGCCGAGGGGATCGCGGCAAAGGTGTTGCCTTCGATTTCCTCGATCTACAAAAGCAAGGGCGTGGAGATGCGCGCGGATCCCGCCTCTCTCAAATTCATTCAGGGGGCAAGAGCGGCGACCGAGCAGGACTACTACACCGAGTGGCTCGCGCCCGTCGTGTCGATCCGGACCGTGAAGGGAGTCGACGAGGCGATCGAGCACATCGCGAAGTACGGCTCGCAGCACACCGACGCGATCGTGGCGAACGACCGTGCGCGCGCCGAGCGCTTCCTGCGCGAGGTCGACTCGAGCTCGGTGATGTGGAACGCCTCGACCCGCTTCGCCGACGGCTACGAGTACGGGCTCGGCGCCGAGGTCGGCATCTCCACCGACAAGCTGCACGCGCGCGGCCCGGTCGGGCTCGAGGGCCTCACCACGCAGAAATTCGTCGTCCTGGGCCACGGAGAGATCCGCAGTTAGTGGCTGCCATAGGGATCCTCGGCGGCACGTTCGACCCGGTCCACAACGCGCATCTCGCGATGGCGCGCGCCGCGCTCGATCACCTGGGCCTCGACCACGTGCTTTTCATCCCGACCGGGAACACACGCTACCGGCCGCCTTCCGCGACGCCCGGGAAGGATCGGGCGGCGATGCTGCGGCTCGCCGTCGAGGACGAGCCGCGGTTCGCTGTGGACGAGCGCGAGCTGCGTCCCGGGGCCACGGGCTATACCGTCGACACGCTGCGCGCGCTGCGCAGCGAGCTGGGCGACGCAGAGCTTTATCTCCTGATGGGCGCAGACCAATACGCAAAGCTCGACAGCTGGCACCGGCCCGACGAGGTGAGGCGCCTCGCACGCCTGTCGGTATTCGGCCGGCCCGGCATCCAAGTGAAGGACAACGTGAAGTTCATTCCGATGCGTCCAATGACGGTGTCGGCGAGCGAGATCCGTGCGCGCGTGAAGCGCGGCGAAGGTCTCGACGACCTGGTGCCTTCGGCCGTGGCGAGCTATATCGCCCGCCACCGCCTCTACAGCTGATGGACATCCGCGCCAAGCAGCGCGCCGTGGTGGAAGCGCTCGAGGACGTCAAGGGTCGCGACATCCTCGTCTTCAACACGGCGCGCATGCCCTCGATGTTCGAGCGCGTGGTGATCGCGAGCGGGGACTCCAATCGGCAAGTCAGAGCGCTCGCGGACCGCGTGCAGGAGCGCATCCGCGAGCTCGGCTCGCGCGTGTACGGCGTCGAAGGCGAGAACTCCGGCGAGTGGGTACTGGTCGACCTCGGCGACGTGGTCGTGCACATCATGCATCCCGCGGTGCGCGAGTTCTACAACCTGGAGGAAGTGTGGGGCGGCAAGACGGTTCGTCTTATCAATAGAAAAAAGCCAAAGCAGCCGCGGCGTGCCAAGGCTAAACGTCCTCGCGGTCAGCGCTAGGCTGCCCGGCTGGGCCGAGGAGGCCTGCGCGGAATACGCCCGCCGCATGCCGAAGGGCTATGAGGTGTCGCGGGTCACGGTGAAGGACGAGAAGCGGCTGGTCGCCGCCTTACCCAAGGGGACCAACGTGATCGTGCTGGACGAGCGCGGTCGTGACTACACGACACGTGAGTTCGCCGAGCTCCTGAAGAGCGAGACGGCGTTCGTCATCGGCGGCCCCGACGGCCTCTCCGCTCAAGTGAAGGCGCGGGCCGCGCTGGTGCTGCGTGTGTCATCTTTCACGCTGCCGCATGCGCTCGCTCAGGTCGTCCTGCTCGAGCAGCTCTATCGCGCGGCGAGCCTGCTGATCGGTCATCCTTATCATAGGGAGTGAGGCCGAGGATAGTAAACTCGGGCCATGATCGGCCCGCTGGACCGCGGCATCTATCTCGCATCGCGCAGCCCCCGCCGGCGGGAGCTTCTGTCGCAGATCGGCGTGCGCTATCACCTGCTCCTGTTCCGCAGCCGGCCCGACTCGCCGCCCGACGTCGACGAGTCGGTCCTGGCGAACGAGCAGCCCGACACCTACGTCGAGCGCGTGGCGCGCGCCAAGGTCCAGGCGGGCTGGCGGCTCCTGCGCCTGCGCAACCTGCCGTTTGCGCCGGTGCTCGCCGCCGACACCACCGTGGCGCTCGACGGCCAGATCCTCGGCAAACCCGCCGACCGCAAGGAGGCGGCGGAGATGCTGGCCGCGCTCTCCGGGCGGCGGCACGACGTCTTCACCGCGGTGGCGCTGATGCGCGACGAGCGCGTCGACTCGGCGGTATCGCGCTCGGAAGTCCAGTTCAAGCAGCTGAGCCCCGAGGACATCGCGCAGTACATCGCCACGGGCGAGTGCGACGACAAGGCCGGCGCCTATGCCATCCAGGGGCGCGCGGCGCGGTTTATCATGGAGCTGCGCGGCAGCTACTCCGGAGTCATGGGGCTGCCGCTCTTCGAGACCGGCCAGCTCCTCGACAAACTGCGTGACCGAAGAAATTCTTATTAATGTCACCCCGCAGGAAACACGCGTAGCGGTTACAGGCTCGGGAGTGGTGCAGGAGCTCCTGATCGAGCGCAGCGCGAGTCGCGGCCTGGTCGGGAACATCTACATGGGGCGCGTGGCGCGCGTGCTCCCCGGCATGCAGTCGGCCTTCCTCGAGATCGGCCTCGAGCGCGCCGCGTTCCTCCACGTCGCCGACATCTGGCAGTACCGGAAGGCGGTCAGCGGCGAGCCGGCGAAGCCGATCGAGCGCATCCTCGCCGAAGGCGAGCCGCTGCTGGTGCAGGTGGTCAAGGACCCGATCGGCTCCAAGGGCGCGCGCCTGTCCACGCAGATCTCGATCGCCGGCCGGCTCCTGGTCTACTTGCCCAACGATCCCCACATCGGCATCTCGCAGAAGATCGAGGACGAGGGCGGCCGCCAGGCGCTGCGCGACCGCCTGAAGGAGCTGGTGCCCGCCGACGAGAAAGGCGGCTTCATCGTGCGCACGCTCGCCGAAAGCGCGAGCGAGGAGGAGCTGCGCGCCGACCTCGATTACCTGCGCCACCTCTGGCAGGTGATCCGCGAGCGTTCGATGGGAGGCGCCGCCGAGGGCACGACGGCCTCCGCGCCCCAGCTCCTTTACCAGGACCTCTCGCTCGCCCAGCGCGTCATGCGCGACATGGTGACCGCGCAGACCGGCCGGGTGCTGATCGACTCGCGCGAGAACTACCAGAAGCTCGCAGCCTTCGCGCAGAACTACATGCCGCAGGTGCACGGCAAGCTCGAGCACTACACCGGCGAGCGGCCGCTGTTCGACCTCTACAACGTCGAGACCGAGATCGAGAAGGCGTTGTCGCGCCGGGTGGACCTCAAGTCCGGCGGCTACCTGATCATCGACCAGACCGAGGCGATGACGACGATCGACGTCAACACCGGCGGCTTCGTCGGCAGCCGCAACTTCGACGACACCATCTTCAAGACCAACCTCGAGGCCGCGCAGTCGATCGCGCGCCAGCTGCGGCTGCGCAACCTCGGCGGCATCATCATCGTCGACTTCATCGACATGCAGAGCGAGGAGCACCGCGCCGCCGTGCTCGATGAGTTCAGGCGCGCGCTCGCGCGCGACCGCACGCGGATGAGCGTCAGCGGCTTCACCGCGCTCGGCCTGGTCGAGATGACGCGCAAGCGCACGCGCGAGTCGCTCGCTCACGTCCTGTGCCAGCCCTGCCCCACCTGCGACGGCCGCGGCGAGGTCAAGACGGCGCACACGGTGTGCTACGAGATCCTGCGCGAGATCCTGCGCGAGGCGCGCGCCTTCAACGCGCGCGAATACCGCGTGCTCGCCTCGCAGCCGGTGATCGACCTGTTCCACGAGGAGGAATCGGCCTCGGTGGCGATGCTCTCCGATTTCATCGGCAAGCCGATCTCGATGCAGGTGGAGTCCAGCTACTCGCCGGAGCAGTTTGATATTGTTCTGATGTGAACCGCGAGAAGGACCAGACCGAGCTGTGCTTCGCTCCGGCTCGGCAGCTCGCTCGCCTCCTTCAGGCAAGAAAGCTGTCGGCCACCGAGCTCGTGCGCGCCTTCATCCGGCGCATCGAGCGCGTGAACCCGAAGCTGAACGCCATCGTCACCTTCCTCCCGGATCAAGCCTTGAAGCGAGCCAAGGCGCTTGATCGACTGAAAGAAAAACCCCTCCTCGCCGGGCTGCCGATCGCCTACAAGGACAATGTCCAGACCCGGGGCATCCGCACCACCTTCGGCTCGCCGATCTACAAGGACCATGTTCCGAACGAGGACCACTTAATCGTCCAGCGGCTATCGGCGGCGGGCGCGATCATGCTCGGCAAGACCAACCTGCCGGAATTCGCCGCCGGCAGCCAGACCTTCAACACCGTGTTCGGCGCGACGCGCAATCCCTACGACCTCACCAAGACCTGCGGCGGCTCCTCGGGCGGCGCGGCGGCCGCGGTCGCGAGCGGCATGCTGCCTTTCGCCGACGGCGGCGACCTCGCCGCGAGCCTGCGCAACCCCGGCAATTACTGCAACGTGGTCGGCTTCCGCCCCACGCCGGGGCGCGTCCCGGCATGGCCGGCGGCAAACGCCTGGAACACGCTGAGCGTGCTCGGCCCGATCGCGCGCACCGTCGAGGACACCGCGTTTCTGCTTTCGGCGATGGCCGGGCCCGACCTGCGCTCGCCCGTGTCAATCGAGGAACCGGGGTCGGTCTTCTTGAAACCCCTCAAGAGAAGCTTTCGAAAAACGCGCATCGCCTGGAGCCGTGACCTCGGCGGGTTGCCGTTCGATCCACAGGTTCTTTCGGTTGTGAAAGCGCAAAAGCGGATCTTCGAGGACCTGGGTTGCATCATCGAAGAGGCTGAACCCGACTTCAGCGGCGCGACCGAGGCGTTCGAGACGCTGCGCGCGGTGAGCTTCGTGCAATCCTATGGCGAGTTCTACCGCACGCGCCGCGAAGACCTGAAGGACACCGTGCAGTGGAACGTCGAGCAGGGATTGCGGCTGGCGCCGCATCAGGTGGCGCGCGCCAATGGGCTGCGCTCGGAGCTCTACCAGCGGATGCGCGCGTTCCTGGAGAAATACGAATTCCTGGTCTGCCCGGTGAACCAGCTCCCGCCGTTTCCAGTGGATGAACCCTATCCAGCCGAAATCAACAAGACCAAAATGACGAACTACCTCGACTGGATGAAGAGCTGCTACTACATCACCATCACCAGCCACCCGGCCATTTCGGTGCCGGCGGGCTTTACGGCGGATGATCCGCCGCTGCCCGTGGGCATCCAGATCGTCGGCCGATACCGAGCGGACTTTTCTGTGTTGCAGCTTGCAGCCGCGTTCGAGTCCGCCACCGGCACATGGAAGCATCGCCCTTCTCTGGACAACTAAGAGGAGCATCATGGAAGACACCGGCAGAGACCTGCATGACGCCGACCTGAACAGCCTCGTACCCGATGTACGCGTCGACCGCCGCGGCTTCGTCGCCGCCTGCCTCGCCGCCGGCTTCGCGGTCAGCGCCGAGCCGGTGCTCGCGCAGGCGATCAAGACGCCGATGGATGGCCTCGACGGCGGCGACACCAAGATTGGCGATATTCCCGCCTACTACGCGGTGCCCAAGAGCGGCGGCAAGCGACCGGTGGTGCTGGTGGTGGCCGAGGTCTTCGGCCTCCACGAGCACATCAAGGACGTGATCCGCCGCGTCGCGAAGGAAGGCTACTTTGCGGTCGGCAACGAGCCCTACTTCCGCATCGGCGAGCTGTGGAAGCTGGAGGACCTCAAGCAAGTCATCGCGGGAGCGAACCAGCTCTCCGACGACCAGATGTTCAAGGACCTTGACGCCGTGGTGGCGTGGGCCGGCAAGAATGCGCGCGCGGACACCGAGAAGATGGGCATCACCGGCTTCTGCCGCGGCGGGCGCACGGTGTGGATGTACAACGCACACCAGTCGAAGATCGACGCGGGTGTCGCCTGGTACGGCGGCCTGAGCCCGGCCGAGCCGGCCATCAAGACCACGCCGCTCGACGCCGTCGACAAGCTGCACGGCCCGGTGCTCGGCCTCTACGGCGGCGCCGACCAGGGCATCCCGCAGGATCAGGTCGACAAGCTGAGCGCCGCTCTCAAGGGCTCCGGCAACGCCAAGGCCAAGGCGTCGACCATCCATGTCTATCCCGGCATGCCGCACGGCTTCAACGCCGACTACCGGCCGAGCTACCGCAAGGACGCGGCCGAGGACGGCTGGAAGCGCATGCTCGCCTGGTTCAAGAAAAACGGCGTCGCTTAGACCTCAGCCCGAAAAAAAGGCCGCCCGCGGGCGGCCTTTTCGTTTCAGCGGAGGAAACTAGTCGGCGTAGACGCCCGCTTTCTTGATGATCGGCGTCCATTTGTCGATCTCGGCCTTGAGGTGCTGCTGCAGGGCGGCCGGGGTGGCTTTCTCGGGCGGATAGGTCGTCGCGCCGAGCTCGGTAAAGCGCTTCTGCACTGCGTCGTCCTTGAGCGATGCCTGCAGCGCGGCGACGAGCTTGTCGGACACCGGCTTCTGCAGGCCCTTCGGCGCATAAAGCCCGTGCCAGATGCCGACCTCGAAGCCCTTCAGGCCCTGCTCGTCGAGCGTCGGGATCTCCTTGAGCGAGGGCACGCGCTTCAGGGACGTGACGCCGTAGACCTTCACCTTGCCGCTGTGGATCTGCGAGGTGGTGTTGGTGGTCTGGTCGCACATGAAGTCCACCTGCCCGCCGAGGAGGTCGTTCATCGCCGGCCCGGTGCCTTTGTACGGCACCGTGAGGAAGTCGGTCTGGATTGCGCTCTGAAAAAGCATTCCGCACAGATGGGAGGCGGCGCCGATGCCCGCGTGCGCGATGGACACCTTGTCCTTGTTCTTCTTCACGTAGTCGAGGAATTCCTTGAAATCCTTGGCCGGGAAGTTGCCGCGGGCGATCAGCGTCATCGGCACGTCGTTGATGAGGCCGATGTAGTCGAAATCCCCGAGGGGATTGAAGCGCAGCTGCCGGTACAGCGCCGGCGTGGTCGCCATGCCGACGTGATGAATCAGGATGGTGTAGCCGTCGGGCTTGGCGTTTTTCGCCTGCTCGGGGGCGAGGATGCCGCCGGCGCTCGGCCGGTTCTCGACCACGATCGTATGGCCGAGCGGCTTGCCCATCGACTGGGCGATGACGCGCGCCACCGTGTCGGTCGGGCCCCCGGCCGCGTAGGGCACCAGCATGGTGATGTTGCGCGTCGGGTACTGCTGTGCCGCCGCGCTTGTCGACAACGCCGCGGCCGCGGCGAAGGAGCACAGGACAGAAAGGGTTTTCATTTTGAACTCCGGTGAAAGAAGACTATGGCGCGCCCGGCGGGATTCGAACCCACGACCCTTGGCTTCGGAGGCCAATACTCTAATCCGCTGAGCTACGGGCGCATCGAAAACGGGACGCGCAGGATAGCCGGTTTTCCCTTCCGCGTCCACGCGTTAGCGCCGAAACCGGCGGCGCGAAAAGCGAAATCCGAATCGATCCGACCCCTATAAGCTTTGAAGCTAAAATCATACCGTTACCTACAAAACCAACTCCGCGCCCGTGACCGTGCACGACTCGCATTCCTCGTTCATCAAGACCCCGCGGCAGCTCGTCGTCACCATCGTGCTCGCGTTCCTCGTGCCGATCCTGGGGATCATCCTGATCGTTCAGCTCGTCACGCACCACCCGGGCGCGGATCCGAATGCGCTCACGCCCGAATCCGTGACGGCGCGCATCCAGCCGGTCGGCCGAATCGAGTTCGGCGCGCCGACCGCGGCGGCCGGCGCGCGCTCCGGCGACGCCATCGTCAAGGCCACCTGTGCCACCTGCCATCAGGCCGGCGTGGCGAACGCGCCGAAGATCGGCGACGCGCAGCAGTGGGCCCCGCGAATCAAGGAGGGGCTGAAGGGCATGCTGGCGAATGCGATCAAGGGCAAGGGCGCCATGCCGCCGCGCGGCGGCGACGCCTCGCTCACCGACGACGAGGTCGCGCGCGCCATCGTCTTCATGGCGAACCAGTCGGGCGGCAAGCTGAAGGAGCCGGCCGCGCCGAAAGAGGCCGCCAAGCCCGAGCCGGCGAAACCGGCGCCGCAACAGCAGGCGCAGGCCGCGCCCGCCGAAGTGAAGCCCGCGCCCGCGCCGGCCAAGCCCGCGGCCGAGGCCAAGCCTGCAGCGGAATCCAAACCCGCGGCGGGGTCGGCGGACGGCAAGGCGGTCTACGACAAGGTCTGCTTCGCCTGCCACGCGCAAGGATTGGCCGGAGCGCCGAAGCTCGGCGACAAGGCGGCGTGGGCGCCGCGGATCCAGCAGGGCACGGCCACGCTGGTGCAGTCGGTGACCCAAGGCAAAGGCGCCATGCCGCCGAAGGCGGGCAGCCCTGCGCTCACCGACGCCGAGCTGCGCGCGGGCGTCGACTTCATGGTCTCGCAGAGCAAGTAGCCTGGTCCTCCTCTTCGTCATCGATCCGCCTGAAGAGCTCAAGGCGTACAAGGACACCACGGTCGCGATGATGCGCGCCGCGCAGGCGCGGGGGCATGCGCTCTTCGTCTGCGGTCAGCCGGCGCTGCACTGGATCAAGAGCTCCGTCGGGACGCGTGCCACGCGGGTCTCGGTCACCGCCGACGACGCCGACTGGTACAGGACCCACGAAACCGTGGAGCAACCGCTTCACAAGTTCGACGCGGTGCTCATGCGCAAGGATCCGCCCTTCGACCTCGAGTATGTGGTCAGCACCTGGCTCCTTTCCGCGGCAGTGCGCGAGGGGGCGCGGGTGTTCAACGCGCCCGACGCGGTGCGCGACCACAACGAGAAGCTGGCGATCGCGGAGTTTCCGCCGTTCGTCGCGCCAACCCTGGCGAGCCGCGAGCCCGAACGGTTGCACGCATTCATCGACGCGCAGGGCGACGCGGTGCTGAAGCGACTGGACGTGATGGGCGGCGAGAACATCTTCCGGGTGCGCGCCGACGACCCGAACCGCAACGTGATCGTCGAGATCATGTCGCAGGGCGGCAGCCGGACGGTCATGGCGCAGCGCTACATCCCCGAGATCGCCCAGGGCGACAAGCGCGTGCTGCTGATCGACGGCCAGATCGTGCCGCACTGCCTCGCGCGCATTCCCAAGCCGGGCGAATCGCGCGGCAACCTCGCCGCCGGAGGGCGCGGCGTGGCGCAGCCGGTGAGCGAGCGCCACCGCGAGATCGCCGCCGCGCTCGGGCCCAAGCTCGCGGCGCGGGGCCTGCTGCTCGTCGGGCTCGACGTGATCGGCGAGTGGCTCACCGAGATCAACGTCACCAGCCCGACCTGCTTCCGCGAGATCCAGGATCAGAGCGGGTTCGACGTGTCCGGAATGTTCATGGACGCGCTGGAGTCGAAGCTCTCATGATCGGCGTCCTGATCGTCACCCACGGCGAGATCGGCACCTCGCTGCTCGAGAGCGCCTCGCAGATCCTCGGCCAGCGTCCGAGCCAGGTCTGCACGCTGAGCGTGTGGCGCCAGGACGACCCCGACGACCTGGTGCTGCGCGCGCGCGAGATGATGGACCAGATCGACGCCGGCGACGGCGTGCTGATCCTCACCGACATCTTCGGCGCCACGCCGGGCAACGTGGTGTCGAAGCTGCTCCAGGACGGCCGGGTCGAGGGCGTGTCCGGCGTGTCGCTGCCGATGCTGCTGCGGGTGCTGACCGGGCGCAACGGCGGCGCGCCGGTCAGCCTCGCGGTGCTGGTGCAGCGCGCGATGTCCGGCGGCGCCGAAGGCCTGGTCCACATGAACACCGACCGCTGCTGCGACGCCTAATGTCGCTCCTATCGGATGCCTAGCAAAACGCTCGAGATCGTGAACAAGCTCGGCCTGCATGCCCGGGCGGCGGCCAAGCTGACGCAGGTCGCGGGCGGGTTCCACAGCGAGATCTGGATCTCGCGCAGCGGCCGGCGCGTCAACGCCAAGAGCATCATGGGCGTGATGATGCTCGCGGCGGGACAGGGCACCAGCGTGCTGCTGGAGGCGAAGGGCGACGACGCGGACGCGGCGATCGCCGCGATCGCCAAGCTCGTGGCGGACCGCTTCGGCGAGTCGGAATGAACTTCGTCCTGCACGGCCACGCCGTCTCCGGCGGCATCACCATCGGCTACGCGCACCTCGTGACCACCGCGCGCCTGGAGGTGGTGCACTACGAGATCCGCGAAGAGGCGGTGGAAGCGGAAGTGCGCCGCTTCGACGCCGCGCTGCACCAGGCGCGCGACGAGCTCTCGAGGCTGCGCACCCACATCCCGGCGGACGCGCCGCACGAGTTCGGCGCCTTCCTCGACCTGCATCGCATGATCCTCGACGATTCGGCGCTGGCGGAGGCGCCCAAGCAGCTGATCCGCGAGCGCCGCGCCAACGCCGAGTGGGCGCTGGTGCAGCAGATGGAGAAGCTCACCGACCGCTTCGACGAGATCGACGACGCGTATCTCCGCGAACGCAAGGCCGACGTGCAGCAGGCGGTCGAGCGGGTGCTGAAGGCGCTGATGGGCGCGCAGACCCTCACCGAGCCGGCGCTCACCGAGGAGCAGGAGCTGATCGTGGTGGCGCACGACCTCTCGCCCGCGGACATGATCCTGTTCAAGCGCCACCACTTCGGCGGCTTCATCACCGACGTCGGCGGCGTCACCTCGCACACCGCCATCGTGGCGCGCAGCCTCGGCATTCCGGCGATCGTCGGCACGCACCACGCGTTCCAGACCATCAGCGAGCGCGAGCTGATCATCGTCGACGGCGTGATGGGCGTGGTGATCGTCAACCCCGACCCGGTGGTGCTCGCCGAGTTCAGGCTGCGCCAGTCGCAGCTCGACCTCGAGCGCGAGAAGCTGAAGCGCCTGAAGTCCAAGAAGGCCACCACCCTCGACGGCACGCCGGTCGAGCTCTACGCCAACATCGAGCTGCCCGACGACATGCCGGAAGTGCTCGAGGCGGGCGCCGAGGGCGTGGGCCTGTTCCGCAGCGAGTTCATGTTCCTCAACCGCAAGGAATTGCCGAGCGAGGACGAGCAGTTCGAGGCCTACCGCAACGTGGCGCAGGCGATGGACGGGCGGCCGGTGGTGCTGCGCACGCTCGACCTCGGCGCCGACAAGGCGCTGAACAGCGACGGCCTGACGCAGAACATGCCCAACCCGGCGATGGGGCTGCGCGCGATCCGCTTCTGCCTCGCCGAGCCGCAGATGTTCCTCACCCAGCTGCGCGCGATCCTGCGCGCCTCGCGCTATGGCAAGGTGAGGATCCTCCTGCCGATGCTCGCGCACGTGCACGAGATCGAGCAGACCCTCGCGCTCATCCGCCAGGCGAAGCAGCAGCTCGACGAGCGTGGGATCCACTACGACCGCGACATCGAGATCGGCGGCATGATCGAGATCCCGGCGGCGGCGCTCGCCCTGCCGATCTTCATGCGGCGCCTCAATTTCCTGTCGATCGGGACCAACGACCTGATCCAGTACACCCTCGCCATCGACCGCACCGACGACGCGGTGGCGCACCTGTACGACCCGCTGCACCCCGCGGTGCTGACGCTGGTGGCGGGCACCATCCAGACCGCGACGCGCGGCGGCGTGCCGGTCGCGGTGTGCGGCGAAATGGCCGGCGACCTGCAGCTCACCCGGCTGCTCCTGGGGCTGGGCCTGCGCAACTTCTCGATGCATCCCTCGCAGCTCCTGCTGATCAAGGAGCGGATCCTCCGCACCAACCTCGCCGAGGTGCAGGCGCTCGCGCAGCGCGTGCTGCGCGCGAGCGACCCGGCGAAGACCAAGGAGCTGCTCGCTCGCCTGAACGCTTGAGGAGGCTTCGAAATGAAGTGGCTTTTCCCCCTCGTCACTGCCTTGGCCGTTTTTTCGGCTCAGGGGCAAACCTATCCCACGAAACCAGTCAAGCTGATCGTGCCGTTTCCGGCGGGCAGCGCCACCGACCAGGTGGCGCGCGTGGTCGGCGCGGAGCTGCAGCAGGCCCTCGGCCAGGCTTTCGTGGTCGAGAACAAGGCCGGCGCGCAGGGCGCGATTGCCGCGGGCGAGGTCGCGAAAGCGGCGCCCGACGGCTACACGCTGATGCTCACCACCAACACGCCGCAGGCGGCGAACGTGAGCCTGTTCAAGAAGCTCAACTACGACCCGGTGAAGGACTTCACGCCCATCACGCGCTACGGCACCACGAGCTTCATGCTCATGGTGCGGCCGGACTTCCCCGCGAAGGACCTGAAGGGTTTCATCGCGCATGCCCGCTCGCGGCCCGGCAAGCTCTCCGGCGGCTACGGCTCCTCGGGCTCGCAGGTGTCGCTCGCCATGCTGAAGCAGCTCGGCAAGCTCGACATCGTGGAGGTGCCGTACAAGGGGATTCCTCAGACCGTGACCGATACGATGGGCGGGTCGCTGCAGCTCACCTTCGTCGACATGGCGAACGCGCTAGCGCAGACGAAAGGCGGCAAGCTGCGCGGGCTCGCCGTGACCAACGGCAAACGCAGCTCCCTCACGCCCGATCTGCCGGCGATCGCCGAGGAGCTGCCGGGGTACGAGATCATCGCCTGGTTCGCGCTCGTGGCGCCGGCGAAGCTGCCCGAGGCGATCGTGCAGCGCCTGCACGAGATCAACATGAAAGCGCTCGCCAAGCCCGCGGTGAAGGAGAGGTTCGCGAGCGTCGGCACCGACGTGGCGCCGCTCGGCCCCGCCGAGCTCGGCAAGTTCATCCAGTCGGAAGTCGCCCATTGGGCGACGCTCGTCAAGCTCGCCGGGATCGAGCCTGAATAGGTCTCGCATGCCGGACAAAGTCCGGATCGGCGCCGGCACCGGGTTCCAGGGCGACCGCCTGGAGCCGGCGGTGATCCTCGCCTCGCAGGGCGAGCTCGACTACCTCGCGCTGGAGTGCCTCGCGGAGCGCACCATCGCGCTCGCCCAGCTTCGCAGGCTCGCCGACCCGGAGGCGGGCTACGACCCGCTCCTCGAGAAGCGCCTCGGATCGCTCCTTCCGATCGCGAAGCGAAACGGGGTGCGCATTGTGACCAACATGGGCGCAGCCAATCCGCTGGCTGCGGGTCGCAAAGTCATCCGCCTTTCGAGAGAACTCAACCTGAGCGTGAAAGTCGCGGTGGTCACAGGCGACGACGTGGTGTCGCTCCTCGAGCCGTCGATGCGGACCATCGAAGCGCGCGGCGCGCCACTGTCCGAGTACGAGATCGTCTCCGCCAACGCCTATCTCGGCGCCGACGCCATCGTTCCGGCGCTCGCCACCGGCGCGGACGTGGTGATCACCGGGCGCGTGGCCGATCCCTCGCTTTTCGTAGCGCCGATCGCGCATGCCTTTGGCTGGCGCCTCGACGACTGGGAACGACTCGGGCGCGCCACGGCGGTCGGCCACCTTCTCGAGTGCGCCGGGCAGGTCACGGGCGGCTATTTCGCCGAGCCCGGGCTGAAGGACGTCGCCAACCTCGCGCATCTCGGATTTCCGTGGTGCGACGTCGACCCGGAAGGTAACGGCGTGCTCGGCAAGGTCGCCGGTACCGGCGGCGCGATCACCGTGCGCACGGCAAAGGAGCAGCTCCTGTACGAGGTGACCGATCCCGGCGGCTACATCACGCCCGACGTCGTCGCAGATTTTTCCTCCATTGCATTGAAACAGACCGGTCCTGACCGATTGGCGGTCAAGGGCGGCAAAGGCAGGTCTCGAACACCAACATACAAAGTCAGCGTCGGCTATCGAGCGGGCTTCGTCGGCGAAGGTGAGGTGTCCTACGCCGGTGCAAAGGCGAAAGAGCGTGCGCAGCTCGCCGGCGAGATCGTGCGCGAGCGCCTGCGCGAGGACATCCCCGACCTGCGCATCGATCTCATCGGCATCGACAGCGCGCACCGCGCCGACTTCGGCCACCCGCAACCCCCCTACGAGGTGCGCCTGCGCGTCGCCGCGCGCACTGCCACGCGCGTTCTGGCCGAGCGCGTCGGCGCCGAGATCTGGGCCCTCGGCACCAACGGGCCCGCGGGCGGGGGCGGCTTCCGCGAGGCCGCCTACGAGCGCATCGGCGTCGTGTCCGCGCTGCTCGAGCGCTCGCGCGTGAGGCCGGCCGTCACTGTCCTGGAGGAGGATCGTGAAACGCAAGCTGCATGAGCTCGCCCACGCGCGCGCCGGCGACAAGGGCGACACGCTGACCCTCGCGCTGATCGCGTACCGCGAGGAAGATTACGAGCTGCTGCGCACAAAGGTCACCGCCGCGGCGGTGAAGCAGCACCTCGGCAGGATCGTGCTGGGCGAAGTGCGCCGCTACGAGCTGCCCGGGCTCGGCGCGCTGCAGTTCGTCTGCGAGCGCGCGCTCGACACCGGGGTCACCACCTCGCTCGCCATCGACCCGCACGGCAAGACACTCTCTTATGCGCTCCTCGAGATGAACATCGAAACATGAGCGGCCCTCTCAACGGCGTGCGAGTACTCGATCTGACGACGGTGGTCATGGGCCCGTACGCGACCCAGATCCTCGGCGACTTCGGCGCCGACGTGATCAAGGTCGAGCCGCCCGAGGGCGACGTGATGCGCTACGCCTGGCCGTTCCGCCACCCGGGCATGGGCACCATCTACATGGGGGTCAACCGCAACAAGCGCTCGATCGTCCTGGATCTCAAGCAGGCCGCCGCGCGGGACGCGTGTCTTGCCCTCGCGGCGAAGGCCGACGTGCTCGTCTACAACATCCGCCCGCAGGCGATGGCCCGGCTGCGGCTTTCCTACGACGAGGTGAGGGAGGTCAATCCGCGGATCATCTATGCCGGCTGCTTCGGCTACAGCCAGCGCGGGCCGTACGCCGCCAAGGCGGCCTACGACGATCTGATCCAGGGCGCTTCGGGCCTGCCTTACCTGTTGCAGCGCCAGGGCGCCGCCGAGCCGCGCTACGCGCCGATGATCGTCGCCGATCGCTCCGTCGGGCAGCAGGTCGCGAGCGCGGTGAGCGCGGCGCTCTATCACCGCGAGAAGACCGGCAAGGGGCAGCGCGTCGACGTGCCGATGTTCGAGCACCTCCTCCAGATCGTGCTCGGCGACCACCTCGGCGGCCATGCCTTCGAGCCGCAGCACGGCGAGGCAGGCTACGCGCGCATCCTCGCGCCCGATCGCCGGCCGTATCAGACGAGCGACGGCTACATCTGCACGCTCATCTACAACGACAAGCAGTGGAAAGCGTTCTTCGACGTCATCGGCCGGCCCGAGATGCTCTCGACCCCGGAATTCGCCACCCAGGAAGCGCGCAGCAAGAACTACCAGCGCGCCTACACCATGGTGGCCGAAGAGCTGAAGAAACGGACCACCGCGGAGTGGATCGAGGCGCTCGAGCGCGCCGACATCCCGGTGCAGCGCATGAACACGATCGAGGACATCCTCGCCGACCCGCACCTCGCCGCGACCGGCTATTTCACCTTGCGCGAGCACCCGAGCGAGGGCCGCATCCGCACCCTCGCCGTCCCTTCGGAGTGGTCCGAATCGCAGCCCGAGTACCGGCGGCACGCGCCGCGCCTCGGCGAGCACACGCGCGAGATTCTCAAGGAAACAGGTTTGTCCGACGCCGAGATCGGAAAACTTATCGAAAGCGGCGCCGCGCGCGCGGCCGACTGACCGCTATTCCGGCTTCGCGCCCGACTCCTTGATCACCTTCGCCCACTTCGCGCGCTCGGACTTGATGTAGGCGCCGAACTGCTCGGGTGTCCCGGGCGCGGGGTCGAGTCCCTGGTTGAAGAGCGTCGTCTTCACGTCGGGCATGGCGAGCACCTTGCTGACCTCGGCGTTCAGCTGGTCGATGATGGCGCGCGGGGTCTTCGCCGGCACCACCAGGCCGTACCAGTTGTTGGCGTCGAAGCCCTCGAGGCCCGCTTCCGAAACCGTCGGCAGGTCCGGCAGCAGGGCCGAACGCTTTGCCGTGGTTACCGCGATGCCCTTGATGCGTCCGGACTTGAGGTGCGGGATGGCGCTCGCGGTCGTGGCGAAGATCAGATTCACCTGGCCGCCGACGAGGTCGGCCATCGCCGGCCCGCCGCCCTTGTAGGGGACGTGCACCAGCTTCACGCCGGCCATCAGGTTGAAGAGCTCGATGGCGAGATGCCCGGTGGCGCCGATGCCCGAAGACCCGGCGAGCAAGGATTTCTCCCTGGCGAGCGCGATCAGCTCCTTCACCGAGCTCGCCGGCACGGAGGGATGCAGCGCGAGCACGTTGGTCGCGTCGACGACCTGGATCACCGGCGCGAGATCGGTTTCCGGGTCGAACCGCAGATTGCCGTAGAGGCTCGGATTGATCGCGAGCGCCGCGATCGTGCCCATCAGCAGGGTGTAGCCGTCGGGCGCCGACTTGGCGACCTGCTCGGTGGCGACGTTGCCCGCGGCGCCGGGCCGGTTCTCCACGATCACCTGCTGGCCGAGCAGCTCCGAGAGCTTCTGCGCCACCGGCCGCGCGGTGAGGTCGGTGCCGCCGCCGGGCGCGAAGCCCACGATCATGCGGACCGGCTTCACGGGATACGGGTCGGCGCCGAATGCGGCAGTGAAAGAACACCCCGCGAGCAGGGCCACCGCAATTTGCCCAACAAACTTCATCCTGTCCTCCTCGCGACGCCGAGCTTCGCGGCCATGCCGAAAGCAGCCGTCATCGCGCCAGGATCGGCGCGGCCCTTGCCGACGATGTCGAACGCGGTGCCGTGCGCCGGCGTGGCGTAGACCGTCTTCATTCCGGCGCTGACCGTCACGCCCTTCTGGAAGCCGAGCAGCTTGGTCGCGATCTGCCCCTGGTCGTGGTACATCATCACCACCGCGTCGAAATGCCCGCCGCGAGCGCGCAGGAAGATGGTGTCGGAGGGGAGCGGCCCCGTGCAGTCGATCCCGGAGGCACGCACGCGCTCCACCGTCGGGCGGATGATGCGGATCTCCTCGTCGCCGAAGAGGCCGTTCTCGCCGCCGTGCGGATTCAGCGCCGCGACGCCGATGCGCGGCGCCGCGAGCCCGGTCGAGCGCATGGTGCGATCGGCGAGGCGGATCGCCGCCTCGACCCGCTCGGGCGTGACGAGGTCGAGCGCCTTGCGCAGGCTCACGTGCGACGTGACGCGGAAAGTCGAGAACTCCGGGATCACGTTCATCTCGCTGTAGTAGCCGCTATGGCTCGTCCAGTCGGCGAACATCTGGTGCTCGTCGTGGTAGTTCCAGCCGCCGCGGTGGAGCGCCGCCTTGTTGAGCGGCGCGAAACACACCGCGTCGAGCTTCCCGGCGAGCGCGAGATCGGTCATCGCCTTCAGCGTCTCGCCGGCGACCCGCCCGGCTTCTGGCGAGACCTCGCCGCGCGGAAAGCGCTCGGGATCGAGGTTGCCCAGATCGAGCAGCGGATAGCCGCCGCGCGACCAGTCGATGGCTTCCACGGAAGAAACTGAATGGAACGCGACCTCGCTGCCTGCCTGTCGACAGCCGAGCGCAAGGTGGCGCGCGTCTCCGACGAGCACGGCGCGCGCGCGGGCCTTGAGGTCCTGCGCCGCGAGCATCTTCGTCACGATCTCGGCGCCGATGCCGGTGACGTCGCCGAGCATCAAGCCGACTATGGGTCGGGGATCAGGAGCCTTGGACATGTACCCAATTGTCGGCGATTCCTTGACAGTGCGGAACGCTCCGGTTAACTTCGCGCGGCATTGCGCCGATTTGCGTCAGCTTGCGGGCGCACAACAAATTCCGCTAAAGAGACATGAACGCTCCGCACGATCCGTCCTCCGTAGGCCAGGTCCTCGCGCACAAGGCGCATTTCGACGCGCCGATCCGCCTGCGCAGCGGCGCCGAGCTGCCCTCCTACGACATCGCGTACGAGACCTACGGCACCCTGAACGCGGCGCGCTCCAACGCGGTGCTGGTGTGCCACGCGCTGAACGCGTCGCATCACGTCGCCGGATACTACGAGAACGAGCGCGGCAACGCGGGCTGGTGGGACAACCTGGTCGGGCCCGGCAAGCCGCTCGATACGCGGCGCTTCTTCGTGGTCGGCTCCAATTACCTTGGAAGCTGCTTCGGCTCTACCGGACCGGCATCGGTCAACCCCGCTACGGGCAAGCCCTGGGGTGCCGACTTCCCGGTGGTGACGGTCGAAGACTGGGTCGAGGCGCAGGCGCGCCTCGCCGACCGCTTGGGCATCGAGCGCTTCGCCGCGGTGATCGGCGGCTCGCTGGGCGCCATGCAGGCGCTGCAATGGACGCTGTCGTACCCCGACCGCATCCGCCACTCGCTCGTCATTGCGGCGGCGCCGCGGCTCACGCCCCAGAACATCGCGTTCAACGAGGTCGCGCGCCAGGCGATCATGACCGACCCGGACTTCCACGGCGGCCACTATTACGAAAAGGGCGTGGTGCCGACGCGGGGGCTCCGCATCGCGCGCATGATCGGCCACATCACCTACCTCTCCGGCGAAGCGATGGCCGAGAAGTTCGGCCGCGTGCTGCGCCGCGCGAGCCTCGGCTTCGACTTCGACATCGACTTCGAGATCGAGTCCTATCTCCGCTACCAGGGCGACAAGTTCTCCAGCTACTTCGACGCCAACACCTATCTGCGAATCACCAAGGCGCTCGACTACTTCGACCCCGCGGCCGACTTCGGCGGCAACCTCGCGGCGGCCCTGGCGCGCGCCAAGGCCGCCTTCCTCGTGGTGTCGTTCAACTCGGACTGGCGCTTCCCGCCGCCGCGCTCGCGCGAGATCGTGCGCGCGCTCCTCGACAACCGGCGCATCGTCTCGTATCTCGAGATCGACGCGCCCGGCGGCCACGACGCATTCCTGCTGGAGGATCCGCGCTACCACGGCGCGCTCCGCGCCTACTTCGCCAACATCGACCTATGACTTCGGCCGAACAGGCGCTCCTCGCCGCGCGCCCCGACTTCGCCGCCATCGCGCACTGGGTCAAGTCGGGCGCGCGCGTGCTCGACCTCGGCTGCGGCGACGGCTCGCTCCTGCGCTACCTGTGGGAAGCCAACCAGGCGCCGGGCTATGGCGTCGAAATCGACGACGACAGCGTGCTCGCGTGCGTAGCCAACGACGTCAACGTGCTCCAGGTCGACCTTGAAAGCGGCCTCTCGCTGTTTGCCGACCAGTCCTTCGAGTACGTAATCCTCTCGCAGACCCTCCAGGCAGTGCACCACACCGAGGGCATCCTGCGCGAGATGCTGCGCGTCGGCCGCGAGGCGATCGTCAGCTTTCCGAACTTCGGCCACTGGTACGCGCGCCTTCAGGTCGTCCTCGGCCACATGCCCGTCTCCAAGTCCCTCCCCTACGAGTGGTACGAGACCCCCAACGTCCACCACTGCACCATCACCGACTTCGAGGACCTCTGCCGGCGCATCGGCATCCGCATCCGCGAGAAGCTCGTGATGCACGACGGCAAGCCCGTCACCGTGCTTCCGAACGTCCTCGGCTCCCTCGCCGTCTACCGCTGCACGGCCGCCTGAGCCACAGGCTAATGGCCCTGGCGATCATCATGGTTTGGTACGTGAGCATCGGCGCCTTGTCCGCTGCCGGCGCGATGTATCTATCGCACAGGTTCGTGCCTGCGAAGCACGAGGCGACCCTTTACGGGTTGTTCTTGATCGCCATTGCCGCGTTCTATCTCGCTTGCACGTCCTATTTCGGAGACGCGGCGGCATGGAGCCTGGAAATCGTCGCGGTACTGGCATTCGCTGTCATGGGATGCCTAGGCACGAGAATGCCTGTTGTGCTGATCGCTGGATACGCGCTGCATGGAGGCTGGGACCTGTTGCATGAGGTTCAGGCCCACACGCAGGTGGACGTCTTCGGAGGAAGAGAAGCGACAAGGATTCCCCTCGCCTACGGCGCATTCTGTGCAACGTTCGACTGGGCCATGGTCGTATATTTTGTGGATCGGCTCGCTGCCTGGAAAGCACGAGCGTATCACGACGGCAGAGCTTGTACGTTAGGCCTCACGGCGACCTTGGTGCCCCAGATCACATCTACCGTCAGGCCACTTCGCCGCGACGACTACAGCCGGTGGCTCCCACTTTGGGACGGTTACAACGCCTTCTACGGGCGTAGCGGAGAAACGGCGCTACCCGCAGAGATCACGACCACGACGTGGGAGCGATTCTTCGACCCTGTCGAACCCATATTTGCTCTTGTGGCGGAAGTCGAAGAAAAAGTGGTCGGCATAGCTCACTACCTCTTCCATCGAAGCAGCAACAAGATCGAGCCGGTTTGCTACCTTCAGGACCTTTTCACCTTGCCGGCCTTGCGGGGCCGCGGCATCGGGCGTTCGCTGGTTGAAGGCGTCTACGAGCGAGCAAGCCAGGCGGGCGCACGAAGGGTCTACTGGCACACACAGGACACCAACGCGGCCGGTCGCGCTCTGTATGACAAGGTCGCAAGACACGCGGGTTTCATTGTCTATGCGCGAGAGCTCGAACGTTAGATCGCGGGACGGGCAAGAAGCCGCGAGCCTTGCGGCCTGAAGAACCTATCCATTAGGCTAGCGGCATGGCTCACGGCAACGGGGAATCGCATTGTTGCGGCCCGGGGTACGCCTCGCCGGCCGAGGCGATGAAGGCGCCGCGCGAGAAGCTTCTCTACACGGTCGCGCTCTATGTGGGCACCGGCATCCAGAAGCCCGACTATCTGGCGACCATCGACGCGGACCCGGAGAGCCCCACCTACAGCCAGGTGATCAGCCGGCTGGAGATGCCGGGCATCGGCGACGAGCTGCATCACACGGGCTGGAACGCGTGCTCGTCGTGCCATCACGATTCGAGCAAGCAACGGCGCTATCTGATCGTGCCCGGCGTACGCTCGTCGAATCTGCACATTGTGGACTGCATCGAGCCCAAGGCGCCGCGGCTGCACAAGGTGATCCAGGGCGCGCAGATCAAGGCGCAGACGAACCTGTCGGCCCCGCATACCGTGCACTGCATGGGCTCGGACATCATCATCTCCATGCTCGGCGACGCGCAGGGCAACGCGCCGGGCGGCTTCCTGCACCTGGACGAGAATTTCGAGATCGTCGGGCGGTGGGAGAACGATCTCGGCGGCATGAAGTTCAACTACGACTTCTGGTACCAGCCGCGCCACAACGTGATGGTCTCGTCCGAATGGGCGGCGCCGAACACCTTCATGCCGGGCTTCGACCTGGAAGAAGTCGGCCACCTGAAGTACGGTCGCGAGATCCACTTCTGGAATTTCAAGAAGAAGTGCGTCGAGAACACCTTCTATCTGGGGGAGGACGGGCTGGTGCCGCTCGAGGTCCGCTTCCATCACAACCCGGATTCGAGCCACGGCTTCGTCGGCGCCGCGCTCTCGTCCAACATCATTCATTGGTACAAGAAGGACGGCCGGTGGATCTGGGAAAAGATCATCGACGTCGAGAACCAGCGCCACCCGGAATGGCCCATCCCGCTGCCGGGCCTGATCAGCGTGATCCTGATCTCGATGGACGACCGATTCCTCTATTTCTGCAACTGGCTGCACGGAGACATCCGCCAGTACGACATCTCGGATCCGTCGAAGCCGAGGCTCGCGGGCCAGGTGTGGATGGGCGGCCTGCTGAACAAGGCCCCGGTGGTCAACGGCCGGCGCATCACCGGCGGGCCGCAAATGATCCAGCTCTCGCTCGACGGCAAACGCCTCTACGTCACCACGTCGCTCTTCTCGACCTGGGATAACCAGTTCTATCCCGATATCCGGCAGCACGGCGGCTGCATGCTGATGGTCGATTGCGACACCGGGAAGGGCGGCATGTCGATCAACCCGGGATTCTTCGTCGACTTCGGCAAGGAGCCGCACGGCCCCGCCCGCTGCCACGAGACGCGCTATCCGGGCGGCGACTGCACCTCCGACATCTGGCTCTAGAAATGGAGCAGCTCACGATCACGCTCGCCAACCGGGGCGGCGCGTCGTTCCGCGTCGACCGGGACAAGCCGCTGCTCGGTGAGCTCGAGGCGCGGGGCATGTCGCTGCCCTACGGCTGCCGCTACGGGGGCTGCATCACCTGCGCCGCGAAACTCCTGTCGGGACGGGTCGAGCAGCGCAATGCCGTCGCCCTGAACGGGCGTCAGCTCGCCGCCGGCTACGTGCTCCTCTGCGTTGCGCACCCTCTGACCGACTGCACTTTGGACGTCGGCGTCGAGAGCCATGACAAGCTCTATCGGAACCCCTTCGCCATGATCGCACCCGCTCACATGGACCATGACCAGGCCTACCCGGCGGACTATCTCGCCACCATCCTGAAGGAGGTGAAGACCATCGCCATGGTCGGCGCGAGCTCGGATCCCACCAAGTTCAGCTATGGCGTGCTCAGGGTGCTGCACGAGACCGGCTACGACATGATCCCGGTGAATCCCAACGAGGCCGGGACCGAGATCCGCGGCCTGCGCGTCTACGAGTCGCTGTCCGCCATCGACCGGCCCGTGGACATGGTCCAGGTGTTCCGCAACTCCGATGCGCTGCCCGCGATCGCGCGCGAGGCGATCGCGATCGGCGCCAAGGTGCTCTGGGCGCAGCTCGGAGTGCGCAACGACGAGGCCGCGCGGCTGGCGGAGGCTGCGGGCCTGAAGGTCGTCATGAACCGCTGTCCGAAGATCGAGCTCTTCCGTCCGTTCTGGAAGCCGCGGCTGAACCAGCCGATTTGAATCATTGCCCGGGAGGCAGACATGAAGACATTCATCTCGAGTCTTGCACTCTCGCTGGCTTTTCTATCTTCCTCAGCGGCGCTCGGTTCCGAGGACCCGCCGGCGTGGGCGTATCCCGTGAACCCTCCGGATTTCAAGCCTCGCGCCGAAGACGGCATCGCGCGGCGTGTGCCGGCCAGCAGCGCCACGTACTCGGTGACGCAACTGCGCGATCGCTTCATCTCGCCGGTCTGGCATCCCGGCGACCATCCGCCGCTGCCATCGGTCGTCGCTCAAGGCAGGAAGCCCAACGTATTTGCCTGCGGTTTCTGCCATCGGGCAGAGGGGACAGGCGGACCGGAGAACGCCAGCCTCGCGGGCCTTCCCGCCGCCTACATCGTCCAGCAAATGGCCGATTACAAGAGCGGGGCGAGAAAAACCTCGGTGCAAAAACGAAACATCGATTTGATGATCTCGCTTTCCAAGGACATCACGGACGCCGAGGTCCAGGCGGCCGCGGCCTATTTTTCCGCGCTAAGGCCGAAGTCGAACATTCGGGTGGTCGAGACCGCCAGCGTGCCGAAGACGGTCGTAGCCGGATGGTTTCTCGCCTCCGCCGATACCCGCGAGAAGGAGCCGATCGGTCAACGCATCATCGAAATGCCCGAAGATCTCGAGCAATTCGAAAACCGCGACCCGAGATCGCACTTCATCGCCTACGTGCCGATCGGCAGCGTCGCACGAGGGGAGGCCCTGGTCAGCACGGGAGGCGCGGGCAAGACGCTGCAATGCGCGATCTGCCACGGCCAGGATCTGAAAGGCCTCGGCGAGCTTCCCTCGATCGCCGGACGCTCGCCCAGCTATGTCGTGCGCCAGCTTTACGACATCCAAAACGGCGCGCGTGCCGGCAAGGGAGCGGAGCTCATGAAGGCCGCGGTGGCCAATCTTACCGTCGAGGACATGGCGTCGATCGCCGCGTACCTGGCCTCGCGAGCTCCGTAACCGAATCCCTTGCCGAGGCTTGAAGCGGCACCGAATCTACTTAACTCGCTTCCACACTGCTTCCGATCTTCCGCCGACCGAGGGAGCAGGGGTTATCCACCTGAATTCATCGCCGCTTATCGAGATGAATCGTTTCGTATCGACACCCTCCTGATTCGGGAAGGTATTGCCCTCATTATGAAAGACGAGAGTCTTTTCCTCCTCGATGACCGAGTAACTGCCGAAATACGCGTGCGTTCCCTGCACCGTGGCTTTGTTTTCTTCCGGTGTGCCCAGGTCCCGGCTGTCGGCCGCGAATTTGGCGCGGTCGGACCGCATGAGCACCACGACGGTGTTGCCATGTGCATCGAAGACGGCGATGCCCCTTGGATTGGCGCCGAATATCTGCTTGGTGCTGCCGTCGGGACGCGTATTGTTTACCGAAACGATCTTCCAGGTCCCTATGAGCTGCTCTTTGAGCGAGCCTTGTTGGCCGACAGCGATGCCCGGCAGCAAAGTCAGTCCCAACCCCGTGATCGCAGAAAACATAAGGTTGCACCACATGCTGGCCTCCTTGATTACACAGACCTGTGTACTATAATGCTCACCTCAACGGCTTCCGTCAAGCACAACGTACACAGGTCTGTGTAAATGCCGTCGCGATCTGCCGCGAAGTTTGCGATGCGGGAGCGAATCCTGGAGACCGCCGATCGGCTGTTCTATCGCGAGGGCATTCGTGTGGTGGGTGTCGACACGATCGCCGCCGAGATCGGCATCAGCAAGCGGACACTCTACAACTACTTTCCATCGAAAGACGATTTGATCGTCGCCTATCTATCGAGCCGTCTTCGACCGATTGAGGCATCCGACCTGCCGCCGGCCGAGCAAATCCTCGAAGATTTCGATCGACTCGAGCGCGCGATGAGGCGCGACGGATACCGCGGTTGTCCGTTCATGAACGCCGTCGCGGAATTGGCCGATCGGGGACATGCAGCCCACCAGATCGCCGTCGCCCACAAAGAAAAGCGCCGAGCTTTGTTTCGCAACCTCCTGGTCCGGCTGGATGTTGCGGACGCGGACGGTCTCGCCACTCAGCTCATGATCCTCGGCGAGGGGGCCGTCGCACAGGCGCTGATGCATGGCGATCCAGGAATGGCCCGCGCGGCGCGAGAAGCGGCCCGCGTCTTGTTGACCGCTGCAGGCGTACGAGTGTCTGCCACCCGCAAATCTTCAAGAGCGCATTGATCTATTCAGCCTTGACTCCGGCGGCCTTGATCACGCGCTCCCAGCGCTCGAGGTCTTTCGCGAGCCAGGCGCGGAACTCGGCAGGCGTGCTGCCGCCCTCGGTGAGGGCGCCGAGCTTGTTGAGCTTCTCCCGGGTCTCCCGCTTGGCGAGCGACGCGCGGATGGCTTCGTTCAGCAGGCCGACGACGGATGTCGGCAGCCCAGCAGGGCCGACGACGCCGAGGCCCTGGGTGTACTGCTCGAATCCCGGGAAGCCGCTCTCAGACATCGTCGGCACGTTCGGGTAATCGGGATGGCGCTTCTCGGTGCTGACGGCGAGCACCTTGAGGCGCTTCTGCTGCACCTGCTCGGCGATGCCGACCATGGGATAGAACATGAAGCTGACGCGGCCGGCCATGACTTCGGTGAGCGCCGGAGCGTTGCCCTTGAACGGCACGTGCAGCATCTTCGTGCCGGTGAGAGCCTCGACCAGGGCGCCTGCGAGATGCGCCGAGCCGCCGTTGCCGGACGAGCCATAGCTGATTTCGCCCGGCTTCTCCTTCGCGGCTTTCACGACGTCGGCGGCAGTGCTGAAGGGCGAATCGCCCTTCGTGACCATCACGAGCGGGAGGTGGCACACCAGCGTGATCGGCGTGAAGTCGGCGATGGGATCGTAGGGCTTCTTGTCGGCGTACAGGACGGCGTTCACGCTGTGCGTGAGGGTCGTCATGTAGAGCGTGTAGCCGTCGGGCGCTGCGCGCTTCACCTCCTGCGTGGCGATGATCGACGTGGCGCCCGGCTTGTTCTCCACGAGAACGGGTTGGCCGAGCGTCGTGGTCATGTCCTGGGCAATGATGCGGGCGATCACGTCCGTGGGACCACCGGCGGCGAATCCGACCACCATGCGGACCGGCTTCGCCGGGTACGCCTGCGCGAAGACGGCCAGCGGCAGCCACAGCAGCGTCGACAGCAGCTTCTTCATCCGATCCTCCTCCGGGTGGAATTCTAAGGCTCGCCTGCGTCGCGACTACAATGGCGGCGAGGAGGAAGGTCATGAAATGGCTGTCGCTGCTGGCGGCACTGATTGCGCTGCCCGCGCTGGCACAGGACTATCCCGGCAAGCCGGTCCGCATGGTGGTCGGCTTCCCGCCCGGCGGCGGCACCGACGTGGTCGCGCGCATCCTCACGCCGCGCTATTCCGAGCTGCTCGGCCAGAGCGTGGTGATCGAGAACCGGCCCGGCGCGACCGGCACCATGGCCGCGGGGCAGGTCGCGAAATCCGCGCCCGACGGCTACACGATCATGATGGGCCACGTCTCGGTGAACGCGATCGCCCCGTCGCTTTTCAGCAACCTGTCCTACGACGTGATCAAGGACTTCGCGCCGATCGGGATCGCCGCCGCGGTGCCGCATTTCGTGACGGTTCATCCGTCGGTGGCGTCGAAATCCTTGAAGGAGCTAATTGAGTTGTTGAAAAGCAAGCCCGGGCTGACGTTTCCGTCGGCCGGCAACGGGAGCATGCCGCACCTCGCGGGTGAGATCTTCACGAACCTTGCGGGCGTGAAGATGCTGCATGTGCCCTATAAGGGCTCGGGCCAGTCGATGCAGGATCTCCTCGGCGGCCAGCATCTCGTCGCGTTCGACACGATGCCGGCGTCGGCGCCCCACGTGCGCTCGGGCAAGCTCCGCGCGCTCGCTACGTCGAGCGCCGCGCGCCTGCCGGCGTTCCCCGACGTGCCGACGGCCCAGGAGGCCGGGCTTGCGGGCTACCAGGTCACGACCTGGTACGGCGTGTTCGCGCCCGCCGGCACACCGCCCGGGATCGTGAACCGGCTCCATTCCGACCTCGTCAAGGCAATGCAGACGCCGGACGTGAAGGCCAAGCTCGAAGGCATCGGCGCCGACGGCACGGTTTCCGCCTCGCCCGCCGAGTTCGCCGCGCTGGTGCGCGCCGATACCGCGCGCTACGCGAAGATCGTGAAGGAAATCGGCCTTAAGATGGATTGACCATGCAGCTCATTCCCTCCGGACGCTTGCTCGGCGCGACAATCGAAGGCCTGGACCTCTCCCGTCCGCTGGAAGCAGGCGAAGTCGAGAGCGTCGTCCAGGCGCTCGGTCGTTATGGCGTCGTCTGCTTCCCGCGCCAGAAGCTGACCGCGCGCCAGCAGAGGGACTTCGCCGCGCGCTTCGGCGAGCTGGAAATCAACGTCGCTTCGGGGCCCTACCAGGAGCCCGGCATTCCCGAGGTCATGACGCTTTCCAATATCGTGAAGGATGGAAAGCCGATCGGCCTCGCCGACGCCGGCCAGGACTGGCACACCGACATGTCCTACAGCAAGACGATCGCGTTCGCGAACGTCCTTTACGCGCTCGAGGTGCCCCGGCGCCACGGCAAGACCCTCGGCGACACGGAGTTCAGCAGCATGCAGGCCGCCTACGACGGCTTGCCGGAGGATCTCAGGAAGAAGCTCGAAGGCATGACCGTGCTGCACGACTTCAACAAGTTCTGGGAGATGATGCGCCGCGAGAAGGGCAGCCAGCGGCCGCCGCTCACCGAAGCGCAACGGAAGCAGAAGCCGCCCGTCTCGCACCCGATTTTCCTCGAGCACCCGATCACACGTCGCAAGGTGCTCTACGCCAACCCCGGCTACTCGATGCGCATCAACGAGCTGCCGCAACAGGAGAGCGACAGGATCCTCGAGTTCCTGTTCGAGCACCAGCTCAAGCACGAGTACCGCTATCGGCACCAGTGGAGCGAGGGCGACGTGCTGATGTGGGAGAACTTCGGCACGATCCACAACGCCATCGCCGACTATGGTCCCGGCGAGCACCGGCTGGTCAAGCGCTGCCAGGTGATGGCGACGAGGTTCGGCCTTTGAGCCTCGAGAAGCGGCCGGTGCCCGTCGTCCCGGGCAACTTCTACGCCGCGGGCCTCAACTACCGCGCGCACATCGAGTGGGCCAACCGCGCGCACGGCACGACCTACAAGGTGCCCGAGCGCGCCGACATCGGCTACCGATCCAACAACGCACTCATCGGCAGCGGCGAGGACATCGTCATCCCGCGGGACTCGAGCGGAAAGGTGGATTTCGAAGGCGAGCTCGTCGCGGTGATCGGCCGGCGGGCAAGGGACGTTTCGGAGCAGGAGGCGCTCGACTACGTGGCCGGCTACACGCTCGGCAACGACGTCAGCGAGCGAAGCTGGCAGCGCAGTGACCGAACGCTTTGGCGCGCGAAGAACAGCGACAGCTTCAAGCCGATGGGTCCGCGCATCGTCTCGGGCATCGACCCGATGAACCAGGTGATCGAGGTGCGCGTGAACGGCCGCACCGCGTCGAGCTACAACACCTCGGGGATGATCTTCAGCGTTGCGCACTTCATCTCGCGCATGTCGCGGTACCTGACGCTCCACCCGAACGACGTGATCTGGTTCGGCTGCGACGGGCCGACCGAGCCGGCGCTGAAGCCGGGCGACCTGGTGGAGGTGGTGAACGACGCGATCGGCGTGCTCGCCAACCGGGTGGTCTCGGCCTGACGGGATAGCGTAGCGAATCCGCCCGTCTTGTCGCTTCCCAAGCGCGAGCACTGACAATCGACATTCCTCGGTCGTCAGGCCTAGAGAAGCCTTTCAAGAGCAAAATCGAGGTCTGACCCCGATTCCAAAGTCGGATCCCGGTTCGGCAGGCCTCCGCGCCGTCGCGTTGTTCGAGGCGGCCAAGGGCACGCTCGTCCTGATGGTGGGGTTCGGCCTGTTCAGGCTCGTGCATCGCGACGCCGAGCACGCGGCAGTTCTGCTTTACCGGCACCTGCACCTCAACCCCGTCAGGGGACACGGCAGGGTCTTCGTCGAGCTCCTGTCGAACCTTTCGAGCACCAAGCTCTGGCTGTTCGCCTCGTTGGCGGCGACCTATTCGTGCGTGCGATTCATCGAGGCCTATGGCCTGTGGCACAACCGCGCGTGGGCAAAGTGGTTCGCCGCGCTGAGCGGCGCGATCTACCTCCCGTTCGAGCTCTACGAGCTGTACCTAGGCCCGACGAAGCTCAAGCTGGCGGCACTCGTCATCAACCTCGGGGTAGTTGCGTACATGGCGTATTCGATCCGCAGCGTACCGGCTAGCGGCGCGCCAGGAGTGTAAGCGGCACGGCGCTTGCTGTGCCGAGGCATGATCCGCAAGCTCGCCTCCGGCGAATACCGGCTGTACTCGAGGAAGCTGAATCCGAAGACCGGCCGGCGGCGCAATCTCGGAACGTTCAGCTCGCGCGCGGCGGCCGAGAAGCACGAGCGCGCGGTGCAGTTCTTCAAGCGTCGAGGTTGATCATGGCCAGCAGAAAACAGCGCGCGGCGCGCCGCAACATCAAGAAGGCGGCGAAGACGGCGCGAAGGAAGCGCACGATCTCTCGCCTACCCAAGCGGACACGCACCGCGCTCGGCAAGCAAGCGTCCAAGATGGCGAAGCGCCGCCGGCGCAAGAAGAAGATCGGGCTCTGACCCCGATCTAGCGCCAGGCGGCGTAGCGGTTGATCGGCAGCGGCTGCTTGGCGAGCGCAGGGCAGAAACCGCCGACGATCGGCTCGAGCGTCTCGTAAAGCGCCTTGTTGTCGCGGTTGAGCCGCTCCAGGCGCTCGCGTGCGCTCTCGGCGTCGCGCGCGAGCTTCGCCAGATCCACGTTCACGAGGCGGCGGTTCTCGAGCACCATGCGGCCGCCGACCATGACCGAATGCACTGCCGAGCCGTCCTCGGTGTGCACCAGCGCGTTCACCGCGTTGTTGAGCGGGATCCAGTTCACGTTGCCGAGATCCAGGAAGACGATATCCGCCTTGTAGCCCGGCGCGAGGCGACCGAGCTTCTCGAAGCCGAGCGCGCGTGCGCTGCCCTCGGTCGCCGCCTCGAGGACCTCCTTGGTGGTGATCCACTGTTGCCAGTCGGGCCCGCGCACTTTGGAAGCGAGCGAGGCGATGCGCATAGCCTCGTACATGTTCAGGTTGTCGGATGAGCTCGCGCCGTCGGTGCCGATGCCGACGTTGATACCGCACTCCAGCATGCGCCGCATGTCGGCAATGCCGCTGCCCAGGCGCATGTTGCTGCCGGGGTTATGCGCGACCGACGCCCCGCGCCCCGCGAGGCGCTTCATGTCCTCGTCGTCGAGCCATACGCCGTGCGCCGCGGTGAAGCCCGGGCCGACCAGCCCGAGCGCGTCCATGTGCGCGGCGAGCGACTTGCCGTATCTCTTCAACGCCGAGACTGCCTGTACCTTGGACTCGGACAGGTGCGTCTGCAATCCGGTGGCGTACTCGCGCGCGAGATTGCCGCAGCCCTTGAGGAAATCGTCGCTGCAGTGGAGCGGGATAGTCGGCGCGACCGCGGGCCGGATCGCGTCGCGGTCGAATTGCCAGCCGTGCAGCGCTTTGCGCATGTTCTCGAGGCTCGTCCGGTAGGGCGCCAGGCGCAGCCGCTCGACCTCCTTCTGCAGCGGCGGCGGCAACGCCGCCGTGAGCCCCGGGATCGCCTCGAAGAAACTGAGATCGGCGACCATGGGCGCCACCACCGCGCGCATGCCGGCATCGCGGTAGGCGCGGGCCGCCGCCTCGAGCCCCTCGACGCTCGGCGTCGGAAACTCGGCCATCAGGTCGTAGCACGCGGTGCAGCCCTTCATCAGCATCTCGGCGGCGCCGATCAGCGTGCTGAGGTACTTGTCCTCGAGGCCGCGGAAGCCGTTCGTCCACGGCGCGGCCGTAAGGAGCAGCTCCAGCGTCCAGCGGTCGCCCATGCCTTTAGCCAGGTTGCCGTGGCCGTGCATGTGGGCGTTGACCAGACCCGGATGAAGCAGCTTGCCGCTCGCGTCGATTTCTTTGACACCGAGGGGAACCTGGGGCTTTCCTACTTCTGTAATCGTCTCTTCACGGATGAGGATGTCTGCCGGGCCGTCGAGCAGGCGTCCCCCGCGAATCAGCGTATGGCTCACTTGTCCTCCTTGCCTGCTGACCCGATCGAGAGGTCGGCAAGGCCCGAGCGGATCATGTACCAGAAGAGGAACACGCCGGGCAGGGCGATGAAGGTGGTCATCAGGTAGTAGTTGACGTAGCCCATGGCGTCGATCATGCGCCCCGCAACCGTTCCCGTGATGAGGCGGCCGACGATGCTGGCGAGCGCGGAAAGCAGCGCGTACTGCGTCGCGGTGAAGCGCAGGTTGCACAGCGCCGAAAGGTACGCGACCACCGTCACGCCGCCGATGCCGCTCGCGAAGTTCTCGAACCCGACCGCCGCCGCCATGCCGATGTTGGTGTGACCCGCGGCCGCCAGCGCCGCGAAGCTGAAATTCGATACTGCCATCAGCACCAGGCTCCACATGACCGAGCGCTTCATGCCAAGCCGCGAGTAGAGGATGCCGCCGACCAGGATGCCGAGAAGCAGGGCCGCGAATCCCACGCCGACGTCGTAGAAGGCGACCTCGTCGTTGGTAAAACCGAGCTCCTGGAAGAGCAAGCGCAGCGTAAGGTTCGCGAGCGTGTCGCCGATCTTGTGAATCAGCACGAAGAGCAGCACGACCAGCGCGCCCTGGCGCGCCAGGAATTCCAGCAGCGGGCTGAAATAGGCGATCACCGCCTGCGCGACGCCGCGGGCCTGGGCGGGCTCACGGTGCCGGGCGGGCTCGCCCATGAACACGGCGGCCAGCATGGCGGGCAGCGCGAACACGGCGCAGGCGACATACGCGGCGGTCCAGCCGGCACGTTGCGCAAGCACCAGCGCCAGCGCGCCGGCCGCGGTCGCGCCGATGCGCCAGCCGTACTGCGACATGCCCGAGCCGGCGCCGAGCTGGCGCGGCTCGAGGAGCTCGATGCGATAAGCGTCGATGATGATGTCGAACGTCGCGCCGGCGAAGGCCATGGCGACCGCCATGAACGCAAATACCGCCAGAGACTCCCGCGCGTCGGCGATGCCGAGCGCGGCCACCGCCACCATCACCAGCGCTCCGGTGACCCACAGCCAGCTGCGGCGCTGGCCGAAGCGGCCCAGGATCGGCAGGCGCACGTGGTCGATGATCGGCGCCCAGAGGAACTTGAAGTTGTAGGCGAGGAACGTCAGCGCGAACGCCGTGACCGCGCTGCGGGTGAAGCCTTGCTGCGCGAGCCGGGTCGTCAGCGTCGCGCCGATCATCGCAAAGGCGAAACCCGAAGAGATCCCCAGGAACAGCGCCGCGAGCGGCGCGGGCTCGAGGTAGGGCCGCAGCCCCTTAAGCCAGGGGGTAGTCATAGTCGATCGTCAGCGGCGCATGGTCGGAAAAGCGCTTCGTCTTGTAGATCGACTCCTTGACCGCCTTGGCGGCAATCCCCGGCGTGGCGATCTGGTAATCGATGCGCCAGCCCACATTCTTCTTCCACGCCTGGCCGCGATTGGACCACCAGGTGTACTGCTCGGCCCTGGCATTCAGCCGGCGGAACACGTCGACATAGCCGAGCTCCTCGAACACCCGCGTGAGCCAGGCCCGCTCCTCGGGCAGGAAGCCCGAGTTCTTCTGGTTGGAGCGCCAGTTCTTCAGGTCGATCTCCTTGTGCGCGATGTTCCAGTCGCCGCACAGGATGACGTCGTGCCCTCTTTTCTTCAGGGCCTCGAGGTGACGGATGAACTGCTTGAGAAAGCGGAACTTGGAAGCCTGCCGGTGAGGTCCGGCGGAGCCCGAAGGGAGGTACACCGATATGACCCAGAGATTGCCGAAGCGCGCCTCGACGTAGCGCCCTTCGGCGTCGAACTCGCGGCTCGCGAAGCCACGCGCGACCTCATCGGGTTGCCTGCGGCTCATCAGCGCGACGCCGCTGTAGCCCTTTTTCTCGGCGAAGGCGTAGCAGGAGGAATGCGTCTTCAGGCCGTGCAGCCTCGCGTCGAGGTCGAGCTCCTGGCACTTGATCTCCTGCAGGCACACCACGTCGGCGCGCTGCGCGGCGAGCCAGCGGAACACGCCCTTGCCGGCGGCCGAGCGAAGACCATTGACGTTCAGCGTGATGACGCGCATGGAGGCGCGCCATTCTAGCGGCTTCTACCGGACGAGCCGGGGCGGCTCCGTCATCGCTGCTTCAGGATTCCGGGAAGGCGGACACGCCGCCATGCTCGGCCGACCACTTCGCGGGAGCGTGCAGGAAGCGCTCGACCTCCTCGATCACGCGGTTCTCGAAATAGCCGCCCTGCTTCACCACCCGCAGCACGTCCCACCAGGTGGCGAGGTACAGCAGCTTCACCTTGATGTCGGCGATGATCTTCTTCGATTCCGGAAAGATGTCGTAGTAGAACACGACGAACACGTTGTCGACGATCGCCCCGGCGTCGCGCAGCGCCGTGCAGAAGTTGACCTTGCTTCGCCCGTCGGTGGTGAGGTCCTCGACCAGCAGCGTGCGCGCGCCCTCCTCGATGTGGCCCTCGATCTGCGCGCCGCGGCCGAAGCCTTTCGGCTTCTTGCGCACGTACTGCATCGGCAGCGAGAGGCGATCGGCGATCCAGGCCGCGTACGGAATCCCGGCGGTTTCGCCGCCGGCGACCGTGTCGAATTGCTCGAAACCCACGTCGCGCACGATGGTCGCGGCGGCGAAATCGATCACGGCCGAGCGCACCCTCGGGTAGGAGATCAGCTTGCGGACGTCGATGTAGACCGGGCTCGCCCACCCCGAGGTGAAAACGAAGGGCTTGTCCTGCGAGAAATGCACCGCTTTCACCTCGAGCATCATCTTCGCCGTCATGTCGGCGATGAAGGATTTATCGGCGAAGAGCATGTGCAAACCGTTGGAAAGTGTGGAATTTTAACAGGGCGTGGCGCGCCGGGCCTTTAGAATTGGCGCCAGGGGACAACAACAACCATGAGCCCAAGACTCATCGCCATCGCCGCCGTGCTCGCCGCTCTTCCGCTCTCGGCCGAGGCGGAAACCTACCGCTGCGTCGCCAAGGACGGCAAGCGCTATTACGGCTCGATCATTCCCAGCGAATGCCAGGGCAGGCCGGTCGAGCAGCTGAACACGCAGGGTCTGGTCGTCAAGCGCATCGATGCCGAGGGGGCCGAGAAGGAGCGCCTCGCGAAGGAGGCGAGCGACGCCAGGAAGCGCCAGGAGGAATCCGCCGCGCGCGAATCCGCGCGGCGCAACCAGGCGCTGCTCGCCACGTACACGAGCGAAAAGGACATCGACGACGCCCGCGCGCGCGCGCTGGCGGAGAACATCAAGGCGACGCAGCAGGTCGCGAGCCGCATCGAGGAGCTCCGCAAGCAGCAGGCGGGCTACCAGAAGGCCGCCGACCAGTACAAGGGCAAGGGTGAGCTGCCCGAGGGGCTGCAGCACGACCTGAAGACCGTCGAAGCCGACCTCCAGGCGCAGCAGCAGCTTCTCGAAGTGAAGAAGCGCGAAGCCGACTCCATCAACGCGCGTTACGACGACGACAAGAAGCGCTACTCGGCCCTTAGCCGCCCGCGCTAAGCGGCTCGCTAACCAAGCTTTTTCTTAAGCAGCTCGTTCACCTGAGCCGGATTCGCCTTGCCGCGGGTCGCCTTCATCACCTGGCCGACCAGTGAATTGAAGGCCTTCTCCTTGCCCGCGCGGTAGTCCTGCACCTGCTTCGAATTGGCCGCCAGGACCTCGTCGACCAGCTTCTCGATCTCCCCCGAGTCGCTGATCTGCTTCAGACCACGCTTCTCGATGACGGAATCGACGTCACCCTCTCCGGACCAGACGGCATCAAAAACCTCCTTCGCCATCTTCCCGGACAGGACCCCTTGGTCCATGCGAATCGCAAGTATCCGGAGCTGCTCCGAGGAGATACGACTTTTTTCGATTTCAATGTCCTCTTCGTTTAGCTTCGCGGCTAGCGGCCCGTTAATCCAATTGGCCAACACAGGCCAAGCGGTACTGGGAGCACCACTGAACGCCGCGAGGGCGAAGGTAGAGGTCGCTCGCGTGGCAGTAAGTTGGCTGGCCTGGGCGGAAGTCAAACTATAGGAAACGACGAGTTCCTCGCGCTGCACGTCGGGCAGCTTGGGCATCGTTTTCCTGATTCGCTCAATCATGTCCTCTGTAACGACGAGCGGAAGCAGGTCGGGGTCGGGGAAGTAGCGGTAGTCCTGCGCGTCCTCCTTGGTGCGCATCGAGCGGGTCTCGTCGCGCTCGGGGTCGTAGAGGCGCGTTTCCTGCATCACGCTCTTGCCGTCCTCCAGGAGCTCGATCTGCCGCCGCGCCTCGAACTCGATGGCGCGCTCCATGAACCGGAACGAGTTCAGGTTCTTGATCTCGCAGCGTGTTCCCAGTTTCTTGTCACCCGCTCTCCGCACAGAAACATTGGCGTCGCAGCGGAAAGAGCCTTCCTGCATGTTGCCGTCGCAGATGCCGATCCACGTCACTAGCGCATGAAGCGCGCGCGCATAGGCGACCGCTTCCTTCGCGCCACGCAGCTCGGGCTCGGAGACGATTTCGAGCAGCGCCGTGCCCGCGCGGTTGAGATCGATTCCGGTCATGCCGTGAAAATCTTCGTGCAGCGACTTGCCGGCGTCTTCCTCAAGATGGGCGCGGGTCAACCGCACGGCTCTTTCTTCATCTTTCATGAAAAAGGCAATCTCGCCGCCCTGCACGATCGGCGTCTCGTACTGGCTGATCTGGTAGCCCTTCGGCAGGTCGGGGTAGAAGTAGTTCTTGCGGGCGAAGATCGAGCGAGGATTGATCTTTCCTTTGACGGCGAGCCCGAAGCGGATGGCGTGCTCGACGGCGGCGCGGTTCGCGACCGGCAGCGTGCCGGGAAGGGCGATGTCGACCGCGGAAGCTTGGGTGTTCGGCGGCGCGCCGAACGCCGTTGAAGCGCCCGAGAACATTTTGCTCTTCGTCAGAAGCTGCGCGTGGGTCTCGATTCCGACCACGATCTCCCACGCCTTCATAGCGGGGTCTCCGCAAAGCCGCTCATAGCGGCGTTTCCGAGGGGACGCGGAGGTGCCAGTCGGTCGACCGCTGATAAGCGTGCGCCGCGCCGAGCAACTGGCTCTCCGAGAAATGCCGGCCCATGAGCTGCAGCCCGACCGGCAGACCCTTGTCGTCGAAGCCGCACGGAATGGACAGCGCGGGCAAGCCGGCGAGCGGCGCGGGAATGGTGAACACGTCGCCGAGATACATCTGCACCGGGTCCTCGGTCTTCGCGCCGAGCTCGTAAGCCGTTGTCGGTGCCGTGGGGCCAACGATGAAGTCGCACTGGGCGAATGCTTGCTCGAAATCGTGCGCGATCAGGCGCCGGATCTTCTGCGCCTGCAGGTAATACGCGTCGTAGTAGCCGTGCGAAAGCACATAGGAACCGACGAGGATGCGCCCCTTCACTTCCTTGCCGAAGCCTTCGGCGCGCGTGCGGCAATACATGTCGATGAGGTCGCTGTACTCCTTCGCGCGGTGGCCGTAGCGCACGCCGTCGAAGCGCGACAGGTTGGACGAAGCTTCGGCGGGCGCGATGACGTAGTAAGCCGCCACGCCGACGTTGGTGTGCGGAAGCTCGAGTTCGACGGTCACCGCGCCTTGCGATTTGAACCAGGCCACCGCCGCTTCCACGGCCTTGCGCACCCCCGGCTCGAGGCCTGCGCCGAAATATTCTTTCGGCAGGCCGATGCGCAGTCCCTTCAGGGAGAGCGCAAGGCCCTTCGCGTAATCCTCCTTCGGCCGGTTGATGCTGGTGGAGTCGCGCGTGTCGTGTCCCGCCATCACGTTCATCATGAGCGCGAGGTCGGCCGCGCTGCGCGCGATCGGCCCGGCCTGGTCGAGCGAGGAGGCGAACGCGATCAGGCCGTAGCGGGAAACCAGCCCGTAGGTCGGCCGCAGCCCGCACACTCCGGAGAACGCCGCCGGCTGGCGCACGGAGCCGCCGGTGTCGGTACCGGTCGCCGCCGGCACCATGCGCGCCGCCACGGCCGCGGCCGAGCCACCGGATGAGCCGCCCGGCACGCGCTTACGGTTCCAGGGATTGCGCACCGGGCCGAAGTACGAGTTCTCGTTCGACGAGCCCATCGCGAACTCGTCCATGTTGCACTTGCCGAGGGCCACGGCGCCGGCCGCGGTAAATTGCTCGACCACATGCGCGTCGTACGGGCTGACAAAGTTCTCCAGCATCCGCGAGCCACAGGTGGTGCGCAGCCCCTGCGTGCAGTAGATGTCCTTGTAAGCGAAGGGGACCCCGGTGAGCGGGCCCACGCTGCCTTGAGCGCGCCGTGCGTCGGCGCCCTTTGCGCGCTCGAGTGCGCCGGCCTCGTCCACGGTGATGAAGGCGTTGAGGTCCCGGCAGGCCCGGATGCGCTCGAGGCAGAGCCGCGCCAGCTCGACAGAGGAAATTTTCCTCGCCGCGAGAGCCGCGGAGAGCTCCGTGACCGTGGAGTTGAGCAAGCTACTCAATGACTTTTGGAACGAGGTAGAGACCCGCCTCCACGGCCGGCGCGACCGACTGGTGAGCCTCGCGCCGGTCGGTCTCGCTGACCTCGTCCGGGCGCAGCCGCTGGACCACGTCCAGGGCGTGGGACATCGGCTCGATGCCGGTGGTGTCCACGGCCTGAATCTGACCGACCAGGTCGAGGATACGGTTCAGGCGGCTACCCACTTCCGCGATTTCGCCGGGCTGCAGGGCGATGCGGGCGAGGCGCGCGAGGCGCCGGATCTGGTCGTCTGAAAGCGACATGTTTTCGTTGAAGCGCTTCGGGAGGAGGACCGCGACGGAGAGGCGTTTTTCCCTTCAATTCAGGCGCTACGTTGGCGTATTATATCGGGCACCTGCGCAATTGTTGCTGCGCACAAAAACACAGGAGAAAGTCTCCGCTTGCCCATGTTCGGATTCCTTCGCAGCTACTTCTCGAACGATCTCGCGATCGACCTCGGGACCGCCAACACGCTGATCTACGTCCGCGGCAAAGGCATCGTGCTCGACGAGCCGTCGGTGGTCGCGATCCGCCAGGAGGCCGGCCCGAACGGCAAGAAAACCATCCAGGCGGTCGGCAAGGAAGCGAAGCTGATGCTCGGCAAGACGCCGGGCAACATCATCGCCATCCGCCCGATGAAGGACGGCGTGATCGCCGACTTCACCGTGACCGAGCAGATGCTCAAGCAGTTCATCAAGAAAGTCCACGACAACAAGCTGTTCTCGCCCAGCCCGCGCATCATCATCTGCGTACCCTGCGGGTCCACGCAGGTGGAGCGCCGCGCCATACGGGAAAGTGCGATCGGGGCTGGGGCGGGCCAGGTCTACCTGATCGAAGAGCCCATGGCGGCGGCGATCGGCGCCGATCTTCCGGTCGCGGATGCCACCGGCTCGATGGTGGTGGATATCGGCGGCGGCACCACCGAGGTGGGCGTCATCTCGCTCGGCGGCATGGTGTACTCGGGATCGGTACGCGTCGGCGGCGACAAGTTCGACGAGGCGATCATCAACTACATCCGCCGCAACTACGGCATGCTGATCGGCGAAACCACGGCCGAGCTCATCAAGAAGGAGATCGGCTCGGCTTTCCCGGGCTCGGAAGTGCGCGAGATGGAAGTGAAGGGCCGCAACCTCGCCGAAGGCATCCCGCGCAGCTTCACCATCTCCTCGAACGAGATCCTCGAGGCGCTCACCGAGCCCCTCAACCAGATCGTGTCGGCGGTCAAGTCCGCGCTCGAGCAGACCCCGCCCGAGCTCGGCGCCGACATCGCCGAGAAGGGCATGGTGCTTACCGGCGGGGGCGCGCTGCTGCGCGATCTCGACCGGCTGCTGATGGAGGAAACGGGCTTGCCGGTCATCGTCGCCGACGATCCCCTGACCTGCGTCGTGCGCGGCTCGGGCAAGGCGCTCGAGAAGATGGAGCACTTCGGCCCGATTTTCACGAACGACTGATAGGCGGGGGCAGTGGAGCATAGCCCCCCGCCGTTCTTCAAACGGGGCCCCGCCCCCCTCGTCCGGCTGTTCTTTTTCGCGTCCCTCTCTCTCGCCTTGCTCGTGCTCGATGCGCGCTTTCGCTATGCCGAGGGCGTGAGGGGCGTGCTGGCGCTCGCGGCCTACCCGCTGCAGCGCGCGGCCACCGCGCCGGTCGATTTCCTGCGCACGGTGGGCGACTACTTCTCCACCCAGGCGCAGCTTTTCGAGGACAACGCCAACCTGCGCGCGAAGAACCTCGCGCTCGCGCAGGCGGCGCAGCGCTATGAAACAGCCGAGGCCGAGGCGGCGCAGCTCCGCCGCCTGATCGGCGCGGCGGAGAAGCTCCAGGTGAAGTCGACCCCGGCGGAGATTCTCTACGCCGGGCGCGACCCGTATTCGCACAAGATCTTCATCAACCTCGGCGAGCGGCAGGGCGTGAAGCCGGGCAGCCCGGTCGCCGACGAAGCGGGCGTGGTCGGCCAGGTGACGCGGGTCCATCCGCTGGTTTCCGAAGTGACCCTGATCACCGACCAGGACCATGTGGTCCCGGTCCAGGTCGTGCGTAACGGCCTGCGCGCGATTGCCTTCGGCGGCGGGGCCTCGGGCATGCTCGAGCTGCGGTTCACGGCCGGCAACGCCGAGATCCAGAACGGCGACCGCCTGGTCACGTCGGGCATCGACGGCATTTACCCGGCCGGACTACCCGTGGCCACGGTAGTGCGGATCGAGCGGGACGCGGAACATAGCTTTGCCCGCGTGGTCTGCCGGCCGGCGGCCGGGGTCGATCGCGGACGTTTCGTCCTCGTGCTGTCCGACGAGACCGCGCGGCCGCCGCGACCCGAGGAAGCGCAATCCAGCAAGGAGCGGCGCTCCGAAAAGGTCCGGCGCGCGCGAGCCAAGGAGAAAGAGGGGTAATGGCGCTAGGCGGCAAATCCGAGCACATCCTCCGGCCGGCTCGAGTCAGCACGGTCGCGGCCTCGTTCGCCATCGCTCTGCTGCTCAATTTCCTGCCGTGGAAGGACCTGCGGCTGGTGCCCGACTTCGTCGCGCTGGTCCTCGCGTTCTGGTGCGTGCGCCAGCCGCGCCTCGTCGGCCTGGGCGTGGCCTGGGGCGTGGGTCTGCTGGTCGACGCCGGCAACGGCGTGCTGCTCGGCCAGCACGCGCTCGCCTATTCCGTGCTCGCCTTCATCTCGATCTGGCTGTCGCGGCGGATTCTCTGGTTCGGCGCGATGCTGCAGGCGGCGCATGTGGCGCTCATCCTCGCCGCCGCGCAGACGCTCGTTCTGGTAGTTCGCATCGTCGCCGGGGACCCGTTTCCGGGCTGGGCGATCTACGTGAGTCCCCTCGCCGGCGCGCTGCTCTGGCCCATGGTGAGCTGGCTCCTCGTCCTGCCGCAGCGGCGCCTCGAGCGGGAGCAGACGATTTGAGCGGGCACGCCATCTAGCTCATGGAACTGCGAAATTACGAGCGGGAACTCGCCCAATTCCACCTGCGCATCGGGGTGGCGGGCGTACTGGTGCTGATCGGCTTCGGCCTGCTCGCGGCGCGCTTCATCTTCCTGCAGGTGGTCCAGCACGACCACTACGCCTCGAGGGCCGAGGACAACCGCATCTCGATCGTCCCGATTCCGCCCAACCGCGGCCTGATCCTCGACCGTAACGGCATCGTGATGGCGCGCAACTACTCGGGCTACACGCTCGAGATCTTCACGCGCAAGGCGCGGAGCATCGAGCGCACGATCGACGAGGTCGCTGAGCTGGTCGAGATCACCTCGCGCGATCGCGCCCGCTTCAAGAAGCTCCTCGCCGAGACGCGCAACGCCGAGAGCCTCCCCATCCGCACGCGTCTGTCGGACGAGGAAGTCGCCAAGTTCGCCGCCAACCGCTACCGCTACAACGGCACCGTCGAGATCAAGGCGCGCCTGTTCCGGCAGTACCCGTACGATGACATCGCCGCGCACGTGCTCGGCTACATGGGCCGCATCAACCAGGCCGATCAGCAGCGTCTCGAGGAGGAAGGCGTCGACGCGAATTATCGCGGCACCGACTTCATCGGCAAGGCCGGCGTCGAGGCAAGCTACCAGGCCGAGCTCCACGGCACGACCGGCTTCGAGCACGTCGAGATCGACGCCGCCGGGCGCGGCATCCGCACGCTCTCGCGCACGCCCTCGCAGCCGGGCAACAACGTCGCGCTGACGCTCGACCTGCGGCTGCAGCAGGTGGCCGAGCAGGCGCTCGGCGACCGGCGCGGCGCGGTGGTGGCGCTCGAGCCTTCGAGCGGCGCGGTGCTTGCGTTCGTGTCCAAGCCCGGCTTCGATCCGAACTACTTCGTCGACGGCATCGACCCGGTGTACTGGGCAGAGCTCAACAACTCCCCCGACCGGCCGCTCTACAACCGGGCGATCGCCGGGACCTATCCCCCCGGGTCGACCTTCAAGCCCTTCATGGCACTCGCCGCCCTCGAGACCGGCAAGCGCACGCCGCGCAGCGCCATCAACGATCCGGGCTACTTCGTCTTCGGCGACCGGCGCTTCCGCGATTCCAAGCCCGGCGGGCACGGCTACGTCGACCTCTTCAAGTCGATCGTGGTGTCCTCGGACACGTATTACTACCAGCTCGCGAACGACATGGGCATCGACGCCATCGCGGCCTACATGAAGAACTTCGGCTTCGGCGCGAAGACCGGCATCGACCTGCAGGGCGAGCTGCCGGGGGTGCTGCCTTCACCCGAGTGGAAGGTGAAGCGCTTCCGCCGCCCCGAGCAGCAGAAGTGGTACCCGGGCGAGACCATCTCGATCGGCATCGGCCAGGGCTACAACTCCTACACGCCGATCCAGCTCGCCCAGGCCATCGCCACGCTCGCCAACGGCGGCACGCTGTACCGCCCGCACCTCGTCTCCTACATCGACAATCCGCGCACCGGCGAGCGGCGCAATTTCGAACCCGAGGTTGTGCAGCACGTGCAGGCGCGCGCCGACCACATCGAATTCGTGAAACGCGCCATGGCCGGGGTCAACAAGGAAGGCACCGCGGCGCGCGCCTTTACCGGCGCGCAGTACACCAGCGGCGGCAAGACCGGCACGGCGCAGGTCGTGGCGATGAAGCAGAACGAGAAATACGACGAGAAGAAGGTCGCCGAGCGCCACCGCGACCACTCTTGGTTCATCGCGTTCGCGCCGCTCGAGAGCCCGAAGATCGCGCTCGCCATCATCGTCGAGAACGGCGGCTTCGGCGCGCGCGCCGCCGCGCCGATCGCGCGCACCATGTTCGACTACTACCTCCTCGGCAAGCTGCCGCAGGGCCTCGTCGTGCAGACCCCCGAGGAGGAAGTGGACGAAGAAGAGCGGGAGAGCGACTGATGGATCTCGCACGCCTGCCGCTGCGCCGCCTCGCCGGCCGTCTCGCCGAGGGCATCGACTCGACGCTCCTCGTGCTGCTGCTCACGCTGTCGATGGTGGGCCTCGCCGTGCTGTACTCGGCGAGCTACGACGTTCCCGGGCGCGTCGCCGGGCAGCTCGTCAGCCTGACGGTGGCGCTCACGGCGATGTGGATCGTGGCCCAGGTGCCGCCGCAGACCATGATGCGATTCGCGATTCCCGCCTACCTGGTCGGCCTGGGCTTTCTCGTCGCGGTGGCGCTCGCCGGCGACGTCGTGAATGGCGCGCGGCGCTGGCTGCACGTCGGCGTCACCCGCTTCCAGCCTTCGGAGATGATGAAGCTCGCGCTGCCGCTGATGCTCGCTTGGTACTTCCACAAGAACGAAACGACCCTGCGCTGGCGCGACTATTTCGTCGCCGGCTTCCTCCTGCTGGTGCCGCTCGGCCTCATCCTGCGCCAGCCCGACCTCGGCACCGCGGGCCTGGTCGGCACCGCCGGCTTCTTCATCATCTTCTTCGCCGGCATGAGCTGGCGCGTCATGGGCGCGATCGCCGCCGCCGGCGCCGCGGCGGTGCCGATCCTGTGGCCGTTCCTGCACGACTATCAGCGCAGGCGCATCCTCACCCTCCTCGATCCCACGAGCGACCCGCTCGGCGCGGGCTACCACATCATCCAGTCGACAATCGCGGTGGGCTCGGGCGGGCTCGCCGGCAAGGGCTGGCTGAACGGGACCCAGTCGCACCTCGAGTTCATTCCCGAGCGCCACACCGACTTCATCTTCGCCGTGTTCTCCGAGGAATTCGGGCTGATCGGCAACGTCACGCTGCTCGTTCTCTATACCCTGCTTATCGCGCGGGGCCTGATGATCGCCACGAATGCCGCGACGCTTTTCGGCCGCCTGCTCGCCGCCGCCATCTCGCTCCAGTTCTTCGTCTACGCCTTCGTGAACATGGGGATGGTGTCCGGGATCCTGCCCGTGGTCGGGGTGCCGCTGCCTTTCCTCTCCTACGGCGGCACCGCGCTCCTGACCCTGTTCATCGGGGCTGGCATGCTCATGAGCATCCAGAGCCACCGGCAACTGGTGCAGTCCTAGCCCGGATTCCGCAGAGCAGCAATTTACTGAAAGCCGGTCCCACATCATGAAATGGGGGGTCCTCAACCCCCTGTAAACGCTTGTTTTATTGCGTGCCGCTCGGGCTATGGCGGCGTATTGCTCCGCGCCACACGCGGCGCGCACACTCGCTTCATCTTTCAATCCCCGGAGGCGACGTGGAAAGCCGCATCAAAGAAGTCCAAGCGCTGGAGCAGGACTGGGCCCAGAACCCGCGGTGGAAAGGCGTCAAGCGCGGCTACTCCGCGGAAGACGTGGTGCGCCTGCGCGGCAGCCTGCGCGTCGAGCACACGCTCGCGAAGCGCGGCGCAGAGAAGCTGTGGAAGCGCACTCAGGAGCTGCCGTTCGTGAACTCGCTCGGCGCGCTCACCGGCAACCAGGCGGTGCAGCAGGTGAAAGCGGGCGTTCCGGCGATCTATCTCTCCGGCTGGCAGGTCGCGGCCGACGCGAACGATTCGCTGCAGATGTACCCCGACCAGTCGCTCTACGCGGTCTCGTCGGTTCCGACCGTGGTGCGGCGGATCAACAATGCGCTCGCCCGCGCCGACCAGATCCAGTGGATGGAAGGCAAGGGAGACGTCGACTACTTCGCGCCCATCGTGGCCGATGCCGAGTCCGGCTTCGGCGGCGTGCTGAACGCCTACGAGCTGATGCGCTCGATGATCGAGGCCGGCGCCGCCGGCGTGCACTACGAGGACCAGCTCGCCTCGGTGAAGAAATGCGGCCACATGGGCGGCAAGGTGCTGGTGCCCACGCAGGAAGCGGTACAGAAGCTGATTGCCGCGCGGCTCGCGGCCGACGTGCTGGGCGTGCCGACGGTGCTGCTTGCGCGCACCGACGCGGAGGCGGCCGACATCGTCACCACCGACGTGGACGAGAACGACAAGCCCTTCATCACCGGCGAGCGCACCTCGGAGGGCTTCTACCGCACGCGCAAGGGCTTCGACCAGGCGCTCTCGCGCGGCCTCGCGTACGCGGAATACGCCGACATGGTGTGGTGCGAGACCGGCACTCCGGACCTCGGGTTTGCCCGCAAATTCGCGGAAGGCGTCCGCAAGAAGTATCCCGAGAAGATGCTCGCTTACAACTGCTCGCCGTCGTTCAACTGGAAGCGCAACCTCGACGACGCCACCATCGCGAAGTTCCAGCGCGAGCTCGGCGCGATGGGCTACAAGTTCCAGTTCATCACCCTCGCCGGCTTCCACTCGCTCAACTACTCGATGTTCGAGCTCGCCTACGGCTATGCGCGCAACAACATGAGCGCCTTCGTCGAGCTGCAGCAGAAGGAGTTCGCCGCCGCCGAGAAGGGCTTCACCGCGGTGAAGCACCAGCGCGAGGTGGGCACGAGCTACTTCGACGAGATCACGACCGTCGTCACCGGCGGCAAAGCGTCGACCACGGCGCTGCACGGGTCCACCGAAGACGAACAGTTCTTCGATGAGAAGAAAAAAGCGAAACTAGCAGCGGCATGAATTTGACGCGGCTTCTAGCGAACAATATGTGAGCGCGGTCGCCAAAGTCGTCCCGGTCCACGAGCGGCGCTCGAGCCTCCCGCAGGAGATCGCGCGCACCATCCTCGCCGGCTTCGACCGGCACTACGCGCTGTTCCGCCAGGCCTCGATCGACGCGAAGAGCCTGTTCGAGCGCGCGGCGTGGGGCGAGATGCGCCAGCTTGCGCGCGAGCGCATCCAGATGTACGACTTGCGCGTTGAGGAAGGGGTCGAGGCGGTTCGCGCCCGATTTCCCGAGGCCGAGCGCGAAGAGGCGCTCTGGCCCGCGATCAAGCACGCCTACATCGGCCTGCTGCACGAGCACCGGCAGCCCGAGTGCGCCGAGACCTTCTACAACTCGGTCGCCTGCCAGGTGCTGCACCGGCGGCACTACCACAACGACTTCATCTTCTGGCGCCCGGCGGTGGCGACCGAGCACCTCGAGGGCGAGGCGCCGACGTACCGCTGCTACTACCCGCTCAGACAGGGACTCAGGAACACCCTGCGTGAGATTGCGCTCGGCTTCTTCCTCAAGAATCCCTGGGAGAACCCCGAGCGCGACCTGCGCAACGTGGTGCACGCGCTGCGGCAGCTCTTCCCGCGGCCGGCGCGAGCCCAGCCCGACCTGCAGATCCAGGTGCTCAACTCGCTCTTCTTCCGCAACAAGGGCGCCTACATCATCGGCCGGCTGATCAACGACGCCCACGATTACCCCTTCGCGATCCCGATCCTGCAGAACGAGCGCGGCGAGCTCTACCTCGACGCGCTGCTCACCGGAGAGGACCGGCTGCTGGTGCTGTTCTCGTTCGCGCGCGCGTATTTCTTCGTCGACATGGAAGTGCCCGCCGGGTACGTGTCGTTCCTGCGCTGGCTCATGCCGAGGAAGCCGCGCGCCGAGCTCTACATGGCGGTGGGCCTCGCGAAGCAGGGCAAGACCCTCTTCTACCGCGACCTGCACTATCACCTGAAGCATTCCACCGACCATTTCGTGGTCGCGCCGGGCATCAAAGGGATGGTGATGCTGGTCTTCACGCTGCCTTCCTTCCCTTACGTGTTCAAGCTGATCCGCGACCGCTTCGCCCCGCCGAAGGACATCGACCGGCAGACGGTGAAGGACAAGTACCTGATGGTGAAGCTGCACGACCGGGTCGGGCGCATGGCCGATACGCTCGAATACTCGCTCGTGGCGTTGCCGCTGGCGCGCTTCCATCCGGCGCTGCTCGAGGAGCTGAAGCGCGAGTGCGGCTCGATCGTCGAGGTCGACGGCGACGCGCTGGTGCTCGGACACGTCTACATCGAGCGCCGCATGCAGCCGCTCAACCTGCTGGTGGAGGAGCTCAAGCGCGACCCCGACCCCGAGCGCCTGCGGACCGCGCTGCGCGAGTACGGCGCCGCGATCAAGGAGCTCGCCGGGGCCGGCATCTTCCCCGGCGACATGCTGCTGAAGAACTTCGGCGTCACCCGCCACGACCGGGTCGTGTTCTACGACTACGACGAGATCCAGCCGATGGAAGACATGCGCTTCCGCCGCATCCCGCCGCCCCGGAGCTACGAGGAGGAGCTCTCAGCGGAGCCGTACTGGTCGGTCGGCCCGAGCGACGTGTTCCCCGAGCAGTTCGAGCACTTCCTCGTCGGCGAGCCCCGCGCGCGCCGCATCTTCTACGAGTACCACCGCGATCTCCTCGACCCGGGGTTCTGGAGCGAGAAGCAGGCGCACGTGCGCGCCGGCATCCAGGAGGACGTCTTCCCCTACCCCGAGGAGCTGCGTTTCCCGCGGTAATGGGTGTCATCTGCCCCTTAGGGCAGTGGTTTGTTGTCGTTCAGGTAGAGCCAGCCCTTGACGATGCGGTAGATGATCCAGACCGCGGCGGCGAACCACACCGCGAAACCAACCAGGACGAACATCAGCAAGGCGCCGATCGCGCCCCACAGGAGGCCCCACCAGAACGTGCGGATCTGCCAACTAAAGTGCGACTCGAGCCAGCTCCCCTTCACGTCGTCGCGCTTCACGTAGTTGATGATCACCGCCACGATCCAGGTGATGCCGTTAAAGAAGCCGAGCCCCTGGAGTGCGTAGACCACGATCGTGAGAGTCTTCAGGCTTTTGTCGTCAGCCATCGATCTCCACTCTTTTCTGCCGCGACTTCAGCCCGGAAACGATCCGAACGCTTCTCTTCGGTACCTTGAAATGATCCGAAAGAAAGGCGATGAGCGCTTCGTTCGCCTTCCCATCGACCGCGCGCGCGGCGAGGCGCACTTTGATGCGACTGCCGTGATGGCCGGCGAACTCGGAGTGCGCCGCGCCCGGCTGGACGTGCAACTCGAGGATCACAGCGATGCCACCGCGGGCCGGAGGTTCCAGAGCACGATCAGCACCACCTGGATCAGGATCACCAGCACGAGCGGGGTCAGGTCGAACTGGCCCACCGGGGGAATGTAGCGGCGCAGCGGCCGCAGGAACGGGCGCGTCACGGCCGCAAGCACCGGAGCCACGGGCGTCCCGGGATTGATCCACGAGAACACGACTTCGATGATCACCGCCCCCACCAGGATGTAGAGGCTGTAACGCACGAGGTCGAGAAGCGCCACCAGCACGAGACCCACGAGCCCGGGCTCCACGCCGCGGATCGCGGTCTCCATCCACGTGCCGAGGGCCTGGATGATCCACGCGAGGAGCAGCGACGAGAGGTCCAGGCCGGCGAGGCCGGGAACGAAGCGCCGCACCGGCATGACCATCCAGCTCGTCGTCAGCAGCACGAACTCCCCGACCGGATTGCGGAACGGCACGCGCAGCCACTGGAAGTGGAAGCGCAAGAGCAGCGCGAACACGAAGAAAGTGACGACCGTGTCGACCAGGAAGAGGGCGATCTGCCCGAGCATGTCAGCCCTTCCCGAGCTCGTCGCCGAGCTCGGATCCACGGCGGCTTGCGGCTTCCAGGGCCTTCAGGATCTTCTCCGCCAGCCGTTCCTGCTCGAACACCTTGAGCGCGGCCTCGGTGGTGCCGCCCTTCGAGGTCACCTGCCTTCTGAGCTCGCCCGGCGGGTCCGCCGACTGCGCGGCAAGCTTCGCCGCGCCGAGCACCATCTGCATGGCGAGCTTCAGCGAGGTCTGCTTCTCCAGCCCGAGCTTTTCACCGGACGCGGCCAGCTGCTCGATGAACCAGAACACGTAGGCGGGGCCGCTCGCCGAAAGCGCTGTCACCGGATCGAGCAACCGCTCCTCCTCCACCCAGACCACCTCACCGACGGCACGCAGAATGGCTTCCGCCTTCTGTCTTTCCTCTGAATTCACTTCGGGAAGTGCGTAGAGCGCCGCAATTCCAGCGCCGATCAGCGAAGGCGTGTTGGGCATGCATCGAACCAGCTTGCGATGTCCTCCGAGCCACCGCGACAGCGCATCGACGCGAATGCCCGCGGCGATGCTGATGACGAGCTTTTTTCCAACCCTGCCCCCCACGGGGCCCAGGGCGGTTTTCAGGTCCTGAGGCTTGGTGGCGAGCACGAGGACGTCGGCGGAATCAGTATGCGCATCGGGGGCGGCGCTCGCATGCAGCCCATGGTCGGTGGCGAGCCGCTCCCGCGCTGCGGGCAGGAGTTCTATGACGCTGATCGCGCTGCGGTCGTAGCCCTTGGCAAACAGGCCGCCGATCAGCGCGCGCGCCATGTTGCCGCCGCCGAGGAAGGCGATCTTCATGCCGGGCTCTCCTCGGTCCGGCGGGCGCCGAAAATCGCGGTGCCGATGCGCACCAGGGTAGCGCCGGCGGCGATGGCCTGCTCCATGTCGTCGGACATGCCCATCGAGAGCGTGTCCAAGCCGAACTCGGCGCGCAGCTCGTCGTAAAGTTGCTTCATCCTGGTGAAATCGCCGGCGGCGCCCGGGGCCGGGATCGCCATGAGCCCGCGCAGGCGCAGGCGCGGCAGACGCACGATCGCCCTCGCGAGCTCGGTGACTTCTTTCACGGCGACGCCGCTCTTGCTCGCTTCGCCGGAGATGTTCACTTCGATCAGGACGTTGAGCGGCGGCAGGTCTGCGGGCCTCTGTTCGGACAGGCGGTTGGCAATTCTTACGCGGTCGACAGTCTGCACCCAGTCGAAGCGTTCCGCAGCAAGGCGCGACTTATTACTCTGAAGCGTGCCGATCAGGTGCCATTCCGCGCCGGACACGAGGCGCATCTTCTGCAGCGCCTCCTGGACGTAGTTCTCGCCGAACGCGCGCAGGCCCGCGGCCTGCGCCTCGGCGATGCGCGTGGCCGGGTGCGTCTTGGAAACTGCCAACAAAGTCACCGATTCCGGATCGCGCCCGGCCGCTCGGGCGGCGCGCGCGATGCGTGCTTTCACTCCTTGCACGTTTTCGAGAATCGTTGCCATAATTCTTTGAAGAAGCGAAGAAAAAGACTTCGCATGTCCAGGAGATTGTAATGGATCTGACTGAGCTGCTCGCCTTCGTCGTCAAGAACAAGGCGTCCGACCTGCACCTGTCGTCGGGACTGCCGCCGATGATCCGCGTGCACGGCGACGTTCGCCGGATCAACGTGCCTCCGATGGAGCACAAGGAAGTGCACGCGATGATCTACGACATCATGAACGACGGCCAGCGCAAGTTCTACGAGGAAAACCTCGAGTGCGACTTCTCGTTCGCGGTGCCGAACCTCGCCCGCTTCCGGGTCAACGCGTTCGTGCAGCAGCGCGGCGCCGCGGCGGTGATGCGGACCATCCCGTCGAAGATCCTGTCGCTCGAGGATTTGAAGGCGCCCAAGAGCTTCGCCGACATCGCCGACCAGCCGCGCGGCATCGTGCTGGTCACCGGCCCCACCGGCTCGGGCAAGTCGACGACCCTCGCAGCCATGGTGAACCACATCAACGAGAACGAGCACGGCCACATCCTCACCATCGAGGACCCGATCGAGTTCGTCCACGAGTCGAAGAAGTGCCTCATCAACCAGCGCGAGGTCGGGCCGCACACGCTGTCGTTCGCCAACGCCCTGCGAAGCGCGCTGCGCGAGGACCCCGACGTGATCCTGGTGGGCGAGATGCGCGACCTCGAGACCATCCGGCTCGCGCTCTCCGGCGCCGAGACCGGCCACCTGGTGTTCGGGACGCTGCATACCTCCTCCGCGGCGAAGACCATCGACCGGATCGTCGACGTGTTCCCCGCCGCCGAAAAGGAGATGGTGCGCGCGATGCTCTCCGAGTCGATCCGCGCCGTCATCTCGCAGACGCTGCTCAAGACCAAGGACGGCTCGGGCCGGGTGGCGGCGCACGAGATCATGATCGGCACGCCGGCGATCCGCAACCTGATCCGCGAGAACAAGATCGCGCAGATGTACTCGGCGATCCAGACCGGCCGCCAGCTCGGCATGCAGACGCTCGACCAGAACCTGCAGGAGCTGGTCCAGCGCAACATCATCTCGCCGACCGAGGCGCGCGGCGCCGCGGCCAACAAGGACAACTTCGCAGGCTAAGCCGGAGACAGGCATGGAACGCGAACAGGCAACCAAGTTCATCTACGACCTGCTGCGCGCGCTGATGTCGCGGCGCGGCTCGGACCTCTTCCTCACCTCCGGCTTTCCGCCGGCGATGAAGATCGACGGCAAAATGACGCCGGTGTCGCAGCAGGTGCTCACCGGCGGCCACACCGCGATGCTGATCCGCTCGATCATGAACGACCGCCAGGCGGCCGAGTTCGAGGCCAGCAAGGAGTGCAACTTCGCCATCGCTCCGGCGGGGATCGGGCGCTTCCGGGTCAACTGCTTCGTGCAGATGGGCCAGGTGGGCGCGGTGCTTCGCGTCATCACCACCACGATCCCGAACTTCGAGGAGCTGCGCCTGCCGCCGGTGCTGAAGGACGTCGCCATGACCAAGCGCGGGCTGGTCCTGTTCGTCGGCGCCACCGGCTCCGGGAAGTCGACCTCGCTCGCGGCGATGATCGGCTACCGCAACGAGAACTCGCACGGCCACATCGTCACCATCGAAGACCCGGTCGAGTTCGTGCACCCGCACAAGAACTGCATGATCACGCAGCGCGAGGTCGGCGTGGATACCGAGTCCTGGGAAGCCGCGCTCAAAAACACCCTGCGCCAGGCGCCCGACGTGATCCTGATCGGCGAGATCCGCGACCGCGAGACGATGGAGCACGCCGTCGCCTTCGCCGAGACCGGCCACCTGTGCCTCGGCACGCTGCACGCGAACAACTCCAACCAGGCAATGGACCGGATCATCAACTTCTTCCCCGAGGAGCGTCGCCAGCAGCTCCTCATGGACCTGTCGCTCAACCTCAAGGGAGTGATCTCGCAGCGCCTGATCCCGGTGCGGGAGGGCAAGGGCCGCGCGGCGGCGGTGGAGATCCTGCTGAACTCGCCGCTCATCTCGGACCTCATCTTCAAGGGCGAGGTGCACGAGATCAAGGAGATCATGAAGAAGTCGCGCGAGCTCGGCATGCAGACCTTCGACCAGTCGATCTTCGAGCTCTACGAGGCCGGGCGGATCAGCTACGAGGACGCGCTGCGCTTCGCCGACTCCACCAACGAGGTTCGCCTCAACATCAAGCTGCACGGCAAGGAAGCCAAGGGCAAGGACATCACCAAGGGCATCGAGCACCTCGACATCGTCTGACCCGGGCTACTTCTGCCGCATCAGCGCGCCAGGCCCCGCCGCGCCCCAGATCTTGCGGTCCCACTCCCTGGGGACGAGCCGGTCGCCGGCGTATTCCAGCACCATGCGCTCGGGCTCGGTGCTGACGGTGATGACGCTGCCCGACCTCGTCCAGGCACCCGCCATGAGGTAGCGGCTCGCATCCGCGGAATAGGTTCTCAGCATCGCTGTACCCCCGGCCTGGAGCAGCACCACAATGTTGCGTCCCTCATACAGCCCGACCGGCGAGAGCTCGCAGCCGGGGATCGTCATGCGCCCGCCGCGAATCGCGCAATGGCGCTCCGAGGTGGTCGCGTAGCGGCTGACCTCGATGCCGCCGCGCGCGCAGTCGCCAAGCAAGAGCGCCCATTCCTCGCACTGGCGGCCGCTTGGAAACACGCAAACGGCGATTTCGCCGTCGGCGCCGCGCTCCATCCTGCGCTTGCCGCCCAGCGTCTCGCAGTTCTGCGCGGCCGATTGCGGGGTGACGTTACCGAGATCCGGCGGCTTGGTCGTGCACGCGGCGAGCGCCAGCACGGCGATCAGTCCGATCCGACAGGAGTTGGTCATTTCGGCGCCCTTTTTGTGGTTTTCACGCGCTCGGCGTCCAGATTAGTCCATCTCAGCCTGCAGTGAAAGGGGCGCGCTAGCTCTTCTTTGCCGCGGGCACCAGAAGCTCGACCGCGCCGGACTCGATCCACGCCTCGACGATGCCGGCCATCTCGTCGTGCTCGTCGTCTTCCCTCGGGTAGAGCTTGTCGTCGATGTGCAGCTCGTACCCCGGCCATTCGATCTTCAGCCGCCGGCCGCGCCGCGTCGGAAGCACCGCGCGGCGCTCGGGGTTGTCCTGCCACTTGTCCAGGTATTCGAGCAGGCGGGCGCGCTCGTCCTCGGTGACGAGCACCACGTCGAGGAGGCCGTCGCCGGTCTTTCCTTCGGGCGCGAGGAACATGTTCGGGCCGACGTAGCGCAGGTTGATCGTCTCGAAGAGAAGGTAGCGGCCCGAGATATCCTGGCCGTCGAGGGTCGCGGACACGTCCACCGACTCGCAGTGCACTGTCATGTCGTGCAGCCGGCGCAGCGCGCGGTCCACCACGTCCTCCGGTTTGCCGACCTTGGCACCCTTCTTCTTGGGCGCGGCCAGCAGATTCGCGAACAGCCCCGCGCCGACGCCTTCGATGAAATAGCGCTCGCCCCATGGTCCCTTCGCGACGCCGATGTCGAGCTTCACCCGGCGCGCGGTTTCCCAGCCGCGCACCAGGTCCTCGAACGGCCGCTCGAGCAGGCCGAGCGTGCGCCCGATGTTGTTCGCGGTGCCCGAGGGAAGCAGCGTCACCGGAACGCCGCGGCCGACCATGCGCCGGATGACCCGGCCCACGGTGCCGTCGCCCCCGGCGACGACGACGAGGTCGGCCGGCTTCTTAAGCGCGCGCTTCCAGCCGCGCTCTTTCGAGGAGCGGTAGCGCACTTTGTGACCCGCGCGGCTGAGCAGCTTCTCGAGCTTGGCGGCGTCCTTTTCGCCGGTGCTTCCGGCCCCCGGGTTATGGATGAGAGTTACGCGCACGCAAATTGCTGGAGGTATGCATATGCGCATCCTCATCACCAACGACGACGGCGTCTATAGCCCGGGCATAGCCGCTTTGGCGCAAGTAGCTTCCCGATTCGGCGACGTCCGGATCGTGGCGCCTGACGTGGAGATGTCCTCGGCGAGCGCATCGATCACGGCGTCCCGCCCTTTGAGCTATAAGCGCACGCAGCTTCCCACCCCCGGGTTAGAGGCGTACCGGGTGAACGGCACGCCGGGGGATTGCGTCATGCTGGGAACGACGCTATGGGAGAAGGTTGACGTGGTCCTTTCCGGTATCAACATCGGCACCAACCTCGGCAACGCCACCTGGCACTCCGGAACCCTCGCGGGGGCGAGGCAGGCGGCCTTGCTCGGCCTGCGCGGCATCGCGCTGAGCGCGCCTGCGACCGACCGCGAGCAGCCGAGCTTCGAGCTGCTCAAGCCATGGGCGACCAGCGTGCTCGAGATGCTGTTCGACGTGCAGGATCTGCCGCTGGTCAACGTCAACTTCCCCGCCGAGGCGCCGCGCGGCATGCTCTGGACCTGCCAGTCGATGCGGCATTACGACGGCAAGGTCGTTCCGGCGAAGGATCCGATGGGGCGCCAGATCTACTGGTACACCGTGGCGCCGGTCGAATCGACCGAGGAGACCTCGGATCGCTGGGCGTTCGACAACGGATACGTTTCGATCACGCCGCTGCGCCTCGACCTCACCGACCATGACGAGCTCGGGCGCGTGCGCAAGCTCGAGGCCTGGAAAAAGCTCAAGTTCGCGTAGGTCGCCGCGGGTTCCAATTGGTTCGGATCGGCATCTCCGGTTGGCGCTACGAGCCCTGGCGCGGGGTGTTCTATCCCGAGGGTCTGGCGCAGCGCCGCGAGCTCGAGTTCTGCGGACAGCATTTCTCCACCGTGGAGATCAACGGCTCGTTCTATTCGCTGCAGCGCCCGGAGTACTACGAAGCGTGGTACCGCGAAACCCCGCCCGGCTTTCTCTTCAGCGTGAAGGGCTCTCGCTACATCACGCACATGCTGCGCCTCAGGAACGTCGAGAAGCCGCTCGCCAACTTCTATGCCTCCGGCATCCTCAACCTGCGCGACAAGCTGGGTCCGTTCCTGTGGCAGTTCCCCGAGATGTTCCACTACAAGCCCGAGCGCCTCGAAGCTTTTTTCAAGCTATTGCCCAGACACACCGAAGAAGCACTGCGGCTCGCGCGCCGGCGCGATGCGCGCATGACCGGCCGCTCGCGCCTCGCCATCGACGCCAGGCGTCCCCTGCGCCATGCGATCGAGATCCGGCACGAGAGCTTCATGAACGAAGAATTCGTCTCGCTGCTCAGGAAGCACGACATCGGCCTGGTGGTCGCCGACACCGCCGGCAAGTGGCCGAAGATGCTCCACGTCACGAGCGGCTTCGTCTACGTGCGCCTGCACGGCGACGTCAGGATCTACACCAGCGGCTATTCCAGCCGCGCGCTTGCAGTCTGGGCGCGGCGCATTCGCAACTGGGACGCGGATGGCCGCGACGTCTACGTCTATTTCGACAACGACGTGAAGGTGAGGGCGCCGTTCGATGCGCTCAACCTCATGCACAAGCTCGCCCTTGCATGGCGGCCTCCCAATGAAGAAGCGCTGCCGCTGCATGCCGCGGGCGAGCGCGTGCCCCGGCTCAAATTCGCGTACGGGCCGCGCGTTAGCGGCGGTGACTTCCTGAGACGATAGGGAATTCGTAGAGCCGGCACTCGAGCGCGCCGTTCCAGAGCGGCGTGCGGCGCGAGGGCTCGAGCCGGATCAGCTTGGGCAGGCGCATGTCGGCGGTAAAAATGAAGCAGCGCCATCCGGCAAAGCGCTTCTTCAGCGCATCGCCGAGCTTGGGATAGAACGCGGCCAGCTCGTCCGCGCTGCCGATGCGCTCGCCATAGGGCGGATTGGCGACGAGCACGCCGGCGCTCGCCGGCGCCGGGCGCTCGAGCACGTCCGCCTGCTCGAGCTTCACCCAGCGCTCGACGCCCGCGGCGCCGAGGTTGCGGCGCGCCGCCTGCAGGGCCTCCGGGTCCGTGTCGCTGCCATAGAGGCGCGGCTCGACCGGCTGGACCGTCCTCTCGTTCTTGATCCGCTCCCACAGCTTCGAATCGAACAGGCTCAACTTCTCGAAGCCGAACGTCCGCTTCGCGCCCGGCGCGCGGCCGCGCGCCATCGCCGCCGCCTCCGAGAGCAGCGTGCCGCCGCCGCACATCGGATCGAGCAGCGGCTGGTCGAATTTCCAGCCTGAAAGCATGACGATGCCGGCTGCGAGGTTCTCGCGGATCGGCGCGTCCGCGATGTCCATGCGCCATCCGCGCTTGAACAGCGCCTCGCCGGAGGTGTCCAGGTACAGGATTCCCTTCGCTTCTTCCAGGAAGGCATGGATGCGCACGTCCGGCGCCGCGCGATCCACGTCGGGCCGGCTGCCGAGCCGGTCGCGGAACAGATCGCACACCGCGTCCTTCACTTTCAGCGTGGCGAACTCGAGGCTCTTCAGCGGGCTTTTCTGCGCCGTGACGTTGACCCTTATGCGCTTCTGCACAGAGAAGTATTTCGGCCAGGCGACCGCCCGCGCCGCATCGTACAGGTCGTCCTCGTTCCGGTAGGAGAACGCGCCCACGCGCCACAGGATGCGCGAGGCGATGCGCGACCAGTAATTGACGCGATAGCAGGTCGCCCAATCGCCGGAAAACGCGACTCCACCCGGAACAGCTTTGATATCGTGAGCGGAGAGCGCCTCCAGCTCTTTTCCCAGGAGAACTTCTAGGCCGCGCGGCGCGCTGGCGAAGAAGAACTCAGAACGGCTTGACGACAACCAGGATCACCGTGGCGAAGAGCACGAGCGTGGGCGCCTCGTTGAACCAGCGGTACCAGACGTGCGTCCTGCGGTTGCGGTCGGCGGCGAAATCGCGCAGCAGGCGCCAGCACCAAAGGTGGTAACCGACGAGAAGCGCCACCAGGGCGATCTTCGCGTGCAGCCAGGACGAGGCGCCGCGGAACCAGCCGAGCCAGAGCCAGACGCCGAAGACGATCGTGAGCACGCCGCCCGGGGTCGTGATCCCCCAGAAGAGCTTGCGCTCCATCACCTTGAAGCGATCGAGGGAAGGTCGGTCGCTCGCTTGCGCGTGGTAGACGAAAAGGCGCGGCAGGTAAAAGAGGCCCGCGAACCAGGTCACCATGAAGATGATATGCAGAGCCTTCACCCAGAGCATGCGCTACTCCGAAAACCTCTTTCTCGCGAAGCGGATCGCCAGCAGGTAGCCGACGGCAGCATACCCGAGCAGCACCGCGAGGTGCGCGAGTGCCTGCTGTGGAATCTCGCCCGCCATCATCGGCCGCACCAGCGCCACGCCGTGATAGAGCGGCAGCGCCTTGGCCACCGACACGAGCGGCTCGGGGAGCTGTTCGGCGGGAAAGAACACGCCCGAGATCATCATCATCGGCGTCATCACGAGGGTCATGTAGAAGCTGAAGAAGTCCCAGTTGCGGGCCAGCACGGTCATGATCAGCCCGACGGCCGAGAACGCGAGGCCGACGAGGAACGCCGTGGGCACGGCGAGGAGCACGAGCGGCGAGGCCGCGAGGCCGAAGACCAGCACGATGCCGAGGATGGTCGAGCCGGTCAGCCAGGCCTTGCTCGCGGCCCAGATGATCTCGCCGGCGACGATGTCGTCGATCACCAGCGGCGCGTAGAGGATCGCATCCCAGGTCCTCTGGCCGTGCATGCGCGAAAAACCGGAGAACATCGACTCGAAGGAGGCGGTGTACATCGTCGCGGTGCAGAGCTGCCCGGCGGCGAAGAACGTGATGTACGACATGCCCTCGACCGCGGGCATCAAAGCGCCCAGGCCGTAGCCAAGGCCGAACAGCATGATCAGCGGGTCGGCGAGGTTGGTGAGCACCGCGGCGGCGAAGAGCTTGCGCCACACGAGAAAATTCCGGCGCCAAACGGCGAGCCAGCGCATGCCTAGTCCCTGAGGTCCCTTCCGGTGAGCTTCAGGAATACGTCCTCGAGGCTCGCCGGGCGGTGCAGATAGGCCAGCTCGGTGTGCCCGGCGAGGCTCTTGAGCACACGATCGACTTCGGCGGCATAGCAGAACACCGTATCGCCCACGCGCTCCACTCGCGCGGCTGCTGCCCGAGCGAGCGCCATCCAGGCCTCGAGCGCGCCTGCCGGGCCGTGGACCTCCACCACCTGCGGCTCGATGTGCTTGGCGATCAGCTCGCGCGGCGAGCCCGCGGCGATGATGCGGCCGTGGTCCATGATCGCGAGGCGCTGGCAAAGTCGCTCCGCTTCTTCCATATGGTGGGTCGTCAGGATCAGGGTCTTGCCCTGCGCCGTCAGCCGGCGCATGCGCTCCCAGATGAGGTGGCGCGCCTGCGGGTCGAGGCCGGTGGTGGGCTCGTCGAGGAACAGCACCTGCGGATCGTTCACGAGCGCGCGGGCGAGGGTGAGCCGGCGCTTCATGCCGCCCGAGAGCGTGTTGATCTTCGCGCCCTCGCGGCCCGTCAGGCCGGCGAACTCGAGCAGCGGCCCGGTACGCGCACGGACCTCGCGCGGCGACAGGCCGAAGTAGCGGCCGTAGACGAGAAGGTTCTCGGCGACGGTGAAGTCGGGATCGAGATTGTCGGACTGAGGCACCACCCCCACGCGCGCGCGTGCTTCTCGCGCCTTTCTTGGCACCGGCTCGCCGAGGAGCTCGATGTCGCCGGCGTCCGGGGCGATCAATCCCAGGCAGAGCCTGAGCGTGGTGGTCTTGCCGGCGCCGTTCGGACCGAGCAGGCCGAAGCACTCCCCGGGCGCCACGCCGAGGTCCACGCCGCGGACGACCTCGAGCGCGCCGAACGACTTGCGCAGCGCGCGCACCGCGAGGACGCTCATTTCCAGTTCGAAGTGACGATCGTGCGCAGCACGTGCAGCTTGCGGTGGAAGAAATGGTCCGCGCCCGGCACCAGGATCACCGGCAGCTCCTGCGGCCGCGCCCACTCGAGCACCGCGGCGAGCGGCACCGTGTCGTCATTCTCCCCGTGGATCACGAGCGTGTCGGCGGGCACCGCCGGCGCCTGCAGCCGAGTGACCCCCACGCCGACGAGGACCAGCCTCTCGGGTGGCATGCGCTGGGCCAGCCTCGCCTGCACCGCCGCGCCGAAAGAGAACCCGGCGAGGACCGGCCTTTCGACGTTCAGGTGCATGAGGACGGCGTGCAGGTCCTCCAGCTCTCCCCTTCCTTCGTCGTGCACGCCTTCGGTGGCGCCGACCCCACGGAAATTGGGGCGCCAGGTCTCGTAGCCGAGCTCGAGGAAGGAGCGGGCCAGCGTCTGCACCACCTTGTTGTCGAGCGTTCCGCCGAAGAGGGGATGCGGATGCGCGATGAGCGCCATGCCGCGCGCGGTCGACTCGGGCCGGTCGACCGCGCATTCGACGCGGCCCGCGGGGCCGGCCACGAACTCGCGCCGCGTGCTCGCGCGCATCTACATCTTCAGGCGCTCGACGACGCGTCCGCGGCGCAGGTGCTGTTCGATGATCTCGTCGATGTCGGCCTGGTCGACGTAGGTGTACCAGACGCCCTCGGGATACACCACCACGCAAGGGCCTTCCTCGCAGCGATCCAGGCAGCCCGCCTGATTGATGCGCACCTTGCCCGGGCCCGACAGGCCGAGCGCCTTGACCTTCGACTTCGCGTAGTCGCGCATCGCGCTCGCACCCTTGTCGTTGCAGCAGGTGCGGCCGCCGTCGCGCTGGTTGCAGCAGAAGAAGACGTGCTTCTCGTAGTAGGACATGGAGGGCGCGATTCTAAGGCTTTTGCCGCGCCTCCCGCGGCCGGCTGCCGGCGAGGTACATCAGGTACCCGAGCGCGGCGAAGGGCCAAAGCGCGCTCACGAGCCGGGTGAGGCCGTTGAAATTCAGGAAGTGGCCCTGCTGCCAGACCTTGAGCGACGCCGCGAGATAGGGATTGGCAGGAGCAAGGTTGACCAGCACGGTCGCCGCCATGATGAGCAGCGCGGCCAGGATCATGCGCAGGCCGCGCGGCAGCGCGACCGCGGCGAGCGCCAGCGCGAGCCCGACGGCAAGCCCGATCTGCGCGCCGTGCGTAATCCAGGCGAGCACGTTCTCGGCCCGCATCAGGATCGCGAATGCAGCCGTTCGCACCAGCAGCGCGGCGCCGACGAGCGCCACGATCTGGGCGCGCAGCCAAGCCCCCGACGAGGCGAGGCACGAAAGGAGCAGGCTCGCAGCGGTGAGGTTCGCAGCCGAAGTCAGCGCCTCGATGGTGATGAAGAACGCCGGGCGCTCGCCGCGCGGCTCGCGCGCCCCGATCAATTCGCGCAGATCCCCCGCGCCGAAAAGGAGCGACGTCGGGTTGAGCTGGATGAAGAGCCACAGCCCCATCAGGGCGAGCCCGAGGTCGATGACCCCGCCGTGCAGGAAGGCGCTCTGCCGCAGCCGCGCGAACGCCCCCTCCTCGAACAGCCTCGGCGCATAGCGCACGGCCGCGGCGGCCCCGATCGCGGCGCCGAGCACGTTGCAGATCGAGTCCAGGTTGGACGCGATGCGCGCCGGCAGATAGCTCTGCAGCGCCTCGAGCAGCAGCGACAGAACCGCCGCCGATGCGGTCGCGGCGATGAACGCCGCCCGGCCGCGCAACCGCGGCTGGAGCGCCGCCGCGGCAAGAAATCCGTAAGGGATGTAGCCCAGCACGTTCATCACGACGTCGAAGTAGATGATGCGGCGTGGCCACGGCGCGGTGAGGTAGGCGAACGGCGACACCCCGGTGCCGCGCCAGCCCTCCATCGGGTAGAGGCTCGCGTAGACGGTGAGCACCGCGAACAGGGCGAACAGGATGCGCGCGAGCGGCGACGCGCGCATCTATCTGTGGGCGTGGGCGCCGACCGGCCGCGGTACGAACGATCCGAGCACCATGCCGAGGAGCGAGAACGCGAGCCCGACGAACTGCGGCGGCACGGTGGCGTCCGCGGCGGTGAGCTCCGCGATGCCCCAGGAAACCAGGCCGAACACGACCGAGAGCATGGCGCCCGCGTTGGTCGCGCGCTTCCAGTAGATGCCGGCGGCGAGCGGCACGACGCACGACACCAGCGTCACCTTGTAGGCGTTCTGCACCATCTCGTACATGGTGCTCTTCGAGTTGAGCGCGAAGAGCAGCGCGGCGAAAGTGAAGAGCACCAGGACGATGCGCAGGAGCAGGAGGAACTGCTGGTCGCCCAGCCGCGGCGCGAACGGCCTGACGACGTTCTCCGTGAACAGCGCCGTCGGCGCGAGGAGAGCGCCGCTCGCGGTGGAAAGGATCGCCGAGAGCAGCGCGCCGAAGAACAGCACCTGGGCCCACATCGGCGTGCGCTCGAGGATCAGGTTCGGCAGGATGCGCTGGATCTCGCGCACATCCTCGTTGGCGAAGAGCTTGGTGAACCCCGGATCGATAACGAGCGCGGCGTAGGCGATGAACATCGGCACGAAGGCGAAGCAGAAATACGCCACGCCGCCGAACAGCGACCCCATGATCGCGGTGCGCTCGTTCTTGGCGGAGGTTACGCGCTGGAATACGTCCTGCTGCGGAATCGAGCCGATGGCAAGCGTCGCCCACGCCGCCGCGAACGCGAGCCATTCCTTCGCGCCGCCCTTGGGCCAGAACTCGAACTTGCCCGCTTCCACCGCCGTCGAGATGACCTTCGATGGTCCGCCCGCCATGTTGCCGACCAGCACCGCGACCGCGGTCAGGCCGATCAGAATGACCACGGTCTGGAAAAGATCCGTGAGCGCCACCGACCACATCCCGCCCCAGATGGTGTAGCCGAGCACGATGAACGCGCCGATCACGATACCGGCGTTGAGGTCGAGCGCCCCGCCCGAGAGCACCGAGATCACGAGTCCCAGCGCGGTGAGCTGGGCCGAGGTCCATCCCAGATACGATGCGGTGATCGCGAGCGACGTGACCACCTCCACCGGCTTGGAATAGCGCTTGTGATAGAAGTCTCCGATGGTCAGGAGATCCATGCGGTAGAAGGCGCGCGCGAAGAACAGCGCCACGAAAAAGAGGCAGAACGACGAGCCGAAGGGATCGGCCACGATGCCGCCGAGTCCGTCCTTGGCGAAGGTGGCCGACACCGAGAGCACGGTTTCGGCGCCGAACCAGGTCGCGAACACCGTGGCCATGTTCATGTACAGCGGCAGGCTGCGCCCCGCGATGAGGTAGTCGCGCGAGGTCTTGACGCGCTGCGCCGCCCACAGGCCGATCCCGATGGTGACCAGAAAGTACGCGACGACCGAGCCGATCAGCATGGGCTTTGCATTGCCGAGCGCATCATAGCTTTCGCCTCCATACCTGCCAACGCTCCTTTCCCTTGAACACGGCGACCGACTCGACCGGCGCAATCTCGACGCTCGACTCGAGAGCGAAGTGCGGCCGGAGCAGCTCGTCCAGGCGGGTCGCCGAAACGCCGAACGGCGGACCGCGCTCGTTGTCGTCGAAGAAGAAGAATCCGGCGAGCGCGCCGCCCGGGCGCAGCAGGGCCGCGGTGCGCTCGGCCCACCGTCCCCACATCCGGCGCGGCAGCGCGCACAGGAAGGCGCGCTCGTAGACCACGTCGAAGGGCGCGGTCTTGAAGACGAAGTAGTCGGCCTTCCTCACATGCGCGGCCAGCGACCCGAGCGCGCGGCTCGCCGCCTCGATGGCCGCATCCGAGAGTTCGATGCCGAGCACCTCGTGGCCGGCCTGGGCGAAGGCGCGCACCTCGTACCCCGCGCCACAGCCGGGGACCAGCACCCTTGCTCTTGCGAGCGCCTTCAGCCATCTCGTGAGCTGGGGCGGGACGCCGCCCGCGTCCCAGGGCGTCACGCCGGCGCGGTAGCGCGCGTCCCAGAACCCGGGCAGCGAGCTGTCCTGCGCCATTCAAAGCATGGCGAACGCGAGCAGCGCGAGCCCCAGCGCCGCGATCATCAGGAACCCAGTGAGGATGTCGTTGCGACGGCGGTTCTCGGCGGCGATGCGCTCGAGCGCGGCGCGCAGCGTGGCGGCGTGTTCTTCCGAAAGCGCCCGGTGCACCAGACGAGGGATCTCCGGCAGGGCGGCCGCCCAGTACGGCGCTTCGCGGCGCAGGTTGCGCACCAGCGCGCGCCAGCCGATCTGCTCGCTCATCCAGCGCTCGAGGTAGGGCTTGGCGGTGCGCCACAGATCGAGGTCGGGGTCGAGCTCGCGGCCGAGCCCCTCGATGTTGAGCAGCGTCTTTTGCAGCATCACGAGCTGCGGCTGGATCTGGACGTTGAAGCGGCGCGAAGTCTGGAACAGGCGCAGCAGCAGCTTGCCGAAGTAGATCTCCTTCAGCGGGCGCGAGAACACCGGCTCGCACACCGCGCGGATGGCCGCCTCGAAGGCGTCGAGGCGCGTCTCCGCGGGCACCCAGCCCGCATCGAGGTGCGCCTGCGCGACCCGGCGGTAGTCGCGATTGAAGAACGCGAGAAAGTTCTGCGCGAGATAGTTCTTGTCGGTCTCGGTCAGCGTTCCCATGATGCCGAAATCGAGCGCGACGTAGCGCCCGCGCGCCTCGCCTTCGGTGGCGACGAGGATGTTCCCGGGGTGCATGTCGGCGTGGAAGAAGCCGTCGCGGAACACCTGGGTGAAGAAGATCTCGACTCCGGCGCGCGCCAGGGCCGGGATATCGACCCCCTTCTCCCGGATCGCCTGGACCTGCGAGATCGGCGTGCCGTGCATGCGCTCCATCACCATTACGCGCTGCGAGCAGAGGTCCCAGTGCACCTCGGGAACCAGGAGCAGCGGCGAGCCCTCGAAGTTGCGGCGCAGCTGGCTCGCGTTAGCCGCCTCGACCATGAGGTCGAGCTCCTCGTCGAGATGGCGCGCGAACTCGGCCACCACCTCGCGCGGCCGCAGCCGCCGGCCGTCGGGCCACCGCCGCTCGACCAGGCCGGCCGCCGTCTCGAGAAGGGCGAGATCCTTCGCCACGGCGGACTCGACGCCGGGCCTCAGGACCTTGACCGCGACCTCGCGTCCGTCGCGCAGGGTCGCGAGGTGCACCTGGGCGATCGAGGCGCTCGCCACCGCCTCGCTCTCGAACGTGGCGAACACATCGTGAATTCGACGGCCGAGGGCGCGCTCGATTTCGGCGACGGCGAGCTCGGGCGCGAACGGCGGCACCCGGTCCTGCAGGCGCGCCAGCTCGTCGGCGATGTCCAGCGGAACCAGGTCGCGGCGCGTCGAGAGCACCTGGCCGAACTTCACGTAGATCGGACCCAGCGTCTCGAGCGCCTCGCGCAGCCGCCGGCCGCGCGGATCGCTGCGGCGTGCGGCGAGAACGCGAAGCAGCGGCCGCTTCGAATAGCGCGGCACGAACTCGAGCAGGCCGAAGCGCAGGCCGATCCAGAAGATGCGCAGCAGCCGCGCGAGCCTACTCAAGCCGGGCGATCCGCTTCTCGAGGCGCTCGACCGCGTCGCGCAGACGCGCCACCGCGGCGGCGAACTCGTCCACCTCGCCGCGAGCCATGAGCATGCGCTTCTCGTCCACGGCGTAGTCGGCCAGCGACTCGACGAGCCGCCGCGCCGCGTCGGCGTGCCACCGGGCGAGGCCTCGGGCTGCGCCGGCGATGCGGTGCGCCGCCACGTCGCCGAAGAGCTTTGAGAGGTCCTCCTCCGCGTCCCAGCGCAGGTGGCGCGCAAGCGCGATCACCTCGGAGGCAAGCCTCGGATTCCCGTCGACCTCGAGCGAGCGCGCGAAGTGCTCCGGGCCCCGGCCGAGGCTCAGGAGCGCCTCGGGGGTCAGGGTGATGGTAAGCGCGGGGTCGGCGCCGCCCGCCTCGAGCGTACCGCCGGGAAGAATGACGAAGCGCAGCGCGGGAAACGGCGGGCCGCGCAGCTCGATCGTCTCGCCGGCAAAGGGCGCGAGCCGCTCCCGCGCCCAGGGCTCGGCGGCGAGCAGATGGTTGAGCGCGAATGAAAAAGGCCACCCGAGGGTGGCCTTCTTGCGTGGCGCGGGCTCGTCGCTCAAATGCGCACGCGGACTCCGCCGCTCAGTGCATTTGCTGGATGCCGGCGAGCAGCCAGCCGCTCGAGCCGTCGGCCGGCTTGACCAGGTTCCACACCTCGGCGAAGTCCACCGGGTCCGCTTCCGCGGCCTCGCGCACGCGCCCCGAGAACCGCACGCTCACCCAGTGCTGCTGACCCTCGGTGGCGAAATCCACCACCTGAGCGTCGAGCGACTCGATGTCGGTTTGCTGGCCGACGCCGTGGCGCCCGATGACATCGCGCTCCAGGGCTTCGAACATCTCGTCGGTGGTGAATTCGCGGATGTCGTCGAGCTTCCCCTGGTCGTTCGCGAGCTGCAGCTTCACGAAGTTCATCTTCGCGCCACGCAGGAATGAGGCCGCGTCGAAGCCGCCCGGGAACCGCGCCGCCGACGGCATCACCGCGCCGGGAGCTTCCGCGGGCGGCGGCGCCACGGTCGTCCGCTGATTCATGCCCGCGTACTGGATGGGCTGCGGCGATTGCGCGCCGCGGCGCGCGAACATGCGGAACAGAAGCACAGCGCCGACTGCGAGCAGCACGAGGAGCAGGATGCCCCCCAGGCCGTTTCCGGCGAAGAGATAGCCGAGCAGGCCGCCAAGCGCGAGCCCGCCGAGCATGGGCATCCAGCGGGCAAGTCCCGAAGGCTGAGGCTGCGCCGCCGGAGCCGCCTGGTTGGGTGCCGCTTGGTTCGGCGCAGCCTGCTGCTGCGCCGGCTTGGCCGGCGTGGTCGTCGGCGGCGTCTTCGGCACGCTTCTCTGCACGCCGCTGCTGCGGGCGCCGCCCAAGCGTGCGGCATCCGCAGCCTCCGTGGCGAGCACGCCGCACAAGACGAGAGCGGCCAGGCCGATTAACCCTATTCGCATATCAAGACCTCCTGCTTCGGTTGACCTTCGATGCTATCAAATTCGATATCCGCGATGGACCGCCACCACCCCCGCGGCGAGATTAAACACTTCGACCCGCGACAAGCCCGCTTGTTCGAGCATTCCGGCGAGGGTCGGCTGGTCGGGGTGCATGCGGATGGATTCGGCAAGGTAGCGGTAGGCCGCGGCGTCGCCGGCCACCTGCCTGCCCAGCCAGGGCAGGATCCGGAAGGAGTAGAAGTCGTACGCGCGCTCGAGCGGCTTCCAGACCTTCGAGAACTCGAGGACCACGAGCCGGCCGCCGGGCTTGAGCACGCGCGTCATCTCGGCCAGCGCGCGATCCTTGTGGGTCATGTTGCGCAATCCGAACGCGACGGTCACGCAGTCGAAATATTCCGCCGGAAATGGCAGCCGCTCGGCGTCGCACTGCACTGCGGGAGCGAGCAGGCCATCGTCGAGCACCCGGTCGCGTCCGCGCTCGAGCATCCTGCGGTTGATGTCGGCGAGCCAGACCTGGCCGCCGGGCATCACCCGGCGGCCGATCGAGCTAGCAAGGTCCGCGCTGCCGCTCGCGACGTCCAGAATCCGCTCGCCGGGGCGCGGGCGCGCGACGGACATCGCGAACGCCTTCCAGAGGCGATGCAGCCCGAGCGACATCAAATCGTTCATGAGGTCGTAGCGCTCGGCGACGCGGTCGAAAACCGCCCCGACGCGCCGCGCTTTGTCGGCCTCGGGCACCTTCTCGTAGCCGAAGTCCGTCGGGTCTTTCAAATGGGGCTCAAAGTGAGCGTCTACTTATCTCGCGAGCCGCCGCTGCTCTCGAGCTTCTTCAGGTACTCGGCCCAAAGCCGGTCCTGCTCCTCGCCGAGGTCGTAGAGGTAATCCCACGAATAGATCCCAGTGCTATGCCCATCGGAGAAGACCGGCTGGACCGCGTACGAGCCAACCGCCTCCATCGAGCGGATCTCCACGTTGCGCTTGCCGGTCTGGAGCACCTCCTGGCCTGGACCGTGTCCGCGTACCTCGGCAGACGGTGAGTAGACCCTAAGATACTCATAAGGCAGGCGAAATCCTCGGCCGTCGGTAAACGCGATTTCGAGCACCCGGGACTTCTGGTGCAGCGTGATCTGGGTCGGAATGCGCTCGGGTGGCATGCGGTGGGCGATCATACCCCCACCCGACTTGAAACAAATCGGTCATAAACCGTTCATACAATGGCGGCCACCAGCCCATGGCCGCGAACATTCTCGTAGTGGAAGACGAACCGGCGATCCAGGAGCTGATCGCGGTCAACCTGCAGCACGCGGGGCACCACGTCATGCGCGCGGGCGATGCCGAAGGTGCCCTCGGCATCGTGCGCAACGCCCTTCCCGACCTTCTGCTGATCGACTGGATGCTGCCCGGCATGTCGGGCGCATCGCTCGCGCGCCAGCTCCGCCAGGAGGAGCGCACGCGGCAGATCCCGATCATCATGCTGACCGCGCGCGGCGGCGAAGCCGACAAGATCGCCGGGCTCGAGGCGGGCGCCGACGACTACGTCACCAAGCCCTTCTCGGTGCGCGAGCTGCTCGCGCGCATCAAGGCGGTCCTCAGAAGGCGCGCGCCGCAGATGACCGACGATCCGGTCGAGGTGTCCGGCCTGCGCCTCGATCCGGGAACGCGCCGCGTGTTCGGCGGCCCGCGGCCGCTCGCGCTCGGCCCGAGCGAATTCCGGCTGCTGCACTTCCTGATGACGCACGCCGAGCGGGTGCACTCCCGCACCCAGCTCCTCGACCAGGTCTGGGGCGATCACGTCTTCGTCGAGGA